>CAEZYQ010000005.1_pt1 | contig 149194 bp, 130 predicted proteins | sample 7265561 | NCBI WGS metagenome assembly CAEZYQ01 (sample SAMEA6813939, study PRJEB35770) | uncultured Nocardioides sp. | biome: Freshwater; feature: Freshwater reservoir; material: water | place: Czech Republic | collected 2017-04-14 | depth 30m m | reverse complement strand
TCGAGCATCGTCGAGGCCTTCCGGTTGGTTGCTTGGTCGCACCAAACTTTGGAAGGCCTCGACCCCGTTCCGGGTCAGGCGCTCAGGTCGTGTCGCTCACCTACCCCCACCGCAGGTATGAAGAGCCGCATGGGTGCGGTGGGAACGGCGGAGGGGGTCACGATGACGACGAAGGACAACGAGCTGGCGGACTTCCCGACGCTCACGGAGCGGTACCAGCGCGAGCTGCTGGCGCACTGCTACCGGATGAGCGGGTCGGTGCACGAGGCCGAGGACCTGGTGCAGGAGACGTTCCTGCGCGCGTGGCGGGCGGCGGCGGACTTCGAGGGCCGCTCCTCGGTGCGGACCTGGCTCTACCGGATCGCCACCAACGTCTGCCTCACCAACCTCGAGGGCCGGCCGCGGCGGCCGCTGCCCTCCGGCATCGGCACCGCCGACCAGCCGGCCGGCGACGCCCTGGAGCAGGACCACGAGATCACCTGGCTCGAGCCGGTGCCCGACGCGGCGGTCACCGTGGCCGAGCGGGACTCCATCCGCCTGGCCTTCGTCGCGGCGCTGCAGCACCTGCCCGCCAAGCAGCGGGCCGTGCTCATCCTGCGCGACGTGCTGCGCTGGAGCGCCGCGGAGGTGGCCGAGGCCCTCGACACCAGCGTGGCCGCGGTCAACTCCGCGCTGCAGCGGGCGCACGCGCAGATGAAGGACCGTGCCCTGACCGAGGACACCGTCGCCGACGAGCTCACGCCCGCCCAGCGCCAGCTGCTGGACCGCTACACCGACGCGTTCTGGCGCAAGGACGTCGACACCATCGTCTCGATGCTCACGGCCGAGGCGGTCTGGGAGATGCCGCCGTTCACGAGCTGGTTCAAGGGCCGCGCCAACATCGCGTGGCTCATCGGCAACGAGTGCCCGGGCGGCTCGGAGGACATGCCGATGATCGAGACGCGCGCCAACGGCCAGCCCGCCTTCGGCCTCTACATGCGTACGCCGGAGGGCGGGTTCGTCCCGTTCCAGCTGCAGGTGCTCCAGTGGGACGGCGACCCGGAGAACCCGGAGGTGTCCCAGGTCGACGCGTTCTTCGACACCCGGCTGTTCGAGAAGTTCGGGCTGCCGATGTCGCTGCCGGCCGACCACCGTCCCGCCGCCGTCCTGCCGGTGCCGTGACCGCGCTGCTCGACGACGGCGTCGAGCTGCTCGACCGGTCCCTGGCCTACACCCGGGTGGCCCTCGCCGCGGTGCGGCCGGCCACGCTGACCCGGCGCACGCCCTGCGCTCGCTGGGACCTCGGCACCCTGCTCGCGCACATGGACGACGCGCTGGACGCCTTCCTCGAGGCCGCGGGCGGCTCGGTCCGCACCAGCACCTCCCCCGGTGGGCCGGGGGTGGGCGCGGTCGACTCCCTGCAGCGCAAGGCGTGCGCGCTCCTCGGCACCTGGTCGGGCGCCCGCTCCCCGCACGAGGCCGTCGTGGTCGGCGGCGCCCCGGTCGCGCCCGGCCTGCTCGTGGTCGCCGCGGCCCTGGAGATCACCGTGCACGGCTGGGACGTCGCCACCGCGCTCGGGCTCGATCACCCGGTGCCGCCCGCGCTGGCCGCGGCGCTGCTGCCGGTCGCGCGGGCCACGGCCGACGCGCAGCACTTCGCGGAGCCGTTGCCCGTCCCGCGGGGCGCGCCCGACGACGTACGGCTGCTGGCCGCGCTGGGCCGCCGGGCCGCGGCGGGCTGATCCGGCCCCGGTCCGCTGCACTCCGGCCGAACCGGCGCGTCCTTCCGGGAGGATGCGCCGGCTCGGCACGTGACGGTCGCGTCCGGCAGTCACGACGAGGAGCTGGAGGTGCTCTCCGGCGCCAGGTGCCGGACAGACACTCCAGCTCGTCGCGTTCGGGCGCCGATCGTCGGGCAGTGACTCAGACCGGAACGTCGTCCCACCACGACATCGACCGCCCGTGCCCGTGGGTCCAGGCCAGCCCGCGCCCGTCGAGGGCGAGGACGAAGCGGCCCACGGGCGGGGTGCCGAGCGCCCCGACGGTGCCGGCCAGCACGCGCGGCAGCACCCGGGGCGACTCGTTGCTGACCCAGCGGCAGGTGCCGGCGGCCACCCGCTCGAGCATCGCGTCGTGGAAGGCCTCGCGGTCGGGCTCCTCGAGGTAGGCGATGACCGCGCTGTGCTGGACGACCACGCGACCGTGCCGGCCCGCTTCGTCGAGCAGGGGGTCGAGGTCGGTGAGGAGGTCGCCGCGCACGAGGTGCGGCGGGTCGGCGCGGGCGACCTCGATCGCCCGGCGCAGCTGGACCCGCCGGTCCTCGTGCTCGGGCCAGACCAGCGTCTCGAGCCAGCGGGCGGTGTCGTCGTCGGTGACGTCGAGCGGATTGAGGTCCAGGCCACCGCGCCAGGCGACCTCCGGCAACCGGTCGGGCAGCGGCGCGGGCCCCTCCACGGCGCACTCCAGCACGGGGGCGCCGGGGGCGCCCAGCCGCACCTCCCCGGCCGGCGTCGCGTAGCGGTAGGCCCACCGGTCGGGGTGCAGCGTCAGCCCTCCGCTCGCTCCGACCTCGACGAGCGCGATCGGCCCGTCCTCGGCAGCGATCCGGGCCAGCACCGGCAGCAGGGTCGCCAGCCGCCCGGCCTCGTTGGTCTGGGTGGCGCGCGCCAGGATCGTGGCGCGCACCGTCCCGTCGTCGGCGAGCAGGAGCCGGCGCAGGTCGGCGTACGCCGCAGTGGGCGCCAGCCCGTGCCAGCGCGCGGCGGCGTACACCAGGTTGGGCTGCTGCTTGAGGACCGGCAGCTCCCCCAGCCAGGCCAGGACCTCCTCGTCCTCGGCGACCGCCCGCGACCACCCGGCCAGCGTCGGGGAGTCGGCGGCCTGGTCGGCGAAGGCGAGGTAGGTCTCGCGGGTGCCGCCGAAGAGGTCCACGCCTGCCCGCCGCGCGTCAGACCGGCAGGGCGACGTACGTCGTCTCGAGGTACTCCTCGATGCCCTCGAAGCCGCCCTCCCGCCCGAAGCCGGACGCCTTCACGCCGCCGAACGGCGCCGCCGGGTTGGAGATCAGCCCGGTGTTGATGCCGACCATGCCGTAGTCGAGCCGCTCGGCCATCCGGATCGTGCGGGACAGGTCGCGGGTGTAGACGTAGGAGGCCAGGCCGTACTCCGTGGCGTTGGCGCGCTCGACCGCCTCGTCCTCGGTGGTGAAGGTCGTGATCGGCGCGACCGGCCCGAAGACCTCCTCGGCGTTGATCGCGGAGTCGGCCGGGACGTCGACCAGGACCGTCGGCGGGTAGAAGAAGCCGGGTCCGTCGGGCACCGTGCCGCCGACCAGGAGCCGCGCCCCGTCGTGGACGGCGTCGGTGACCAGCTGGGAGACCGACTCCACCGCCTTCTCCTCGATGAGCGGGCCGACGTCGACGCCCTCGTCCTGGCCGCGGCCGACGGTGAGAGCGCCCATGCGGGCGGCGAGCTTCTCGGCGAACTCCTCGGCCACGCCGGCGTGCACGAGGAAGCGGTTGGCCGCGGTGCAGGCCTCGCCCATGTTGCGCATCTTGGCGACCATCGCACCGTCCACGGCGGCGTCGACGTCGGCGTCCTCGAAGACCAGGAACGGCGCGTTGCCGCCGAGCTCCATGCTCACCCGCTGCAGCTGGTCGGCCGACTGGCGCACCAGCGTGCGGCCCACCGCGGTCGAGCCGGTGAAGGAGACCTTGCGCAGCCGGTCGTCGGCCTGCAGCGCCTCGCTCATCTCCTTGGCCCGGGTGGTCGGGACAACGTTGAGCACGCCGTCGGGCAGACCGGCCTCGGTGAGGATCGCGGTGAGCGCGAGCATCGTGAGCGGCGTCTGGTGCGCGGGCTTGACGACCATCGTGCACCCGGCGGCGATCGCCGGGCCGATCTTGCGGGTGCCCATCGCGAGGGGGAAGTTCCACGGGGTGACGAAGAAGCAGGGACCCACCGGCTTCTTGATGGTGAGCAGCCGCGAGCCGCCCGCGGGAGCCTGCATCCAGCGACCGTGGATGCGCACGGCCTCCTCGGAGAACCAGCGGAAGAACTCGTTGCCGTAGGCGACCTCGCCCTTGGCCTCGGCCACCGCCTTGCCCATCTCCAGGCTCATCAGCAGCGCCAGGTCCTCGGCACGCTCGCGGATCAGCTCGAACGCCCCGCGCAGCACCTCGCCCCGCTCGCGGGGCGGGGTCGACGCCCACTCCGGCTGGGCCGCGACCGCCGCGTCCAGCGCCTCGACGGCATCGGTGACCGAGCCGTCGGCGACGCGCGTGAGCACCTGTCCGTCGGCCGGGTCGACGACCTCGAAGGTGTCACCGCCCTCGGCGTCGCGCCACTCGCCGGCCACCCACAGGCGGCGGTGCTCGGCAGGCAGCAGGCGGTCGAGCACGGCAGATGTGTCTGGACCAGTCATGTCCGAATCCTGGCACTTCGACCAGTTCGCACCAATCCGCAACACGGGTGGTCCCGCTGGTGGCATCATTGCTGTTGTCGACTTCGGAGGGAGCACTCAGAAGACGGCTGTGAACCCCTTGCTGACCCCATGCGGCGAGGGGTTCATCTACGTCCGGCGGCCCGTCCCCCACGTCCCCCGCCCGACGCCGCCACGAGGGGCCCGGTCCGCCGGGCCCCTCGTCCGTCGCGCTGCCCGTCTCGCCCGGGCGCGGCGAACTTCGTCGGCTACCCGAGGGACCCGGAAGTCAGACGACGGAGCTTCGTCGTCTGACTTCCGGGTGTGTCGGGGAGCCGACGAACCCGGGACGCCGTCAGCCCCGCGCCGCCCGGAGGAACTCCTCCAGCAGCGGGCCGGCGGTGCGTGACCCGGAGACCCCCTCGTCGACGTACACCGCGACGGCGAGGTCGGATCCGGCGGCGACCATCCAGGCGTGGGTGAGCACCTGCCCGTCCCGCTCGAACTCCGCGGTGCCCGTCTTGGCGATCAGCTCGGGGCCCGGCACGTCGAGCAGCCCGCGGCCGCTGCCGTCGGTGACCACGGCACGCAGCATCGAGCGCAGCGCGGTCGCCTCGGCGCCGGTCAGGGGCGCGGCACCCTCGGGCGGGTCGGGGCGGTAGTCGCGCAGCAGCCACGGCACCACGGTGCGACCGGACTGCACGGAGGCCACCACCGTCGCCATCACCATCGGCGAGGCCAGCACGCGGCCCTGGCCGATCAGCTCGGCAGCCGACTCGGTCTCGGTCTCCGGCTGCGGCACCTGGCCGAAGTACGCCGGGAAGCCGAGGTCCTGGTCGGGCCCGAGCCCCAGGGAGGCGGCGGCGTCGAAGAGCTCGGTGCCGCCGAGCTCGTCACGCTCGGTGATGAAGGCGGTGTTGCACGACTGCGCCACCGCCTGGCGCAGGGTGATGCGACCGACCGCGGAGGCGGGGTAGTCGGAGTAGTTGCCGAACTCCCGCCCGTCGACCGTCGTCGTGGCCGGGCACTCCACCGCACTGTCGGGCGAGAGCCCGGCGCGCAGCAGGGCGAGCGAGGAGACGGTCTTGAAGGTCGAGCCCGGCGCCGCCTGGCCGTACGTCGCCAGGTTGGTGCCCCCCGTGCCGGGGCCGTTGACCGCGGCCAGGATCGCCCCCGTCCCGGGGTCGATCGCCACCAGCGCGCTGGGCGGACCCACGTCGGCGAGCACCTGCTCGGCGGCCTGCTGCAGGTCGAGGTCGAGGCTCGTGCGCAGCGGCTCGCCCGGGGTCGGCTCGGCCCGGAACACCTCGCGGGCCTCGCCACCCTCCTCGGCGGGCAGCACGTCGACGCTGGCGCCGGGGGTGCCGCGCAGCCGGTCGTCGTAGCGGGCCTGGAGCCCGGAGGTGCCGGCGACGTCGCCGGGGCGGTAGGTGTCCGGGGACTCCTCGACCATCTCGGCGGTCACCGGGCCGACCGAGCCCAGGATGGGCGCGGCGAAGTCGCGCGTCGGGGCGAGGGCGAGCTCGCCGGGCACCGCCAGGGCGCCGGGGACCTCGTCGTAGCCCTGCGCGACGGCCGGCGGCACGTCGTCACGGCGGTAGGTGATGGCCTCGACGAACTGCGCCTCCCCGGCCGCCTCGACCCGCTCGGCGAAGGCCTTCGCGTCGACGTCGAGCAGCGCCGCCAGGCGCCGGGCGCCCTCGACCGCGCGGGCCTCGCCGACCTGGCTGCGGTCGATGCCGAAGCGCACGACGGGCCGCTGGGTCACGACCGCGAGCCCGTCCGCGCCGAGGACGTCGCCGCGACGCGGAGCCAGGGTGACGAGGTCCAGCCGCTCGCCGTCGGCCAGGGAGGGCTCGACGACCGACGGCGCCCACACCACCGACCAGTCGTCGGCCACGCGCTCCAGCTGGGCGGTGGACTCGTAGGTCCACTCGACCCCCTCACCGCCGGTCACCACGGGCCAGGACCACGACAGGGTGGCGGTCGCGGTGTCGCCGGACTCCTCCAGGTCGATCACCCCGACCTGCGGTGCCACCCCGCCCATCCCCTCGACGATCGCGGCCCGCTCCTCCTCGGCGCGCTCGGCCCCGCCGACCGGGGCGCCGGTGAGGTCCTGCGCCGTCAACGCCTCCGCCAGCTCCCGCGCGGTCGGCTCCGGGTCGGGTCCGGCGACGGCCTCCTGGACCTCGGTGCAGCCGGCGAGGAGCAGGAGCGCGGCGGCCAGCGGCAGGGCGAGGGTCCGAGAGCGCAGCATGCCCGCGGTTCTACCAGCCCCCGGCGACACCGCCATGCCCCTCACCGGTCGCCCGGGACCTCCGCGCCCTCCACGGCCTCCGCGACTCCGGCCGGCTCGGCGCTGCGGCCGTCGAAGGGCCCCGGGGCGGTCCCGTCCACCAGGTCGGCCACGGCCGCCGCGAAGCGCGGGCAGGTCGCGATGTCGTGCGCCCGGCAGCGCAGCGCGTGCTCGGTCATCTCCCGGTGCAGGGCCATCTCCGCCGTACGCCGGTCGAGCTCGGCCAGGTGCGCCTCCAGCACGCGGTGCCGGTCGGGGGCGTCGGCGTCCAGCAGCACCGCGACCTGCTCCAGGCTCATGCCTGCCGCCTTGCTCCGGACGACGACGGCCACGCGGTAGACGTCCTTCTCGCGGTAGACCCGCCGCCCGGCTCCGTCCCGGTCCGGGTGCAGCAGCCCGACGTCCTCCCAGTGTCGCAGCACGTGGGTCGCCAGGCCGAAGCGCTCGGCCAGCCCACCGACGCTCCAGCGTCGCTCGCTTGACTTCATGTCGACATGAAGTCACAGGCTCGTGACCAGCACAAGTCCGACCTCGTCAGGAGCAGAGATGACGCACACCAGCCACGACTACGACTACGACTACGACGCGATCGTCGTCGGCGGCGGCCCCGCCGGCCTCCAGGCCACCCTCACCCTCGCCCGGGTCCACCGCCGGGTGCTGATGCTGGACTCGGGTCGCTACCGCAACGACCCGGCCGGCCACATGCACAACGTCGTCACCCACGACGGCACCCCGCCCGCGGACTTCCGCAAGCTCGCGCGCGAGCAGGTGGCGGCCTACCCCACCGCCACGATCTGGGAGGACACCGTCGTGGCGGTCCGTCCCGACGGTGGGGGGTACGCCGTCGAGCTGGCCGACCCCGACGCGACCGTCCTGACCGCGCGGGGCCTGGTGCTCGCGACGGGGGTGCGCGACGTGCTGCCGGCGGTCCCCGGGCTGGCCGGGCTGTGGGGCGACCGGGTGGTGCACTGCCCGTTCTGCCATGGCCACGAGTTCGCGGGTCAGCCCGTGGCGGTCCTGGGCACGGTCCCCGCGGGCCACCTGCCGGCGATCCTGGCGCCGGTCGTGTCGCACACGACCGTGCTCACCGACGGCGCTGCTCCCGTGCCGACCGCGGCCGGCACGACCCGCACCGAGCGCGTGACCGGGCTGCACCCCACCGGCAGCGGCGTGCGCGTCACCTTCGAGCACGGCCCCGACCTCGAGGTCGCGGGCGTGTACGTCTCCACGACGCTGGAGCAGACGACCCCGTTCGCCGCCCAGCTGGGGCTGCGGACCCTGCCCAGCGGGTGCGTCGAGGTCGACGTCATGGGCCGCACGTCCCTGCCCCGCGTCCACGCCGCGGGCGACATGGCGCACGTCGCAGCCCTGCCGATGCCGATGTCCTCGGTCGTCGGCGCGGCCGCCTCGGGCGCCATGGCGGCGGGGTCACTCGTGGCCGCTCTGCTCTGACGCCTGATGGTCGAGCAGCGAGCGCTAGCGAGCGACGTCGAGACCGCGTGAGCTGTCTGTGGTCGCCGACCACAGGCAGGTGCGGCGGTCTCGACGACGCCCTCGCTGGCGCTCGGGCTGCTCGACCAACAGTGCGGGACGCCCTCGCTGGCGCCGCCTCGATCAGCCCTTGTGGCGGGGCTTCCTCGAGGGCTTGTCGTCGCCCCACGTGGTGACCTCGGGACCGCGGTCCTCGCGGCTGCGGCGCGGTCCCGAGCCGCTGCGCGGGCCCGAGCTGCTGCGCGGCCGCGGGCCGTTGTCGGGCGACAGCTCGATCAGCTTGCCCGAGATCCGGGTGTCGGCCAGCGCGGCGTACGTCGCCGACGGCAGGTCGGCGGGCAGCTCGACCAGGGAGAAGTCCGGCTTGATGAGGATCTTGCCGAAGTCCTTGCGGTTGAGGCCGCCCTCGTTGGCGAGCGCGCCGACGATCTGGCGGGGCTCGACCTTGTGCCGCTTGCCGACGTTGATGCGGTACATCGCCATCGGGGTGTCGCCGTTGCGCGAGCGCGCCGGACGCGCCGGACGCTCCCTGTCGTCGCGGTCGCCGGGCGTGACCCGAGGCGTGCGGACCTTGTCGGCGGCCGGGTCCAGCAGCAGCGGCGTCTCGCCCTGCGCGACGACGGCCAGGGCGGCGGCCACGTCGGTCTCGGGCACGTCGTGGTTGCGGACGTAGTGGGCGATGATGTCGCGGAAGCCCGCGATCCGGTCGGTCTGCTCCAGCGCCGCGGTGATCTGGTCGTCGAAGCGGGTCAGCCGGGTGCTGTTGACGTCCTCGACGCTGGGCAGCGACATCTCGGTCAGCGGCTGCTTGGTGGCCTTCTCGATGTGACGCAGCAGGTAGCGCTCGCGCGGGGTGACGAAGGAGATCGCGTCCCCGCTGCGCCCGGCGCGACCGGTGCGGCCGATCCGGTGGACGTAGGACTCGGTGTCGGTGGGGATGTCGTAGTTGACGACGTGGCTGATCCGCTCGACGTCGAGGCCGCGGGCGGCGACGTCGGTGGCCACCAGGATGTCGAGCTTGGCGTCCTTGAGCTGCTGCACGGTGCGCTCGCGCACGTTCTGCGGCACGTCGCCGTTGATGGCAGCGGCGGTGAACCCGCGGGCGCGCAGCTTCTCGGCCAGCGCCTCGGTCTCGCTCTTGGTGCGGACGAAGACGATCATCCCCTCGAAGTTCTCGACCTCGAGGATGCGGGTGAGGGCGTCGACCTTCTGCGGGTAGCTGCAGATGAGGTAGCGCTGGGTGATGTTGCTGGCCGTGGCCGTCTTGTTCTTGACGGTGATCTCGGCCGGGTCGGTGAGGTACTGCTTGCTCAGCCGGCGGATCTGCGCGGGCATGGTCGCGGAGAAGAGCGCGACCTGCTTGGTGTCGGGGGTGTCGGCCAGGATCGTCTCGACGTCCTCGGCGAAGCCCATGTTGAGCATCTCGTCGGCCTCGTCGAGCACCAGGAAGCGCAGCTCGCTGAGGTCGAGGGTGCCCTTCTCCAGGTGGTCCATGATCCGGCCGGGGGTGCCGACGACCACGTGGACGCCGCGGCGCAGGGCCGAGAGCTGCACGCCGTACCCCTGACCGCCGTAGACCGGCAGCACGTGCACGCCCCTGAGGTGCGCGGCGTAGCGCTCGAACGCCTCGCACACCTGGAGCGCGAGCTCACGGGTGGGGGCCAGCACGAGCGCCTGCGGCGACTTCTGGGAGACGTCGAGGTTGGAGAGGATCGGCAGCGCGAAGGCAGCGGTCTTGCCGGTGCCGGTCTGCGCCAGGCCCACGACGTCGCGCCCACCGAGCAGGGTCGGGATGGTCGCCGCCTGGATCGCGGACGGCGTCTCGTAGCCGACGTCGCGCAGCGCCTTGAGCACGGGCGCGGAGAGTCCGAGGTCCTGGAAGGTCACCTGCGCCTCGGTCTGCGCGCTGCCGTGGTCGTCGGTGGTGGTGCTGTCCTCGGGGGTGCCTGTTGCCTCGCTCACCCGTCCACGGTAGTGGGCCGCGGCCCCGGCCCCCGAGTCCTCGCTGCGGTGGGGTCGGTCACCAGTGGGTCAGCGTCGGGGCCGCGCGCTCCAGGACGTACGACGGGGAGCGCGGGGTCACGCCCGGGCGCGGGCTCGGTGGGGAGCGCCTGCCCTGTGCTCGCGGCGACGACGACCCCTCCAGGTGGAGCGCCCAGACCGCGTTCGGGTGACTTCTGGCCCGGCAGGTGGAGCGCGTGCTATCTTGGTGAACAGAAGGTGAACAGGAGGTGTCCCATGCAGGACATGAAGATGACCGGCGCGCTGACGCAGGTGTGGATCACGGTGACCGACGCGGACGGGTCCTCCCGCCTGGAGTCGCGCTGGACCTCCGCGGAGCAGGCGACCGTCCTGCACGCGACCCACGCCGCCTGACGCGAGCCCCGCTCGCGACCCAGTCCACGAGCCCCGCTCTCCCACGCCGGGAGCGGGGCTCGCGTGCGTCCGGTCCAGACCATCCACCCACCGGGGGGAATGAAAGCGGACCTGGGTCCGGTTATGATGGTTGAACATTCACCCACGCACCTCCCAGGAGCCACCATGACCACCGCCGACTTCGACGCCCCCACCACCGCCCTCGACGACATCTCGGGCGACTACACCATCGACGCCAGCCACAGCCGCCTCGGCTTCACCGCCCGCCACGCGATGGTGACCAAGGTCCGCGGCCAGTTCAGCGAGTGGAGCGGCACCGCCCACGTCGACGCCGCCAACCCCGCTGCCTCCAAGGTCGAGCTCTCGATCAAGACCGCCTCGATCGACACCGGCAGCGCGGACCGCGACGGCCACCTCGCCTCCGCCGACTTCTTCGACGCCGAGACCAACCCCGAGATCACCTTCGTCTCCACCGAGGTCTCGCGCAGCGGCGACGACTGGACCATCACCGGCGACCTGACCATCAAGGGCGTCGCCAAGCCGGTCACCATCGAGTTCGAGCACACCGGCTCGGCCCGCGACCCCTTCGGCAACCTGCGCATCGGCTTCGAGGGCTCCACCACGATCAACCGCAAGGACTGGGGCCTGACCTGGAACGCCGCGCTCGAGACGGGCGGCGTCCTGGTCTCGGAGAAGATCAAGCTCGACCTCGACGTCTCCGCCATCCGCAACGCCTGAGCACGCGCTCGCACCCGCACGCGGGGCCTCCGAGGAAAATCGGAGGCCCCGCGCCGCATTTGCCGCCACGATGCCGCTATGGCCGCACCGCTCACCGTCCCCGAGGGCTACACCTCCCGTCCCCTCACCCTCGACGACGCCCACGCGGTCTACGAGGTGATGGCCGCCCAGGAGAAGCACGACACCGGGTCGGTCGAGATCGAGCCGGCCGACATCGTGGCCGACTGGCAGCGGCCGGGGTACGTCGTGGAGGAGCACGGCGTCGGCGTCTTCGAGGGATCGACCCTGGTCGCCTACTCCGAGCACGTGCGCAACGACCGCGGTGACGCCGCGGTCCACCCGGACCACCGCGGTCGCGGCCTGGGTACGGCGCTGGCCGGCTGGATGCAGGAGACCGCGCGCGCCGCGGGGGCGAGCGTCGTCGGCATGCCCGTGCCCGAGGGCTCGGCCGGTGACCGGCTGCTCGAGGCGCTGGGCTACCACGTGCGCTGGCGCTCCTGGGTGCTCGAGCTGCCAGCCGGGGCCGAGGTCGCGGACCGCCCGCTGCCGGAGGGCTTCGTCGTCCGTGCTGCCCGGCCCGCCCCCGACGGCGGGCGCAGCCCAGACCACGACGGTGCCTGGACCGTCCAGGAGGACGCCTTCCTCGAGTGGTCCGAGCGGCCCCGCGACACCTACGAGGAGTGGGCGGCCGGCACCGTGCTGCGCCCGGGCTTCGAGCCGTGGCACCTCAGGGTCGTCGTGGACCCCGACGGCCGGGTCGTCGGCATGGCCTTCCTGGTGATGGCCGCCCAGGAGGACGGAACGGTCCAGGCCTACATCGACCGGCTCGCCACCGCCGCCGACCAGCGCGGCCGGGGACTGGGCCAGGCGCTGCTCGCCGACGCCTTCCGGGTCGCCCGCGAGCACGGCGCCACGTCCAGCTCGCTCTCCACCGACTCCCGGACCGGCGCGCTCGGGCTCTACGAGAAGGTCGGCATGGTCGTGACCTCGACCTGGGTCAACCGAGCCGTCGACCTCACCTGACCGACCCTGCCCGACGGGGCCCACCCCCGGGAGGCAGACGGGCGGGACCCTCGGAGGGACCTGCCCACTCGACAGCGCGGCCGCACGCCGCACGGTCAGACGTCGGGAGCGTCCTGCCCGCTAGGGCACACGAGGATCAGCCGGGGACCTCGACGGTGGTCACGAGCGAGGTGACCGAGGGACGGGCGGGGGTCGAGGAGAACCCGAAGCCCGGCTCGGGGCGCACCGGCCGGAGCGCGCCGAGGTCCACGCCGGCGTACGAGCCGGTGGCAGCGCGCAGGACGTGGTGGTCGGTGGCGGCGTACCACTCACGCCGGCCGTTGCCGGCCGAGCCGCGGGTGCGCACGCCGCGCATGACGACCCGCGCGACGGGGTCGGTGACGGTGCACCAGGCCGGGCTCGTGCCCACCGCCTCGGGCACCGCGCGCAGCAGCCGGCCGAGCGTGGTGCGGTGGCCCAGCTCGAGGTCGAGCCGCAGCGACGGCGAGCGCACCAGCCAGCGGGTCACGCCCTCGACGGTGAGCGGCTCGATCCTGACCTCGTCGAAGGAGTACGTCGCCGCGACGAAGTCCGCGACGTCCTGGTTCGGCGCGAGCAGGACCCGCCGGCCGTCGGCCTCGGCGACCATGGCGTCGGCGAACGAGCCCAGGGGCGAGCGGTCCCAGCGCCCCACGACGACGCGCACGCCGGAGGTCGAGCCGATCCCGGCGATGGCGCCCTCGAAGCGCTGTCGCACCGCGTCGCGTCCCTTCTCGCGGGTCCGTTCAGGCGGTCACTTCTTGTGGGCGTTGACGAAGAACATGCGGTAGCCGAGGTAGGCCAGCGCGATGATGATGGCCAGGCCGATCAGGATCTTCATGACCCGACCCTCCCGCTGCCGTGGCCGGCCCGGCTCACCCCGGGAGGTCCGGGCGTGGCCGGGTCGTGGCTGGTGTGACCTGTGGGACGGGCGGGCGGGTACTCCGCATCAATTCTGATGGCGAGCTCGCAGCAAGCATCAGAAGTGATGCGGAGTACCCCCGGCTCCGACCTCAGCGGATCGGCGCGCCCGAGATCGTCCGGGCGATGACGAGCCGCTGGATCTCCGAGGTGCCCTCGAAGATGGTGTAGATGCGGGCGTCGCGGGCCCAGCGCTCGACGGGGTACTCCCGCGTGAAGCCGTTGCCGCCCAGGATCTGCATCGCCTGGCCGGTCACCTTGATGGCGGTCTCGCCGGCGAACAGCTTCGACATCGACCCCTCGGCCTTGTCGAAGGCGCCGCCGGTGGCGGCCTTCCACGACGCGCGCCACACCAGCAGCCGCGCGGCGTCGATCTGGGTGGCCATGTCGGCGAGCTGGAAGGCCACGCCCTGGTTCTCGATGATCGGCTTGCCGAACTGCTCGCGAGTCTTGGCGTAGTCCAGCGCGGTCTCGTAGGCCGCGCGGGCGATGCCCACCGCCTGGGCGCCGACGGCGGGACGGGTCCGCTCGAAGGTCGCCATGCTGGCGTTGCCGCCGCCGCTCCTGGCACCCTCGCGGGCCCGGGCCAGCCGGGCGTCGAGCTTGTCCTTGCCGCCGAGCAGGCAGCGGCCGGGCACGCGCACGTTGTCGAGCACCACCTCGGCGGTGTGGGAGGCGCGGATGCCGTGCTTGTGGAACTTCTGTCCCTGGGAGAGCCCCTTCGTGCCCGGCGGGACGATGAAGGAGGCCTGGCCGCGGGTCCGCAGGTCGGGGTCGACGACCGCCGTCACGACGTGGACGTCGGCGAGACCGCCGTTGGTCGCCCAGGTCTTGGTGCCGTTGATGACCCACTCGTCGGTGGCCTCGTCGTAGACCGCGCGGGTGCGCATGGCGCCGACGTCCGAGCCGGCGTCGGGCTCGGAGGAGCAGAACGCCGCGATCTTCAGGTCGCCCGGGGTACCGAACATCTCCGGCGCCCACTCCGCGAGCTGCTCGGGCGTGCCGTTGCTGGCCAGGCCGGCCGCGGCCAGCGCCGTACCGACGATCGAGAGGCCGATGCCGGCGTCACCCCAGAACACCTCCTCCATGAAGATCGGGATGCCGAGACCGGTGGGGTCGAAGGACTGGGTGGCGAAGAAGTCGAGGGAGTAGATCCCGACCTTCGCGGCCTCCTCGACCACGGGCCAGGGGAACTCCTCCTTCTCGTCCCACTCCGCGGCCGCGGGTCGGATGACATCCGCTGCAAAGGTGTGCAGCCACTGCTGCAGCTCGACGTGGTCGGGGGAGGGGCCGAAGCTCGGCACGGGTGCGTCCGTCACGTACCCGAGAGTAACTGCGACACGGTGTCAACGGCAGGAAATCCCACGACGAGACGCCGGCGGGCTGGACCGGCCAGCGTGCGGACTGTCCCGCCTTCCGACCGTCGAGGTCCGGGTTCAGCGGCGGACCTTGCCCGCCACCTTCTTCAGCGCACCCACGCCGGCGCCGGCGGCACGGCCAGCCACGCGGTGCGGCTGGCGGTTGGCCAGGTCGACGAGGGAGTCGGCGATGCCCCAGGTGAGCTTGCCCTCGGAGAGCTCGACCAGCGTCTCGAGCGGGAAGTTGAGGGTCATCTCCTCCAGCTCCCGGCGCTCCTTCTCGGTCTGCGTCGGCGGGAGCTGGCGCAGGATCATCGCCTTGAACGCCCGGCCGGGGGCCGTGGTGGCGAGCTCGGCGACGGTGGACTGGCGGGTGAAGGGGCGGCTGGTCATGGGGCTCTCCTGTCGGGGGATCGCCGCGCGGCGGCGGCGCTGCGCAACGTACCGCCGCCGGGGGCCCTGGGGACGCGGTCCCGAGCAGCAGGACAGCGGAAACTGATCAGCCTCGGCGGACGCCGACGACGAGGCTTCGAGCGCCGCGGCCACGGCTTCGAACTCGGCCAGCGCGGCCGTCAGGTCCTCGACGATCTCGCGGGCGATGATCTCGGGGGCTGGTCCGCGGGGCGTCGAGTCCGGCGCCCGCTGGAGAGGGTTGTCTCTTCTGTTCGAGGACTGCCTCACGTCCGGAGTCGCAGGCTGCGCGCAGGGTCGTGCACGGCGCGGTGGTGCTTCGGGCAGAGCAGCCGGCCTTCGCGCACGGTGGTGTGGCCACCCAGGGCCCACGGATTGTCGTGGTGGACGTGGCAGCGGGCGGCGGCGGCGTCACACCCCTCGGCGGTGCAGTGGTGGTCGCGGGTGGCGATGGCGATGCGTTGGGCCTTGGAGTGGTATCGGCGACGGCGGCCCAGGTCGAGCACCTCGCTCCTGCCACCGAGGACGACGGGGACGATGCCGGACTCGCAGGCCAGACGTCGGGCTGTGGCGGCGCTGATGCGGTCGCCGTTGTCGAGGACCGCCTCGGTGAGTCCACCGAGGAGCGAGTCGAGGGTCATCGTGACGACGACCGTCGCACCGGTGCCGCCCACCGTCGGGACGTCTCGGTCGCGCACGCGCTCGAGGAGCTCGCAGAACGCCTCGCCCTGCCGCTGCGGGCTCGGCTTGGCCCGCTGCGCAGGGTCGTGATCGTTGTAGGTGAGGGCCAGCAACGCCTTCTCCAGCATCGCGGCGTGCAGCTCCGGAATGGTGAAGCGGCCGTGCACCGATCCGTGACCGTCGCGCCCCATGGACAGCCGCGCCTTCTCGCCTGCCCGACGCTCCTCGTCCGCCAGCAGCTTCGCGTCGTGGGCCTCGCCGATCTCGGGTGACACCACGGCGAGGACGTGCCGGCCGAGGACTCGCAGCTGCTTGGGTCCGAAGTCACCGACCAGCCCCACCAGGTGCAGCTCACACTTCTCGACGAGAGCCGGGTCGAGGTCGTCGGGCAGGGCGTCGAGAGCGTGGATGAGGACGGCGGCCTGCTCGACGTTGGCCGCGCCTGTGGAGAGCACCTCCGCCACGCGGTGCCAGCGCCCCAGCTCCTCGGCCAGCTTCACGCCGCGGTGGGCGTGGGTGTGCGACGTCCGGGTCTCCGCGGCCAACCACGCGGTCATGGAGGTCGCGCAGCGGGTGTCCTGCACCTGCACGTCCGCGCCGTGGCGCAGGACGGTGGCGGTCAGCTCGGCCAACCGGGCGGACATCGCCCCGAGTCGGCGGATCGCGGCCGCAGTGGCGGCCTGATCGAGCCCGATGAGAGAGATGTCGTGACCCTGGTCGAGGGCAACGGACAGCGCTTCGACCACCCGGTCGAGAGGGTGCTGTCCGAGATCCGACATACCTCAGTACAGCAGCGAGCACCGACAGTTTCGGCCCTCAGAACCCGCCATCCACAGACGTTTCCGAGACTTTCTCAGTATCAGTCGGCGTCTGAACCCGGGGCGCATCAGTGACCTTCGAAGTAGTCCTCGTCCACCTCGTAGAGGGTCACGCTGCTCTGCGGCTGAACGCCGACGCTGTACAGCAGCATGAACCTCGCGAGACGCTTCCCATCGATCAGCTCGAGGGTAAAGGTTGACGGTCGGCGCGTCAGCGCCTCAGCGGTGGGCGAGCCGGCGAAGGCCCGGGAGGCGGCGTGGATCAGCTCGGCCGCGTGCAGCCACTGATGCCGCTCGACGGGGTCAAGGGAGGAGCCGAACGTCGGCACGGTGGCGTCATCGCATCACCAGAGAGGCTGCGACACAGTGTCCAGGCGAGGAACCCGCGACGGGTGGGCGGAGCAGGCTAGAACAGCGCGCCGAAGTTCTGCACCCAGTAGGTGCCGTAGCGGCTGTCCTCGTCGCTCGCCCGGCCCACGCCGAGGTCCTCGAAGGCGGGGTTCATGATGTTCCGGCAGTGTCCGGGGCTGCGCAGCCAGCCCTCCATCACGGCTTCGGCCGAGGAGTAGCCGGCGGCGATGTTCTCGCCGACAGTGCGCCATCCGGTGTAGCCCGCGGCCGTCATGCGGTCCGCGGCGGACCGGCCGTCGAGCGAGTCGTGGGCGAAGTAGTCCTGCGTCGCCATGTCGCGAGCGTGGCCCTGGGCGGCGGCTGCCAGCCGCGCGTCGTGGGCGAGCGGGCCCGTCGGGGGGTAGTAGGTGTCGCCACAGGTCCGTCCCTGCGCGCGGACCTCGTTGACCAGGGAGAGCACCGCAGCTAGGTCGTCGCCGGGGGTCGTCGGCGTCGGGCTCGCCGTGGGCGTCGGACTCGCGGTCGGCGACGGGCTCACCGTGGGCGTCGGGCTGGCGGTCGGCGTCGGACTCGCGGTCGGCGTCGCGTCGCCCGCCACCCGCACCGGGGGCGTCACCAGCCCGGGCCGACCGGGCGCCCGACGTACGACGGCGCGCAGCTCGGCTCCCACGGTGGCGTCGGCCCACGACAGCACCACGCGGCCGCGGCGGTCGGTCCGGTCACTGTCCAGGTCCACCCACCCGCGGTCCGTCGCGGTCTGGAGGAGCACGAGGCGGTCGGCCCGGGTCGCACGGCTCCCGGTGAGCCGCAGGGTGAAGCCGAGCACCCCGTCGCTCCCCGGTTCCACCTCGTCCTCGGGCCAGCCCCGCAGACCTGGCCCGGCGGTGCGCGGCGAGGTGCCGGAGGCCACGGGCGCGGGCCGGTCGGAGGGGGCCGCCGGGTCGGCCTGGCCGGCGGTGGGGACGAGCACCGATCCCGCGACGAGGGCCGCCAGCAGGGCGAACGGGGTCAGGCCCCGGTGCACGAGCAGGGTGGGGAGCACAGCGCGACCTCCGGGACGCAGGGCCTGGCGGGACGCCGCGGGTGTCGAGCAGCGACGTCGAGGACCTGTCGAGGGTGGCACGGCCACCGCCGGCCGGTCAGCGGATCCGCGCAACCGGTCCCGGGGACGCGCCGCCCATCATGGCGAGGACCGCTCGGGTCAGCGGTGGGCGAGCCGGGTGAACGCTCGCGTGGCGGCGTCGACGAGCTCGGCGGGCTCGGTGTCGAGCGTGCCCTCGATCCAGCCGGCGACCAGCTCGGAGAGTCCGCCCACGAACAGGATGCCGGCCAGCTCGCCGCGCGAGCCGGGCTCGGCCTCCTCGCCGTACAGCTCGCCGGCCTCCATCGCGGCGAACGAGCTGAGCGAGCGCAGCATCTCCTGGCGCCGCTCGCGCAGCTCGGCGCGGCCGGGAGCGAGGATCATCGCGACCCGTCCCTTGCGCGGGTCCTTCACGAAGACGTCGAGGAAGGCCGCGATGCCGATCCGGGCGCGGTCGGCGGGGTCGCCGCTGGTCTGCTCCAGGGCGGCGGCGGTGACCTCGACGATCTCGTCGTAGATCGACTTGAGCACCTCCTCGAGGGCCTCCTCGAGGTTGGCGAACTGCTCGTAGAAGTAGCGCTCGGTGAGCTGGGCCTGCTGGCAGATGCGAGTCATGGTGACCGGCGGGCCGCCCTCGCGTCCCCACACCTCGAGCGTTGCCTCGAGCAGCCGCGCGCGCCGCTCGGCGGCGCGCTCCTGCGCCGTGAGACCCCGGTAGACGCCCTTCTTCACTGCCACGGGCCCCAGGCTGCCATGGCGTCCCGGCGCCGGGCACCCGGCACGCCCGTCCCCTCCCAGGGGGACTGCGCGCCGGTCCGGACCGGTCACCCGGAGCCTCTTGACAGGGCGTCCTGTCAGAATACGATCACGGCGTGACCCAGACCACGGACGAGCGTGTGCGCGAGATCCCGAGCCCGGTGCGCGGGGCCCACGGGCTGCCCGTCCTGGGACAGCTCCTCGACTACGCCCGGGACCCGCAGGCCCTCTTCGAGCGCCAGTGGACGACGTACGGCGCCGTCTCGCCGCTCCGGGTCGCCGGCCGGCACCGGTGGGCGATGCTGCTGGGCGCCGACGCGCTCGAGGCCGTCTTCGCCAACCGGGACAAGACCTTCGCCAACCAGCCTGCGTGGTCCTACCTGGTCGGCCCGTTCTTCCACGGCGGGCTGATGCTGCTCGACTTCGACGAGCACCACCTGCACCGGCGGATCCTCCAGCAGGCCTTCACCCGCGACCGGCTCGAGGGCTACACCTCGCGCGTCCACCCGGCCGTCGCCCGCGGGGTCGCCTCCTGGGAGCCCGCCCGTGACTTCCGCGCCTACCCCGCGCTCAAGGCGCTGACCCTCGACATCGCCGCCGACCTCTTCATGGGCGGGGCCGAGCACACCTCGCCGGCGGAGATGGACCGGGTGAACCGCGCCTTCGTCGACTGCGTGCAGGCCGCGACCTCCGTGGTGCGGCTGCCGGTCCCGCCGGGGCGCTGGTGGCGGGGCCACCGTGGCCGCCGGCTGCTGGAGGAGTTCCTGCGCTCCTACCTGCCCGAGCGGCGTGCGACCGAGACCCCGGACCTGCTCAGCCAGCTGTGCCACGTGCGCAGCGAGGAGGGCGAGGGCCTCACCGACGACCAGGTGGTCGACCACATGGTCTTCCTCATGATGGCCGCGCACGACACCTCGACCATCACGCTCTCCACGATGCTGGAGCTGCTCGGCAAGCACCCCGACTGGCAGCAGCGCTGCCGGGCGGAGTCGCAGGCCCTCGGCGAGCAGCCGACCCTGGCCGAGCTGGACACCCTCACCTCGCTGGACCTGGTGATGCGCGAGTGCCTGCGGCTGCGGGCACCGGTGCCGGTCGTGGTGCGCAAGGCCGTGCGGGAGACCGTCGTCCTCGGCCACCGGATCCCCGAGGGGACCTTCCTCATGGTCTCCCCGCAGTTCACCCACCTGCAGCCCGAGCTGTGGGACGACCCGCACCGCTTCGACCCGGAGCGCTTCGGGCCCGAGCGCCGCGAGGACAAGCGGCACCGCCACGCCTGGGACCCCTTCGGTGGCGGCGTGCACAAGTGCCTGGGCATGTTCTTCGCCGGCGCCGAGGTCAAGTCCGTCATGCACCACCTGCTGCGCCGCTTCGAGTGGCGGGTGGACCCCGACTACACCGCCCCCCTCGACAACCACTCCCTCCCCTTCCCGGTCGACGGACAGCCCGTCGACCTCTACCCCCTCGGAGACCAGCGATGAGCAGCAGCACCCACCGGCCCCGTCTGGCCCGCACCCCCGACCGCGACCTGCGCGGGAAGGTCGTCGCCATCACCGGCGCCGGTCGCGGCATCGGCCTGGCCACCGCCGGCCGCTTCGCCGACGCCGGGGCCCGCGTGGTCATCGGCGACCTCGACGACGACGTCGCCGCCAAGGCCGCCGCCCAGGTCGGCGGTGGCGCCGAGGGGTACGTCGTCGACGTCGCCGACCGCGCCTCGTTCGCCACGTTCCTGGCCCGGGCCGAGGAGCTCGGCCCGGTCGAGGTGCTGGTCAACAACGCCGGGATCATGCCGCTGTCCCCGCTGGTCGACCAGAGCGAGGAGTCGATCGACAAGATCCTCGAGGTCAACCTCCGGGCGGTCATCACCGGTACCCAGCTCGCCGCCCGCACCATGCTCGAGCGCGGCCACGGCCACGTCGTCAACGTCGCCTCCGCGGTCGGCCGGATCGGCATGGCCGGCGGCGCGGTCTACTCCGCGAGCAAGTTCGGCGTGGTCGGCTTCTCCGAGGCGATGCAGGCCGAGCTGGCCCCCGGCGGCGTCGACGTCTCGGTCGTCCTGCCCACCGTCGTGGCCACCGAGCTCGGCGCCGGCGTGCAGGCCACCCGCGGCATGCGGCCGTGCAAGCCCGAGGAGGTCGCCGACGCGATCCTGGCCGTGGCCCGCCGCCCCCGCTTCGAGACCTGGGTGCCGGCCTACGCCAAGGGCATCTTCTACTCCTCCAACACCCTGCCCCGCCGCGCCCGCGACGCGGTCAGCCACGCCATGGGCGCCGACACGTCGCTGTCGAAGGTCGACCTCGAGGCGCGCGCGGAGTACGAGCGGCGCGCCGGCCGCTGAGCCGGTACGCCGTCGCGCGGTCGGCCCACGTTGCCGGCCGCGCTGCCGGCCAGGCGGGGCGCGGGTCCGGGCATAGTCCGGACACGGGCCCCCCGCGTGCCGCACCCTGGACGGGTGCTCCTGCGTCCTGCCCGCCTGCCCGCGCTCCTCGGGCTGCTCCTCGCCCTCGCGCTGGGCGTCCTGGGTGTGCTCGGACCGGGCCCGGGATCGGCGGTCCCAGCCGCATCCTCGGCGGCCTCCTCGTGGGCGACCGAGCGGAAGGCGCCCGACCCGCGCACCGTGCGGGGCCTCTACGTGGACAACCGGATGCCCGTGCACGCCCAGGGCCCGGCGTACGAGCCGATCGCGAAGAAGGCGCAGGCGCTGTGGCTGGGCTCGGAGTACTACCCGACCGACCAGGTCGCCGGGATCGTGGACACCTACGTCGACATGGCCGAGGCCGCCGACAAGACCCCGATGCTGGTCGTCTACTCCATCCCCGACCGCGACTGCGGGCAGTACTCCTCCGGCGGCCTGCCCGGCGTCGAGGCCTACAAGAAGTGGGTCGCGCAGGTGGCCGAGGGTCTCGAGGGCTCCAGCCCCCTGCTGGTCCTGGAGCCGGACGCGCTGCCCTTCTACCACGGTGGGGAGTGCGGGAACGCCGACAACCGCGTCAAGCTCCTGCGCTGGGCGACCCGTCGGCTGGCCGACGCCGGCGCCTGGGTCTACATCGACGCCGGCCACTCCGGCTGGACCACCGGCGACACCTCCACCGACGACACCCCCTGGGACGGCCGGGCGGAGCTGCTGAAGAAGGCAGGCGTCGCCGACGCGCGCGGCTTCAGCACCAACGTCTCCAACTTCCGCCGCACCAAGGACGAGCACCACTACGCCCGCTGGCTGGTGCGCGAGCTCAAGGGCCTCGGCGTCAAGGGCACCAAGTACGTCGTCGACACCTCGCGCAACGGCGCGCGGAACCCGGTCGACGGGGACGTCATCAACCCCACCTGGGCGAGGCTGGGCCGGGCCCCGCGGCTGCAGCTCGACGGGGCCTTCGACGGGACGCTGTGGGTCAAGCACCCCGGGGAGTCCGACGGCACCGTCAACGGCGGGCCGGGGTCGGGGCAGTGGTGCGACCTGCTCGCCGACCGGCTGCTGGGCAAGAAGGACCCCGGTCCGGGCTGCTGATCACCAGCCCCAGGAACCCGGGACTCCCTTGAAGGGCCCGACCACCGCGTCGGTGATCCACCCGCCGTAGAACCCGCCCTCCTGCGGGCGGACGACCTCGCCGTCGACCCGGCACGCGTCGACCGCGCCCGGCATCACGGCCCAGGCGTCGCTGATCGCGGTGAACGCCGGCGTCGGGTCCGGGTAGGTCCAGGCCGCGCGCGGAGCCACGACCCCGCCCCCGTGCAGGTCGGCGTACGCCGCCAGCCCCTTCCACTCGCACGCCGAGCTGCCGGAGGTGGGGACGAGCGCGCCGTCCACGAAGGCCTCGCGGGGCAGGTAGTAGGTCGGCGGGTGGCTGGTCTCCAGCACCCGCCACGAGGTGGTGGTGCGGGCGATGGCGACGCCGCCGAGGACCACCTCGACCAGCTGGCTGCTCGGCACGAGCGCCGGCGGTCGGGGGTAGTCCCAGACGGACTCCTGGCCGGGACCGGGCTTCTCTGGGCGGGGCCTCACGGATGCGAGCCTACGGAGCCGTCGGTGGTCGGTCGGGCCGGCGGCCGTCCGGCACGGACGACGGCCGGCGAGGAGGTCAGGCGGCGGGGCCGGTCTCCGCGCGCAGGTTCATCAGGTCCAGCGCCGCCACGAGCTCGTCGGCGGAGTCGAAGGACTTCGTCGCCTCGGCCAGCACCACGCTGGTCCACGTCGGCTCGTCGGTGAGGACACTGCTCCCGAAGTAGGCCTCGATGGCCTGCGTCGCGGTGTCGTTGTCGAGACTCATGTCGCCAATATGCCAGGTCAGAACCCCGCACTGGGTCGAACGTGGCCCGGGCCACGCCGGCCCATCCCTTCGGTCGTCGCCTCGGGCGACGAGGCGGGCCCGGTCGGGTGGTGTCCTGCCCGGGGCCTCGGGGGACGCTCGAGCGGTGACCTCCCCCGACCCCCGCGAGCCCAGCACCGACAGCGCCCACACCGTCCCGCCGCACGTCCTGGTCCTCTTCGGCGCCACCGGCGACCTCGCCGCCCGCAAGCTCTTCCCGGGCCTCTACCGGCTGGCCGCCGCCGGGCGGCTGCCGGAGGAGTACGCCGTGATCGGCAGCGGTCGGCACTCCCCCGGCTCCGACGAGGAGTTCCGCGACCGCCTGCGCGAGGGCCTGGCCGACACTGTCGAGGACCTCGACGAGGACGTCGCCGAGCAGCTGCTCTCCCGGGTCACCTTCTGCACCTCCGACGCCGACGACGGCGGCGAGCTGGCCGCGGCGGTCCGCGAGGCCGAGTCGTCGATGGGCGCGGACGCCGACGACGTACGCCGCCTGGTCTACCTCTCGATCCCGCCGGCCGCCATGGAGCCGATGATCGCGATGCTCGGCAACGAGGGCCTGACCGAGCGGGCGCGGCTGGTCGTGGAGAAGCCGTTCGGGCTGGACCTGGAGTCCTCGCGCTCCCTCGACGCCGCGCTGAAGGAGGTCGTCGACGAGGACCAGGTCTTCCGGATCGACCACTTCCTGGGCAAGGAGGCGGTGCAGAACATCCTGGCGCTGCGCTTCGCCAACGGCCTGTTCGAGCCGTCCTGGAACGCCCGGCACGTGGAGTCGGTGCAGATCGACGTGCCCGAGGAGCTCGGGCTGGAGGGCCGCGGGTCCTTCTACGAGTCGACCGGCTGCCTGCGCGACATGATCTCCACCCACCTCATGCAGATCCTGGGCTTCGTGGCGCTCGAGGACCCCGGCGCCGGGGACGCCGAGTCGCTGCGCGACGCCAAGTCGGCGGTCTTCGAGAAGGTCCTGCCGCTGGACCCGGAGCGGGCGGTCTTCGGCCAGTTCGAGGGCTACCGCGACGACGAGGACGTCGACGACGACTCCGACGTGGAGACCTTCGTGGCGCTGGAGGTCCGGCTGGACTGCGACCGCTGGCGCGACGTGCCGTTCCTGCTGCGCACCGGCAAGGCGCTCGCCGCCACCCGGCGTACCGTCACCGTCCGGTTCCGCACCCCCACCTCGGCGCTCTTCGGGGAGACCGCCGGCTGCAACGAGCTGGTCCTCGAGCTCACCGACTCCCCGCAGGTCCGCGTCGACCTCCAGGGCAAGAAGCCCGGTCCGGAGATGGAGCTGGCCGCGGCCACCATGTGCCTCGACCTGGGCGACGCCGTACCCGACGCCGACCCGCTCGAGGCCTACGAGCGGCTGGTCCTCGACGTCCTGCGCGCCGACCAGACGCTCTTCACCCGCGCCGACGAGGTCGACCGGATCTGGCAGGTCTGCCAGCCGCTGCTCGACTCCCCGCCGGAGGTCCAGCCCTACGAGCAGGGATCCTGGGGCCCGGACGCCGCGCTCGAGCTGCCTCCGGGTGGCTGGCACGTGGGGCGGCACGCGCACGACGGGTGAGTCGCGGGCCGGGGCTGGTGAGGTTCAGCGGGGCGCCGCTGGACCTTGCGGCGCACCGATGCAGGTGCGTCGGGGGACCGTCAGGTTCTTCGGGGCCCCGCTGAACCTCACACCCGCCAGGCCGATCTACCGCGCCGACTCCCGCAGCGTCGACCCCCGCGCCCCCCGGACGGTGAGGACCGCGGACACCAACGCCACGGTGCCGAAGAGCAGGGCGGTGACGAGCGCGAGCAGCGCGAGGCGCCAGGGGTCGATGGCAGCCACGAGGGCCGGGGTCGAGAGCGTCTCGGAGAAGCCCAGGGTGACGGTGCGCAGCACGACGTACTGCGCCAGCGACCCGGCCACCAGCCCTGCCACCGCCGTGCCCCCCAGCACGAGCACCAGCTCGCGCAGCACCGAGCCCATCACCTGCCGGCGCGGCACGCCGACCACCCGCAGCGCGGCGGCGTCGCGACGCCGGGCGGGCAGCTGCACGGCGGTGCTGACCGCCAGCGACGCCACGGCCATCAGCAGCACGAGGGCGGCGACGACGGCGTAGAGCCGCAGCGCGAGGGCGTACGCCGTGCCGTCGAGCTCGCTCTTCACCTCGGCGTACGACGTGTCCTCCACGAGCCCGGCGTCGCGCATCCGCGTGACCAGGCCGTCGGGGAGGTCGTCGCGAGCCAGCACGTAGACGTCGGTGTCCTGGTCGTAGACCGCGCGGCCGACCGAGAAGGTGTCGTAGTCGATGAGGAGTCCGCGCGGCCCGAGCAGCGGCACGCTGCCTGCGGTGAGCACCGGATCGACGTCGAAGTCCAGCGCCGACCCGCCGCCGTACGTCGCCGACGAGGTGTTGGTGCGGGCGGTCTCCCCCGCGACGACCGGGAGGGCCGCGGGCGGGTCGCCGGCCCCCAGCTGGACGATCGCCGGGCTGCTGGTGGCGACGAGCACCTCCAGGCCGTCGGCGCCGACCGACACGTCGTCGACGGCGTCGTTGCCGGTCGCGCCGGGCACCAGCGTCCAGCCGCCGTCGGTCATGGCCGCGCGGTCCGGCTCGCCGTCGACGAGGAGCGCGCGGACGGCGAGCGAGCCCTCCATCTCGACCTGCTGGGCGGCCGGCCCCCCGAGGGTGATCTCCTCGACCCGACAGCCGTCCTGGCAGTACGCGGCGGGCTCGCTGACCTCGGACACCCCCGGCCCGACCGGGCCGAGGAAGATCGAGCGCGGCCGCCCCTCCGGCGGGACGAGCCGGAGCCGGACGACCAGGTCGTCACTGGTCTCGAGCGCGTTCTCGACCTGGATGCCGATCCGTCGGCCGGCCACCACGGGCACGGGGCCGGTGGCGAGCAGCTCGGCGACCTGCCCGGCGGAGGTGCCGGGCGTCCACTGCTCGTTCCACAGCCCGACCCGCTCCAGGCGGGAGGTGTCGAGGACTGCGAACACCGGGCCGGGCTGCGGGGTGATGATCGTGCTGCCGGCCATCAGCCACTGCCCCTCGGGGTCGAGGCGACGCGTCAGTCCCACGGTGTCCTCGAGGGTCTGGGAGGAGGTCCACACGGTCGCAGCGGGTGCCCGGGTGGCCGCCACCGAGCCGCGCCAGGCCGAGGACGAGTCGTAGACCCCGGCACCGAAGACACAGATGGCGATCGCAGCCGTGACCGGCAGGATCACCAGGGTCCCCTCCTGGCGCCGCGACAGGGCGCGGACCGCGACGTAGGACCCGAGCGAGCGGGTGTGCGGGACGGCGCGGGTCCACCAGCCGGCCAGGGAGGAGGTGGCCCGGCTCGCGGCCAGTCCCGCCACGACGGCGAGCAGCACGGGGAGCACGAGGTCGGTGACGTCCGGCCGCCCGCGCTCGGTCGAGCTGAGCTTGCTGAGCAGCACCGCGGCCGCCGCGGCCACCAGCGCCAGCTGCGCGACGACGGCCGCCCGCCGCGCGCGGCGCGGACGACGTACGCCGCCGAGCTGGGCCTCGAGCGGGATCCGGACGACCAGGCCGACCGCGACCAGCGCCACGACGGCGGCGCCCAGGCCGACCAGCCCCCCGGCGAGGACCGAGGTCCACGGCACCCGCAGCGGCAGCCCGGGGACCAGCCACGACTCGATGAGCAGCACGACGGCGCCGACACCGAGGGCGCCGCCGACCGGGAGCGAGATCGCCAGGAGTGCGAGCGGCTCGGACATGCCGAGCGACCACATGCGCCGACGCGGCAGGCCGCGGAGTGACGCGAGCGCGAGCTCGGGCATCCGCAGGTCGGCGGCCGCGGTGAGCAGGCGCAGCAGCAGCGCGAGCGCGACCAGGACGAGGCTGATGACCGCCGGCGAGACCGACGCTCGGGCGGTGGCCTGCTGGTCGCGGACCTCCTCGACGACCCCGCCGATGTCGTTGATGGAGAACTCCGTGAGGGTCCCCCGGTCGCCCTCGAGCACCAGGTCGTCCTGGGCCCGGGCGACGGCGACGACCTCGTCCAGGTCCTCGACCGCGAGGTCGGCGGGGACGTCGAGCCGACGGTCGACGAGCACCTCGTAGCCGACCGTGTCGGCAGCCTCGGCCATGGCCTGCTTGGTGCCCAGCATCGGTGCGGGCTGGTAGGGCTGGTTGGCCGGCGCGGGTGTCGGGGGGCGGCTGGCGAGCCGGCCGTACTCGAACCAGTAGTCCTCCTCGTCCGGCCCCGGGGTGGCGTAAGTGCCGACCACCCGCACCTCGCCCAGGCCCTCGACCGGCGTGGTGTCACCGATCCCGAGACCCGTGATCGTGGAGTCCAGCGCCAGGAGCAGGACCTCGTCGGGCTCCTCGGGGCAGGCGCCCTCGATGACGAGGTGGGCGCAGTACCCCGGGGCCCAGCCCAGCTGCGCCTCGCCGCCGAGACCCTCGGTCGGGAGGGTGCGCAGGAAGAACTGCGGGGGCAGGTAGCGCTCGGCGCCGGGCCCGGCCTGCTCGCTCGCCTGCTCAGCGGCGGCACCGGCACGCAGGAGGGTGGCGTCGATGTCGAAGCCGGTGTCGGCGGGGTCGGGCGTCCAGACCCAGGAGAGCCCGGTGAGATTCTGCGGTGCCTCGGCCAGGCGGGTGACGAGGAAGGAGCTGGTGACGGCGCCCTGGAAGGCCGGACCGAGGACGGCCGAGCCGACCGCCAGCGCGGTGAGCACGACCGAGCCGAGGGAGAGCAGCAGCCGGGAGCGGAGGCCGCGCAGGACGGTGGGGAGCAGGGTGGGCCCCGGCGTGGGCAGCCTCATCGCACCTCCTCCCGCAGCCGGCCCGGGCTGGACTCGGCCGGGTCGACGGTGCGGCCACGCACCACGAGGGCGACGACCAGCACCGCGCACACCAGCGCCGCTGCGGCCAGCGGCAGCGGGGCCACCGCGGTGCGCAGCTCCACGGCGTGCTCAGGCACGGTGACCAGCCCGAGGCGCCCGAGCAGCAGCCCGACCGAGGCCCAGGTGCCGAGCGCGACGGCGACACCGGTGACCGCGAGCAGCAGCCCGGCCTCGACCAGGGTGCTGCGGCGCAGCGTGGCGGGGGTGACGCCGACGGCGCGCAGGGCCGCGACGTCGCGCACCCAGGTCGGGCGCTGACGGATGACCGCGGTGAGCAGGGCCAGCATCGCCACGAGCAGGCTGCAGCCGGCCATGAGGAGGTAGGCCTGGGCCTGGGCGGCGCCCGTGGCCGCACGTACGTCGGCGGTGACGACCTCGAGCGCCCGCGGCTCGGCCCCGGTCTCCTCGCGAAGCTCGGCGAGCAGCGCCGCCGGGGTGTCGGCGCGGGCCAGGACCATCACCTCGGCCGCGGGCACGGTCGGCGGGGCGCCTGCCGCGGCGCGCGGGAGGTCGGCGTAGACCCCGTCGGCCTCGACGAGCGGCAGCGCGGGGAAGCGGGCGACCACCCGGGCCGGGAGGTCCTCGCCGCCGGGCGACTCCAGCACGGGGTCGCCCTCCCACGTGGCGGTGCGGGTGACCAGCACCGGCACCGGGCCCTCGCCGCGGGCGGGCAGCGCGGTCAGCCGGCCGGGCGAGGCCGGGGCGAGCAGACCGTCGGTGACCTCCACCGGACCGCCGGGGCCCTCGTCGGTGGCCGGCTCCGCAGGCTCCCACTCCCTCTCGACCAGGTCGGTGCTGCCGATCTGCAGCCGGGTCAGGACGAAGGGCAGGTCGCGGTCGCCCGGGGTGCGCGACAGGGTGACCGAGCGGACCGTGCAGCCCGCGACGCAGTCGACCGGGATGCTCGAGCCGACCGGCGCGCCGGACGTCAGAAGCTCCAGCCGGATGCCCGCCACCAGCACCTGCCCGGCGGGGTCGGCGATCTCCACGTCGACGCGCGGCCGCAGCGTCCCGTCCGCACGCGCGGAGACACCGGCCACCTCGACCTGGATGCTCGTGCCCGTCGACGGCACCGCCCATGCCGACGAGGCATCGGTCAGCCGGTCGGCGAGCCCGCCGATCCGGGCGGCACTGGTGCCCGCGAAGAAGTCGCCCACCACGCGGTCGGCCCGTGCCACGTCCACGAAGGCCCGCCGGGCCGGCACCGAGCCCTCGCCCGGCACCACGACCGCGCCCATCAGCCACTGCCCCTCGGGGTCGAGCCGCTGGGTCAGCGCGAGCACGCTCGCGGCGTCGCCGCCCGCCCCGCGCTCCAGGTCGATCCGCAGCGGGGCACCCGCGCGCAGCCGCGCCGTCTCGTCCGCCCAGGCCGAGACCTGGGCCGCACCGGTGACCGCCAGCCCGGCCACGACCCCTGCCGCCACGAGGACCCGCAGCGGGGCCGCGGCGTCGGCCGAGCGCGCGAGGCGCCGGGAGGCGAGGTACGTCGGCAGGCCGCGGCGGCGCGTGCGTCGTACGGCCAGGCGCGCGGAGCGCGCCATCAGCCACAGGCTCGCCTGCCCGGCGGCGAGGCCGACCAGCGCGGGCCCCGCGAGCACGAGCAGGTCGGACTGGGTGCCGTCGACGACCCGGGCGCGGTAGATCGCCACGGCCGCGCCGACCACGACCAGCACCTGCCCGAAGACCGCCGCGGAGGTGGAGGTGCGCGGTCGTGCGGACCCGCGCACCTGGGCGACGAGCGGCTCGCGCAGCGCGGCCGCCATCCCGACCAGCACCGCCGCGAGCGCGACGAGGAGCACCACCAGCACGGCGGACAGGACGTCCCAGCCAGGCACCCCGACCGGCTCGTCGAGCCAGGTCCGGGTGGCGAGCGCCGAGACACCGACCCCGGCGCCGGCGCCGAGGGCGGAGCCCGCGAGCAGCACCATGAGCGGCTCCAGGGCCAGCAGGGCGAACAGCTCCCCGCCCTCCAGGCCGCGGAGGCGGGCGAGCGCGATCTCGCCACGTCGGGCCGAGGCGAGCTCCCGCCCGGTGGCGGGTACGGCGACCGCGCCGATGAGCAGCAGCGGCACCGCCAGCAGGCGGGAGGTGCCGGCCGCCGCGGCGAACCCGACCACCGCCACCACGCCCGCCACGACCACCGCCGTCAGCAGCATCAGGGGCAGCAGCGTGCCCCGGCGCGACCACGCGCCCTGGAGGGTGCGGGAGCGGATCCGGGGCGCCGAGGCGCTCACGCGCTCCCCGGGCGGCGGTAGATCCGGTGCGGGTCGTCGTCGGGGTCGGCGGGTGTCGCGGGGGCGGGCGGCGCGGGTGCCGGGTGCGTGGTCGTCACGGGAGCCGTCGCCGGGACCGGGGCGACGGGCTGGATCGACTGCGGCGGGGTCTCGTGGCTGACTGCGCTCGCACCTCGACCAGCGGGGGACGTCCCGGCCGCGGGGGCGCCTTCGGCGGCACGGTGCCGGCCGACCCCGAGGTGCACCGGCTCGGTGTGGTCGACCAGCCGTCCGTCGTCGAGGGCGTGGTGGTCGTCGCAGGCGTCGACGACCGCCGGGTCGTGGGTCGCCACCACGACGACGGCACCTCGGTCCGCCTCGCGGCGCAGCTCGGCGAGGACCAGCGCGCGGTTGCCCTCGTCGAGCTCGCTGGTGGGCTCGTCGGCGAGCAGGACGGCGGCCCCGACGCAGAGCCCGCGGGCCAGGGCGACGCGCTGCATCTGGCCGCCGGAGAGCTCCTCGACCTGGCGGTCGCCGAGGTCGCCGATGTGGAAGCGGGCCAGCGCGGCGCTCGCCCGCTCGTCGGCCTCGTCGGGGTCGGTGCCGCGGGCGCGCAGTGCCACCGAGACGTTCTCGCGCGCGGACAGGATCGGCACCAGGCCGTAGACCTGCAGCACGAACGCCACCTCCGGCCGCGGGTCGCCGGTGCCGCGCCACATCGGCTCCCCGGCGTACGTCGCCTCACCGAGGGAGGGCTGCAGGAGCCCGCCCGCGATCGAGAGGAGCGTGGTCTTGCCCGAGCCCGACGGGCCCGAGAGGGCGGTCATCCGGCCGGCGCGGAAGGTCAGGTCGAGGTCGTGCAGCAGGGTGCGGGTGAGCTCGTAGCGCACACCTCGCAGCTCGAGGTCGGTCACGCGTCCTCCTCCGACTCCGCCGACCTGGACACGACGAGCCGGTCGGCGGCCTCGGGCTCGATGCGCACCAGCGTGCCCTGCGGCCACTGCTCGGCCAGGTGGGTCGGCAGGTGGACGACGCCCTCGGCGCCGATGACGACGTACTCCGCGCCGTCGCGGCCCTCCAGCCCGACCCGGCCGCCCTTCATCGTGATCGTGCGCGGGAAGGTCGCGGCGACCTCGGGCTGGTGGGTCACCACGATGATGGTCGTGCCGAGCTCGTCGCCGAGCTCGTGGACCAGGCCGATGACGGCGTCGCGGTCCTCGTGGGAGAGCTGGCTGGTCGGCTCGTCGGCCAGCAGCAGCTGCGGCCCCGTCGAGACCGCGCAGGCGAGCGCGAGGCGCTGGCGCTGCCCGCCGGACATCGTGCTGACGACCTGGTCGGCGACGCCCTCCAGGCCCACGCGGGCGAGCAGCTCGCGGTCGGGGGCGACCTCCTTGCGCTCGGCGGAGGTGAGGGCCAGACGCGCGAAGGCGATGTTCTGCCGTGCGGTGGCGTAGGGCAGCAGGTTGCGGGTGGCGCCCTGGAGCATCGTGCTGACCCGGCGGCTGCGCAGCCGCGCCAGCTCGGTCTCGGGCAGCCGCGAGATCTCGTGCTCGCCCAGGAAGATCCGGCCCGCGCTGGGGCGCTGGATGCCGCCGAGCAGGGTCAGCAGCGTCGACTTGCCCGAGCCCGAGGGCCCCAGGAACGCGACCCGTTCCCCGGGTCGGACGGAGAGGTCGACCCCCTGGAGCGCGACGACGTCGTGGCCCTCGAAGGTGCGGTACAGGTGCACGACGCCCAGGCACCGCACGCCCAGCCCGCCCCGCCTGTCCAGCTCCCCGAAGTCGACGTCGGCATCGACGACCGTCACCAGATGACCTCCTGTCCGGGGGCCAGCAGACAGCAAGGCCTGCCGCGGTCGCAACGCGGGACGCCGGTTCGTTGCGCGCTCGTGACCCGGCGTAGGTTCCCAGCCGTGGCGGGCGGGGCAGCGGCAGGACGCGGCGGGCGGCTGCGCGGGCTGACCGCGGACACCCGACCGCTGCGGGTCCCGGACTTCCGTCGCCTGTGGACCGCCAACATCATCACGGTCATCGGCGCCCAGCTCACGGTCGTCGCGGTCCCGGCCCAGATCTACGCCGACACCGGCTCCTCGGCGTACGTCGGGCTCACGGGGGTGTTCGGGCTCGTCCCGCTCGTGGTCTTCGGCCTGTACGGCGGAGCGCTGGCCGACGTTTTCGACCGCCGCTCGATCCTGGTCGTCACGACGCTCGGGCTGGTCGTGACCAGCGGACTGTTCGCGGCCCAGGCCTTCGCCGGCTCGACCAACGTGTGGCTGCTGCTGTCGCTGTTCTCGGTGCAGCAGGCCTTCTTCGCGGTCAACCAGCCCACGCGCGCCGCGCTCCTGCCCAAGCTGCTGCCCGACGAGCTGCTGCCCGCGGCCAACTCGCTCAACATGACCGTCTTCCAGGCCGGCGCCATCGCCGGGCCTCTGGTCGCCGGGATCCTCATCCCGTTCACGGGCTTCGCCTGGTTGTACGCCGCCGACACGCTCTGCCTGCTCGCGACGATCTACGCCGTGCTGCGGCTGCCGCCGCTCGCCGTCGACGGGGTCGTCGGCGGGGTGCCCGGGGTGCGCGCGGTGGTCGACGGCTTCGCCTACCTGCGCCACCAGCCGGTGCTGCTGATGTCCTTCGTCGTCGACATCATCGCGATGGTCTTCGGGATGCCGCGGGCGCTCTTCCCCGAGATCGCCAACCGTGACTTCGGCGGACCGGCCGAGGGCGGGCTGGTCTTCGCGCTGCTCTTCGCCGGCATCCCCGCCGGCGCCGTGGTCGGCGGCGTGCTCAGCGGGTGGGTGTCGCGGGTCTCGCGCCAGGGGCTGGCGGTCGTGGTCTGCATCGTGGTGTGGGGCCTGGCGATGGCCGGTTTCGGCGTCGCGGTGCTGCTGGCCGGGGCCTTCGGGGAGTCCTGGCAGCGGCTGATGCTGGTGGTCGCGCTGCTGATGCTCGTCGTCGGCGGTGCTGCCGACATGGCCTCCGCGGCGTTCCGGTCCTCGATGCTGCAGAGCGCGGCGGCCGACGCGGTCCGCGGCCGCCTGCAAGGGGTCTTCACCGTGGTCGTCGCCGGCGGCCCCCGGGTCGCCGACGTCGCGCACGGCGCCACCGCCGCAGCCGTCGGGGCCGGCGCCGCCGCGGCCGGCGGCGGAGTCCTCGTCGTGGTCGGCGTCGTCGTCGCCGCTGTCCTGGTCCCCTCGTTCGTCCGCTACCGGGTCACCACCGCCCCGACCCCCCGCTGACCCGTCGCAACTTCGGTGCTGACCCGCTGCAACTTCGGGGCCGACCCGCCGCGTCTTCGGTGCTGACCCGTCGCAACTTCGGTGCTGACCCGCCGCATCTTCGATCCTCCCGAGGACGCGACGGGTCACTCTCGAAAACGGGGCGGGTCACCCCCGAAAACAGGGCAGGTCACCCCCTAAGACGGGGCGGGTCAACGGAGACCCCGGGAGCAGCACGGAGGAACGAGGATCAGCCGGCGAGGGCGGCGGCCAGGGCGGCGCCGTACGCCGCGTTGGCCCGGACCAAGGCGATGTTGGTGGCCAGGGAGGAGCCGTCGGTGAGCTCGACGATCCGGCCGAGCAGGTAGGGCGTGGTGGCCTTGCCGGTGATGCCCAGGGCGGCCATGTCGGCCAGGGCCCGGTCGATGACCACGCCGATCTCCTCGGCGGGGATCTCGTCCTCGGCGGGGACGGGGTGGGCGATGGCGACGCCGCAGTCGAGCCCCAGGTCCCACGTGGCGCGTACGACGGCAGCCGCCTCGTCCGCGCCGTCGACCCGCATCGGCGCGGCGAAGCCGCTGGCGCGGGAGTAGAACGACGGGAACTCCTCGGCCCCCTCGACCAGCACCGGGACGCCCAGGGTCTCGAGCACCTCGAGGGTCAGCCCGATGTCGAGGATCGACTTCACCCCGGCCGAGACGACCGCGACCCGGGTGCGGGAGAGCTCGGTGAGGTCGGCGGAGACGTCCATCGAGGTCGCGGCCCCCTGGTGCACCCCGCCCAGGCCGCCGGTCACGAAGACCTCGATGCCGGCCATCGCCGCGAGCCGCATCGTGGCGGCGACGGTGGTGGCACCGTGCAGACCGCGCGCGGCGACGTACGGCAGGTCCCGCACGCTGGCCTTCACCACGTCGGGGTGCGAGGCGAGCAGCTCGAGGTCCTCGCCGGTCAGCCCGATCCGCGGGCGGCCGTCGAGCACCGCGATGGTCGCCGGCACGGCGCCGCACGAGCGGACGATCCCCTCGACCTCCAGCGCCATGGCGACGTTGTCGGGGTAGGGCATGCCGTGGCTGATGATCGTCGACTCCAGCGCCACGACCGGTCGCCCCTCGCGCAGGGCGGTGGCGACCTCGTCGGTGAGGGTCAGCATCGGGTGCGGCGTCGGACGGCTCATCGGGCCAGCATCTCCCGCAGGTCGGGGCGCACGGTGAGCGGGGAGGCCACGGTGAGCGCCGCGGCCTCCTGGGCGTACGCCGCCGCCTCGGCGTCCCCCGCACCCCCGAGGACCGCGTGGCACCACGCCGCGAGCATCGCGTCGCCCGCACCGGTGACGTCCACGACCTCCGCCTCCAGCACTCCCACGGCCACCTCCACCGGCGGCGACCCGGCCACGTGCAGGCGGGAACCGGCGGCGCCCAGCCGCTCCCACACCAGCGCGCACCCCTGGGCGTGCAGCACCGCGGCGCCGCCGAGCGCGACGAGCTCCTCGGCGTTGGGCGTGACGCAGCGCAGGTCGCGCAGCTCGGGTGCGAGCCGGGTCGCCTTCGGCACGCTCACGGGGTCGACGACGACCGGCACCCCGGCCGCGCGCGCCAGCTCCCGGGCCGCGGCGAAGGTGTCGACGCGCAGGTTGCCGTCGAGCACCAGCAGGGCGGCCGAGGCGACCAGCGCGGGCGGCACGTCGACGGGGGCGAGGTCGTCGGTCGCCGACATGTCGGCGACCCCGGCGACCAGCTCGCCGCGGTGGTCCAGCAGGGCGGTGTAGGAGCCGGTCGGCCCCGGGCGGCGCCGCACGGCCGCGACGTCGACGCCGGCCGCCGCCGTCGCCTCGAGCACCAGCGTCCCCATGGTGTCCTCGCCCACGACGCCGACCAGCGCCACGGGGGTGCCGAGGCGCGCGAGGTTCTCCGCGACGTTGCGCCCGACCCCGCCCGGGGTGAGCGTGGCGGTGCCGGGGTTGGAGGTGCCGGGCACGAGCGGGGCGCTGGTGCGGGCCTTGAGGTCGGCGTTGATGCCGCCCACCACGACGACCGGGCCGACGCCCGTCACGGGCGACCCACGAACGGCACCGAGAGCGGCCGCCGGACGTAGGGGCCCGGCGCCCAGGTGACACCCGCGGTGCCGACCTCGAAGCCCGGGTACGCCGCGAGCAGCTCCTCCAGCGCCACCCGCGCCTGCAGCCGGGCGACGGCCGCTCCGAGGCAGTGGTGGCTGCCCTGGGAGAAGCTGAGGACCTGGCTCGGCCGACGCCCCACGTCGAGCCGCTCGGCGTCGGGGCCGTAGCGCCGCGGGTCGCGGTTGCCGGCGGCGTACAGCAGCAGGACCTTGCGGCCCTCGGGGATGCGTACGCCGTGCAGCTCTACGTCGCGGGTGGCGGTGCGCGCCAACCCCTGCACGGGCGAGGTGAGCCGGAGCAGCTCCTCCACCGCCACGTCGACCGGCACCTCGCCGGAGACCAGTCGTGCGCGCTCCTCGGGGGCGTCGGCGAGCAGCTGGACGGCGCCGCCGAGCAGACCGGTGGTGGTGTCGTTGCCGCCGGTGACCATCGTGAAGACGTAGCCCAGCACCGCGACCAGCCCGTCGGGGTCGTCGGCGCGACCGGCCGCCACGAGGTGGGAGACGGTGTCCGGCCCGGGGTCGGTGCCGGGCCGCTCGCGCAACTCGCGCCGGCGCCGCTCCACGAGCGCGGCGAAGTAGGTGAGCATCTCGCCGGCCGCCTCGGCCGCGGACAGGGCGTCACCGGATCCGCCGGCGGCCACGATCGCCTCCGTCCAGCCGTCGAAGGACGCCCGGTCGGCCTCGGGCACGCCGAGGTAGTGCGCCACCACCATGCTCGGCAGCGGCTTGAAGAGCGCCTCCACGACGTCCCCGCCGTCGGCCAACGCGGGCAGCCGCTCGCGCACGAAGTCGCGCACGACCGGCTCCAGGTCGCCCACCTGGCGCGGCGTGAACCCCCGGGCCACCAGCTTGCGGAAGGCCGTGTGCGTCGGCGGGTCCTGCATGACCAGCGGTGGCTCGGCCAGGCCGAGCGCCTCCAGCTCGCCGTACGCCGTCGTCAGGCCCTGCGCGGAGGAGAAGGTCGCGGTGTCGACCGCGGCGGCGAGGACATCGGCGTGCCGGGACAGCACGTAGAAGTCGTGGTCGGGCCGGGCGTGCGGCACCACGTGGTGCACCGGGTCGTGGTCGCGCAGCGCGGCGTACTCCGCCCAGGGGTCCGCCCAGTCCTCGCCCCCCCGTTGCCGGAAGGTCACCGCCCGTGTGTCCGCCCGTCCATCCACGCGGCACACGCTGGACCACGCGACCGCCGGTGTCCAGGGTGGCGCGCACCGATGAGTCCGAATGTCGGTGGCGGTCCATAGCCTGCGCACGGCATCGTCAGGTGCCGTCAGCCGCGGACGCGGCACCCACCCCGCACATCCCCGCAGCCCCCTGCAGACCCGAGGACGCGATGACCGACATGATCAGGGCCACCGGCCTGGTGAAGAGGTACAAGGACGTCGAGGCCCTCGCCGGGCTCGACCTCGACGTGCCCGAGGGCAAGGTGCTGGCGCTCCTGGGCCCCAACGGCGCCGGCAAGACCACCGCCGTGCGCGTGCTGACCACGCTGCTCAAGCCCGACGCCGGCTCGGCCGTCGTCGCCGGCGTCGACGTGCTCGCAGACCCCGACGGGGTGCGCTCGCGCATCGGCCTGTCGGGTCAGTACGCCGCCGTCGACGAGCACCTGACCGGCTTCGAGAACCTCGAGATGGTCGGGCGCCTCTACGGCATGTCCCGCACGGCGGCCCGGGCCCGTGCCCGGGAGCTGCTGGAGCGCTTCGACCTGGCCGAGGCCGGGGACCGCCCCTCCAAGACATACTCGGGCGGCATGCGCCGCCGCCTCGACCTGGCCGGTGCGCTCGTGGCGGCCCCGCCGGTGCTGGTGCTCGACGAGCCGACCACGGGCCTGGACCCGCGCAGCCGCGTGGGCATGTGGGACGTCATCCGCGAGCTGGTGGCCTCGGGTGCGACCCTGCTGCTGACGACGCAGTACCTCGAGGAGGCCGACCGGCTCGCCGACGACATCCTCGTGATCGACCACGGCCGGGCGATCGCGCGCGGCACCGCCGACCAGCTCAAGGCCCAGACCGGCGGCGAGCGGGTGGAGGTCGTGCTGGCCCACCCCGCCGACCGCGACCGGGTCCGGCGGCTGATGGCGGAGGTCGCCACCGGCGAGATCGGGGTGGCCGAGAACGGCCGCGAGCTCACCGCCGCCGTCGACGGCGGCGTCGGGTCGCTGCGGCGGCTGCTCGAGGGCCTCGAGCGCGAGCGGGTCGAGGTCCTCGACGTCGGCCTGCGCCGACCCACCCTCGACGACGTCTTCCTGACCCTCACCGGCCACGCCAGCGAGGACGCCGCTGCCGACGCCACGACCGACCCGACCGCCGAGGTGACCCGATGACCACGCCCGCCCCCTCCTCGCCTGCCAGCCCGCTCGAGCAGGCCCGTCCCAACGGCGTCGTGCGCGCCCTCACCGACGGCTGGGTCGTCGCCAAGCGCAACCTGATCAAGATCAAGCGGGTGCCCGAGGTGCTCGTCTTCGTCCTGATCAGCCCGATCATGTTCGTGCTGCTGTTCGCCTTCGTCTTCGGCGGCGCGATCGACCCGGGCGGCGAGGTCGCCTACCGCGAGTTCCTCATCGCCGGGATCTTCGCCCAGACCGTCGTCTTCGGCGCCACCTTCACCGGCGCCGGCCTGGCCGAGGACATGCAGAAGGGCATCATCGACCGCTTCCGGTCGCTGCCGATGTCGCCGGCCGCGGTGCTCGTCGGCCGCACGACCTCCGACGTCGTCTACAACGTGCTGAGCCTGATCATCATGGCGCTGACCGGCCTGGCCGTCGGCTGGCGCATCCGCGAGGGCGTCGTCGACGCGATCCTCGGCTTCGGGCTGCTGCTGCTCTTCGCGTACGCCGTCAGCTGGGTCATGGCCTGGGTCGGCCTGATGGTCCCGAGCGTCGAGGTCATCAACAACGCCTCGTTCATCGTGATCATGCCGCTGACGTTCGTCTCCAACGCCTTCGTGCCGCTGGAGTCCTTCAGCGGGTTCCTGCGCACGCTGGTGGAGTGGAACCCGGTCTCCGCGCTCACGCAGGCCAGCCGCGAGCTCTTCGGCAACATCGATCCGAGCATCCCCGCACCCGACGCCTGGCCCCAGCAGAACGCCGAGATCTACACCCTCATCTGGGTCGCGATCATCCTGCTGGTCTTCGTGCCGCTCTCGGTCCGGCAGTACCGCCTCTCGGCCGGCAAGGCCTGAGCCCGCCGGTCCCGCGGGACGTCATACGGACGGGAGGTCGGTTCCTCCCCTCCGTATGACGTCCCAGGCAGCGCGGGCAGGACCCAGCAGAGGCCTCAGCCCGCGGGCGGCACGTCGTGGATCGGCTCCTTGGGCAGCTTCTTCAGCTTGCGGCTGCGCTTGCGACGGCTGGGGATCATCGAGCGCATCTCCTCGAGCTTGCCGAAGCAGAGCAGCCGGTCGCCGGCCTCGAGGACGTGCTGGGCGTTGGGGTTGGGGATGACCTGGGTGCCGCGGTGCAGGGTCAGCGCACTGATGTCCTTCTCCCGCAGGCTCGACTGCCCGAGCGTCTTGCCCACGAGGTCGGAGGCCTCACCGACCTGGATCTCGGCGACGCCGTACCCCGTCGAGACGGTCAGCCGCTGCCGCACGTCGATCTCGGGGAAGGCGACCTGGTTGTCGATGTAGTCGATGATCGCGCCGGCGACATCGAGCTTGGTGGCGGTCTCGATCCCCTCCAGGCCCGGGGAGGAGTTGACCTCCATCACCAGCGGACCGTCGTTGCCCTCGAGCATGTCGACGCCCGCGACCCGCAGGCCCATGATCTGGGCCGACCGCACGGCCGCGCGCTCGAAGGCCGGGTCGAGGTCGACCGGCTCCACGGACCCGCCGCGGTGCACGTTGGAGCGGAACTCGTCGCCCTGCGCGACCCGGCGCATCGCCGCCACGACCCGGTCTCCGACGACCAGGGCGCGGATGTCGCGGCCCTTGGACTCCTTGACGAAGCGCTGGATCAGCACGTTCTGCCGGGTCGACTGCAGCGTCTCGATGATCGCCTCGGCGACCTTGATGTCCGGGGCGAGGATGACGCCGATGCCCTGGGTGCCCTCGAGCAGCTTGATGACGACCGGCGCCCCGCCGACCCGCTCGATCGCGGGGATCACGTCGCCGCGACCCTGGACGAAGGTCGTGGCCGGCATCCCGATCTGGTGGCGGGACAGGATCTGGGTCGCGCGGAGCTTGTCGCGGCTGTTGGCGATGCCCCACGAGGTGTTGGGCGTGTAGACGTCCATCTGCTCGAACTGCCGCACCACCGCGGTGCCGAAGTAGGTGATGGAGTTGCCGATCCTCGGCAGGATCGCGTCGTAGTGCGAGAGCTGCTTGCCGCGGAACTGCAGGTCCGGCTCGTCACCCGACAGGTCGATGCCGAAGCGCAGGGTGTTGAGCACCTTGACCGTGTGCCCACGGTCCAGCGCGGCGGTGCGCAGGCGCTGCGTACTGTACGAGCGGGGTGCGCGGGAGAGGATCGCTAGCTTCATGACCACCCGAGTCTGGAGGAAGGAGAGTCGAGGACGTGCCTGACGACCTGCCCGCCCCCGACCCTTCCTACACCCTCGCGGGGTGGCGTGAGTGGGTGAGCCTGCCCGGCGTGGGAGTCCCGTGGATCAAGGCCAAGCTCGACACCGGCGCCCGCAGCTCGGCGATCCACGCCTTCGACCTGAGCGAGGAGCGGGTCGGCGGCGAGCGCTGGGTCTCCTTCTCCGTCCACCCCTGGCAGGCCACCGACGAGGACGCCGTCGCCGCCCAGTGCCCGGTCATCGACGTGCGCGAGGTGCGCTCCTCCTCCGGCCACGCCGAGGAGCGGCTGGTCGTGCCGATGGACGTCACGCTCATGGGCCGCACCATCTCCTGCGAGATGACGCTGTCGCGGCGTGACGAGATGGGCTTCCGGATGCTCGTGGGGCGCGAGGCGCTGAGGCAGGGGTACGCCGTCGACCCGGGACGGTCCTACCTCGGGCCGCGCCCGCCCGTCGCCGTACGTCGCCGCAACCGCGGGCGCTGAGCCGCACCTGCCCGGACGACCCGGCCTGGACGACCCGGCCCGACCACCCGGCCGGTCGCCCTAGGCTGCCCCCGTGCCCCGCGACTCCTTCGAGATCGGTCCCGTGCGGGTCCGTGCGGGTCGCAAGCAGGCACTGGCCCTGCCCATCACCCGGCTCGTGACCGGCGCCGACGTCGACCTCCCGGTCCGCGTCGTGCACGGCCGCCAGGAGGGCCCGACGGTCTGGATCGATGCGGCCATCCACGGCGACGAGGCCGTCGGGGTGGAGGTCATCCGGCAGGTGCTGGCCGACCTGGACGCCAAGAAGCTGCGCGGCACGGTGATCGCGATGCCCATCGTCAACGTGCTCGGCTTCATGAACGGCGACCGCTACCTGCCGGACCGCCGCGACCTCAACCGCTCCTTCCCCGGCTCCAAGCGCGGGTCGCTGGCCGCCCGGATCGCCCACCTCGTGATGACCGAGGTGGTCGCCAAGTGCGAGGTCGGCATCGACCTGCACACCGGCTCGGACCGCCGCACCAACCTCCCGCAGATCCGCGCCGACCTCGAGGACGAGCGCACCCGCGAGCTGTCCCTGGCGTTCGGCGCCCCGGTGATGCTGCACGCCCGCCTGCGCGACGGCTCGCTCCGCGCGGCGGCGCGGGAGGCCGGCGCGAAGGTGCTGCTCTACGAGGCAGGCGAGGCGTGGCGGATGGACGGCTGGGCGGTCGACGCCGGTGTCCTCGGCGTACGCCGGGTGCTGGCCCACCTCGGGATGATCGACCCGCTCGAGGACGACTCACCCCCCGCGACGCTGGAGTCGTGGCGCTCGGGCTGGGTCCGGGCGCGCGGCACCGGGATGCTGCACCTGGAGGCCGAGCTCGGCCAGCGGGTGACCCGCGGCCAGCGGCTCGGCGGCCTCTTCGACTCCTTCGGCAAGCGTGTGCGGCTGGTGCACGCCGACCGCGACGGCATCGTGATCGGTCGCACCGAGGCGCCCCTGGTCAGCTCCGGCGACGCGGTCGTCCACCTCGCCGAGGTGCTCGAGCTCGGGGCCAGGGCCGAGGCCGTCGCCACCGAGCCCGAGCCGGACACGGTCGAGGAGACCGACGAGTCCTGAGCGGCGGGGGGTCAGGCCGCCCCGCGCTGGCCGAGGGCGACCGGCTCGGCCACCGCGCCGAGCGCGGTGACCGACGCCATCGACGACCCGCTGCCCAGCTCGAACTGACCCACCAGCCGCTGCAGCTCGGTCGCCATCCTGGCCAGCTCGGCGGCCGCCTCGCTGGTGGATCCCGCGGCCGCGGTGGTGTCCTCAGCTGCCGCGGCGACCCCGGTGACGGTGCGGGAGATCTCGGCCGAGCCGTGGGCCGCGTCGGCGACCCGGCGGGCGATCTCGGCGGCGGTCGCGGTCTGCTCCTCCACGGCCGAGGCGATGGTGGTCTGGGTGTCGTGGATCCGCACGATGATCTCGCTGATCTGCGCGATCGCCTCGACCGCGGCCGTGGTGTCGGCCTGGATCGTCTCGATCCGCAGCACGATGTCCTCGGTGGCGCGCGCGGTCTCCTGGGCGAGCTCGCGCACCTCGTTGGCGACCACCGCGAAACCCTTGCCGGCCTCCCCAGCGCGGGCGGCCTCGATGGTGGCGTTGAGGGCGAGCAGGTTGGTCTGCGCCGCGATCGAGCTGATCGCCTTGACCACGCTGCCGACCTGCGCGCTCGACTCGCCGAGCTTGACCATCGTGCGGTCGGCGTCGCCGACCACCTCGACGGCCCGGGAGGCGACCTCGGCGGCGCGGGTGGCGTTCTGGGCGATCTCGCCGATCGAGGCGGTCATCTCCTCGGTGCCGGTGGCCACCGATTGCAGGTGCTGGGAGACCTCCGCGCCGGCCTCGTCGACGACGCCGGCCTGGGTGGCGGAGGCGCGGGCCGAGGCGGTCATCTGCGTGGCCACCGCCGAGAGCTCCTGGGAGGCCGAGGCCAGGGAGTGGGAGCTGCCGTCGATGGAGCGCAGCGCGTCGCCGAGCCGGTCCAGGGTCGCGTCGAGCGCGGCGCCCATCCGCCCGGTCTCGTCGCGCGAGGTGAGCCCGAGCCGCTGGTCGAGGCGGCCCTGCGCGACCTGCTCCAGCACCGCCACGGTCCGGCGCAGCGGGCGGGTGATGCCGCGGGCGACCCACGCTGCGACGAGCACGGCGAGCAGCAGTCCGGCGATGAGGGCGATCCACACCTGCCGGCGCATGTCGGACTGCAGTGCCGCCACGTCGACCCGGTGGGCGGAGACCTCGGCGTCGATGTCGCTGCGCAGGCCGTCGAGGAGGTCGTCGAGCACGCTGTTGGCGGCGGCGACCTCGCCCTGGCGCTCCAGCGCGCGCTGGGGGGCGGCCACCGCCAGGTCGACGTACGACGACAGGGTCGCGGTGTACTCACCCAGCGCGGTGCGCAGGCCGGGGAGCTGGTCGCTGATCGACCCGGGCAGCTCGCGCGCCTCCACCTCCGCCAGCACCTCCTCGGCGCTGGCGATGTCGTCAACGGTGTCCTGGCGCACCACGTCGAGGTCGGTCTCCACGAGCGCGCGGTAGGCGTCGGCCTTGATCTCGCTGTTGCGGTTGTCAAGGTGGTACAGCTTGGCCGAGGCGCGCTCGAGCTCCAGGGCGTGGCGGGTCTCGGTCTCGACGCGGCTCGAGCTGTGCAGCGCCGTGGCCGTCACCAGCGCCGCGGGCAGCAGCGCGACGCCGGTGAGCAGCGCCATCCGCGTGCCGATGCCGAGGTCCTGCATCCGTGCGGACGGTCGAGCGGTGGACGCCATGGCGTTCTCCTCCGTGAGGGCGCGGTCTGGTGTGCCCGCTCCCATCGACGCGGAGCGGCGTCACCTGAGCGTGTCTGTGGAAGGTGTGTGGAAGATCTAGTCGCCCCGGCGCGTCGATCGGTCGCCCCCGCCGGGTGTAACCCGTTCCAGTTCCCGGCGTTGACGTGGTGTGACGCCCGACACCCCCACGACGGACCTGCCCTGGCCCAGCCGCCGCGGGCTGCTCGCCGGCGCCGCCCTGGGCGCAGTGGCCCTGGTCGCCCTGCCCGGCCTGCCGACCGTGGCCGTCCCGGTCGGTCGCGACCGCAACCGCTTCCTCTCGGAGGAGCAGCTGGCCACGCTCGCCGCCGTGGTGGACCGCGTCGTCCCGGGCGAGGACGGCACGCCCGGAGCGCTCGAGGTGGGCGCGCACGAGAGCATCGACGCCCTGCTCGGCGCGTTCCGCACCGACCCGCCGCGCATCTACGCCGGCGGTCCGTTCTCCGACCGCGCCGGCTCGCGGGTCAACCACTTCGAGCGGTTCCTGCCGCTGGACGCCTACGAGCAGAGGGCCTGGAAGGGCAAGGTCCGCCGGTTCCAGGAGACCTACACCGCGGGTCTGGACGCCCTGGCCGCCTCGACGCCGGGCTTCGCCATGTTGCCCGGCCCCGCCCGCGACCTGGTCCTGCAGTCGAGCCAGGACCCCGCGGTCACCGCGATGATGGGCCTCGCCGTCACCCACGCCTTCGAGGGCACCTGGGGCGCGCCGGAGTACGGCGGGAACCGCGACACCTTGGGGTGGCAGGCGATCGGCTTCGAGGGCGACCGCCAGCCCCGCGGCTACACCGAGGACGAGGTGCTGAACCCCCCGATGGAGCCGCTGCCGGTGCTCGACGTGACCGGCGCGCTGGCGGCGTACGGGCCGGCGCTGGCGCTGGCCACCTCCGAAGCCTCCATGGGGCTGCTGGCCCTGGCCGACGGCGACGCACGGGTGCTCGCCGACCGGGTGCAGGCCCTCCTCGGCAACGCCGCCGGCGTGCTGGACGACGTCGCCGCAGGCGTGCGCGACGGCGCCCCGGGCGGTGCGCTGGCGGAGCTGCTCGACGGGCTCCTGGGCGGCCGCGGCGCGACGGAGGCCCGGCGATGAGCCGCGAGGCGGTGGTGGTCGGGTCCGGCGCGGCCGGGTCCGTGGCGGCGTGGGAGCTGGCCCGGCAGGGCTGGGACGTGACCGTGCTGGAGCGCGGCCGCAACCTGCGCCCGGGCTTCGGTCGGCGCGAGAGCGGCGACCTCGGCACGACGTACGGCTCCGACGAGGTCAAGGGCTACCGCGGCTTCGGCTTCCCCGACGGCGACCTCGAGCCCTACACGACGCGCACCCAGGCCGAGGCGGCCTCCGGCGTGGCCCGCTCCGCGCAGGGAGCCCTCGGCCAGCTCGGCGCGGCCGTCGGCGGCACGACGCTGCACTACAACGCCAAGACCCCGCGCTTCTGGAAGCAGGACTTCAGCCTGCTCTCCGACATGGGTCCGATCGACGGCGCCCAGGTCGCGGACTGGCCGATCGGCTACGACGACCTCAGCCCGTTCTACGACACCGTCGAGCAGCGGCTCGGCGTGCAGGGCGACCGCTCGGCGATGCCCGCGCGCACGCTCGAGCAATCGCCGCGCCGGCGCGACTTCCCGATGCCCCCCAACCCCACGGGGTACGCCGCCAGCCTGCTCGCCGAGGGCGCCCGGCTGGTCGGGATGGAGCCCTACCCCTACCCCGCCGCCGTGAACTCGGTGGAGCGTGACGGCCGACCGGCCTGCAACTCGTGCGGGCTGTGCTCCGGTTTCGGCTGCCCCACGAACGCGCGCGGCGACGCGCTGGTCTCGTTCCTCAACCCCGCCGTCCGGACCGGGCGCGTGCGGGTCATCGACCGCGCGTTCGTCGATCGGGTCGAGACGACCCGCGACGGGCGGCGGGCGCGGGCCGTGCGCTACCGCGACGTGCGCGGCAGGGTCCACCGCGTCCCGGCGCAGACCGTCGTGCTGGCCGGCAGCCCGATCAACACCGCCCGGCTGCTGCTGATGTCGGCCAGCCGCGCGCACCCCGGCGGCCTCGGCAACCGCTCGGACCAGGTCGGGCGGAACATGATGTTCCACAACTTCACGATCGTGGCCGCAGCCTTCCCCTACGACGTGCACCCGCTGCGCGCGCAGTCCACGACCCTGCAGATCGACGACCTGGTGGGACCGTTCACCGGCCCCGAGGTGCAGGCGCTCGGTGTCCCCTACGTCACCGGCGGGATTATCCAGCTGGGCTCCGGCGGGCCGCCGATCAACGGCGCCCAGCTGCTGGCGGGCTTCGCCGGCTACGGCCTGGCCCACAAGGCGGCGATGCGGGTCGGGCCCCACTCGGGCGTCGCCGGCTCCCAGCTGGTGCACCAGGACCTCCCCCAGGCCGACAACCGGGTCGACCTGGACCCCGACGTGCGCGACTTCCTCGGCAACCCCGCGGCGCGCATCACCTACTCCCCGCACCGCCACGAGCAGGCCGCGGCCGCCCTGCTGGGCGCGCGGATGCTGCTGGCGCACCAGGCGGCGCCGCAGTCGCTGGCGGCGATCGCGCTGCCGTTCCCGATCCTCAGCGACGGCATCACCTACACCGCGCACCTCGCCGGCACCGCCCGGATGGGCACCGACCCGCGCACCTCGGTGACCACCGCGTCGGGCCGGCTCCACGACGTCGACAACGTCTTCGTCGCCGACGCCTCGACCTTCCCGACCTTCCCCGGCTTCAACCCGACCCTGACCGTCATGGCCAACGCGCTGCGCATCGCCCGCGGCATCGCCGACGGCTCGGCGGTCTGAGCTGCTGCGCACCCCGAGACGACGGAGAGACCGATGTGCACCGAGACGTCCTGCTCAGCCGGCAGCCCGACCAGGACCGGACTGGGCCGCCGCGCCCTGCTCGGGGCCGCCCTCGCCACCCCGGCCGCGCTCCTCGCCCCGCCTGCGGTGGCTCGCACCGCTGAGACGCAGGCCGCGTCGCTGCCGCGCCTGCTGGTCTTCACGCGCACCACGGGCTTCCGGCACGCCTCGATCGAGACGGCCGTCTCGACCATCCAGGGCATGCTCGCAGCGCGGGGAATCGGCGTCGACGCCACCGAGGACCCGACGGTCTTCTCGCGACGCTCGCTGGCGGCGTACGACGCCGTGGCGTTCGTCAACACCACCGGTGACGTCCTGGAGGGGACCCAACGGACCGCGCTCGAGCGGTTCGTCCGCAGCGGCGGCGGCTGGGCCGGGGTGCACTCGGCGGCGGACACGGAGTACTCCAACGACTTCTACACCGAGCTGCTCGCCGGCGGCAGGTTCCTCGCGCACCCGCTCCAGCAGCCGGGCCTGATCGTCCGCGAGGACGAGCAGCACCGCTCCACGAAGCACCTCGGCGAGACCTGGCTGGTGCCCTTCGAGGAGTTCTACTCCTTCACCAGCTCGGTGCGAGGGCGGTCGCGGGTCCTGCTGTCGATCGACGAGTCGACCTACCTGCAGGACCCCAACACCTCGAACCTGCCGACCGGCCCGGAGAACCCGCTGCCGACCTTCCCGGGTGTCTCCGGGGTGATGGGCGACCACCCGATGGCCTGGACCCACCGGGTCGGGCGGGGTCGCTCCTGGTACACCGCGCTCGGCCACGAGATCGGGATGTACTACCTGCCGCAGTTCACCGACCACCTGCTCGGCGGGCTGCTGACCGTGCTGCGCCACGGCGTCCGGAACCGTCGCTGAGTCGGCCCTAGCGATCCCCTCCGGCGGCGACGTCGAGGAAGAACAGCACCTTCTGCAGGGCGTCCTCGTGGGTGTCCATCTCGAACGACACGCTGTGCCCGGACCACTTGAAGGCGATCGACACCCCGGTCACCCGCACCTCCTCGACCTGCGCCCACGGCACGAACGCCACCGAGAAGGCCGCCGTGGCCTCGGCCTCGTCCTCGCCGGCGAAGCTGACGTGCACCAGCGCCTCCGGTCGGGCCGCGACCAGCACGCGCGGCCGTCCGCCGACGATCCGCAGCACGTGTGGGTGGGACCGGCCACCGCTGCTCTTCACCACGCGCCGCAGCGACTCCGGCACGGACGGGTCGTTGATGTCGGCGAGCCGACCGGGCCCGTTGTGCGCGGGGGGCTCGTCGGCGCGGCGGTTGAACCTGCTCACGGGTGACACTGTGCCGCCTCCCGGCGCCGGCCGCCCGCCCTTCGGCACGATGCGCCCCGCGGGTCGAGGAGCAGTCGCCCACCGCTGGTCGAGGTGCGAGCGCAGCGAGCCGCGAGACCCCGGGCCGAGCTCGACGCGATCAGCCGATCACGAGCAGCAGCACCACGACGTACGTCGCCGCCAGCGCTGCCAGCGCCGCCCGAGGACCTACGGGCAGCCGGTACCGCACGAGCACCGCGGCGACCAGCCCCGGGCCGAGCAGCAGCAGGAACCCCCGGCTCCAGGTCGGCAGCGCGGCGTTGAGCCCCAGCAGCGCCGCGGTCACCAGGGCCAGGGTCCCGACCAGGAGGCCGGTGGCCTGCTGGGTGTCGATCGCGCGCCGTCGGTCCAGCGCGACGCACTCCGGCGGCGGCAGGTCCATGGCGTCCCGCTGCAGCGGCGCGCCGGCCTGGCTCGGGCTGGGGTCCTGGTCCTCGGGGTGGGGCATGGCGGTCCTCGACGGGTGGTCGCCGCGTACGGCGGGGAGGTCGTTGCCGCTCCCATCGGCCGCCCCGGGGCGGACTGGTGGCAAATCGCTGCGTCGACCCTGCCGGTCTGGGCCGGCGCCGGCCGTCCGTGCGGGGCCGGTCCGGCGCCGCTCAGGACCGGAGTGCCGGCGACGCGCCTGACACGCCAGCCGCACTCCGGTCGGCGCCGACGAGCCGCACCTCCGCGCGGTCCGGCTCGTCGCCCACGACCAGGCACGTGTCGAGATGCAGCGAAGGTTGACGGTCGTCCCGAAGGCAACTTTGGCGAGATTGCCGCCGCGGCCATAGTCAGTCAAAGTGTGAGGACGAGGGACTTGCGTGGGCGGGGACCTCAGGCGCGTGACGTGACTGCCGGTAGCGATGCGACCCGAGCCTCGTCCTTGCGGGCGCGCACATCCTTGCGGGCCACGTACGGCGCCGTACTGTTCGGACGATCGGCGGCTCAGTGTCTGCGGTGGGGCGTGATCGCGGCCTCGGCGCCGGTGACGCCGACCGTGACGGTTCTCGACACCCTGTCGCTCCCGTGCCGGCATCGAGTGCAGGCCCGCAACTGTCGGTCCAGGTTGGTGAATTCCTCGGTGACCGGGTGCCGGTGTGTTCCTCCGGCCAGGACCACCGGGATCTCGCGTCCCATCAGGGCGGCATGCTGTCGGCGTTGTTCCCAGATCCCGGCGTGTGCCGCATCGACGGATCCGTGGTGGGGTGCAGTCATGACGGACAGGTGCTCCCACGGAATGAGGGTGCCCGCGAGACCTCCTTGCCCGCGGGCCGACTCTGCCGAGCTGTCGCTGCAGATCAGCGCGCCCCACGGCTTGCAGGCATCCGGTTCCCACTCGGTGTTCAACCAGTAGTCCGGCCATTCGCGATGTAGCCAAGCCAGCTCGCGACAGCAGTCTGGTGAGCCGCTGGCCCACAAGAAGGGCATGAGCGCACGGCGGTTCTGGGCCGTGAGCCTTGCCAATAGGTAGAACGAGGTCGCGGGCTCCTCGACGCGACAGCGTCGAACGATGACCTCGACGGCGTTCACGATCGTCGCCGTGCCCCGATCACCACTTGTCAGCCACGGCTGGACCTCTTCGGACACGTGGTCGGTCGAGAAATAGCGAACCCGTACGCCGCGTGCTCGCGCAGCCGAGATGGCGAGCGCGATCCGGGAACTCTTGCGGACGGTGTCGACGGCGACTTCCTCTGCTTCTTCGGGCGAGGGCACCGGTGGCCAGTCGACGTTCTTGTCGCGCTCCTGCTCGATCACTGCTGTGATGGCCTCGATCAGGGCGTCGGATCGCTGATCGAGCCGGAGCACGCTCGCGCTCCGTTGATGCTCCCCGATGTGCTCCTGCTCCGGTGATCGCCGATCCGGCTCGTCGATGTCGCGCACCGTTACGGCTACCGAATCTGGCCAGGTGTCGCCATGCTCGGCAGCGCGGCCCATGGTCCTGATCTGCTCAACGGTGATCAGGGGGCCATCGACAGGTCCCGAGCGGGCGGTCAAGGCTTCGGCGGCTTCGACCAGCAGCCCCCACTCCTGCGGCACCCACAGCTGCTCGAGGCTGTGGAGGCTGGTGCTGAAGAACCGGTCGATACCGCCGATGTGGTCGCGATCCGAGTGGGTCAGAACGAGTACGTGGGGGTCGAACTCGGCGGCGAGCTTCGGTGCGCCGCCTCCCGCATATCCGAGATCGACCACGACGCGGCGAGGCACGGCCCAAGCACGTCCCCAGTGACAGCAGCACGACGTCCGCGCGACGCTGCTCCACAGGTGGGACTCGCCGACGCCCTTGCCTTGGCGCGCAGGCGCGGTGTCGCCCACGCACACGAGTGTGGTCACACGTCCACCCTTCGCCTCGGACTCATGGTGCCCCCGACGATCATCGCGAACGAGATCACCGAGGTCATGCTCTCTCCGCCGCAGCCGAGGACGGCGCGACGGCGGCTGATGGCCGTCGAGTAGGGGCGCCGGGATCTGGCGCCAGGCTCATCCAGATCTTCCGGATCCGGTCGGCGTTGATGATGACGAAATCCGCGCCGGGCTCCCATGCCTCGCCGCCGGCGGTGACCTTCGGATTCATCACCGCTATGTCGCGAGGATGGTCGCCGTCGATCGTCGTGTAGGCGTGGAGAACGCCCTCCACACGCCTGTCGTCCTCAAGCTCGACGATCACGTAGGGCAGATGCCCCTTCCGCCGCTGACCCAGCGTGGCATGCCACACGTTCGGCGCAAACGAGTCCCCCCGCAGGCGATTGGTGAGAGCAGCTCCCGCCCACGCGAGCAGGAGTGCCAGCACTCCAACGAGCGCGAGCAGGCCAACCGAGCGGCGAAGGTAGGCGGGCTCGTGGAGGGAGGTGTGCCTCAGGGTCTCCGCGACGAAGGCCGGGCAGATCAGGATCACGCCTCCCAGAGCGGTGCCCGTTGTCGCGAGACCGACCGCCAACACCTCTAGGAATTCACTGAACTCGCTGTGGTGGCGCGGGCGACGAGCACTCTCCGTGAGCCGGAGATAGAGGTAGCCAGGAACCAACGCGACGAGAACGAGCGCCGCGAACGAGCTTGCTGCGGGCACCTACTCGTCGGCCGAGTCCGTCGCCGTGGAGCTCGGCGGCGGCGGACCGTCGAGGTTCATCATCGGCCGGTCGAACTGATCCGAGGGCACCAGGCCCACGACAGCGGCTGACCCGGTCAGACTCTTCTCGCTGTGCTCGATGACCGGCTCGGGCGCCGTCGGCTGCGGCGTCTCTTTGTTCTCTGACATGGCCTCATCCTCCCAGTGATGTCTAGCGCGGCGAGCCCTCCGCGGCTCTTCGCCGAGCAGACGGGCTCACGATGTCTGTCGACGACCGTCTTGACGATGGGGCACTTCGCATCCTGCGCGTCGCATCGCCCGACGAGGTGTGCGGCCGGGCGATGCGACATCGGTCAAGCCGCGATCAGCAGCCAGCCACGACGGACGGAATCCTGGTAATGATCACGAAGCTCACGCTGTGCGAGCTCCTCCAGATCGTGCGGCAGGACGCAACCACCACTACCGGGTCCGAAACCTGGGCTGGCGTCAGGAAGGCACCTCAGGTTGGGGTGGACCTCACGAGGTACCTGAATGCAGACCTCCTGCTAGTGGCCATGTCGGCAGATCGCGGGGGCCGTTTCTTTTTTCTGCTTCGCCCGGACTCATTCGGTCTCCCGTGCCGATTCGCCCGTCCCGCGCCGATTGCTCGAGACCGGCTGGCCCTCGACCTTGAGATCGAGCGTGAGGATGCCGTCCTCCACCTGCGGCACCCAACGCTTCGCCTCGGTCGTGTCCAAGCCGATGTACCGAGTGAACAGGCTGCCGGCCACCCAGAGCGATGTGGGCGCCGGTGGTCGTGCTGAATGCCCGAACCGGGATGTGTCGGCTCAAGGCACCCGAGCGAGGTCTCCGCACTGGGAGGAGCAACCGGGGATCCGGCGCGCCGCCGTCCCAGCTCAACACTCCGGCGTTTCCCGCGGTCCGGAAGGTCCACGCCGTACCGGTTGGCCTGGGGGCTGACCATCGCCAGTCGCCGCCACTAGAATCACGCAAGGCGATTCCCTCGCTTTCAAGCGTCCATCGGGAGTCGTTCAGGGGCGTGCCCGTTGCTGCGGGTGGGCCCCATCCCATCTCTGGGGAGGGCGCTTCTCACCTCTGTCGACTCGCTTGAGAGTAGGCCCGCCAATGGCATTGCGGCAAGGGATCGACCGCCCATTTACCGGCATGCGTCAGGCTCTATGAGTTCTATTATTTCTGTTCCTTGGCCGCCAAATGTGCGCCTGGGGTGCACAATTACCGCCCGGTCGCGCTCGTCCTAGCCGTCTGGCGCCGCCGACGCAGGGGACCAAACCATGCAGAGCACCCAAGCCAGAATGGAGTCGCCCGTGGCAGACGGAGTTACAAATGTGCACGCCGAGGTGGAGATGGCCGCTGGCCGAGCTTGCGACAACCCTGACTGCCCCGCTCGCATCCACTGGTCGGGCCAGCGTGGGAGGCCCCAACTCTTCTGCTCCGCCGCATGCCGGAAGCGCGCGATCAGTGCCGCCGGGCGCCTTGAGCACCAGGTCGACCAACTCAAGGGACGGTTGTATGAATCCGCAGTGACCTACCGCGAAGTGCGCGCCCTCCGCGCAGCGCTCTCCCGCGTGCAATGGCTCCTGAGCTCCTACCCCGAGTCGACCAGGCGGACCAGAGACCCTGTCCGGCCAGCCGACTCCTGACGACATTGCCCCCGTCGCCCTTCGCCGGTCCGACAGCGAAGTGCCGGACCGGCCGCGTAATCTCACGACGAACGCGGCACCGCCGAATGAGAGGGGCCCGTCGACCACCACAGGAGATTCGTGAGCACCCTCGGCAACTTCGTCTGGTCGATCGCCGACCAGCTTCGCGGCGTCTACAAGCCCCATCAGTACGGCGACGTGATCCTGCCGATGACGATCCTGCGGCGACTGGACTGCGTCCTTGAGCCGACCCGCGACCAGGTCCGCCAGATCGCCGAAGCCGAGTCGCGTGAGGAACTGCGCGACGTCAAGATCAAGCGCACCACTGGCCTGGGCTTCTACAACACCAGCCCATGGGACTTCGCCCGACTCGTGGGCGACCCCGACGGCCTGGCCGCGAACCTGACGGACTACATCGCGGGATTCTCCAAGAACATCGACGTCTTCGAGCGGTTCCGGTTCGACCACCAGATCGCCACCCTGTCGGAGAAGAACCGGCTGCTCATCGTCGTCCAGAAGTTCGCTGAGGTCGACCTGCATCCGAGCTCCGTCAGCAACGCGGAGATGGGCGACCTCTTCGAGGAGTTGATCCGCAAGTTCGCTGAGGCCTCCAACGAGACCGCCGGTGAGCACTTCACACCACGCGACGCGATCCGGCTGATGGTGGATCTGCTGTTCGCGGGCGACGACCAGGCGCTGGTCGAGAAGGGGGCGGTCCGCACGGTCTACGACCCGACAGCGGGCACTGGCGGGATGCTCTCGGTCGCCGAGGAGCATCTGGTAGGTACTCCCGAACACCCCGGCCTGAACCCCGACGCTCGACTGCGTCTCTACGGCCAGGAGATCAACGACCAGTCCTACGCGATCTGCAAGTCCGACATGATCGCCAAGGGCCAGGACGCCTCCAACATCCAGCTCGGCGACACCCTCGCCGAGGACAAGTTCGCCGGCACCACCTTCGACTATTGCCTGTCCAACCCGCCCTACGGCGTGGACTGGAAGGCGTCCGAGAAGGCGGTTAAGGACGAGGTCGCCCGGGCCGGCGAACGGTCGCGCTTTCCTGGCGGACTCCCCTCGATCAGCGACGGCCAGATGCTCTTCCTCCAGCACCTCGCCACCAAGATGCGGCCCGTCCACGACGGCGGCGGCCGCGCCGGCATCGTCCTCAACGGCTCTCCGCTGTTCACCGGCGCCGCCGAGTCCGGCCCGTCGCAGATCCGCCGCTGGTTGCTGGAGAACGACTTGGTCGACGCGATCGTCGCCCTGCCGACCAACATGTTCTACAACACCGGGATCGCCACCTACGTCTGGATCCTCGACAACGCCAAGCCCGCCGAGCGGATCGGCAGGGTCCAGCTCATCGACGGCACCGGGTTCTACTCCAAGATGCGGAAGAACCTCGGCAACAAGTCCCGCGAGATCACGGCCGCCGATCGGGAACAGATCGTCAAGCTCTACGCCGCCTACGACGAGACCGAGCACTCCAAGATCTTCCCCACCGACACCTTCGGCTACTGGACCATCACCCTCGAACGGCCACTCCTTGACGAGCAGGGTGAGGTCGTCCGCGACCGCAAAGGCAACCCGAAGCCCGACCCGAAACGCCGCGACACCGAGAACGTCCCGTTCACCTACGCGGGCAACGACGTCGGCGACGCTGGCCGCGACGCCACGATCAAGGCGTACCTCGAGGCCGAGGTGCTCCCGCACGTCCCCGACGCCTGGGTTGATGAGAAGAGGACGAAGGTCGGCTACGAGATCCCCTTCACGCGTCACTTCTACAAGTACGTCGCGCCACGGCCGCTCGAGGAGATCGACGCCGACCTCAACCAACTTGTCTCTGAGATCCTGGAGCTGCTGCACGAGGTCGAAAAGTGAGTCCATCGCGACCAGCCGGTTGGCGAGAGACGACGATTCGGCGGGTTCTGCGGCGGCTCGATCGGCCCGCACAGGCGGACCTTGGCGTCATCACGGCGTACAGGGACGGCACTGTCACGCTGCGCTCGAACCGTCGAGAGGACGGCTACACGTTCTCCGACACCGAGAACGGCTACCAAGAGGTGAGGCCAGGAGACCTGGTCTTCCATGCTCTCGATGGCTTCGCCGGAGCCGTCGGAGTGTCGGACAGCCACGGAAACGGGTCCCCCGTGTATCACGTGTGCGAGGCGATCGACGGCTGTCACCCGGAGTTCTTCGCCCACCTGCTTCGCCATCTCGGCACCTCTGGCTTTCTCACTACTCAGGCACCGAGTGTGCGCGAGCGCAGCGTCGACTTCCGAAACTGGAGTACCTTCGCCCGCGTCCCCGTGGTCCTTCCACCTCCCGACGAACAACGCGCCATTGCCGACTACCTCGACCGCGAGACCGCCCAGATCGACACACTCATCGCCAAGCAGGAGCAACTGGTCGCGACCCTTCGGGAGCGAAGGAAGTCACTCATCACGCGAGCGGTCACCGTCGGGATCGACCCATCTGCAAAGCTTCGTGACAGCGGGGATCCGACGTTAGGCATGGTGCCGACGCACTGGACGATCAAGGCGATCCGTCGTTGGTTCTTAAGCCTGGATGGACGACGAGTTCCTCTGAGTTCGGAAGAGCGTGACGACCGCCGAGGCCCATACGAGTACTTCGGCGCTTCGGGAGTGATCGACCACGTCGACGACTACATCTTCGACGAGGACTTGGTACTCGTGTCGGAGGACGGCGCCAACTTGCTCATGCGGTCCACGCCGATTGCCTTTGCCGCGACTGGCAAGTACTGGGTGAACAACCACGCCCACGTCTTGCGACCTCTGGCCGGTCCTGTCGCTTACTGGGCGAACCGGCTGGAGGCGATCGACGTGGCGCCCTTGGTTTCGGGTTCGGCACAGCCGAAGCTCACCGCAAGAGCTCTCATGGGCATCCGGGTGGCGGCCCCAGATTCAGTGGAGGAGCAACAGAGAATCGCCGCGTTCGTCCACGAGAAGACCGCGAAGATCGATGCCCTGATTGCCAAGACCGAGCGGTTCATCGAGCTGTCGAAGGAGCGCAGGGCGGCGCTGATCACTGCTGCGGTGACGGGGCAGTGCGGCGTCCGGGTGTCGGCGTGAGCGGGCTTCGTCAGCCGGACCTGAGCTACGTCATCCCTGGCTGGAGCGAGAACCGGTGGAGCGACCTCCTCGCCTCGCTGATCAAAACCGACCCCGATCCCATGGAGCAGCTGATCGGGGTCGCACCCGAGGACGTCCGGCGCGAGGTCGCCGTACCGGGTGGGACAGGGCGGAAATCCGACCGGCTCGACCTTCTGCTGGCGGTGGGCGAGCGACAGGTCGCCACGATCGAGGCGAAGGTGCTCTCCGACCTGGGCCTGGACCAGCTCGCGCGCTACGCGAAGGTGTTCCCCGACGCCGAGCGGCGCTACGTGCTTCATCTCGCCGCTCTGCCGGTCAACCCAACCACCACTCCCGGGTGGGACGAGCTCTCGTGGGAGGCGGTGCTCGCGGCGTACTCGTGCAGCGAGCATCCCTGGGTAGCGGCCACAGCGACGGCCTGGCTGCGGCAGCTGGACACCCTCGTCCCGGCCGTCGATGCCGACACGGTCTGGAACGATGTGCCGGACGATCCGCCCGATTTTGAGTTCGCGCTGCGGGCCAGGATCGCCTGGCTCTCGCATCACCTGGATGGCATGACCTTGGAGCGCGACCTCATCCAGTCCTCGGGCGGCGGCATCTGGGTGCTGCGCTTCTGGTCCGCCACGGCCGTGCCGAACCTGCGGGTGCAGGTCGAGGTGCAGGAAGGCATGACCGCGTACGAGTGGCGCCATGACCCTGATCGCCGCTACCGCGACCGGCTGAAGGGACCAGCACCGGTCGTGTCGCTGCGGTTGAGCGATGTCGACACCTCCGAGGACTTCGACTGGGGGCTGCTGCGCCGGGTCTTCGTCGAGCACGTCCTCGACGCCAACGGTGATCCGTTGCCCGACTGGCCCTGGCAGCTCACGCCGGCCAACCCTCGACATCCCGTCGACCGAGCTGCGTGGAAGGCGATGGTCGAAGCCGGCGGGCCGAAGTGGCTCGGGAAGGGTTTCGGGATGGCGGTCGCGACCAGGGCCTATCGCGAGTGCCTGTTCGGGGCACGGATGCAGCTCGCACCGACGCTCACCCTCGGCGAGATTCGCGACGAGCTGCTGCGCCTCGAGCCGCTCGTTCTCGCCATGTCGGCCACGGTGGACGCGTCAGCGCCTTAGCGTGACGCGTGTGAGTGTCGAGCACGAGCGAGCCTTCGAGGACGAGATCTGCGCCCACCTGGCCGCCAACGGCTGGCTCTACTCGCCGACCGGCGATGGGTACGACAAGACTCGAGCCCTGTTCCCCGCCGACGTCTTCGCCTGGCTCCAGGTGACCCAGCCCGAGGAGTGGGCGAAGGTCGTCAAGCCGTCGCTGTCACCCGCTGAGCAGGAGCGCGCGAAGGAGCGGCTGCTCGACCGGCTCGTGAAGACACTCGACCTGCCGTTGGAGTCGGGCGGTGGCACGCTCGCCGTACTCCGCAAGGGGTTCAAGAAGACGCCAGCGCGGTTTTCGATGTGCGAGTTCGAGCCGGCCACCACGCTCAATGCGGCCGCGATGGAACGGTACAGCGCCGTCCGGCTGCGCGTGATGCGGCAGGTCTACTACTCCGGGGAGCACAAGGGATCCATCGACCTGGTGCTGTTCGTCAACGGGCTGCCGGTCGCGACGCTCGAACTCAAGACCGACAACACCCAGTCGATCGAGCACGCGAAGGCGCAATATCGCACTGACCGCGACCCGAAGGGCGAGCCACTTCTGGGATTCGCCAACCGATGCCTGGTGCACTTCGCGGTCTCCAACGACGAGGTCGCGATGACGACGCGGCTCGCCGGAAAGGCGACCCACTTCCTGCCCTTCAACATGGGCAATGACGGGGCTGCGGGCAACCCGGCCAACCCCTACGGCGCCGCGACCTCCTACCTGTGGGAGCGGGTCCTGCAGCGCGACTCCTGGCTGCACATCATCGGAAAGCTGCTCCACCTCGAGACCCGCACCAACATCGACCCGATCACCGGTGAGACGTCGAAGAAGACCACGCTGCTGTTCCCGCGCTTTCACCAATGGGAACTGGTCACCAACATCCTCTCCACCGTCGCGGAGGAGGGGCCGGGACACCGCTACCTCGCGATGCACTCCGCCGGCTCGGGCAAGACCAACTCCATCGCCTGGACCGCACACGGCCTGGCCACCCTGTTCGACGAGCGCAACCAGAAGGTCTTCGACACCGTCATCGTCGTCACCGACCGCACCGTGCTCGACGACCAGCTCCAGAAGGCGATCAAGCAGATCGAGGGCGTCGACGGCACCGTCGCCACCATCAACGCCGACCAAGTCCGCAACGCCGGCACCGGATCCAAGTCCGGTCTCCTCGCCGCCGAACTCCTCGCCGGCAAGCTCATCGTGATCGTCACGATGCAGACCTTCCCGTTCGCTCTCCAGGCGATCCGCGACAACGCGGGACTGGCCGGGAAGCGGTTCGCGATCATCGCCGACGAGGCCCACTCCTCCCAGACCGGACGGACGTCGCAGCAGCTGCGCGCCGTACTCACAGCTGAGGAGCTCGCAGCCCTCGACGACGGCGGCGAGATCGACACCGAGGCGATCCTCGCGGCAGAGATGGAGGCGCGGGCGGAGTCACCCAACCTCTCGTTCTTCGCCTTCACCGCCACTCCGAAGAACAAGACGCTCGAGCTGTTTGGCCGCCCCGACGCGGATGGCGTCCCGCGGCCGTTCCACGTCTACTCGATGCAGCAGGCGATCGAGGAGGGCTACATCCTCGACGTCCTGCGCAACTACACGACGTACAACACCGCCTTCCAGATCGCCGAGCGTTCCAAGCAGCATCTGGAGCAGGTGAAGTTGGTCGACGAGTCCGAGGCCACCAAGGGCCTGATGCGCTGGGTCTCCCTGCACCCGACGAACATCGCGCAGAAGGTGCAGATCATCGTCGAGCACTACCGCGCCAACGTGCGCCACCTGCTCGACGGGCACGCGAAGGCCATGGTGGTCACCAGCTCTCGCGAGCACGCCGTGCGCTACAAGGAGGCGATCGATGCCTACATCGCCAAGCGCGGCTACCGGCTCGCCACGCTGGTCGCGTTCTCGGGCTCGATCACCGTCGACGGTGTTGCGTTCGCCGGCGCGGAGCCGCCGTACACCGAGGCCAGCCTCAACTCCGGGCTGCGGGGGCGGACCCTCCCGGTCGCGTTCGGCACCGACGACTTCCAGATCCTGATCGTCGCCAACAAGTACCAGACCGGCTTCGACCAGCCGCTGTTGAGCGCGATGTACGTCGACAAGCGACTCTCCGGGGTCACGGCCGTGCAGACGCTCTCCCGGCTCAACCGGACCTACCCCGCGGGTGGCAAGGACACGACCTACGTCTTGGACTTCGTCAACGACCCCGCGGAGATCCTCGGCTCGTTCAAGCCCTACTACCGCGAGGCAACGATCGAGGGAGCGACCGACCCCGACATCGTGCACGACCTCCAGGCCAAGCTCGACGCGGCGGGGATCTACACCGACGCCGAGGTCGACGCGTTCGTGAACGCCTACCTGGCCGGCAGGCACGGCGCGATCTCGGCCCCGCTCAAGTCCGCCGCCGACCGGTTCAACAGCCGCTACGCCGCCGCCGTCACCGACGGCGACGCAGCCACCGTCGATGAGCTCGACCTGTTCCGCAAGGACGTCGGGACCTTCGTCCGGCTCTACGACTTCCTCTCCCAGATCGTGAACTACGCCGACACCGACCTGGAGAGGCGCTCCCTCTTCCTTCGCCTCCTCGCTGGCCGGCTGACCGGACGCCTGGGCGCCGAGGCCGTCGACTTCTCCACCGTCGAGCTCACCCACATCAAGCAGGCTCGCTCCGGCGACCACGCTCTCGACCTCGACGGCGGCGAACCTGTCGCTCTGCGTCCGGTGTCCGCCACCGGGACCGGCGCCGCGCGCGACCCGCGGATGGTGCGGCTGGCCGAGGTGCTGGCGAAGATCAACGACCTGTTCTCAGGCGAGGACTTCACTCCTGCCGAGCAACAGTCGTGGGTCGAAGGTCTCGTCACTGTCCTGATGGACGACGACACCATCCGCGCCCAGGCGGGCGCCAACACCCGCAAGCAGTTCGTCGAGTCGCCCGACCTCTCGGACGCCGTCACCGAGGCGGTCCTCGGGAACCAGACGAGCCACCACAAGATGGCTGACTACTTCTTCACGGACGACCGGGTGAAGGTCCAGCTGGTGAAGCTCCTGGGCGAGTTGGTGCACGAGAACCTCAAGGCCGAGATCACCTGAAGCGGGACCGCGGCGCACGTCAGACGACGGACAACTCCCCCCGCAAGTACCGCAGCAGGATCTGCGCCTTCTCTTGCGTGTAGGACCCTGTTGTCGTCTCGCGTAGTGGGGCGGCGTACTCCAACGCTTCCCGCTGATCGGCCGTCAGTTGCTCTTCATCGCGCCCCTGCAACGTCCCCAACTCCTCTCCGAACCTCACGAAGTCGGCACGAGCCGGCAGTGCTTCACCGGTTCGCAGGAAGTCTTCGATCACGAGGTAGTAGATGAAGAAGGTGGACTGCTGACGCAGAAGTGGATCACCCTCTTCGAAGATCTCGTTCATCGCCTCGAGGGTCGGCCTAACGGCGTCAACCAAGGCAGCCAGGGTTCGTTGCACGTTCTGCCGCTCCGAGTCGCTGAACGATTCGCCGAAGTCCGGTCTGAAGGAAGACGCGAACTGGTCGATCAGCGTTCGCTTCATGTCCGGCACGTTGTGAATCGTGCCCTGACGCGACTTGACGAAGAGGAGCCGCAGGAGAAGGTCTTCGTGCTTGCGACGCACGTTCCTGAACCCGGCGCAACGGAACAAGTCGTCGTTGCGAACGAGCGGTATGACGTGGGATCGCAAAAGCTCGCCTCGGGTTCTCTTCTCAGCTGGGTTGAGAGGGACACCCTCGTTAAGCCGGAAGAACAGTTCTTCGATGAGTTCCGGATCCTCCGTGTCGACCACCGTGACCGGGATTTCGTAGTCCAAAAAGCGGTACGCAAGAGACGGCGCTTCCGCGCGGAGCTCACCAAGGGTGAGTCCGCCGAATCGACCGCGTCCTCCGGCGAAGTCCTCCAACAGAACCGCTTGACTATCCTCCACGTCCTCCAGCAAGCGGAAGTCGTCATCCAGGCGCAGCCGGCCGGACGCGAACTCCTCAAGCGCCTCCAACCGCTGGCGCCCGTCGATGACGGCGTAACTGGCAGCGCGCCCATCCCGAAACTCAGGAGGGCGCAGCTGGTGCAGGTAAAGCGGCGGAACGTCGAACCCGTTGAGGATGCTGTCGATGAACAGCTGCTGACGGCTGCGAGTCCAGATTCCGCCCTCACGCTGATAGACCGGATCGAGGAGGAAGTTGTCTTGCCAGCCGATCAGCTGCTCGACACGGAACCCACGCCGCGAGATGCCCAACCGGCTCATGCGAACAACTCTCTGACTCGGCTTCCCAGGCGGTGCAGATCGGGGTAGACCGTTCTTTCCTCGACGCCCAGCGATCTCAACTCCTCCAGGATCTGCTGCTTGGCCGCGCCCTCAACCCGGATGCGAGCTAGGAACTTGGCTGCATCCGGCAGGTGCTCGATGGCCGTCTCCTCTCCCGTGATCGTGAACGTTCCCCACTGACTGATGATCCTCGGGAAGTTCCGAGATGCGATGACAGCGACATGGCGGAGCGGTACCTGAGGTGCGGTGCCCGCCATCGGGTTGTACGGATCCAAGTTGCTGTCGACCCCGACAAACGGGAGGTCCTCCACGTGCTTCGATGACCATGTACCTGCCTGCCGGTTGAGACCTTCAGGCATCAAGACCCACACGTCGCCGTCAGGTTCGGGCACCTCTTCCAGCCGGGTGTCGTCAGTCTCGCAGGCGAAGAACAAGGCCACGAGTGCGTTCTCGGACCAGTCCAATAGACGGGTCGGCACTCCATGGTGCTGCGCCAGGAGCAACCAATCCCAGTCGTTGGCAGGAGGCTCAGCAAGATGAGGTAGCGCATCCTGCATGAAGCGCTTCAGCATGGCGACCTCGTTTTCCCGGAATCGGTCGCCGCGCAAAGCACTGGCTTGCAGTCGATAGGCAGCGTTTCGGTGACCTCGAAACCAGAGCGGCCGCGTCATGCCCCCAGGGCCGAGGTCGCGGAGTGCCTGGACGAACTGGCCGACGTTGTCGATCGTCGCCTTCGGATCCACGTCTGACGCTCCCTTGCTCCCCACGGACCTTAGCGCCGATCCCTTCTCAAAGTCGCCCCGCTTGGTAGATCCTGACCTTGACAGCGACTTGTCAAGATTCCCTGCATCTCGACAACGGGGCAATCGTTCAGTGGGCCATGTCGACGAAGCGGCTGTAGTGACCCTGGAACGCCACGGTGAGGTCGCGGGTTGGGCCGTTGCGGTGCTTGGCCACGATCAGGTCGGCCTCGCCCGGGCGAGTGGATTCCTTTTCATAAACATCATCTCTATGCAAAAGGATAACCATGTCAGCATCTTGTTCGATTGAACCCGATTCGCGAAGATCGCTCATCATCGGTCGTTTATCGCCACGTTGTTCAGGACCGCGATTTAACTGAGATAGCGCAATAATAGGAACTCCCAATTCCTTTGCCAAAAGCTTGATCTGCCGGGAGAACTCCGAGACCTCCAGCTGACGCGATTCGACCTTCTTGCCCGAGGTCATCAGCTGCAGGTAGTCGATGACGATCAGCTTCAGGTCGTGGCGCTGCTTGAGCCGGCGCGCCTTGGCCCGGATCTCCATCATCGTCATGTTCGGGCTGTCGTCGATGAACATCGGCGCGCTGGAGACCTCGCCCATCTTCCGCGCGAGCTTGGTCCAGTCCTCGTCGCCCATGTTGCCGTTGCGGATGTGGTTGAGCGGCACCTTCGCCTCGGCCGAGAGCAGGCGCATGGTGATCTCCGAGCGCGTCATCTCCAGGCTGAAGAAGACGCTCGCCAGGTTGTTGTGGATGGAGGCCGCCCGACAGAAGTCCAGGGCGAGCGTCGAGTTGTGCGTGGGGATCATGGATCGGCCGGCGAGGTAGAGGTGGTCCTCGTTGTCCACCTGCACGCACCTGACCGGGACGCTCTCGATCGGGGTGACGGACGTGATGTAGCGGCGCCCGATGCGAGCAGTACTGGTCGGGCGCTCCTCCTTGTGCAGCTGATGCTTGCGGTGGAGGCGGAAGACATCGTCGACGGTGGAGAAGTTGAGGATGTAGCAGGTGGAAGACGCCGTTGATCGACCCTTGACCTGCTTGGTGGTGCGCCCACACCGGTAACCCAGGCTGACCACGAGCTCGTGCACGTCGTCGGCCAGCCGCTTGCTGGTGACGGCGAACTGGCAGGAGCCCACGCCGCGCACCACGGTCCCGTCGGTGTCCATCAGCCCCGCGAGCAGGTCTCGACGCTGTGACTCGGAAGCCCGCAGGTATGCCGCAGGAATGTGCTTGTTGCCGAGAACACCGATCGACCGGAGCAGGCTTTGGACGGAGCCGTGGTCGGCCCGGCAGTTCGCGCAGAGAAATTGTCCGTGGAAACGCACTCCGCAGTCGGGACAGGTCCCGCCATCCGCGGGCTCCCGTGAGGGGAGCCTGAGGTTGTAGAGCATGTTGCCGTGGGGCTCCACCAGCAGACCGAACCCCTCGATGAGCATCGGGATCTCGTCTGTCTCGCAGGTGATGCGAGCGCTGGCGGAGTGTCCGTCACCCAGCCATGCGCCCAGCACGTAAGGCGGCAGCGGAAGGTCCGCCTCGGGAGCCTCGAGGGGTCGGGCGTTCAGCACAGCGTGGTTGGCGCGCCCCTCGGTCCCGACCGTCAGGGTCTCGGCGATCTCACGCGTAGTGACCACCGACGGGTGGATGTTCTGGTGGCGCGAGCGGTTGTACTGGTTGTCCGCGGCCCACTTCGACTTCCGCGCGGCTCGCGTCTCGGTCAGCCACTGGTGCTCCTCGTCGGCCACGATCGTGGTCCCGTCCGAGAAGGTGACTCGGTAGCAGGGGCGACCCACCATCACCTCGGTGGCGGCGACAACGCGCGTGGGGCGACCCTGCGCATCGATCAGGTGATCGCCGACCTCCACCTCCCCCATCGTCGTCCACCCGGTAGGGGTCGGCAGCCGGGTGTCGAGCGCCAGCGCCTTCCCCATGGCGGGGCGCGCCGCGACGATGATCATCTGCCCCGAGTGCAGGCCGTTGGTCAGCTCGTCGAGGTCGGCGAAGCCGGTGGGCACGCCGTAGAGCCCGGCTTCACGGTTGCCGATGGCCTCGATCTCGTCGAGGACGCCGTCCATGATGTCGGAGAGCGGGGCGTAGTCCTCGCCCCCGCGCTTGTCGGCGATCTTGTAGACCTCGGCCTGGGCCTGGTCGACGATGTCGTCGACCTCGCCCTCCCCGGCGTACCCGATCTGGACGATGCGCGTGCCCGCGTCGACCAGCCGGCGCAGGATCGCCTTCTCCCGGACGATCTCGGCGTAGTAGGCGGCGTTGGCCGCGATCGGGACGTTGGCCGAGAGCGTGTGGAGGTAGGGCGCGCCGCCGATCCGCTCGAGCTCGCCGCGGCGCTGGAGCTCGGCGGCGACGGTGATCATGTCCACCGGCTCGCTGCGGCCGTAGAGGTCGATGATCGCGTCGTGGATCGTCTCGTGGGTGGGGCGGTAGTAGTCGGTGCCGCGCAGCACCTCGGAGACCTCGGCGCAGGCGTCCTTGCTGATCAGCATCGAGCCGAGCACGGACTGCTCGGCGGCCATGTCCTGCGGCGGGGTGCGGTCGCCGGGCTTGGTCGGGCGCTCGCCGGGCGCGTAGGAGACCGGGCCGTCGCCCCAGTCCTCGTACGGCGGCTCGGAGAGGTGGCCCGGCGGCTGCTCGGTGATGCTCACGGGTGCTCCCTGATGACGGCTGCGGCGGCGGTGCTGGCTGCTCTGGTGCGGTCCCCGGGGCGGGGGCCTGCGTCGCCCCGACGCTAGGACCGAGCACCGACACTCCGGTGCTCGACCAGGCCTCCACGACGGTGGGGAGGCCGGCTCGGCGCGCGCGGGTGACCCCCGGCGACCGCGTGACCGTACGTGCCGGTGGAGCCCCTCCGGAAGGAGCCTGTCCACAGGGCCTGGGGATAACTGGGGAGGGCCCGTGGAGGACCCCCGTCCACGTGTGCACAGGATGGGGAGGAGGCTGTGGACAAGTGACCGGTCGTGCCTGCAAAACAGCCGCTGACCTGGCAAGACGTGGTTGCACAGCTGTGCAGGAAAGAAATCTGCCTGGTGACCTGGTTCACATTCGCGTCATGCGCTCGTCGCCGGTCGGTATGTCGACAAAGGACCGGGACAGTACGTTTTCCACCGTTCCGGTGAGTTATCCACCGGTGCCGGGACATCTGGTCCGAACGGACTATTGCTGCTCGGGAGGAGGTCGTGGGAAAGCGTGTCGACCGCTCGACCGAGCACGGCTCGTGCCACCGACCGGGAGATCCTCCGGCTGACCGTCCCGGCCCTCCTCGCCCTCGTCGCCGAGCCGCTGTTCCTCCTCGGCGACGCGGTGGTCGTGGGTCGCCTCGGCACGCCCGAGCTCGCCGGGGTCGGCGTCGCCGCGGTGGTCCTCCAGAGCGTGGTCGGGCTGTGCATCTTCCTCGCCTACGGCACCACCGCCGGCGTCGCGCGCCGCCTCGGCGCCGACGACCTCCGGGGCGCGGTCGCCCTGGGCGTCGACGGCGCGTGGCTCGCCACCCTCATCGGCGCGGCGGTCACCGCCGCCGGCGTCCTCGCCTCCTCCTGGCTGGTCGGTCTCTTCGACGTCTCCGCAGAGGTCGAGCAGCACGCGGTGGACTACCTGCGCCTCTCCTTCCTGGGCACCGCGCCCTTGCTGGTGGTGCTCGCGGTGACCGGGGTGCTGCGCGGACTGCAGGACACCCGCACCCCGCTGCGTGTCGCCGTCGTGGGCAACGCGGCGAACCTCGCGCTCAACGTCCTGCTCGTCCACGGGCTCGGCTGGGGGGTCGCCGGCGCCGCCGTGGGCACGGTCCTGGCCCAGCTCGGCATGGCCGGCTGGCTGCTCGCGGTCCTGGTGCGTGCCGCCCGGCGCCACGGCAGCCCGCTGCGTCCCGACGCGACGGGTGTCGCACGCGCGGCCCGCACCGGCGTACCCCTCGTGGTGCGCACCCTCACCCTGCGCGCCGCCATCGTCCTCACGGCGTACGCCGTCGCCTCGGCCACCATCGACCCCGGGACCGCCACGGGCACGGCCGCCGGTCCCGACCCCGGTGCCCGCCTGGCTGCCGAGGAGGCGGCCCGGATCGCCACCCACCAGCTGGCGATGACGATCTGGACGTTCCTGGCGTTCGTCCTGGACGCCATCGCGATCGCCGCCCAGGCACTCACCGGCCGCTCCCTGGGTGCGGGTGACCGTGACGGCACCCGGCGCCTGACCCGGCGGATGACCTGGTGGGGCCTGTGGGCCGGCGTGGTCACCGGCCTGGGGCTGGCCGCGCTCTCGCCCCTCCTCGGCCCGCTCTTCACCGCCGACCCCCGGGTCCACGAGCTGCTCGTGCCGGTGCTGCTGGTCGCCGCCTGCTTCCAACCGGTCGCCGGGGTCGTGTTCGTCCTGGACGGGGTCCTCATCGGTGCCGGCGACGGCCGCTACCTGGCCTGGGCCGGCGTCGTGGTGCTCGTCGCCTACGCACCGCTGCTCCTGCTCGTCGGCGGCGCCGACCTCGTGGTCGTCTGGGCGGTCTTCGGCGCCGGTTTCATCGGCAGCAGGGCCCTCGTGCTGCTGCTGCGTGCCCGCGGCGGGCGGTGGATGGTCACCGGCGCCGACGTGGGCCCGGGTCAGGCCTGACCCGGCGCGCGGAAGGACCTCGTAGTCTGCGCGCATGGTCCCGCTCCACCCCGTCGCCCTCGGGCTGGTGATCATCGCGCTGGTCGTCGACGGCCGCGGCTGGGACCTCCTCCCCGACCCGCTCGGCTGGCTCCTGGTGCTCGTCGGCACCCGGGCCCTGCCGGCCACCCTGCGGCACCGCGGCGCCCTGCTCACCAGCGCGACCCTCGCCCTGGTCGTCTCCGCCGTCGTCTGGCCGCCAGCGGTGGCCGAGCAAGTCAGCGCGACCGACGACGCCGTGGCGTGGGCACTGAGCCTGCCCCAGCTCGCCTACCTCGCCCTGCTCGCCGACGCCGCCCGGTACGCCGCCCGCCAGGCGGGTGCCCCGGGGCGGGCCGCGTGGTTCGCCGTCGCCGGCCTCCTCGCCGTCGCAGCCGCGGTGCTGCCGGTCCTCGTCCTCGGCGCGGGGGTCGACGCCCTGGCCGGCACCGCCGTGCTCGCCGCCACGCTCGCGCTCCTCCTCCTCACCGTCCTCGCCCTCGTCACCGCGCGCGCACCGTGGCTCGGGGGCCACCCGCGGGCGCTGCCCGGCCTGCCCCGGGACGGCTCCGACGACGGTCATGGCCACGGGCGGAGCGGCCCAGCGGGTGGACCAGACCGCCATTCCCGCCCGAAAACCGGCGAGTCTTCGTAGCCTGGGGCCCTCCCCGCGCGTTGGACTCCCGTCCGACCACCGCGGTGGCGTCCCGGGCCCGCCCGGTCGCTTCACGAACGCACCCGACCCCGAGGACCCCCCACCATGACCCGTACCCCTCGCTCGCGCCGACCGGCCTCCCTCGTGGCCGCCGCGTCCGCCGCCGCGCTGCTGGGTGCCCTGCTCCCGGTCACGCTCGTCGCCCCCCCGGCCCAGGCCGCCAACGGTTGCCTCACCGAGGTCCCGCAAGGTGGCGGTCCGCTGGGTCCGCTCACGCCGGGCACCCGCTGCGACGACCAGGTCCCGCCCGAGGCGACGCTGGTCAGCACGGCCCCCGCCCCCAACGAGGCGGGCTTCGTCAGCAGCAGGTCGCTCACCTTCACCTTCACCGGGGCACACAGCGACGCGGACACCGACCCGATCGGGTTCGAGTGCCAGTTCTTCAACACCGCGGCCGCGCCGTCCGAGTGGCAGTCGTGCACCAGCCCGGTGACCTACTCCGACCTCGCCGACACCACCGCGGTGCCCTACACCTTCAAGGTGCGCGCCTTCGACGCCGCCGACCGCGGCATCGACGCGACGGCAGCGACCAACCCGCTCCTCGGCAGCGGCGGGGCCGAGACCGACCTGTCCGACACCGAGGACTCGCCCCAGTCGCAGGTCGTCAAGATCGATACCCGAGCCCCGCAGGCGTTCATCTTCAACACGCCGTTCGACGCCGAGACCCCGAGCCTGCCGATGCTCACGACCGACAGCCCGACCTTCCGGCTCGCCTCCTCCGAGGGCAACGTCGTCTACCACTGCGACCTCGACGGGCGCCAGGTCCCGTGCCAGGACGGCAACTCGACCTTCCGGCGCCTCAGCGCCGGCACCAAGGTGCTGAGCGTCAGCGCGACCGACCCGGCGGGCAACGTCGACCCCGACCCGGCCACCACGACCTTCACCGTCCCCGCCGACATCGAGCTGCCGAGCGGCGGCAAGTGGCGCGAGACCGCCTCGCCGCGCGCCTTCGGCGGCTCCTACATCGAGACCACCGCCTTCGGCGCGAAGTTCGCCGTCGAGGGGACCAACGTCCGCGAGGTGCGCCTGATCGCCACCAAGCGACCCCAGGCGGGCATCCTGCGCTACAAGGTGCCCGGCAACCCCAACTGGGCGAAGGCCAAGCTCAACTCCTCGCGGATCGAGCGCGGCGCCGTGATCGTGCTGCGCAACCCCAGCAGCAAGTCGTTCACCGGCACCATGAAGTTCAAGACCATGTCGCGCGGCAAGCTCATCGAGGTCGACGCGATCATGCTGCGTTGAGCCGTTCGGCGCCTTGTCGCCGAACGACGCTCGACGGGTCGAGCAAGGGCCGCGGCTGAGGAACGAAGCCGCGGCGCCCGTGTCGAGACACCAGTCCGACCTCGCAGACGGTCCGCACCCACGACATCAGCACCGACGACAGCGCCCCCGCCCGGACGGATCCGGACGGGGGCGCTGCGTGCGTTGCTGGTGGTGCGGGGCTCAGGCCTTGACCACGTTGAGCGACACAGTGGCGACGACCTCGTCGTGCAGGCGGACGGTGACCTGGTGGGCACCGAGGCTGCGGACGGCGTTGTCGACGGCGATCGTGCGCTTGTCGACCGACTCGCCGGTGGTGGCGGAGAGGGCCGAGGCGATCTCGGCGACGGTCACGGCGCCGAAGAGGCGACCGCTCTCGCCGGCCTTGACCGACACGTTGACGGTCTGGGCCTCGAGCTTGGCCTTGACCTCCTGGGCGTGGCCGAGGTCGCGGACCGAGCGCGCGGAGCGCGCGGCCTTGATGGACTCGACGGTCTTCTCGCCGCCGCGGGTCCAGCGGATCGCGACGCCCTGGGGGACGAGGTAGTTGCGGCCGTAGCCGTCCTTGACCTCGACGACGTCGCCAGGGCCACCGAGACCGGTGACCTCCTGGGTGAGGATGAGCTTCATTGTCTTCTCAGCCCCTCTCAGCGACCGGTGGAGGTGTAGGGCAGCAGGGCCACCTCACGGGCGTTCTTGACGGCGATGGCCACGTCGCGCTGGTGCTGGACGCAGTTGCCGGTGACCCGACGCGCGCGGATCTTGCCGCGGTCGGAGATGAACTTGCGGAGCAGGGTGGTGTCCTTGTAGTCGACACCGGTCGCCTTCTCCTTGCAGAACTGGCAAACCTTCTTCTTGGGCTTGCGCAAAACTGGCTTGGCCATTGTGGTGCTTCCTTCCTAGAAGCCCGTCCCGGAGTGGCTACCGGGTCGGAATGGTTGAGCGGATTGCGATGGTGGTGCGTCGTCCCCGACGCGGGTGTCGCGATCGATCAGGTCGCGGGTGCCGGATCAGAACGGGGGCTCGTCGGAGACGCCGGGCGCCCCCCACGGGTCCTGTCCGCCCTGGCCGCCGCCGGAGCCGCCGCCCTGGGGACGACCGCCTCCCTGCGGGCCCGCTGTGGCCCACGGGTCGTTGCCGGCCGCCGGGGCGTTGCCGCCACCGGAGTAGCCGCCACCGCCGCCGTAGCCACCGCCCCCGCCGCCGCCCTGTCGGGTGGTGCGGGTGACCTTGGCCGTCGCGTACTTCAGCGACGGACCGATCTCCTCCACGTCGAGCTCCATGACGGTGCGCTTCTCGCCCTCGCGGGTCTCGTAGGAGCGGCTCTTGAGCCGGCCCTGCACGACCACGCGCATCCCCTTCTGCAGGGACTCCGCGACGTTCTCCGCGGCCTGCCGCCAGATCGAGCAGGAGAGGAACAGCGCCTCGCCGTCCTCCCACTCGTTGGTCTGGCGGTTGAGGTTGCGCGGCGTCGACGCGATCCTGAAGTTCGCCACGGCCGCCCCGGACGGGGTGAAGCGCAGCTCAGGATCGTCGGTGAGGTTGCCGACCACCGTGATGACGGTCTCGCCTGCCATGGGTGTCTCCCAACGTGTTGGTGTGCGACCCCGGAGGGGCCGACGGGTGTGCCGATCCGTACGGTCAGGTCGCGATCTTGCCGCGACCGACCGACAACCGACAGGGGTCATCCACAGACGACCGCGTCCCCGAGGGGATCAGCGGGCGTCGGGCCGGATGACCTTGGTGCGCAGGATCGCCTCGTTGAGGGTCAGCTGGCGGTCGAGCTCCTTGACCGTGGCCGGCTCCGCCTTGAGCGAGATGACGGCGTAGATGGCCTCGGCGTTCTTCTTGATCTCGTACGCCAGGCGACGACGACCCCAGACGTCGACGGACTCGACAGAGCCGCCGTCCTTGGTCACGACACCGAGGTACTTCTCGAGCGAGGGAGCGATGGTGCGCTCCTCGAGGCTGGGGTCGAGGATGACCATGACTTCGTAAGCACGCAAAGCGGTCTCCACCTCCTCTGGACTAGAGCGGCCACGGCATCTCCGTGGCAGGAGGGCTTGCGTCCCGCCGGCGACGCCGGCGGTGTCCCCGCCCGGTGACCATCGGTGGCCCGCGGAGAGGGACGGTGCAGGCTACCAGCGGCTGCGGGGCCCCGCCCATTCCGCGACGACGGCAGCGGCCTGTCCACAGCCCCGCTCGGCCCGGGCGTGATCGGGGCGACGAGGGGGTAGGAGCGCGGCCAGGATGCCACCGACCCGACCCCGCACCCCCGGCCGCCCGCACCGGCCACCCGGCCGCGACCCGGGCGCACCGTCCGGCGAGCGCGACGTCGCCGGCCGCTACGCGCTGCACTCCCACCTCGGCACCGGCGGCATGGGCACGGTGTGGCGCGCCACCGACCGGCGCACCGGCGAGGAGGTCGCGCTCAAGCTGCTCCGCGGCGGCCACCACGACCCGGGGTCGGCGGCACTGCTGCGCTTCGTGCGCGAGCAGTCGGTGCGCATCGAGCACCCCCACGTCCTGTCACCGACCGGCTGGGTCGCCGAGGACGACCGGGTCGCACTGGCGACCAGCCTGGTCCGCGGCGGCACGGTCGAGGACCTGCTGCTCGAGCACGGCCCCCTCCCGACGACGTACGCCGCCGCGCTGCTCGACCAGCTGCTCGACGCCCTCCGAGCGGTGCACGCCGCGGGCGTCGTCCACCGCGACGTGAAGCCGGCCAACCTGCTGCTCGACCCGACCGGCCCCGGGCGCCCGCGGCTGCTGCTGGCCGACTTCGGGGTCGCGGTCGTCGTGGGCGACGCGCGGCTGACCCGGGCGCCGGGACCGGTCGGCACCGACGGTTACCTCGCCCCCGAGCTCGCCGCGGGCGGTCCACCCACCCCCGCGCAGGACCTGTACGCCGTCGGCGTGGTCGGCACCCAGCTCCTCACCGCCGCCGGACCCGATGCCCCCCTGCCGCCGGGTCCCCTCGCTCCCCTCCTGGCGGCACTCCGCGACCCCGATCCGTTCCGCCGGCCCGCCGACGCCGCGACCGCCCTCACGGCCCTGCGCTCCCTCCACCTGCCGCCCGGCCCTCCGTGGAGCCGGGACCGTCCGACCCCCGACGTCCGCGACCGGATGCGCGCCACGAGCCCCACCGCCCCCCGCCCCGGCCCGGCCGCGCTGGCTCTCCCCGTGGCACTGCTCCTGCTCGCGCTGGGTCTGCTCGTCACCGCCCTCCTCCTGACCTGAGCCCCGGGTCCCCGGCAGGGGGATGGTCCGCTCCCGGTCCGGAGGTGCCTCGACCCGGACGCCCTCCGACCGGTGTCGGCGACCGCTCCTAGGCTGGCGCCATGAGCGAGCTGAGGATCGGCGCCCACGTGGAGCAGGACGACCCGCTGGCCGAGGCCGCGGCACGCCAGGCGCCGCTGGTGCAGTTCTTCCTCGGCGACCCGCAGGGCTACAAGGGCCCCGAGGTCCGCTACCCGGGCGGGGCGGAGAAGCTGCGCGCCGACGCGGAGGCGGCGGGGGTGGACCTCTACGTCCACGCGCCCTACATCGTCAACGTCGCGACGACCAACAACCGCATCCGCATCCCCAGCCGCAAGCTGCTGCAGCAGCACATGACCGCGGCCACCGAGATCGGCGCCAAGGGTCTGATCGTCCACGGCGGGCACGTCAACAAGGCCGACGACCCCGAGAAGGGCTTCGACAACTGGCGCAAGGCGGTCGAGGCCACCGAGATCACCATCCCGCTGCTCATCGAGAACACCGCCGGCGGTGACAACGCCATGACCCGCCACCTGGAGCGGATCGGCCGGGTCTGGGACGCCATCGCCGGGGCCGAAGGCTTCGACATGGTCGGCTTCTGCCTCGACACCTGCCACGCCCACGCCGGCGGCAACGAGCTGGAGACGGTGGTGGAGAAGGTCCGCGCCATCACGGGTCGCATCGACCTCGTGCACGCCAACGACAGCCGCGACGCCTTCGACTCCGGGGCCGACCGGCACGCGAGCTTCGGCGCCGGTGAGATCGACCCCGACCTGCTGGCCGCGGTCGTCCGCGACGCCGGTGCGCCCGTGGTGTGCGAGACCCCCGGGCCCGCCGAGGCGCACCTGGCCGACTTCGCCTGGCTGCGCGAGCGGGTGTGACCCGACCCTGGCCCGCGGGCGACCGGCCTCCGACCGCCCACCGGCCGGGTGCCGCACCGCGGTAACGTCCGACCCGTGCCAGCCGACTCCCCCCGCGCCCCCCTGCAGGTCCGCGAGATCGACGAGGCGACCCATCGCGACCACGTCGCGAGCCGGCCCAGCGCCAGCTTCCTGCAGACCCCTGGCTGGGGCCGGGTCAAGGCCGAGTGGCGCCGCGAGTCGGTCGGCTTCTTCGACGGCGAGACCCTCGTCGGCGCCGCGCTGGTGCTCTACCGGCAGCTGCCCAAGGTCAAGCGCTACCTCGCCTACGTCCCCGAGGGTCCGGTCCTCGACTGGGCCGACCTCGACCTCGCCGACGCACTCACCCCGCTCGCCGCGCACGTGAAGGCACGGGGCGCCTTCGGCCTGCGGATCGGCCCGCCGGTGGTGACTGCGCGCTGGAGCGCGCAGCAGGTCAAGGACGGCATCGCCGACGACGGCGTACGCCGCCTGGGCGACCTCGCCCCGCTCGAGCGTGACCCCGCCGGCGCGCGGGTGCTCACCCAGCTGCGCGAGCTCGGCTGGCGCCAGCAGGTCGCCGAGGGCGGCTTCGCCGCGGGTCAGCCGCAGTTCGTCTTCCAGGTCCCGCTCGTCGACGCGGACGGGAAGCCGAAGAGCGAGGACGACATCCTCAAGGGCATGAACCAGCTGTGGCGGCGCAACATCAAGAAGGCGGCCAAGGAGGGCGTCCAGGTCACGGCGAGCACCGGCCGCGAGGACGCCCTGGCCCGGCTCGCGGACTTCCACGCGCTCTACGTCCACACCGCGCAGCGCGACCACTTCACCCCGCGCCCGCTGCCGTACTTCCGCACCATGGTCGAGGCGCTGGCCGCCGACGGCGAGGCGGTCGGCCAGGCGGACCGGATCCGGCTCTACGAGGCGCGTCACGAGGGTGACCTGGTCGCCGCGACCATCGCGATCCGCGTCGGTACCCACTCCTGGTACTCCTACGGTGCCTCGTCCACCGACAAGCGCGAGGTCCGCGGGTCCAACGCGGTGCAGTGGGCGATGGTCCGCGACGCCCTCGCGTCCGGTGCCCACGTCTACGACCTGCGCGGCATCACCGACACCCTCGACTCCGAGGACTCCCACGTCGGGCTGATCCAGTTCAAGGTCGGCACCGGCGGCCAGGCCGTGGAGTACGCCGGCGAGTGGGACCTCCCGCTGAGCCGGCCGCTCTACAAGGCCTTCGAGCTCTACATGGCCCGCCGATGAGCGGGACCGCAAGGCGGGTGGGCACCCGATGAGCCTCACCCTCACCGTCGACGGCGAGCGCTGGCGCTCCCACCTGCGCGCCACCGCCGAGGCCCACCCCGGCCTGGTCCCGGTCTGCAAGGGCAACGGCTACGGCTTCACGCTCGGCCGCCTGGCCCGGCGTACCCAGTGGCTGCTCGACCAGGACCTCGCGCCGACCACCGCCGACACGATCGCCGTCGGCACCTACGCCGAGCTCTCCCACGTCTCCAGCCGGTACGACGGCAGCCTGCTCGTCCTGACGCCGTGGCGCCCCTTCGGCCCGGCCGTGGACGCCCTCGCCGACGACCGGCTCGCCCGCCGCCTGGTCCACACCGTCTCCCGGCTCGAGGACCTCGGCGACCTGCTCGCGCGCCGCCCCGACGCCCGGTTCGTCCTGGAGCGCTCGACCTCGATGCAGCGCCACGGGCTGACCGCCCGCGAGCTGTGGACCGCTGCCGAGCACCTCCAGGGCCGCGGCGCCCGGCTGGAGGGCGTGGCCCTGCACCTGCCGCTGGGCCAGGGCACGCACGTCACCGAGGTCGACCGGCTGCTCAACGACGTCGTCGGAGCCGGGCTGCCCGAGACGGGCCCGACGGGAGGGCAGGGCGCCCACACCATCTGGGTCTCCCACCTCACCGAGGAGGAGCTGGCGACGCTGCGGCACCGCTGGCCCGACTTCACCTTCCGCCCCCGCATCGGCACCGGCCTGTGGCTGGGCGACCGCGGGGCGCTGCGGGTCACCTCGACCGTGCTCGACGTGCACCCGGTGGAGCGCGGCGACGCCTTCGGCTACCGCGGCCGCACCGCGCCGAAGTCCGGGCACCTGCTCGTCGTCTCCGGCGGCACCGCCCACGGCATCGGGCTCGAGGCCCCCTCGGGCGACCTCGGCCTCAAGGGCCGCGCCGGCACCCTGGCCCGCGGCGGCCTGGACGCGCTCGGCTTCGTCCGCTCGCCGTTCTCCCTCGACGGCAAGCAGCGGCTCTTCGCCGAGCCGCCGCACATGCAGGCCTCGATGCTCTTCGTGCCCAGCGGGTCACGCGTGCCGGTCGTCGGCGAGCAGCTCGACGTCCGGGTGCGCTACACGATCACCGCGTTCGACCGGGTGGACGTGGTCTGAGGCCGCCGATCGGGGTAGTCCGAATCATTTCTGATGCTCAGCGCGAGCTGGGCATCAATTCTGATTCGGAGTATCCCGGTTCACCCCCGGACCCCTCCCCCTCCCGCCGCCACAGGTCCCGCACGACCAGCGCGCAGAGGTAGACCTCCCCGGCCACCCGGACCAGGATCGCCAGCCAGTAGAACCCGGCGTCCTCGCCGCCCCCGGGAGCCAGCTCCCCGCCGAGGTACCACCAGACGGAGGCGAAGTAGAGGACCTCGGTGCCCTGCCAGACCAGCTGGTCGCGCCAGCGGGGCACGGCGAGGACGGCGAGCGGCAGGAGCCACAGGACGTACTGCGGCGAGTAGACCTTGTTGACCAGCAGGAACCCGGCGACCACCAGCAGCCCGAGCTGGGCCAGTGTGGGGGTGCGGGGTGCGAGCACGCCGATCGCGGCCACGCCCAGGCACCAGGCACCGAACAGCACGAGCGAGACGGTGTTGATGGTGTCGGGGGAGATGTCGAGGTCGAAGGCCTGCGCGGCCACGAGCCACACGGAGCCCAGGTCCGCGCCACGGTCGGAGTTGAAGCTCCAGAAGACCTTCCACTGCGCGAAGCCCGTGAGCATCGCCGGGAGGTCCACCAGCAGCCAGCTCACCGCCGCCGCGACGACGGCCAGCCCGAAGGGCTTCAGGTCGCGCCGCCGCCAGGCCAGCACGAGCACCCCTCCGAGCAGGAAGAGCGGGTAGAGCTTGGTCGCGGTGCCCAGGCCGATCAGCACGCCGGTGAGCACCGGCCGGTCGCGCGACCACGCCCACAGCGCCCCGGCGACCAGCACCACGGCCGGGAGGTCCCAGTTGACCAGCGCGGTCAGCGCCAGCACCGGCGCGGCCGCGAAGGCGGCCGCGTCCCACGGCCGGCGCGGGTCGACGCGGGCCAGCAGCCAGGTCGAGAGCAGCGCGAGCACCGCGAAGCCGAGGGCGTTGACGACCACGAACGCCCGGATCTCCTCCTGCACCTCGGGGTCGCCGAAGAGGGTGTCGGTCGGCTGCTGCCGCCGCTCGTCGAGGTCCGCGCCCCCGGTCACGAGCTGGGCGACCCAGGCGGAGCCCCACGCCCAGTAGGAGATCCCGACGGGGTACTCCATCACCTCGGGGTAGCGCTCGCGCACCTCCGCGTCGTCGGTGTAGGGCCAGGCCAGCTCCGCGAGGCCCCGACCCGTGTAGAGGTAGGGCAGGTCGGAGTAGCACATGTGCGTGAAGCGCTGCTCTCCGTCGGTCCACCCGTCCTCGAAGCAGCTGGCCTTCTGCACCATGCCCAGGGCGAAGACGACCGCGGTCAGCGCCAGGAGGACCCGCACCGGGGTCCACCACCGGTGCCCGCGCGAGTGCGCACCGGCCGGCCCCCCGGCGACCTCGCTGAGGACGCGGACGACCCCGTCCTCCGCGGCTCCCACCGACGTACGACGTGACGCTTCCGGCATCGGCGAGGAACCGTCCGGCTCGCTCATCGTCGGCAGGCCCGGGCCGCGGTCACGGGACGTCTTCGCGGCGGGACTCCGGCTGCGCGCTGCTCGAGGCGCCGCCCCCGGGATTGCCGCTGGGGCTCGGCGAGGAGGACTGCGTCGGCCCCCCGCTCGGCGACGGCTCGGAGGAGTCCGAGGGGCACAGCAGCCCCTCGCACGGACCGCCGTCGGTGGGCTCCTGGGTCGGCTCCGCCGACTCGGTGGGCTCCTCGGTCGGCTCCGCGGACTCGGTCGGCTGGGGGGCCCGAGTCGGCGAGGGACGTCGGGTCGGGCTGGGGGGAGCCGTCGTGGGCTCGTAGCCCTCGGGGGCGTCGCCGTCGACGAAGACCGGGTCCGGGAAGTCCTCGACCTCCACGCCCTCCATCATCCGGGTCATCAGCGCCAGCCAGGTCTGCGCGGGGAAGCCGGAGCCGAAGTAGGACGGCAGCCAGGTGTCGAGCTGGTCGTCGCCGTCACCGCGGACGTACATCACCGCGGTGGCGACCTGCGGGGTGTAGCCGACGAACCAGGCCGAGGAGACGTCGTCGTCGCTGTTGGTCGCGGTGCCGGTCTTGCCCGCGGCCGGACGACCCAGCGGCAGGACGGTCTGGCCCGAGCCGTTGGCGACCGTCTGCTGCATCGCGTACGAGACGTCGGCGGCGATGTCCTCGTCGAGGACCCGCTCGGCCTCCTCGTCGAACTCGTAGTCGACGGTGCCGTCGGCCAGCTCCACCTTCTCGATCACGTGCACCTCCGCGCGCCGGCCGCCGTTGGCGATGGTGGCGTAGGTGTTGGCCATGTTGATCGGGCTGATGCGCGCGCGGCCGAGCGTGAAGAGGGTGTCGTCGGGCATGAGGTCGCGGCTGGTCGCGGGGATGCCGGGGTAGCGCTGGTCGCGCTCGGTCGGCGGGATGCCGAGCTCGAGGGCCATCTTGTGGATCTTCTCGGGTCCGCCGAGCGCCTCGGACATGTCCACGAAGGCGGTGTTGATGGAGTCCTCCATGGCCGCGATCGCGTTGACCCGGGCCGGGTAGGGACCCGAGGGGTTGGTGACCTCGAGGCCGTCGGGGAAGACGTAGGGCGAGGTCCCCGCGAAGGTGTCGTTGAGGGAGAAGCCCTCCTTCATCGCCGCGGCCAGGGTGACCGGCTTCATCGTCGAGCCGACCATGCCGCCGGAGACCGCCCAGTTGATCTGGGAGTCGAGGTAGTCCTGACCGGCGTAGAAGCCGAGCAGCCGGCCGGTGCCGACCTCGACGCTGGCGGTGCCGACGTGCAGCTGCTTGTCGCCGAAGCCCTCGGGGCGCGCCTCGACCACGGCCTCCTGCGCCGCGGTCATCGCCTCCTCGCTGAGGGTCGTGGTGACCCGCAGGCCGCCGCCGTCGATCTGGTCCTCGCTGTAGCCCAGGCGCAGCAACTCGTTGCGCACCAGGGTGAGCATGTGGCCGCGCTGGCCGCCGTACGCCGACTCGGCCTCGATCTCGGGGAAGGTCGGCAGGCGCTTGAGCGCCTTGTCCCGCTCCTCGGCGCTGATCGAGCCGAGCTCGGCCATCGAGTCCAGGACGTACTCGTAGCGGCCCTTCAGCGCCTCCTTGGCGTCCCGGCCGTTGGCGGGGTCGAAGCGCGTGGGGTTGTTGATGACGGTGGCCAGGACCGCGGACTCGCGCAGGTCCAGCTTCTTGGCCGGCTTGTCGAAGTAGGCCTGGGCGGCCGCCTCGACGCCGTAGGCACCGCGGCCGTAGTAGATGGTGTTGAGGTAGTTGGCCAGCAGCTCGGTCTTGGAGATCTGCCGCTGCAGCTTCAGGGCGAGGATCGCCTCCTTGAGCTTGCGGCTGTAGGACTGCTCCTGGCTGAGGTAGAGGACCTTGACGTACTGCTGGGTGATGGTCGAGGCGCCCTGGGTGTCGTTGCCGGCGGCGTTGTTGACCGCGGCGCGCAGGATGCCGCGCACGTCGATGCCCGAGTCGGTCCAGAAGGTCTGGTTCTCCGCGGCGACCACCGCGTCCTTGATCGACTCCGGCATCTCGTCGTAGGAGATGATCGTGCGGTCCTGGCGGGCGAAGCTGCCCAGCTCGGTCTCGCCGTCGGCGTAGAAGATCAGTGAGGTCTGGGTCTCGAAGTCCTCGTTGGGATCGGGGATCTCGACTGCCTGGTAGAGGTAGAAGAAGGCACCGCCGGCGAGCAGCGCCATCACGAGCCCCACCACGGTGCCCCACTTGAGCACCGAGAGCCCGCGCTGCTTCCAGGTGCGCGGCGCCGTGCCGGCACCCTTGCCGCTCGTCGCGCCCTTGCCGGACGCCGCGGTCTTCTTCACGGCCGGCCCTGGGGCCCTGCGCTTGCCAGTCACTGAGGTCGTTCCGTCCTGCCGGGGTCGGTCGGGCACGTCGGGTGCCGCCCTAGAGGGTACGCACCCGGCTGCGGAGTACCCGTTCGTCACGGCGCGGCCACCGTGACGCGCATCTCGATATCACGGGGTGTTCGCGTCTGGTGGATATATCGCTACGATGCATCCCGTGGCACGTCGTGGAGAGACCATCGAGCTGGCAGTCCTCGGACTGCTGCACGAGGGACCCATGCACGGCTACGAGCTGCGCAAGCGCCTGAACCTCATGCTCGGCTGGGGGCGCGTGCTGTCCTACGGATCGCTCTACCCGGCGCTGAAGAAGATGCTGCGCAGCAACCTCATCGAGGAGACCACGGTCTCCTCGACCCCGGTGACCAAGCGGCCGCGGATCGTCTACCAGGTGACCGAGGCCGGTCACCAGGAGTTCGAGCGGCTGATGTCGGAGGTCGGCCCCGCCGCCTGGGAGGACGACAACTTCGACATCCGGTTCGCCTTCTTCGGGCGCACCGACATGGAGATCCGGCTGCGGGTGCTCGAAGGCCGGCGCACCCGGCTGCAGGAGCGGCTCGACCGCGTCCAGCAGCAGCTCGCCATGACGCAGAAGGAGGTCGACCGCTACGCGGCCGAGCTCCAGCGCCACGGCGTGGAGTCCGTCGAGCGGGAGGTCCGGTGGCTCTCGGACCTCATCAACGCCGAGCGCGACGGTGCCACCCGGCACCAGGACCACGAGTCCGGCAGCGGCACCAGCACCACGAGCGAGTCGGGGTCGCGGCCGGCCTGAGCCGGTCCGCACGCCCGGATCCACCACCGTCACAACCATGCAAGGCAATCACGGAAGGAACGACCCGATGGGTTCGGTTCGAGTAGCAATCGTCGGAGTCGGCAACTGCGCCAGCTCCCTCGTCCAGGGTGTCGAGTACTACAAGGACGCCGACCCCCAGGGCACCGTCCCGGGTCTGATGCACGTCACGTTCGGTGACTACCACGTCAAGGACGTGGAGTTCGTCGCCGCCTTCGACGTCGACGACAAGAAGGTCGGCAAGGACCTCTCCGAGGCCATCAACGCCTCCGAGAACAACACCATCAAGATCACCGAGGTCCCGACCCTCGGCGTCGAGGTCCAGCGCGGCCCGACGCTCGACGGCCTGGGCAAGTACTACCTCCAGACCATCGAGGAGTCCGGCGCCGACCCCGTCGACGTCGTCCAGGCGCTCAAGGACGCCGAGGTCGACGTGATGGTGTCCTACCTCCCCGTGGGCTCGGAGGAGGCCGACAAGTTCTACGCCCAGTGCGCGATCGACGCCGGTGTCGGCTTCGTCAACGCCCTGCCCGTCTTCATCGCCTCCGACCCCGAGTGGGCCAAGAAGTTCGAGGACGCCGGCGTCCCGATCGTCGGCGACGACATCAAGTCCCAGGTCGGCGCGACCATCACCCACCGCGTGATGGCCAGGCTGTTCGAGGACCGCGGCGTGACGCTGGACCGCACCTACCAGCTCAACGTCGGCGGCAACATGGACTTCAAGAACATGCTCGAGCGCGAGCGCCTGGAGTCCAAGAAGGTCTCCAAGACCCAGGCCGTGACGTCCAACCTCTCCGGCGAGCTCGCCGGCAAGGTCTACGACAAGAACGTGCACATCGGTCCCTCCGACTACGTCGCCTGGCTCGACGACCGCAAGTGGGCCTACGTCCGCCTCGAGGGCCGCGCCTTCGGTGACGTCCCACTGAACCTCGAGTACAAGCTCGAGGTCTGGGACTCCCCCAACAGCGCCGGCATCATCATCGACGCCCTGCGCGCCTGCAAGATCGCCAAGGACCGCGGCATCGGCGGGCCGATCATCTCGGCGTCGTCGTACCTCATGAAGTCGCCCCCGGTGCAGCTGCCCGACGACGAGGGCCGCCGCCGCGTGGAGGCCTTCATCGCCGGCGAGGAGTGACCTCCCGCCCCGTCTGAGCACCACCTGATCCATGCACCGCCCCGCCAGGACCCGGTCCCGGCGGGGCGGTGTGCGTCTGGGTGCGTAACGCCTCACGGCACCCGTCGTTTGGCCGAACAGGACCGCGGGATCCGCGGATCCTGCTCCGAGGCCGCCCGACCCCACGGCGGCCGCAGCCACCCGAAGGCCGACATGCCCACCTCCCTCCGCGCCCGCGTCGTACGCCGTGGGCTCACCGCCGGCCTCGCGCTGGCCGTGCTCTCCGGGGCCGCCGCCCCGCTCGCCCTCTCCCCGGCCGCCGCCGAGCAGGCCCGGGACGAGGGCTCGCTGCTCTCCACCCTCGACGACCGGCTGCTGACGGTCGCCTTCGACGACCTCGACGAGGTCGTGCCCGGCCAGGACCTCGAGGTCACCGGGACGGTCTCGACCGTGACCCGGTCCCGGCTCGGCCTGCCCGACACCGGCGTCCCGGCCTCCTTCACCCTCCAGCTCGTCGACGCGCAGGGCCGGGTGCTCGCGGACCAGGACGTCGTGGCCGGGCCCGACGGCTCGTTCGCCGCCACGGTCCCGACCGGGCTGCTCGAGCGCGTGGACGCCACCGACGGGGCCGTCTCGCTGGCCGTGCGCGCCGTCGACGCGTCGTACGCCGGGTTCGCGGCGGAGGACGCCGGCGCCCGCGCGGTCACCGTCGCCTCGCGCGCGACCGGTCTGCGCCTGGAGAACTCCTTCGTGTCCTCGGTCGGCTGGGTCAAGCCGGGCGAGCGCTACCCCTCGACCATCACCGTCACCAACCCCACTGGCAAGACCCTCCCCGGCTCGACCGTCACCGTCGCGGCGCCGCAGGGCACCTCGTTCCTGTCCAGCCGAGGCCCCGGCACCCACAGCACCACCGCCCGCGCGATCCGGTGGTCGGTGCCGAGCCTGCGCAAGGGCGGCACCGCCCGCCTGGTCGTGGAGTCGCGCGCCGCGTCGACCAGGGAGCTGCCCACCGTCGTGTGGCGCGACCTGTCCACGCGCGCCACCCTCTCCTCCGGCGGTCGCACCACCACCTCCACCAGCCACGGCCCCAAGGTCATCCCGCCGGCCGAGCGCTTCGACACCGCCCGCTACGGCGACCGGCCCTTCCCCGTCGTCCCGGTGCAGTACGTCGACCGCGCCTACACCCCCGAGCACACCGGCGAGCAGCTGGAGCGGATCATCAACTCCCCCCGCTTCGACGGCTCGACGTTCAACCTGTTCCAGGAGATGTCGCTGGGCCAGCTCTTCCCCGAGGGCACCGTGCCCTCGGCCGGGATCGCGACCGCGGACTTCGACTACGAGCCCGGCTTCCCGCTCTACCGGACCGACCCGGCCACCCTGAACACCTGCACCGGCGTCACGTTCGGTGACCTCGGCGAGGCCGCCCTGGGCAGCCCGCTCTACCCCGAGCGGATCACCAACGGCGTCTACAACCTGCCCGGCACCACGCAGTACTACGGCGCCGACGCCAACGGCTCGGCGGTCATCGGGGCCCTCGGCGGGGTCGCGGCCCTGCAGCAGATCGACAGCGGCTGCGGCCCGACCGGCAAGCTCGTCGCGGACGCGGTCGTGCTGGCCGACCCGGAGATCGACTACTCCGACTTCGACACCGACAAGGACGGCGTCGTCGACTTCTTCATGGCCGTCTTCGCCGGCTGCGGCGGCAACGGCGCCAGCCAGCTCGGTGCCTGCTCGGACGCCCCGACCGACGTCGCGCCCTACGACAACATCTGGCCGCACTCCTCGTCGCTGGAGTCCTACTTCACCGACCCCGAGACCGGCCTGACGGGCATCACCACCGACGACCAGCTCAAGGACCTCGAGGGCCGGCCGCTCTGGTACACCACGAAGGCGCGCAAGAAGATGACCACGCGCAACACCGGCAAGGACCTCAAGGTCTTCGTGCGCGTCGGCCCCTACAACGTCAACCCCGAGACGGCCATCGACGCGGCCTCGGTGATCTCCCACGAGTACGGCCACTCCCTGGGCCTGCCGGACTTCTACTCGCTCGGCGGTCGCGAGACCTACGGCGACTGGAACCTCATGGCCACCGACAAGAGCCAGAACATGGACGCCTTCAGCCGTCAGGAGCTCGGGTGGGTCGTGCCCGAGGTGCTCCAGCCGGGCAGCAAGCGGACCGTCCGCGGCTTCAAGGACTCCAAGCAGGACACCGGCCGCATCACCTGGCGCACGCCGTCGGGCACGCCGTACACCCTGGTGCACGGCCGCGACGGCATCGTGCGCAACTCCGAGATGTACGTCGCCAAGCTGCCCGGTCGCACGCTGATCGAGGAGTCGGTCTTCGACTCCGGTGACGGCGCGAGCAAGCGCTCCGCGTGGTTCTCCGGGTCCGGCAACGACTTCGGCTGCGCCACCGACGGCGGCGGCAAGAACCTCGACATCTCGCTGCCGGGAGCGTCCAAGCTGCCTGCGGGCACGACGATCAACGCCCGGTTCACGTCCTTCTGGGACATCGAGTGGGACTACGACTACGGCTTCGTGCTCACCTCCACCGACGGCAAGGACTTCGTCTCGCACCCCTCGGAGAACGGCTACACGACGTCCAACCTCGACCCCACGCAGGGCAACCCCAACCAGAACGGCTGCCAGGCGGCGTACGACAACGGCATCACGGGTACCTCGGGCTCCTACCAGGCCGGCACCGAGATCGTGGACCGCAAGGCGGGCAACACCCCCGCGCCGGTCTTCCTCGCCGACAGCTACGACGTCTCCGACCTGGTCGGCGCCAGGACGCCGGTGCTGCGGTTCAGCTACTCCACCGACCCGGGCCTGGCCCGGCCGGGCTGGTTCATCGACGACCTCGAGGTCGTCGCGACCCTGCCCGACGGCACGAAGCGGAAGCTGTTCGCCAGCAGCTTCGAGAAGACCGGCGGCCCCGAGGACCCGCAGGTCTTCCCCGGTGGCTGCAAAAGCGACGGTCCCGGCTCGTGCACGCTGGCGTGGAACTACGTCAAGGCCGGCCAGGAGGCCGACTTCGACCACGCCTACTACCTGGAGATGCGCGACCGGTCGGGCTTCGACCTGGACGGCAAGGGCCAGATCGACCGTGACCCGATCACCTTCGAGCCGGGCCTGTCGTTGACCTACACCGACGAGGCGCACGGCTACGGCAACGCGGGCACCGACAACCCGCCGGCCCAGCACGTGCTCGACTCGGTGCCCGAGCCGGGCAACGACACCCCGAACCTCGCCGACGCGGCGTTCAAGGCCGGCGGGGGGCGCAGCACCTTCTCCGACTTCGGCAGCGGGTGGATCGACAACTACAGCGACCCGAGCCGCCAGGCCAAGGACGCGGAGGCGACGACCGACTGGCTCTTCGACTACCGCTGCCTGTCGTTCAAGGTGCTGTCGATGAAGGGCGACTCCGAGGGCCCCTCGCGGTCGGACGGTGACCTCACCGGCACCGTCGCGTTCCGGCTGGGCACGGGCTGCGGGCGCTACGACTACGGCTACTGACCTCTGCCGCTGACAGCGAACCGCCCCGTCCTCGCAGGAGGACGGGGCGGTTCGTCGTACGGCGGGGGGTCGGGAGCCTCAGCGCTCCGCGGCCGCCTTGATCCGCTCCAGCGTGGACTGCATGCCCGAGCGCATCTCGGCGGTGAAACCGTCCATGCCGCCCAGGACCACCTTGGTCAGGCCCTTGGAGAGCGCCGAGATGCCCTCGGGGGTCTCGCGCCGGTGGGTGACCTTCGTGCGGGCGCCGCCGTCGAGGGGCTCGAGCTGGTAGGACCACACGGTCTTGTTCTCCGCGACCCGGAACGCCAGGTCGGAGTGGGGGGTGCAGCGCACCACCTTGGCGGTCGTGGGCCAGCGCTTCCAGCCCTGCTGGTTGAGGTTGACCATCCGCGCCCCCACCTTGACCTCGCCGCCGATGACCTTGGTCGACACGACCTGGTCGCTCCACTCCCGCATGCGCGGCAGGTCGGCGACGAGGGCCCACACCTGGGCCGGGGCGGCGTCGATCTCGATGGAGGCGCTGAGCTCGTCGGAAGTCGTCATGACAGGCGAACGTACCCGCGGTACGTCGCGTGGCGGGGGTCAGTCCGCCGAGCGGGCGGCCCACCAGGCGCGCAGCTCGTCGGTGGCGCGCTCCTCGCCCAGCGGGCCGTGGTCCATCCGCAGCTCCAGCAGGTGGCGGTAGGCCTCGCCCACCTCACGGCCGGGACCGAGCCCGAGGACCTCCATGATCTGGTTGCCGTCGAGGTCGGGCCGGATGGCGGCCAGCTCCTCCTGCTCGGCGAGGACGGCGATCCGGGCCTCGAGGTCGTCGTAGGTGCGTCGCAGCCGGTCGGCCTTGCGCTTGTTGCGCGTGGTGCAGTCGGCCCGGGTGAGGATGTGCAGCCGCTCGAGCTGGTCACCGGCGTCGCGGACGTAGCGGCGCACCGCCGAGTCGGTCCACTCCCCGCTGCCGTAGCCGTGGAAGCGCAGGTGCAGCTCGACCAGCGAGGACACGGCGTCGATCTCGTCGTTGGAGAAGCGCAGCGCCTTCATCCGCTTGCGGGTCAGCTTGGCGCCCACCACGTCGTGGTGGTGGAAGGTCACGGTCCCGTCGTCGAGGAAGCGCCGGGTGCGCGGCTTGCCGACGTCGTGCATGAGCGCGGCGAAGCGGGAGACGAAGTCGGGTCCGCCGCCGAGCCGGTGCTCCAGGTCGATCGCTTGCTCCAGCACGGTGAGCGTGTGCTCGTAGACGTCCTTGTGGCGGTGGTGCTCGTCGCGCTCCAGGGCCAGCGCCGGCAGCTCGGGCAGCACCCGCTGGGCGAGGCCGGTCTCGACGAGCAGCGCGAGCCCGCGGCGCGGCCAGGGTGCGCAGACCAGCTTCACCAGCTCGTCGCGGACCCGCTCGGCGGAGATGATGTCGATCCGCTCGGCCATGGCGCTCATCGCCGCGACCACGCCCGGGTCGACCTCGAAGCCGAGCTGCGCGGCGAAGCGTGCGGCACGCATCATCCGTAGCGGGTCGTCGGAGAAGGAGTCCTCGGGCGTGCCCGGCGTGCGGATCACCCGGTGCGCGAGGTCGACGACGCCGCCGTACGGGTCCTCGATCTCGCGGGAGGGCAGCCGCACGGCCATGGCATTGACGGTGAAGTCGCGCCGGCCCAGGTCGCCGACCAGGTCGTCGCCGTAGGACACCTCGGGCTTGCGCGACGTCGGGTCGTAGGACTCGGCGCGGTAGGTGGTGATCTCGACCTGCCAGTCCCCGCGGCGGCAGCCGATCGTGCCGAAGTCGCGCCCGACGTCCCACAACGCGTCGGCCCAGCCGTGGAGCAGCCGCTCGGTCTGCTCGGGGCGCGCGGAGGTGGTGAAGTCCAGGTCGTGGTGGTGGCGCCCGAGCATCGCGTCGCGGACCGGGCCGCCGACCAGGGCCAGCTCGTGGCCGGCGTCGGCGAAGCGGCGCCCGAGCTCGTCGATCACGGGGGCCAACCGGTCGAGCTCCTCGGCCACCGAGCGCTGCACCTCGACGATGCTCAGGGGAGCCGGATCTGCGGGGGACACGGGCGAGCAGTCTAGGGCGTCGCTCCGGGGTGCCGACGAATGCCGGCGACCGCCCCGGAAGGTCCGGGCCACCGTCCGGGCCACCGTCCGGGCCACCGTCCGGGCCACAGGTCGCGTCACGGCTGGAGGCGGACGGGGCGGGCCTCGGGCAGCAGGCGTGACCAGGGACACGGCCCCGGCCCGGTGCGCAGGGGCGGCTGGTCGCAGCAACTATCCTCGGCGGGTGGTCCCCCGGTCGTCGACGCCTGCTCTGCGCGGGCTCGCGACCCTCGTGGCGGCCGGCGTCCTGGCGCTCTCGGCGCTGCCCGGAGCCGTCGGCGCGACCCCGTCGAGCAGCAGTCGCGCGTCCGCCGGCGGGCTGCTCGCCGCGTCCGCCGCCCCGGCGACGACGGCCCCCGCGCACGCCTTGCCCACCACCCGGCGCACCGTCGACCGCGAGCCGCTCGAGCCCCTCCAGGTGACCATCGAGGAGCTGACCCCCGGCGAGATCCCCGGCGTCGGCACGGTCGAGGTCAGCGGGACGGTCACCAACGTCGACGACGAGACCTGGACGACGCTCAACCTCTACCCCGTCATCGGCGACGCCCCCATGACCACGGCCGCCGAGCTCCGCGCGGCCCGACGCAGCGACCCGCTCGGCTTCGTCGGCGAGCGCGTCACCGACCCGGGTCCGTACGCCGTCGTCGACCGGCTCGAGCCCGGCGCCACCGCGTCGTACTCCTTCACCGTGGCCCGCTCGCGCCTCGGCGTGGCCGAGCGCGGGGTGTACTGGTTCGCCGTGCACGTGCTCGGACAGGACACCGCGGGTCGTGACTCGACCGCCGACGGCCGCGCCCGCACGTTCCTGCCCCTGGTCGACCAGCCGCCCGCGCAGGGCCGGCGCCCCGACGGCGCGAGCGTGGTCGAGCCGGTGCCCGTCGCGGTCGTGGTGCCGATCCGCCGCCGGGTGCTGCACCGCGCCGACGGCAGCCTCGCCGAGACCCAGGAGTGGATCGAGGAGCTCGGGCCGGACGGCACCGTCGGGCGACTGGTGGACTCCGCGGCGGCAGGCGGCGGGTCGCCGCTGACCTGGCTGGTCGATCCCGCCCTCACCACGGCGGCTGCCCAGCTCGCCGCCGGCAACCCGCCCCGCTCGATCGAGCCGACCGTCGACCCGGCGACCGGCGAGGAGGAGCCGCCCGAGCCCACCGGGACCGACGGCTCCCCGAGCGGCAGCACGAGCACCGATGCGTCCGAGGACACCACCGGGAGCGGCGACGGCTCCGGGAGCCCGGACGGCTCGGACGGCGCGGACGACTCGGCGTCGCCCAGCCCCTCGACGAGCCTGGTGCCCGAACCGGTGGACCCCGAGGACCTCGACCCCGAGGCCCGGGCCGCCGCCCGGGTCGCCGCCGACTGGCTCGACGGCCTCACCGCAGCGCTGAGCGGCACCCAGCAGGTGCTGGCCCTGCCCTTCGGCGACCTCGACGTCTCCGGCGCCGCCGAGCGCGCCCCCGAGCTCTACGCCCGGGCCCGCGAGCTGGCTGGCGCGACCCTGCCCGGGCTCCCCGAGACGGAGGTCGCGACCGAGCCGGGGATCTCCTCACCGCTGGGCTACCTCGACGCCGACGCGGTCGCAATGGCGTCCCCGGAGGAGACGCTGCTCCTCACCGACCTCGAGGTCGGCACCGGTCGCGACGGGACCGCCCCCGCGCTGGCCTCCGTCGACGGCCGCACGGTCGTGGTCGCCTCCTCCGGCGCCGCCCAGGGTGGACCCGGTCCGGGTCGGCGCCTGAGCACCGTCTCGGTGCGCCAGCGCATCTTGAGCGAGGCGGCCGTGCGGTTCCTGCAGGACGAGCCCCAGCCGCTGGTCGTGGTGCTGCCCCCCGGCTGGTCTCCCGACGACCCCGAGGCGCTGCTGCCGCCCCTGGACACCACGTGGGTCGACCTCGACACCGTGGCCGACGCGGTCGCGGGCGTGGAACCGGCCAAGGTCGACCCCGCCTCCCTGCGCTACCCCGGCTCCCAGGAGGTCGCCGAGCTGAGCCCGGCGATGGTGCGCGCCGTGGAGGACCAGGTCGCCGCCGGCCAGGTGCTGGAGGAGGTGCTGGCCCTCAACGACCGAGTCGGCGACGTGCTGGCCGGTGAGGCGCTCGCGGCGGCGTCGTACACCACCCGCCCCGTGCGCACGACCGCCCGCACGTCGGCCGAGGCGGCGACCGCGCAGGTGCGCGGGCTGCTGGAGCAGGTCCGCGTCACCACCCCGCCCGGGGTGACGCTCTCCAGCCTCAGCGGCCGGCTGCCCGTCACCGTCGTCAACGACCTCGACCAGCCGGTGACGGTGCGCCTCGACGCTCAGTCCGACCTGCCGATGTCGCTCACCGTGCCCGACGAGATCGAGGTCGGCGCCGATGGCCGGGCGTCGGTGCTGCTCGAGGCGAGCACCAGCCGTCAGGCCGTCCACAACGTGTCGCTGCTGGTCACCTCGCCCTCCGGCGAGCCCCTCGGCGCGCGCGCCGAGCTGCCGATCCGCTCGGCGCAGGTCAGCAACGTCATCTGGCTGATCATGGGCAGCGGCGCGGTGCTGCTCTTCGGGATGATCGGCCTGCGCGTGGTGCGGCGCGTGCGCGAGGCCCGCCGCACGGCGGGCCCGTGAGGCCGCGACGGTGAGCGGTCAGGCGCCCCCGGCGGAGGACCCGGGCGAGGAGCAGCGCTCGATCCTCTCCAGCTCCGCAGTGATGGCCGCGGGTACGACCTTCTCCCGGCTCTCGGGCTTCATCCGTTCGATCCTGCTGGCCGCGGCCCTGGGCAACCTGGTGCACGCCGACGTGTTCACGATCGCCAACACGATCCCGAACATGCTCTACATCCTGCTGGCCGGCGGCGTCTTCAACGCCGTGCTCGTGCCGCAGCTGGTGCGGGCGATGTCGCACGACCCCGACGGAGGCGAGGCCTACACCAACCGGGTCGTCACGCTCGCCGCACTCTTCCTGGCGGCCGTGACCCTGGTGCTCGTCGCCGCCGCACCCTGGGTCGTCGACCTCTACACCTCCGACACCTGGCCGCCGGACGCGCTGGACTCCACCGTGGCCTTCGCCCGGCTGTGCCTGCCGCAGGTCTTCTTCTACGGGATGTTCGTGCTGGTCGGGCAGATCCTCAACAGCCGCCAGCGCTTCGGGCCGATGATGTGGGCGCCGATCGCCAACAACGTCATCTCGGTCGCCACGCTGGTGGTCTACCTCGTGGTGTTCGGGGCGGCCACGGAGGCCGAGCAGCGCGGCGGCTTCACCACCGGCCAGGAGCTGCTGCTCGGCATCGGCTCGACGCTCGGCATCGCCGTGCAGCTGCTCGTGCTGGTGCCCTACCTGCGCGCCGCCGGCTTCCGCTACCGCCCCCGCTTCGACTTCAGGGACACCGGCCTGGGCCACACGCTGCGGCTCGGCACGTGGACCGTCCTCTTCGTCGTGGTGAACCAGCTGGCCTACACCGTGGTGGTGCGGCTGGCCTCGACCGGCACCGGGGCGGGCGCGGCCGACGGGACCGGCTACACCGTCTACTCCTCGGCGTTCCTCATCGTGATGGTCCCGCACTCGGTCATCACTGTGTCGCTGGCGACCGCGATCCTGCCCCGGCTCTCGCGGGCCGCGGCTGACGGCGACCTGGCCCGGCTCGGCTCGACGCTGTCCTCGACCATGCGCACCGCGCTGGTGGTGATGGTCCCCTTCGCCGCCCTGCTGCCGCTGCTCGCCCCGGAGCTGGCCCGGCTGCTGCTGGGGTACGGCGCCGCGGCCGCCACGGTCGACAACTACGTCCCGACGCTGGCCCTCTTCGGTCCCGCGGTCCTCTTCTTCACCGTGCACTACCTGGTGCTCCGCGGCTTCTACGCCCTGGAGCAGACCCGCACCGTCTTCCTCAACCAGTGCGCGGTCGCGGCCACGAACGTCGCGGTCGCGGTCGCGGTGGTGACGACCACCGGTCCGGCGTGGACCTCGCCGGGCCTGGTGGTGGCGTACGGCGCGGCGTACCTCGTCGGCGCGGTGCTGTCCTACCGCGTGCTCTCGCGCCGGCTCGGCGGCCTCGACGGCGCCCGGCTGCTGCGGTTCGCGGTGCGCATCGTCCTGGTGGTGGCGCTCTCGACGGCGCTGGCCTGGGCGGTCCACCTGGGCCTGGACGCCGTGGCCGGCGAGGAGCCCCCGCTGCCCGGGCGGGCGTGGTCGGCCGTGGTGGTCGCGGTCGTGGGCGGGGTGGACGTGCTCGCCTTCCTCGCGCTGGCCCGGGCGTTCCGCGTGCGGGAGGTCACCGCCGTCCTGTCGCTCGTCACCCGGCGCTCGTGAGCGCTGCCCGGACCGGTGGACGCCGACCGGTGGGCGCGGACCGGCCGACCCGTCCCGCCACGCGGCGGACGCGACCGCCCTACGATGGCCCCCGAGCCACCTGACCGACCTGACCCACCCGAACCAGCCGCCCCAGGGAGCCGCGTGCCCGCCTCGATCCGGCCCGGAGACGTCCTCGCGGACCGGTACCGCCTGGTCGATCTGCTGAGCGAGAGCGGGGACGGCCGGTTCTGGCGAGCCCACGACCGGGTGCTGGAGCGGCACGTGGCGCTCCACGTCATCAGCGCCGACGACCCGCGGGCCGAGGGGCTGCTCGCCGCGGCGCGTCGCTCGGCGACGGTGCTCGACCCGCACATCCTGCGGGTGCTCGACGCCGAGCGCAGCGCCGGTCTCTGCTACGTCGTCAACGAGTGGGGCTCGGGCACGTCGCTCGACATCATGCTCGCCACCGGCGGGCCGCTCGCGCCGCGACGGGCCGCCTGGCTGGTGGGCGAGGTCGCCGCGGCGTGCTCCGTCGCCCACGCCGCAGGCGTCCCCCACGGTCGGCTCAACCCCGAGAACCTCCTCGTCGACACCTCCGGGGCCGTCCGGGTCATCGGCTGGTCGGTCGACGCTGCCCTGCACGGGTGCTCCGAGGGCAGCGCCGAGGGCGACGTGGTCGACCTCGCCGGCCTGCTGTACGCCGCGCTCACCGGTCGCTGGGCCGGTCGCTCCGGCTCGGCGGTGCCGCCGGCCCCCACGGACCACGACCGGGTGCTGCGGCCCCGGCAGGTGCGCGCCGGCATCCCACGCGAGCTGGACAGCCTGTGCGACGAGGTGCTCCACCCGCGTCCCGGTCGCAGCGTCCCGGCCTCCCAGGTGCGCGAGGCGCTCGAGGACTTCGTCGGTGACCCGGTCGGCATCCAGGAGTCGATGGTCTCCCGGCTGGTCAGCCGCGGCCACGAGACCGTCGTGCTGCCGCAGGTGCCGGAGTTCGCCGTGCGCGACCCCCACGCCGACACCACCGCACCCGCGTCGCCGGCCGCGGCGAGCACGGCGTCCGACGAGGCGCCCGACCAGGCACCCGACGGGAGGACCGACGACGGCCCGCCCGCCGAGACGACCGGCGAGATCACCCAGGCCGAGCTGCCGGGGTTCCTCGCCGACCCCGAGGCCCGCCCGGCCAGCCCGCCGCCGCCGTTCGAGGAGCCCCCGGCCCGTCCCCTCTTCGCGCCCGACCCGCCCGAGGGCGCCCCGGTACGCCGCAGCCGGGTCCCCGCGCCGAGCACCGGCTCGGCGTCGTACTGGCCGTGGGACACCGACACCGGCCACCACACGGGGCACCCGGGTCACCCGGGCCACTCGGGCTACCCGACCGGCGCGCACGGCCTGGTGGACACCGGCTGGCCCACCGGCACCGCCCCCGTGGTCGAGGACGAGGTGCCCGGGCGCAACACCTTCCGTCTCGCCGCCGTGCTGCTCGCCGCGATGGTGGTCCTGGTGGCGGTCGTCGTGGCCTTCAACCTCGGCCGCGGCCGGACCCCGCTCGGCACCGTCCCCGACGACCAGGGCTCGGCCTCCCCCTCCGACCGCACCTCCGCCGCCCCGGCCCGCCCTCTCGACGTCGCCGGCGTGAACGACCTGGACCCCCAGGGCGAGGACGGCGAGGAGAACCCCGACAGCCTGCCGCTGGTCGTCGACCGGGACCCCGCCACGACCTGGCGCACCGCGACCTACCTCCAGGACTTCGGGCCGGCCGGTCTGAAGACCGGCGTCGGCCTGGTGCTGGACCTCGGGGACAGCCAGGAGGTCCGCGCCGTGGACCTGCAGCTCGTCGGGGCGCCGACCGGGCTCTCGCTCTACCTCACCGAGCAGGCGCCCGGGGGCGACCCCGTCGCCGGAGGGCTCGAGCCGGTCGGCCAGGTGTCCGGCGGACCGGAGGAGACCGTCGAGCTCGACGAGCCGACCCAGGGCCGCTACCTCACCGTCTGGTTCACCGACCTGCCCGAGGTACCCGACGGCTGGCGGGCCGAGGTCGCCGAGATCACGGTGCGCGGATGAGCGCCCCGGTCCAGCCCGAGGGGGTCCCGCTGCCCGAGGTCCCGGACGCGGTCCCCGCTCCGGCGGAGGACACCGACGGGCCCGGCCCCACCGACTGGTCGACCCGCGACGACCGCGAGCTGCTGGCCGCCCACGTCGCCGGGGAGGCGGGAGCCTTCGGTGAGCTCTTCGGCCGGCACCGCGACCGGCTCTGGGCGGTGGCGCTGCGCACGACCGGCAACCCCGAGGACGCCGCCGACGGCCTGCAGGACGCCATGGTCTCGGCCTACCGCCGGGCCGGCTCCTTCCGCGGCGACTCCGCCGTCACCACCTGGCTGCACCGCGTCGTCGTCAACGCCTGCCTCGACCGGCTGCGCGCGGCCAAGGTGCGCCGCACCCAGCCGCTGCCCGACGACGTCGACGACCACCCCGTCGCCGGTCGCGCCCCTGGGGACGCCCCCGAGCAGCCGGACACCGCCTCGGTCCGGTCCGAGGAGCGACGCGCCGTGCTCGCCGCGCTCGCCGCGCTCCCGGCCGAGCAGCGCGCGGCGGTCGTGCTCGTCGACATGGAGGGCTACCCCGTCGCGGAGGCGGCGCGGATCCTCGACTGCCCGGTCGGCACCGTGAAGTCCCGCTGCTCCCGGGCACGGGCCCGGCTCGCCGTCGTCCTGGCCCCGCTGCTGCTCGACGCCGCGCCGGGTGAGGTGGACCACCCGCCGACGGGGAACCCCGTCGCGGCACCGCACGTCGGACCCTCGGACGCCCGGGCACCACCCGTGCCCTGACCCGATCCGATCCGCACCCGACCGGACCGCCCCCGACCGACGTACGCCGTCGAGGTCCGCCACGGGACCGCACCAGCACCACCATCTCCACCGGCAGCACGAGCACCACCCATCCCCCGCACCCTGACCAGAGGAGCACCCGCCGTGAGCGAGGAGCTGAGCCCGGCCGACGAGGCGCGCCTGCGACGGCTGCTGGGCCGTGCGCGCCACGACGAGCCGGTGCCCGAGGACGTCGCGGCGCGGCTCGACGACGTCCTCGCTCGGCTGGACGGCGACGCGAGGCCCCACGACCTGCACGACGACCTGGACGGCTATGCCGCGGCGGCTCGGGCCTCGTCGGGCTCGCCCGCTGCGGGTGCTGCGCCGCCGCGCCGACCGCGCCGCGGCCTGACCCTGCTCGTCGCCGCGGCCGCGGTGGTCGTGGCGGGAGTGGGAGTGGACGCGGTCGTCGACCGCACCGAGAGCGGGGGTGACGCGGCGGCCACTTCGGAGGTGGCCGCCGACGGTGGGCTCGCCGACCCGACCGAGGGCCGGGCCAGCGACGAGGACCTGGCCGAGATGGAGGCGGAGGAGCAGGCAGAGGCGTACGCGCTGGACGCCTCCCCCGAGGCGGCGACCGACGGCGGCGCGGCAGCCGGCTCGATGGCGGCCGTGCCGGGCGACCTGCTGGCGGTGGGTGGTCGGCTCGTGGAGGTCGAGGAGGGCAGCTTCACCGAGGTCGCCGAGCGGCTGCAGCGGCGTCTGTCGGGCGATCGGCGCGTCGCCGCCCGCACCCAGGGCCCGGAACCCCTGCGCGACGCCGCGCCCCGCGTGCAGCGCGCCTGGCAGTCCTGCACCCCACCGGAGGTGGGCCCCGGAACCCACGTCGCCGTGCTGTACGACGGCTCGCCGGCCGTCCTCGTCCTGCGACCGGTCGAGGGCGCCACCCAGGTCGCGGCGCTGCTCCAGTGCGGCACCGGCGAGGTCCTGCGCTCGGTCACCCTGCCCGTCCCCTGACCGCCGAGCCGTCACTTCCGAACCCCCGAGCCGGCAGATCCGCACCTCCGACCGCGGTGCACCCGCGAGCGTCCTCGGACGCTGGAATGCCGCTCGCCTACGATCGGTTCCACCCTGTGCGGGCCGTCCGGCGCCGCGCACCGACCCACCGTCATCGTCCGCCGCCGAGGCGGGGAAGGACACGCATGTCCGACGACATCCGCAACGTCATCATCATCGGCTCCGGCCCGTCCGGGTACACCGCTGCCGTCTACGCCGCTCGCGCCAGCCTCCACCCGCTGGTCTTCGAGGGGTCGGTGACCGCGGGAGGTGCGCTGATGAACACCACGGAGGTCGAGAACTTCCCCGGCTTCCGCGACGGCATCATGGGCCCGGCCCTGATGGACGAGATGCGTGCCCAGGCCGAGCGCTTCGGCGCCGAGCTGGTCGCCGACGACGTCGTCGAGGTCGAGCTGACCGGCGACGTGAAGGTCGTGCGCACCGCCACCGGCGAGTTCCGGGCGCGCGCGGTGATCCTCGCGACGGGCTCGGGCTACCGCAAGCTCGACCTGCCCAACGAGGACGCGCTGTCGGGCCGGGGCGTCTCCTGGTGCGCCACCTGCGACGGCTTCTTCTTCCGCGAGCAGCACATCGCCGTCGTCGGCGGTGGCGACTCCGCGGTCGAGGAGGCGACGTTCCTGACCCGCTTCGGCTCCAAGGTCTCCCTCATCGTGCGCCGCGACGAGCTGCGCGCCTCCAAGATCATGCAGGAGCGCGCCTACGCCGACCCGAAGCTGGAGATCGTCTGGAACTCCAAGATCGCCGAGATCGTCGGCGAGGACCGCCTGGAGAAGGTCGTCCTGGAGGACACCGTCACCGGCGAGCGGTCCGACCTGCCCGCCACCGGCCTGTTCATCGCGATCGGCCACGACCCGCGCTCGGAGCTCCTCACCGGCCAGGTCGACCTCGACGACAACGGCTACGTGCTGGTCGACCACCCCTCGACCATGACCAACCTGCCCGGCGTCTTCGCCTGCGGCGACCTGGTGGACCACCACTACCGCCAGGCCATCACCGCGGCCGGCACCGGTTGCGCCGCCGCCCTCGACGCTGAGCGCTACCTCGGCGAGCTGGAGCACGTCACCTCCAGCACCACCGAGGCCGCCGCCCGGGCCCAGGCCGAGATCAACGCCTGAGCCCGGCGCGGGAACACCGCCGCGGAGCGCGGTGTTCTCCCCACACGTTCGACACACCCCCGCAGTACTGATGAAGGGAGCCCCCGTCGTGGGCAACATCGCCGCCGTCACCGACGCCGAGTTCGAGGCGCAGGTCCTCAAGTCCGACAAGCCGGTCCTCGTGGACTTCTGGGCCGAGTGGTGCGGCCCGTGCCGCCAGGTCGCCCCGATCCTGGAGGAGATCGCCGCCGCGCACGGCGACAAGATCACCTTCTTGAAGATGAACGTCGACGAGAACCCCGTGACGCCGAGCTCCTACCGCGTCACCGGCATCCCGACGATCAACGTCTACCAGGGCGGCGAGGTCGTGAAGTCGATCGTCGGCGCCCGCCCCAAGGCGACCCTGCTCAACGAGCTGGCCGACTACACGGCGTGAGCTGACGCCCCCAGCCTCACCGGTCCCCGTCGTCCCTCCGGACGACGGGGACTGCTGCTTCCGGGGCGGGCGAGGGCCGAACCACCCCGACGAGCCGCTCCAGCGCCGCCTCGACCTCGTCCATCCAGGTGGCGGTGCTCCGCAGGTCCATCCGCAACCGGGGCACGACCGGGTGCGCCCGGTGCGTGCGGAACCCCGTGCGCAGCCAGAAGTCGACCGGGGCGGTGCACCCGGGCGCACCCGGGCCGCGGCGGCCGAAAGCCTCGATCGCCCGGACCCCGCCGCGCGACACCAGGTCCCGCGCCGTCGCCTGCACCAGGAGTCGGCCCAGACCGTGGCCGCGCAGGTCCGGACGCACCCAGATGTCTGCGACCAGCACCGCGTCGGGCGACGCCGGTGCGGTCGGCACGGCCGCCGCACCGGGCAGGTAGGCCGGCGGGGCGTAGAGCACGACCCCGACCGGCTCGGCCTCCAGGACGACCGCCCGCCCGCACGAGCCCCACTCCCGGAGCAGCTCGGACACCCAGGCGTCCTTGGCCTCCACCCGGGACCTGAGGTCGGGGCCGAGCCGCTCCCGGCGTACGGCGTCCAGGGCCCAGCACAGGCAGGACCGGCACGGGGACTCCTGAGGCGTGAGCCGGTCGAGCAGGTCCAGGGTGAGCGGCACGACCCTGCGTCCCACGGCACACCTCCCGCAGCCTCTGCTCCACCAGGACGGGGTGAGGACCGCCACACCCCTCGACCCGCCCAGCACGCGGCCTGCGCGTGCGTGCAGGTGCCTCATCGTTCATGCTAGAGGGATCATGGACAGCACTCCCGCGCGCTCGCACGCCCGTCTCGACTCCTTCGTCGACCGGTACGCCGCGCGCACGGCCGGCATGACGGCCTCGGAGATCCGGGCGCTGTTCGCGGTCGCCTCCCGGCCGGAGGTCGTGTCGCTCGCCGGCGGGATGCCCAACATCACCGGGCTGCCGCTCGACGTGGTCGGGCACGCCATCAACGACCTGGTGCTGCAGCACGGCCCGGTGGCGATGCAGTACGGCTCGGGCCAGGGCGTCCCCGAGCTGCGGGAGCAGATCGCCGAGGTGATGCGCCTGGAGGGGATCGAGGCGCACCCCGACGACGTCGTCGTGACCGTGGGCTCCCAGCAGGCCGTGGACCTGGTGACGCGGATCTTCTGCGACCCGGGCGACGTCGTGATCTGCGAGGCGCCGTCGTACGTCGGTGCCCTCGGCGTCTTCCGCGCCTACCAGGCCGAGGTCGTGCACGCCGAGATGGACGCCCACGGGCTGGTGCCGGAGGCGCTCGAGCAGGCGATCGCCGCCACCAAGCGCGCCGGGCGCCGGATCAAGTTCCTGTACACGATCCCCAACTTCCACAACCCCGCCGGCGTGACGATGTCGCTGGAGCGGCGCGCTCGGGTCCTGGAGATCTGTCGGCGCGAGGGCGTGCTGGTCCTCGAGGACAACCCCTACGGCCTGCTCGGCTTCGACCAGGAGCCGCTGCGGGCGATGCGTGCGGACGACGCCGACAACGTCATCTACCTCGGGTCCTTCTCCAAGACCTTCGCCCCCGGCTTCCGGGTCGGCTGGGCGCTCGCACCGCACCCCGTGCGCGAGAAGCTCGTGCTCGCCCAGGAGTCCGCGACGCTCTGCCCGCCGCAGTTCTCGCAGATGGCGATCTCGGCGTACCTCTCCGCGCACGACTGGCAGGGCCAGATCAAGCAGTTCCGGGAGATGTACCGCGAGCGCCGCGACGCGATGGTCTCCGCCCTCGACGACCTCATGCCGGCCGGCTGTCGCTGGAACGTCCCGGACGGCGGCTTCTACGTCTGGCTGACCCTCCCGCCCGGCATCGACGCGAAGGCGATGCTGCCGCGCGCCGTGACCGCCCGCGTCGCCTACGTGCCGGGCACCGCCTTCTTCGCCGACGGCTACGGCTCGGGCGCCATGCGGCTGTCCTTCTGCTACCCCACCCCCGAGCGCATCCGCGAGGGCGTACGCCGCCTGGCCGGCGTGCTCGAGGACGAGATCGAGCTGCGGGCGACCTTCGGGGCATCGCTGGAGCTCGAGGGCTCCGAGCGCGGGCTGCCCGCGGGCTACGACGCCCCCGGCACCGACGTCAACTGATCTCCCCAGGGCTGCCCGACCGTTCTCGCCGACTGGCGACCGGTCTGCGGGCTGGGCCCGCGTGACAGGATCGGCACGTGCTGGACCTGACCTACCCCCCGATCATCCTCGCCGCGAAGACGGGCTTCCGCCTGCTGGGCCAGCGTTTCGACCTGACCGGGACCGAGCACGTCCCGCGCAAGGGGGGCGTGCTCCTCGCGGTCAACCACGTCGGGTACCTGGACTTCATCTACGGCGGGCTCGCGGCGAACCCTTCGGGGCGCAAGGTGCGGTTCATGGCCAAGCGCGAGATCTTCCAGAACGCCGTGGGCGGTCCGGTCATGCGCTCGATGCACCACATCGAGGTGGACCGCGGGGAGGGGCTCGCCTCCTTCCGCACCGCGGTGGACTACCTGAAGCGGGGCGAGGCGGTCGGGATCTTCCCCGAGGCCACGATCTCGCGCTCGTTCGAGATCAAGGACATCAAGACCGGTGCGGTGCGGATCGCTGCCGAGGCCGACGTCCCGCTGGTGCCGGTGATCCTCTGGGGCACCCAGCGCATCTTCACCAAGGACCACGACAAGGACTTCTCGCGCGGGAAGACCATCGCCATCCGGGTCGGGGAGCCTCTGCGGCCCACCGGCGAGGACCCGGTCGCCGAGACCGCGGCGCTCCGCGCACGGATGAGCTCGATGCTGGACAAGACGATCGCGGCGTACCCCGTCGAGGAGCAGCCCCCGGGCTCCTGGTGGCTGCCGGCCCGCTTCGGCGGCTCGGCCCCCACCCCGGAGGAGGCGGCCCGGCTCGACGCCGAGGAGCAGCGCCGACGCGCCGAGGCCCGGCGGGCCAAGGCCGCCGGCGCCTGAGGGCGGCCCGCACGAGTCGAAGGTTCAGCTGGCACCAGCTCGACCTTCCGGTCCACGGCTGAACCTTCGCCCGTACGCCGAAAGGTTCGGCTCGTACCAGCCGAACCTCCCCGGTGACCTATCAACAAGTCGACAAAGCAATCTATCGCTAGGTCGATGAAACGTCAGATCGGCCGGTCCGACCGGTTGCGCGGGTCGATGATGTCGATGATGCGCCGCAGGTCCTCCAGCGACGCGAACTCGATCTGCACCTTGCCCTTGCTGCGCCCCAGGTCCACCTTGACCCGGGTCTCCAGCCGGTCGGAGAGCCGGTCGGCGATCTCGGCCAGGCCGGGGGCGGTCGGCTTCCGGCGCACGACGCGGCCGGCACCCTCGTCGCCGTGGTCGCCCACGGCCACGATCTCCTCCAAGCCGCGCACGCTGATCCCCTCGGCGACGACACGTGAGGCGAGGCGGTCCTGCAGCCCGGGGTCGTCCACGGCGAGCAGCGAGCGGGCGTGCCCGGCCGAGAGCACACCGGCGGCGACGCGTCGCTGGACGGCGGGGCTCAGCTTGAGCAGCCTCAGGGTGTTGGAGATCTGCGGGCGGGAGCGGCCGATGCGGGTCGCGAGCTCCTCGTGGGTGCAGCCGAAGTCCTCCAGGAGCTGGGCGTAGGCCGAGGCCTCCTCCAGCGGGTTGAGCTGGGAGCGGTGGAGGTTCTCCAGGAGCGCGTCCCGGAGCATGTCGTCGTCCTCGGTCTGCCGCACGATGGCAGGGATGACCTCGAGGCCCGCCTGCTGGGAGGCGCGCCAGCGCCGCTCGCCCATGACCAGCTCGTAGGACTCCGCGCCGGTGCGCCGGACGACGATCGGCTGGAGCAGCCCGACCTCGCGGATCGAGTGCACCAGCTCGGCCATCGCGTCCTCGTCGAAGACGTGGCGCGGTTGGACGGCGTTGGGGACGATCTGGCCGATCGGCACCTCGGCGAAGTAGGCGCCGTCCACGGGAGCGAGGTCCGGGGAGTCCGGGGACGCCGCACCACCGCTGCTCGAGCGGGGCTCCGGCGGGGAGCCCGGGTCGCTCGCACCCCCACCCGGCGCCTCAGCGCCGGGGCCCGCATTCCCGGCGCCGTCAGCTCCGGGCCCCGAGGCGGCCCCCTCGGGCGGCGCGGTCGGGATGAGGGATCCGAGGCCACGGCCCAGACCACGACGCGGGGCAGGACGGGCGTTCACTGCGGGGCTCCTCGCTCGGCGATCTCGCGCGCTGCCTCGAGGTAGGACAGCGCCCCCGGGGACCCAGGGTCGTAGGTCATGACCGTCTGGGCGTAGGACGGCGCCTCGGACACCCGCACCGAGCGGGGGATGGCGGTGCGGAGGACCTGGTCACCGAAGTGGTCGCGGACCTCCTCGGCGACGCCGGCGGCCAGTCGGGTCCGGGCGTCGTACATGGTCAGCAGGATGGTGGAGACCGCCAGGGACGGGTTGAGGTGCGCCCGGACCATGTCGACGGTCTCGAGCAGCTGCCCCAGTCCCTCGAGCGCGTAGTACTCGGCCTGGATCGGGATCAGCATCTCCTCGCCGGCCACCAGCGCGTTGAGCGTGAGCAGCCCCAGCGACGGCGGGCAGTCGATGAGCACGTAGTCGAAGCGGTCCTCGCCCACGGCCGCGGCCGTGCCTACCCACGGGTGCCCCTGGATCGCCTTGCGCAGCCGGCCCTCGCGGGCGACGACCGAGACGAGCTCGATCTCCGCGCCGGCCAGGTCGATGGTCGCGGGGACGACCCAGAGCCCGTCGACGTCCGGGCACGGCGCCACGACGTCGGTGAGCGGTACGCCGTCGACCAGCGCGTCGTACGTCGAGGGGACGCCGCGCCGGTGCTCGATGTTCAGTGCGGTGGAGGCGTTGCCCTGCGGGTCCAGGTCGATCACGAGGACGCGCTGCCCGAGCGAGGCCAGTCCCGCTGCGACGTTGACCGTGGAGGTGGTCTTGCCGACGCCGCCCTTCTGGTTCGCCACGACGAACACGCGCGTGGCTGCCGGGCGAGGCGAGGGGGAGCGTCGAGCAGCGCTGTTGCGCAGCGACAGGGAGAACTCGGTGGCCCGGGCCAGGGGCGTCAGGTCGTCACTCACGGCCGGCTCCATCTCGGCAAGCTCCGCTGCGGTGCGGACCGCGAACGCCCCGGCTCCGCCGCTGTCGCCGGCTCCGCCGGATGTTTCACGTGAAACAGTCACCTGTGGAGAACTTTCCTCGATCTGTGGAGAAACCGCCTGGTTGAGCGTGGGACCACCGGTGGAAAACTCGTCACCGGAGCCGGCACCGTCCGATCCGACGGGGGCGTCTCCGGTCACCGGCTGCCCTTCCCGCGTCGGCGCCCACCAGGGCTGGGACGACGCTGTGCTCGCTGACCACGGGGACGGGCGTCCCGGGCGAGGCGCCAAGATACCTGCGGGCTCCCGGCCCAGGAAACCCGGACCGCCCACGTGGGCGACGCCAGGACCCCTGCACCGAGAGCGCGGACCTCCGGAGCATCGGTGCCGTGCCGTGCCAGCTCCTCGCGGTGCAGCTCCACCTCGTCCGCCGCACTGGATCCCTTGAGGGCCACCATCGCGCCACCGGCTGCGACCAGGGGCATGCACCATCCAGCGAGCCGGTCCAGGGGTGCGACCGCCCGCGACGTGACCACGTCGAAGGACTCCGCCCCGTGGAGCTCCTCCGCCCTCGCCCGAACGACCCGCACCGGGACGTCGAGGTCCGCCACGACTTCCCGGAGGAACGTCGTGCGCCGGAGGAGCGGCTCCACCAGGGTGACCTCAAGGTCGGGTCGCGCCAACGCCAGCACCAGGCCGGGCAGCCCTGCCCCACTCCCGATGTCGGCGACCCGCGCCCCCTCGGGGACCCACTCGCCGACGACCGCGGAGTTCAGGACGTGGCGGTCCCACAGCCGAGCGACCTCGCGGGGCCCGATCAGGCCGCGCTCGGTGCCGGCACCGGCCAACCAGCCGACGTACCGCTCGACCAGTGCCAACCGGTCAGGTGGGAACACCCCCCGCGCCGCCTCGGGCGTGGGGGGTGTTTCACGTGAAACAGCGCCCGGATCGGGCAGTGCGTCACTCAGGGAGGATCACCACGAACCGCCGCGGCTCCACACCCTCGGACTCCGACACCAGGCCAGCCTGGGCGACCGCGTCGTGGACGACCTTCCGCTCGAACGGGGACATCGGCGCCAGCGAGACCCGCTCGCCCCGCTCCCGCACCTGGGCCACGGCGTCGGCAGCGACCTTCTCCAGCTCGGTGCGCCGCTGCGCCCGGAAACCCGAGATGTCCAGCATCAGCCGGGACCGCTCGCCGGTCTCGCGGTAGACGGCCAGCCGGGTCAGCTCCTGCAGCGCCTCGAGCACCTCGCCGTCACGGCCCACGAGCTGGGAGAGGTCAGCGCCCACGATCGACACCGCCGCCCGGTCACCCTCGACGTCCATGTCGAGGTCGCCGTCGAGGTCCGCGATGTCGAGCAGCTCCTCGAGGTAGTCGGCCGCGATCTCGCCCTCGTTCTCGAGCGCCTGGACGCGGTTGCTCACGGTGGGCTGCTCCTGCCCGACGTCCGTGGTGTCCACGGCGTCGGAGGTCTGGGTCGACTCGCTCACGAGCCGCCTCCCTTCTTCTGGTTCTTCTGGGTCTGGTTCCGCGCGTTCCCGCCCTTGGCCGGCGCGGCCTTCTTCCGGGCGGCCCGGGGCTGCCGCTGGGGCTGCTCACGACGGGCCGGGCGACGCTCCTCCACGACGGGGGCCTCGACCTCCGCCACGACCTCGCCACGCTTCAGGGCCTTGGCGCGGTCGCGCTCCTCCTTGGCCTTCGCCGCCGGGGTGCCTGGAGCGGGGTTGTTGCGGATGACGTAGAACTGCTGGCCCATGGTCCACAGGTTCGAGGTGGTCCAGTACAGGAGGACACCGATCGGGAAGGCCACACCGCCAAGACCGAAAGCCACCGGCAGGACGTAGAGGAGCAGCTTCTGCTGCTGGGCGTAGGGGCCGGACAACGCATCGGCCGGCATGTTCTTGCTCATCAGCTGGCGCTGGGTGAAGAACGTCGTGGCGGTCATGGCGAGCACGAGGAACAGCGCGAGCACCATGACAGCGGCGTCACCGCCACCCTCGCGCCAGATGCCCGATCCCCAGAAGCTGTCCGCGATCGGGATCCGCCCGAAGAGCTCGGACTCACCGAAGTTGCGCGCCCGCTCGTCGGTCAGGAAGCCCCGACCCACCTCCTTCGAGGCGTTGTTCAGCAGGCTGAAGAGCGTGAAGAAGATCGGCATCTGCAGCAGGATCGGGAGGCAGGACGCGAACGGGTTGGTGCCCGAGTCCTTGTAGAGCTTCATCGTCTCCTGCGCGAGACGCTCCCGGTCGTGGCCGTACTTCTTCTGCAGCTCCCGGACCTTCGGCTGGATCAGCTGCATGTTGCGGCTGGCCTTGATCTGGCGCACGAAGAGCGGAATCAGCGCCGCACGGATGACCAGCGTCAGACCGATGATCGACAGGGCCCACCCGAGGCCCCCGTTCTCGTCGAGGCCGAGCAGGGTGAAGAGCTCGTGCCAGAGGAGCATGACGCCGGAGATGGCGTAGTAGAGCGGTGCGGCCAGGAAGCCGAAGATGTCACCGATGGTTCCCACGGATCAGACTCCTTGTGTGGGGCGGACGTGCGGGGATGGGGTGGGGCCGGGCGGGGTATCCGCGTCCATGGTGCCCCCCGGGTGGCGAGGAGGCACCGGGTCGTAGCCACCGTCGGACCACGGGTGGCAGCGACCGAGCCGTCGTACTGCCAGCCAGCTGCCCCGCAGGCTGCCGTGGACGGTCACGGCCTCCAGGGCGTACGCCGAGCAGCTGGGGTGGTAGCGGCAGACCTGGCCGTAGAGCGGGCTGACCAGCTTCCGGTAGACGCGGAGGAAGCCGATGAGCAGCAGCCGCACGGGGTCCTTCACGCCGAGGTCCTTGCCAGGCAGCCCGCGAGATCCGTCCCGAGCGCGGTGCTGGAGGCCGCAGCGGAGGCCGGCAGTGCGCGCACCACGAGCACGCAAGAGCCCGGGAGCGAGGACACGTGCTCCCGGGCCAAGTGGCGAAGGCGGCGCTTCACGCGGTTGCGGACGACGGCGTTGCCCACCGCCCTGCTGACGACGAACCCGACGAGCGGGGGAGCATCACCCTCGCGCTGCAGCAGGTGGGTCACCAGCGTGGGCGAGGAGCGACGCGTCCCGCGACGGGTCGCGAGCCGGAACAGGCCGGCGTCGGCGAGCCGGTGCTCAGCTCGCAGCACGGGGCGGGCGCGACCGACGGTCTGGTCAGACCGCGATCGACTTGCGGCCCTTGCGGCGCCGCTGGTTGAGGATCGCGCGACCGGCACGCGTGCGCATGCGGAGACGGAAACCGTGCACCTTGTGACGGCGGCGGTTGTTGGGCTGGTACGTGCGCTTGCTCACGACTGCTCTCTCTCGCGGAGGGTTCTGCTGGACGTCTGCGTCGGGCCCGACGGTGCCGGACCTCCCACCCTGTGATCGGCTGTGCCGACCGGGGCGCCCGGAGGCACCACCGGTACGCGACCTTCGGCCGGCACCGCCCACCCACGTCGTCCCCGGCGACGACCGGGGATGGTCATGGACATGCGGCACCCGTCGACACACAGATCTCCTCGGATGACCGGCCAACGGTACGCGGGCGCGCGACGGGGGGTCAAACCCTCGCCGACCCCCGCACCCCATGTGGCCCGGGCGGCCCGGCAGCCTGTGGAGAACTGCTTGCGCCCCCCCGGGTGCCAGGTTAGGTTCCCCCTCTCGAGGTCCCGCCTCCGCGTCACGCTCGGGCACCACCGCTCCGTCAGTGCCGACGGGCCCGCCCAGGTCGATCCACCGGGTCTGACCTGCGACGACAGCGATGGAGCCCGGTCCGGCACGAGCACCGGGACACCGAGGAGCCACATCCCCCGACCCGGGTTCACAGCCTGTGGATCAACTTGTGGAACATGAACGGGTCACAGCAGCGCACGCGGTGGGGACACCGGCCGCGGCCGTGGCGCGAGACCGACCGAACACCCACCAGACGAGCAGCTCCCCGGACCCGTGAGGGACCACCTCCGACCGGGGCAGGGCGGAGCACCCCCACCGTGGACGACAACCTCTCGGACCTCGCCTCCGCCTGGCACGGCGTGGTCGCGGACCTCCAGCCCAACCAGCGCGCCTGGTTGCGTGCCAGCGAGCCGATCACCCTGCACGGGCACACCGCGATCATCGCCGTCCCCAACGACTTCACCCGCCACCAGCTCGAGGGGCGGCTGCGCGCCCAGCTCGAGGACGCCCTCTCCGTGCGCTTCGGCCAGGAGATCAGGATCGCCGTCACGGTGAACCCGGCGCTCGAGGAAGCCGCGCAACCAGGCGATATGTCGACTTATAGCCCTGTCGACTCCACCATCGCCAGTGGGGAGGAGCCGACACCCCTCACCGCGGCCCCGGCGGCCGACCTCGGCCCCGTGCCCCCCGAACCCCGGCGCGAGATGACCCCGAGCACGCCCGAGCCGCCCGCACCGGTCGACAGCGGCGTACGCCCGAACGCCCTGGAGACGCGCCTCAACCCCAAGTACACGTTCGAGACCTTCGTCATCGGCTCGTCCAACCGCTTCCCGCACGCGGCCGCCGTCGCGGTGGCCGAGGCACCCGGCAAGGCGTACAACCCCCTGCTCGTCTACGGCGACTCGGGGCTGGGCAAGACCCACCTGCTCCACGCCATCGGCCACTACGTCCGCTCGCTCTACAACGGCGCCAAGGTGCGCTACGTCTCGAGCGAGGAGTTCACCAACGAGTTCATCAACGCGATCCGCGACGACCGGCAGGACCGGTTCAAGCGCCGCTACCGCGACGTCGACGTGCTGCTGATCGACGACATCCAGTTCCTGGAGGGGAAGACCCAGACGCAGGAGGAGTTCTTCCACACCTTCAACACCCTGCACAACGCCAACAAGCAGATCGTGCTGACCTCCGACCGTGCTCCCAAGCGGCTCGAGGCGCTGGAGGACAGGCTGCGCAACCGCTTCGAGTGGGGGTTGATCACCGACGTCCAGCCCCCCGACCTCGAGACGCGCATCGCGATCCTGCGCAAGAAGGCCGCGATGGACCGGCTCACCGCTCCGCCCGACGTGCTGGAGTTCATCGCCTCCAAGATCCAGACCAACATCCGTGAGCTCGAGGGTGCCCTGATCCGCGTCACCGCCTTCGCGAACCTCAACCGCCAGGAGGTCGACATGACCCTGGCCGAGATCGTCCTGAAGGACCTGATCCCCGAGGGCGGCGAGCCGGAGATCACAGCCGGCTTGATCATCGCCCAGACGGCCGCGTACTTCGGGCTCACGATCGACGAGCTCACCGGCCCCAGCCGCGGCCGGCACCTGGTGATGGCACGGCAGATCGCGATGTACCTGTGCCGCGAGCTCACCGACCTCTCGCTGCCCAAGATCGGCGCCCAGTTCGGCAACCGCGACCACACGACGGTGATGTACGCCGACCGCAAGATCAACCAGCTGCTCGCCGAGCGCCGGGCCGTCTTCAACCAGGTCTCGGAGCTCACGAACCGCGTGAAGATGCAGGCCCGCCAGGCCTGAGCACGCCTGCTCCGACCGGACGGTTCGTGTCGTTCCCCCCTGTGGACGAAGGACGGATCCACCCCGAACTACACGGGGAGGATCTGTGGAGCGCATCCCGTCCCGTCCACGGCCAGGTCCTGGCTGCACAGGCCGGGGCTCGGGACCACACCTCTCCTCCCCACCCCCTGTGCACTCCTATTCCTCCGCACGACCTGCACGAACGCCGCTCGTCCACAGACTCCACAGCTCCTATGACTCCTCTGGAACCCTGACCATCCCGAATTCCCGTGGAATTCCTCCCGGACCTCTCCCTGGGGAAAACCCACCGGCGCTCCCCTCCGGTGGGCGGCGCGTGGCAGGATGCGACTCCCCGTCACCCCGGGTCCCCCGCCGTGCCCCACGCCCGGCCCGAACCCCGGCCCCGCGCCCCTCCTGCTGAAGGACTGACACCGTGAAGTTCCGCGTCGAACGAGACGTGCTGGCCGATGCCGTCGCCTGGGCGGCACGCAACCTGCCCGTGCGACCGAGCGTCCCCGTCCTCGCCGGCCTGCTCGTCGAGGCCGACGACCAGGGGCTGGTCCTGTCCAGCTTCGACTACGAGACCTCCGCGCGGGCGACCCTGCAGGCCGACGTCCACGACCCTGGCCGGGCCCTGGTCAGCGGCCGGCTCCTCGCCGACATCTGCCGCAGCCTGCCTGCCAAGCCGGTCGAGATGACGCTCGACGGCGCTCGGGTCCAGCTCACCTGCGGCTCGGCGCGCTTCAGCCTCCAGACCATGCCGGTCGAGGAGTACCCCACGCTCCCCGCCATGCCGCAGGCCACCGGCACCGTCCCGAGCGAGCTCTTCAGCCATGCCGTCGCGCAGGCCGTCACCGCCGCGGGTCGCGACGACATGCTCCCGGTCCTGACCGGCGTCCGCCTCGAGATCGACGGCTCCACGATCTCGCTGCTGGCCACCGACCGCTTCCGCCTCTCCCAGCGCGAGCTCACCTGGGACCCACGCACCCCTGACGAGACCCTCGCCGCGCTCGTGCCCGCCAAGGTGCTCGCCGACACCGCCAAGTCCCTGACCGCCGGCGCCGAGATCGCCATCGCGCTCAGCGCCAGCGGCGCGGGCGACGGCCTGATCGGCTTCGAGGGCGCGGGCCCCGGTGGCATGCGCCGCACGACCACCCGCCTGCTGGACGGGGAGTTCCCCAAGGTCCGCAGCCTCTTCCCCAACGAGCACCTCACGCTCGCCACCGTCGACAAGGCGGCACTGGTCGAGTCGGTCAAGCGCGTCTCGCTCGTGGCCGAGCGCAACACCGCCGTCCAGCTCGCCTTCTCCGACGGTGTGCTCACCCTCGACGCAGGATCCGGCGACGAGGCCCAGGCCTCGGAGTCGGTCGAGGCGGTCGTGACCGGTGACGACCTGACCACCGGCTTCAACCCCCAGTTCCTGCTCGACGGCCTCACCGCCATCGACCAGCCGACGGTCCAGCTCGCCTTCACCCAGGCCTCCAAGCCCGTGGTCATCTCGGGCGTGACCGACGACGACAGCGACCCGGGGTTCCGCTACCTCCTCATGCCCCGCCGTCTGCTCTCCTGAGCGCCTCACCCGCCTGACGGGCCGCTCCCACCGCCTCGGGTCCTAGGCTGCTCGGTATGGACATCGGACTCGTCGGACTCGGGAAGATGGGCGGCAACATGCGCACCCGCCTGCGCAACGCCGGACACACGGTCGTGGGCTTCGACCACGACCCCGACAAGCGGGACGTCGACTCGCTCGAGGCGCTGGTCGAGGCGCTGCCCTCCCCCAAGGTCGTGTGGGTGATGGTGCCCTCCGGCGCCCCCACCCACGAGACCATCGAGCGGCTCGGCGACCTGCTGGGCGAGGGCGACCTCGTCGTCGACGGCGGCAACTCGCGCTGGACCGACGACCAGGCGCACGCGGCGATGCTCGCCGAGAAGGGCATCGGCTTCGTCGACTGCGGCGTCTCGGGCGGGGTCTGGGGCCTGGAGAACGGCTACGCCCTGATGTACGGCGGCACCGCCGAGGACGTCGCGAAGGTGCAGCCAGCCTTCGACGCGCTCAAGCCCGAGGGCGAGCTCGGCGCCGTGCACGCCGGCAAGGTGGGCGCCGGCCACTTCTCCAAGATGGTCCACAACGGCATCGAGTACGCCGTCATGCAGTCCTACGCCGAGGGCTGGGAGCTGCTCCAGGCCGTCGACGTCGTCGACAACACCACCGAGGTCTTCCGCTCCTGGCGCGAGGGGACCGTCATCCGCTCCTGGCTGCTCGACCTGCTGGTGGCCGCGCTCGACGAGGACCCGGGCCTGGCATCGATCCGCGGCTACGCCGACGACTCCGGCGAGGGACGCTGGACCGTCGAGGCCGGCATCGAGAACGCCGTGGCGACCCCGGCCATCACGGCCGCGCTCTACGCCCGGTTCGTCTCCCGCCAGGAGGACTCCCCCGCGATGAAGGCGGTCGCGGCGATGCGCAACCAGTTCGGCGGGCACGCGACGCAGGCGGCGTCCGGTGGGGAGCCCGGCCCGGAACCCGACCTGGCATGACGTGCACGTCTCGCACCTGACGCTGCACGACTTCCGCTCCTACCCCACCGCGGAGGTCCCGCTCGAGCCGGGCGTCACCGCCTTCGTGGGTCGCAACGGCCAGGGCAAGACCAACCTGGTCGAGGCGATCGACTACCTCTCCCGGCTCAGCTCGCACCGGGTCGCCGGCGACGCCCCGCTGGTGCGCGCCGGTGCCGAGCGGGCCGTCGTGCGGGCTGCGGTGGTGCGCGACGGTCGCACCGCGGTCCTGGAGGTCGAGATCAACCCCGGTCGGAGCAACCGGGCCAAGGTCAACCGCTCCCCGCTCCCCCGGGCGCGCGAGCTGGTCGGCCTGGTGCGCACCGTGGTCTTCGCCCCCGACGACCTCACCCTGGTCAAGGGCGACCCGTCGGACCGGCGGAAGTTCCTCGACGACCTCCTGGTGCTGCGCGCCCCGCGCCTGGCGGGCGTCCGGTCCGACTACGACCGGATCCTGCGCCAGCGCAACACGCTGCTGAAGACCGCCGGCGCCGCCCGCCGCGGCAGCACGTCCGCCGAGGGCGCGCTCGCGACCCTGTCGGTCTGGGACTCCCACCTGGCCCGCACCGGCGCGGAGCTGCTCTCCGAACGGCTGCGGCTGGTCGAGGCGCTGCGCCCGTACGTCGTCGCGGCGTACGCCGCCGTGGCGCAGGGGGCGGGCCGCGACGCTGCCGACGTGGAGTACCGCCCGAGCCTCGAGCTGCCGCACCACGCGTGGGAGCTCGGTGTCGACGACCTCGCCGAGCGGCTGCTGGTCGAGGTCGAGGCGCGGCGCAAGGACGAGCTCGACCGGGGGCTCTCGCTGGTGGGACCGCACCGCGACGAGCTCCTACTGACCCTGGGTCCCGGGGAGGGCGTGGCTGCAGCGGAGCCGGAGGACCAGGCGGCAGAGGGCGCGGGCGACCCCGAGGCAGCCGACGCAGGACCCGCGGTCCGGCTGCCGGTGAAGGGCTACGCCTCGCACGGCGAGTCGTGGTCGTTCGCGCTCGCCCTGCGGCTGGCGTCGTACGACCTGTTGCGCTCCGAGGGCGACGACCCGATCCTCGTGCTCGACGACGTCTTCGCCGAGCTGGACTCGCAGCGGCGCGAGCAGCTGGCGGCACTGGTGGCCGGCGCGGAGCAGGTGCTCGTCACCGCCGCGGTCCCCGAGGACGTGCCGGCCGCGCTCCGGGGCGTCCGGTTCCTCGTCGCGGGAGGCCAGGTCACCCGTGACGACTGAGCACCCCCCGACGCCTGACCCGGACCACGGGCCGCCCGAGGGCCCCCCGGGCCGGTCCGCCCTGCCCCCCGAGCGCGACCACGGCCCGGACCTCGACGACCTGCCGGCCACCGACCTCCCGCACTCCGACGACGGCCTGGACCTCGCCCGTCGCACGGCCAAGGCCGTGGCCGGAGCGTCCGCAGGGGGCATCCGGCGGCCGAGGCGCAAGCGGCGCCAGGGCGGCGACGGCCCCCGCCCGGCACCGGGCGACGACCGGGACCCGCAGCTGCTCGACAGCACGCTGGCCCGCCTGGTCGCCGACCACGGCTGGGCGCTGGACCTCCGGGTGCGCGGCGTCTTCGCGCGCTGGCCCGAGCTGGTCGGCGACGAGGTCGCCGCGCACTGCACGCCGGAGACGTTCGCGGACGGCCGCCTGGTCGTGCGCACGGACTCCACCGCCTGGGCCACCCAGCTGAAGCTCCTCGCACCGCAGCTCGTGCGCCGGCTCAACGAGGACCTGGGCGCCGGCACGGTCACCGTCATCGAGGTCCTCGGGCCGCACCTGCCCACCTGGCGCAAGGGCCCCCGGTCGGTGCGCGACGGCCGAGGCCCCCGGGACACCTACGGGTGACGAGGACGCGCAGCGGACTCGTCGATCGGTGGTCGAGCGAGCGGCACGGCTGAGCCTGCGAAGCCGTGACCCGCGTGTCGAGACCGAGGACGCGTCAGCGGACTCGCTGGTGGTGGTCGAGCGAGCGGCACGGCTGAGCCTGCAAGCCGTGACCCGCGGGTCGAGACCGGTCAGCTGGCCAGGGGGCTCGAGGTCGGGGGCACGAGCTCGCAGGAGCCGATCTGACCGGCCCTCCGACGTACCCGCCCCTGTCCGGCCCCCTCCCAGGCGCTCCTGGAGGCCTCCACGAGCCGCTGAGCGCCCATCAGGGGCGCGGGTCGACCCCGTCCGGCGGGTCGTGGGCGCGCGTGGAGACCCCTGACGGGCTACTATGGCCCTCAGGTCGCCTCGGGCGACCTGTTGTGTGCCACGGCTCGTCGCAGAGCCCGCAGAGATGGAGCGCGTGTGTCCGAGGACAGCCAGGTCGAGACCCCTGCGGCGAGCACCCCGCAGCCCCCCAACGGCGTGGAGTACGACGCCTCGGCCATCCAGGTCCTCGAGGGGCTCGAGGCGGTCCGCAAGCGCCCGGGCATGTACATCGGCTCCACCGGCGAGCGCGGCCTGCACCACCTCATCTGGGAGATCGTCGACAACGCCGTCGACGAGCGGATGGCCGGCTACTGCGACCGGATCGTCGTCACCCTGTGCGCCGACGGCGCGATGAAGGTCGAGGACAACGGTCGCGGCATCCCCACCGACACCGCGCCCGGCCAGGAGCTGCCCGCACTGACGCTGGCCCTGACCGTGCTGCACGCCGGCGGCAAGTTCGGCGGCGGCGGCTACAAGGTCTCCGGCGGTCTGCACGGCGTGGGCGTCTCCGTCGTCAACGCGCTGTCGACCAAGGTCGTCGCGGAGGTCAAGAACCGCGGCCACCTGTGGCGCCAGACCTTCAGCCTCGGCGTCCCCGACGGGCCGCTGGAGCAGGTGCGGCCGATGGAGGACGGCGAGCGCACCGGCACCACCATCACGTGGTGGGCCAGCCCGGAGATCTTCGAGACCACGACGTACAACCTCGAGACCATCACCCACCGCATCCGCGAGATGGCCTTCCTCAACAAGGGCCTGGAGATCGTCGTGCGCGACGAGCGCGAGGGCGCCGAGGCGGTGGCCGAGGCCGTCGAGGACGACACCGTCGACTCCAGCGAGGAGGGCGCCTCGGCGCCGCAGCGCTCGGCCGGCGCGCTGGAGCAGGTCTTCCGCTACGACAACGGCCTGGTGGACTTCGTCAACCACCTCAACCGCACCAAGCACGCCGCGAACCCGACGGTGATCTCCTTCGAGGCCGAGTCGCCCGACGACGTCGAGAACCACATGAGCCTCGAGGTCGCGATGCAGTGGACCGACACCTACACCGAGTCGGTCCACACCTTCGCCAACGCGATCAACACCGCCGAGGGCGGCACCCACGAGGAGGGCTTCCGGGCCGCGCTCACCAGCCTGGTCAACAGCCGGGGCGAGGACTGGGGCCTGATGAAGAAGCCCGAGGACAAGGTCAAGGGCGAGGACATCCGCGAGGGCCTCACCGCGATCATCTCGATCAAGCTGGCCGAGCCGCAGTTCGAGGGCCAGACCAAGGGCAAGCTCGGCAACACCGAGGCCAAGGGCTTCACCCAGCGCATCGTCGGCGACCAGCTCGGTGCGTGGTTCGAGGAGAACCCGGCGGAGGCCAAGGAGATCATCCGCAAGGCCCAGGCCGCCGCGCAGGCACGCAACGCCGCCCGCAAGGCCCGCGACCTCGCCCGCGACCGCAAGGGCCTGCTCGGCCGCGCCGGTCTGCCCGGCAAGCTCTCGGACTGCCAGTCGACCAACCCCGCCGAGTGCGAGGTCTTCATCGTCGAGGGTGACTCGGCCGGTGGCTCGGCCCGCCAGGGCCGCGACCCACGCATCCAGGCGATCCTGCCGATCCGCGGCAAGATCCTCAACGTCGAGAAGGCCCGCATCGACAAGGTGCTGGCCAACACCGAGGTCCAGTCGATCATCTCCGCGCTCGGCACCGGCATCACCGACGAGTTCGACCTCGACAAGCTGCGCTACCACAAGGTCGTGCTGATGGCCGACGCCGACGTCGACGGCCACCACATCAACACCCTGCTGCTGACGCTGCTCTTCCGGTTCATGAAGCCGCTGATCGAGCACGGCCACGTCTTCATGGCCCAGCCGCCGCTCTACCGGCTGCGCTGGAACAAGCCGCACGAGCACGAGTTCGTCTACTCCGACTCCGAGCGCGACGCGCTGCTGCGCGAGGGCCAGGCCGAGGGCAAGAAGCTGCCCAAGGAGAACCCGGTCCAGCGCTACAAGGGTCTGGGCGAGATGAACGCCAAGGAGCTGTGGGAGACCACCATGGACCCCGACAACCGGCTCATGCTCCAGGTGACCCTGGACGACGCCGCGCACGCCGACGAGATCTTCTCGATCCTCATGGGCGAGGACGTCGAGCAGCGCCGCTCCTTCATCCAGCGCAACGCCAAGGACGTCCGTTTCTTGGATATCTAGGCCGCTAGCACTCTCTACCGCGCGCCCTAGACACCCGTAGAACCGACCAGAAAGCCACAGACACGTGACGCAGACCCCCACCGACGGCGGCGCTCCCCAGGGCCCCGGCGGCCGGATCGAGCCGGTCGAGCTGCAGACCTCGATGCAGCGCGCCTACATCGACTACGCGATGGCCGTCATCGTCGGCCGTGCGCTGCCCGACGTGCGCGACGGCCTCAAGCCGGTGCACCGGCGCGTGCTGTACGCGATGTACGACGGCGGCTACCGCCCCGACCGCGGCTTCTCCAAGTGCAGCCGCGTCGTGGGCGACGTCATGGGTCAGTACCACCCCCACGGCGACACCGCGATCTACGACACCCTCGTGCGCCTCGCGCAGCCGTGGGTCATGCGCGCGCCCCTGGTCCAGGGGCAGGGCAACTTCGGCTCGCCCGGCAACGACTCGGCCGCGGCCATGCGGTACACCGAGTGCCGGATGGCGCCGCTGGCCATGGAGATGGTCCGCGACATCGAGAAGGAGACCGTCGACTTCCAGCCCAACTACGACGGCCGGTCCGCCGAGCCCGTCGTGCTCCCCTCGCGCTTCCCCAACCTGCTGGTCAACGGCTCGGCCGGCATCGCGGTCGGCATGGCCACCAACATCCCGCCGCACAACCTGCGCGAGATCGCGGCCGGCGCCACCTGGGCGCTGCAGCACCCCGACGCCACCCGCGAGGAGCTCCAGGACGCGCTCGTCGAGCGGATCAAGGGCCCCGACTTCCCCAACGGCGCGCTGATCGTCGGCAACGCCGGCACCGAGCAGGCCTACCGCACCGGACGCGGCTCGATCACGCAGCGCGCGGTCATCGAGGTCGACGAGGACGCCCGCGGCAACACCTGCCTGGTCATCACCGAGCTGCCCTACATGGTCAACCCGGACAACCTCGCGCTGAAGATCGCCGAGCTCGCCGACTCCGGTCGCGTGCAGGGCATCCGCGACGTCCGCGACGACACCTCCGACCGCACCGGTCAGCGCCTCGTGGTCGTGCTCAAGCGCGACGCGGTGGCCCGGGTCGTGCTCAACAACCTGCTCAAGCACACCGAGCTGCAGACCAACTTCAGCGCCAACATGCTCGCCCTGGTCGACGGGGTCCCGCGCACCCTGACCATCGACCAGTTCATCAGCAACTGGGTCACCCACCAGGTCGACGTCATCGTCCGGCGTACCCAGTTCCTGCTGCGCGAGGCCGAGAAGCGCGCCCACATCTACCGCGGCCTGGTCAAGGCGCTCGACGCCCTCGACGAGGTCATCGCGCTCATCCGCCGCTCCCCCGACGTCGACGACGCGCGCCAGGGCCTGATGGACCTGCTCGACATCGACGAGGTCCAGGCCACCGCCATCCTCGACATGCAGCTGCGCCGCCTCGCGGCCCTGGAGCGGCAGAAGATCGTCGACGAGCTGGCCAAGATCGAGGCCGAGATCGCCGACTACGAGGACATCCTGGCCAGCCCCGAGCGGCAGCGGCAGATCATCGTCGACGAGCTCGGCGAGGTCGTGGAGAAGTACGGCAACGAGCGCCGCACCCAGATCATCGCCGCCGACGGGGACCTGTCGATGGAGGACCTCATCCCCGACGAGGAACTGGTCGTCTCGATCACCCGCGGCGGGTACGCCAAGCGCACCCAGCGCGCGCAGTACCGCACCCAGAAGCGCGGCGGGAAGGGCGTGCGGGGCGCGACGCTGCGCGGCGACGACGTGGTCGAGCACTTCATCGCCACGACCAACCACCACTGGCTGCTCTTCTTCACCACCGCCGGACGGGTCTACCGCACCAAGGCCTACAACCTCCCGGAGGCGGCCCGCGACGCCAAGGGCGGGCACGTGGCCGGGTTGCTCTCCTTCCAGCCCGACGAGTCGATCGCGCAGGTCCTGGCGATCCGCGACTACGACCAGGCGCCGTACCTCCTGCTCGCCACCCGCAACGGCCTGGTCAAGAAGACCCGCCTGGCCGACTACAACTCCCCGCGCCAGGCCGGCGTCATCGCCATCAACTTCCGCGAGGAGGACGACGAGCTGATCGGCGCCGAGCTGGTGCACGGCCAGGACGACGTCCTGCTGGTCTCGCGGAGGGGCCAGGCGATCCGGTTCCGCGCCGACGACACCCAGCTGCGCCCGATGGGCCGGGCCACGTCGGGTGTGACCGGCATGAAGTTCCGCGAGGGCGACTCGCTGCTGTCGATGTCGGTCATCCGCGCCACCCAGGTCGCGGCCGAGGAGGCCGCCGGCCTCGCCGAGCACGACGAGGAGTCCGCGGCCGTCGAGGCGACCGCCGAGCAGGTGGCCGAGGTCAAGCCGCAGTACGTCTTCACCATCACCGACGGCGGCTACGCCAAGCGCACCCGGATCTCGGAGTACCGCCTGCAGTCCCGCGGCGGTCTGGGGATCAAGGCGATGGCGCTGACCAACGCCGACCGCGGCGGTCTCGTGGGTGCCTTCATCGTCGAGGACGGCGACGAGGTCCTCTCGATCACCGCCTCCGGCCAGGTCGTGCGCAGCCCCATCGACGAGGCCTTCCGCCCGACCGGCCGCTCGACCCAGGGCGTGAAGTTCGTGACGCCGAAGAAGAACGACACCGTCGCCGTCGTGGCCCGCTCGGTCGAGGCGGCCGAGGACGAGGAGGAGCCCGAGGAGGGCGCTGAGGGTGTGGAGGCGTCCTCGCAGGGGGAGGCTCCTGCGGACGCCAGTGCAACAATCGAGGCCGACGCCCCCGGCACCGAGGCATCCGAGCCCGAGGCATCCGACACTGAGGACGAGTGATGACGGACCGATCCACCGAGCAGCGGACCACGCGTCCGGTGCCCGCCCGCGGACCGGAGGACACCGTGACCCGGCCGGCGCTCGCCGACCGGGTCAAGGAGCGGCTGGCCCGCGCCGGTGACGAGCACCAGGCCAACAAGGACGCCGCCCCGGCAGCCGCGACGCCGGCCGCTGCCACGGGCCGTGCCCCCCGCCGGGCGCGACTGCGCCTGACCAGGGTCGACCCCTGGTCGGTCATGAAGACCTCGTTCCTGCTGTCGATCGCCTTCGGCATCGTCACCGTGGTCTCGGTGCTCATGGTGTGGACTGTGCTCGACCGGGCCGGCGTCTGGGAGTCGATCAACGCCACCGTCACCGACATCGTCGGCGAGGACTCCGCCTCGGAGTTCGACATAGAGAACTACATCGGCACCTCGCGCGTCCTCGGCTTCACCATGCTCGTCGCCGCGATCGACGTCATCATCCTCACCGCGGTCGCCACGCTGACGGCGTTCCTCTACAACATGTCCGCCGCACTCCTGGGCGGCGTTGAAGTCACGCTCGCCGAGGACAACTGACCTGCGCCGCCCCGGGGCGGCCCGGCGGCGTCCACCCGTTTTGGGCGGGTGAGCGGCGCTGTTGTAGTGTCCCCCTCGGTCCGGCGCTCGCGTCGGGCTGCCGCCGGTCCGCCGGCAGCGGGCCTATAGCTCAGACGGTTAGAGCGCTTCCCTGATAAGGAAGAGGTCACAGGTTCAAGTCCTGTTAGGCCCACTCCACCCCCGGGCCTCGGCCCCCACGGGTCGGGTCCCGGAGAGACACCGAGGAGACCCCCGTGAAGAAGATCGTCATGGTCCTGCTCGCCGTCGGCGGCGCGCTCGTCGCCCGGCGCAAGCTCGAGGAGTCCAAGGCCGAGCAGGCCCTGTGGGCCCAGGCCACCGACCCGCTCAACAGCTGACCTCACGCTCCTCAGCACCACCCGCACGGCGTACGCCGCCGTGCACCCGGGGCCTTGGCGCAATTGGTAGCGCACCTGCTTTGCAAGCAGGGGGTTAGGGGTTCGAGTCCCCTAGGCTCCACCATGAGAAGCCGCAGGTCAGCCTGCGGCTTCCGTCGTATCAGGGCAGCTGGAACTTGCCGGCGGATCGGCCCGGTGGGGGACTGGCGGGGGAAAGCCTCGCGGTTCGATGGAACGCACTGCCGCGCACGAAGGGCAAGATGGCCGACATGTCTCTCCGCCCGATCAAGCCGCTGGGCACCTTCCACCCGCGACGGACGCGCGACGGAGCGGCACTCGCGCGGGAGGGTCAGGTCTACGTGCTCGTCAACGAGCTGCATCCCGGGACGTCCGGCGAGGTCGATGAGGTAGAGGTGCTGTTCGAGGATGGGATCTGGATGTTGGCCAGTCGGGCCGACCTGACGCCATTCTGACCGCCGGCAAGCCTGACTAGCGATGCCAGCTCGCCCAAGGATCGGTGACATGGTCGCGACCTCGGCGGCGGTGCTACCAAGTTCTCAGGCGACAGATGGAGCGATCCGGGCGAAGATCGGCCGGTGAACGTCCCGCCAGCAGTCGTGTACCTCGACATGAACGTTTGGGTCGCGTTGGCGAAGGGACTCAAGGGCCAGGACCCAACATGGACCCGTCGCTACGCGTTTCTCGCTGACGCCGTCGACGCCGAGCACATCGTGGTCCCGCTGACTACTGGTCACTACCTCGAGCTGTGGCATCGCTCGAACCGGCAAAGTCGAGAAGACATCGGGCGCGTCATGCAGCGACTCTCGAGGTTCACGACCCTCGCGCCGATCCAGACCGTCCTAGCGATGGAGATCGATGCGCACGTCCGTCGGCTTGCCGGGGACGACGGACGCGTAGCTTCTTTCGAAGTGTTGGGGTACGGCGCTTCGCACGCGTTTGACTCGCCGTATGGTCGGTTTCGGTTCGTCGAGTCGCTTGCGTCTGAGGACGGCTCCGTGCCAGAAGGCGAGGCTGTCGACCCACCACCTGAGTTCGTTAACCCTCCGGAGGGCGCTGCTTGGGAGTGGATTCAACTTGTCGGCCTACCCGAGGTGGTCGCGAGCCCCGGCGTTGACCGCACCCCGTCCCACCGCCTGGGTGCGGCGAACGCCGAAGACGAGCTGCGGATCCGCGAATTGATGGCCGGCGACGATCAGGTCAAGGGGCGCCTGCGTGACTTCCTTATCGCCGAGGTCATCACCTCGCTCTCCGAAACCATCAACGACGTCTGCACTCGGGCTCATGTCTCGTCCTACGCGCTCTTCTTCGATCACCCTGGACACACCACACCCGCAGAAGCAATGCGAGCCTTCATCGCCGGACTGCCGACGGGGGACGCCTTCGTCACGCTGCGAGAACGCAAGCACCGCGACGCGACTCATCCTTGGGAACAGCACGATCGGGTCGATCTCCAGTCACTCGCGACGACCTTGCCGTACGTCGACATCGTCATCACTGAGCGTCGGTGGGCCCACCTGTGCCGCGCTTCGGGACTTGCCCGCCGGCACCAGACGTCGGTCCATCCGTTGCGGGAGTTCGACACTGCGCTTCAGCAAATTGCCGCGCGTTGAGGCGGAGCCCATCCAGACGGGTCTCACGCGGTCGCGTAGGCAGCGGAGCCTCACAAGCGAAGCCAGTAGCTTCTCCGGCTTGAAGCTGCGAAGCTGCGCCGCGTGGAGGGCTACGCGAGGCACGTGAAGGCGGACGTTTCGCCTGAACAGGCCATCGAGCTCGCCTCCGTCGACAAGTTGGCCGAGAAGCTCCTCGCCCACATCGTCGCGACCAAGGACGAGATCGCGCTGCTCCACATACACGGTGCGCCGAGCAAGGCCATCCAGACTCACTTCGCAAAGCTGCTCCGCGAGGACCTCGGCTTCAGAGAGGAGGTTGTGCTCACCCCGCAGAGCGGCCTTGTCACCCACGCTCGGCCAGACTTCTTCTTCGAACTCGAGGAGGGGCGCGGCATCATCGCCGAGGTCGAGCGTGGCGGGACGACCACCAACAATCACGACCTCAAGGACCTGTGGAAGGCGCACATCGCGCCCGACGCCCATCACCTGTTCTTGATGGTGCCGCAGAACAACTGGAAGGCGGACGGGTCCCCGAGGGAACGGCCTTTCCCGATCGTCGCCCGCCGGCTAGGCGCGTTCTTCGGCGACCCGCGCCGAGAGATTGACGTGCTGAGCGCACACGTGTTCGCGTACTGAACGTTCCGCTCCAGGGCCGGCCGGGCTCAGTCCCGGGCGAACGGCCGCAATGTGTCGGCCCGCGCAGTTAGGGTCGTAAGGACCCAGTGAGATGACTGCCAGGGAGTACAGCGGTGACAGAGGAGATCACGATCTCGTCTAGCGAGGACACCATCGACGTCACGCCGCATCCGCGGCTCCTGGCGGTACTGGGGGACATCGAGTTCGCGCCCTGGCAGTGTCTGGCCGAGCTCGTCGACAACGCGTTCGACGACTTCCTGGTCGCGCCACCCGAAGGCGAGACACCGCGCGTCGCGATCTCGCTGCCCGGCCGCAACTCGAATCGCAGGGACGCTCAAGTCTGGATCACCGACAACGGGCGTGGGATGAGCCTTGAGCATCTCACCGGAGCGGTCTCGGCTGGATGGACGAGTAACGCTCGTTACGGGAAGTTGGGTCTGTTCGGGATGGGCTTCAACATCGCGACGGCGCGACTTGGTGGTCAGACGACCGTACGCACAACGCGCGCCGGTGATCCTGATTGGCTCAGCGTTACGCTCGACCTCAAGGCCATGGAGGCGAAGGGCGACTTCGCCGTTCCGGTGGTTCGAGAGCCGAAGGACGATCCCTCGCTCCATGGGACCGAAGTTGTCGTCAGCAGGCTGAAGCAAGAGCAGTTCGACGCGCTTTCAAGGCAGCAGACCAGGATTCGCGGGCTGCTTGGCGACGTCTACTCCTACTTGCTTCGCGAGAAGGGCTTCTCCCTCTTGGTCGACAACACGGCCGCGCAGCCGCGGTTGCCGTGTGTTTGGAACAAGGACCGTTACGTGGTCGTGCGCAACGAGCGGGTGCCCGCCTACATCGAGATCGACCGTGAGCTCACCCCGCTGACAGCGTGCCAGGACTGTGGCCGGTGGCAGGACCTCGGCGTTCAGACATGTCAGGAGTGCTCCAGCCACAACCTTGAGGTCCGCGAGCGCCGAATCCGTGGCTGGTTGGGCATCCAGAGGTACTCGCACAAGACGGACTTCGGGGTCGACTTCCTGCGGAACGGGCGGAAGATCCTCATTCGAGACGTCTCTCTGTTCGCGTGGGTTGACCCCAACGAGCCAGGCGCGCGCGCAATCCCTGAGTACCCGATCGAGGTGCCGAACGAAGGCAGGATCGTCGGCGAGATACATCTCGATCATGTGCGGGTCGACTACCAGAAGACCGCCTTCGAATATGAGAGCCCCGAGTGGAAGTACGCCGTGAGACAGCTTCGCGGTGAGGGCCCGCTCCGTCCAAAACATGCCAAGGACGCTGGCTACGAGGTGAACGAGTCGCCGATTGGGCGCTTGTTCACGGCCTATCGGCGACTCGATCCGGGGTTGCGCAGTCTTGTACCGGGCGACGGCACGAAGGCGATGCATCAGAAGGCCCGCGACTGGGCGGACGAGTTCCGGAAGGGCAACGAGGAGTATCAGGACGACCATGTCTGGTACGAAGCCGCGCGCCAGCACGACGAGCCAAAGGTGGTCGTGCCACCCGAGGCCACGGAACCATCGACGGACGACGATCAAGACGTAAGCTCGCGCCTCGACATCCCGGAACCAACGGACCCAGCGACGTCCCCAGATGACGAGCCGACTCCGGTCCGAGAGACTGAGGATCAGAAGCAAGCCCGGTATCGGTCATCCGGCGAGGTGCTCCTCGATATCTCCGGCGAATACAGCCTGCCGACGTTCGGGACCTGGAAGGTCACTGTCTACGGGCTGACCAGCATCGAACTGATTGACGGTGACGCCCGACGCGTACCCGTTTACGTTCAGAGCCAGCGCGGCTCCGAAGTGCATGTCTTCGTCGACTTCGGCCACGCACTCTTTACGGAGTTCGGCGGCGACCCCCGTGAGCATGCACTCGTAGGAATCGCCGACTTCATGCGAGAGCGCCGGGGATCAAGCGCCTCCGTTAGCTCCATCGTCGCCGACCTGAAGGTCAAGTGCCTCCCTGACCAGCGCGTGACGCCTGACGCGCTGGCGGCCGTCGCGCACAGTTTGCTCGGTCGGGTCCGGTCTGTCATGCGACCGGTCATCGCCGGAAACGCGGAAGGCTTCTGGTCGCTCGTAGGCAAGGACGACCAGGACGCAACGGAGCAGCGGTACGCCCGTGAGGGACTCGACATCTTCTGGGACACCGTGAGGTTGGAAGGCGACTGGGTCACCTACGCGCCAGCGACTGCACTGACGAGGCTTATGCAGCAGCGGCCGGGTGACTTCCTCGATGGCAAGGTATTCCGCCCCGGCTACGCGGCGTTCGCTGATCCACACGCACGGTCCTTGTCGGTTGGGCGGATCGCTGGGTACCTGAACGACGTTGGACTACTCGCAGAACGACGGACTCCGCCGCGGCCTGACGACCTGAGCCGTGGGAGGTTGAGTTGCCGCCTGCTCGAGTCAGAGCTCAGCGAGGCAGCACTCGATGACTGACGCCTACCTTGATCCACGGCAACTGCTTGTTGGCGGAGAACAACGCTTCGCAACCCAAGTCGAGCGCCTTCTAGGCCAGTTGGGCTACTCGGATGTCGCCAACATCGACGGATCGGGCGACAAAGGCGGCGACCTACTAGGCACCATCGCGGGGAAGCAATGGGTGTTCCAGTGCAAGTGGCAGCTCCGCGGCTCAGTGCCGAAGTCGGCAGTCGACGAGGTCTCGTCGGCCATGGATCACTACCGAGGTGAACGCGGCGTGGTCGTGACCAACGTCGCTCCAAGTCGCGACGCAATTGCACGAGCCCAAGCGCTCAAGCGAATCGGCCAGCGGATCGACTTCTGGACGGGATCCGATCTGATGCAGCTGTGGGAACAGCGAGATCGCCGGAGCCCAATCAGACTTCGGGACTACCAGCGTGAAGCAGTGATGTCGCTGATCGAGGACCTCAACACCGAAGGGCGCGCGCTCCTCGTGCTCGCAACTGGCCTCGGGAAGACGGTCGTTGGTGGAGAGGTAGTCGCACACCACCTCGAAGTCGACCCTCACGCCGATGTGCTCGTCGCTGCGCACACGAAGGACTTGGTCGCCCAACTGGAAAGAGCCCTTTGGAAACACCTCCCCAAATCAGTCAAGACCCAGCTCCTCACAGGCGACGAGAAGCCAGGTGATCTGCGAGGGGTCACGTTCGCGACCGTGGCGAGCGCACTGAGCGCTGCGCAAGCTGGCTACCTGCCCTCTCTTGTCATGGTCGACGAGACCCACCACGTTGGCGAAGACGGGTTCTACAGCAAGCTGCTGGAAGTGCTCGAAGACTCGAGCCAATTCGGCGTCACAGCGACACCCTGGCGCGGGGACCGCTATGACATCGAAGATCACTTCGGCCCCGCCTCGTACAAGCTGGGAATCGAGGAGGGCATGCATCGCGGCTACCTGGCGCAGGTCGACTATCGGTTGTTCGTCGACAACATCGACTGGGAGGTCGTCAAGGACGCGTCCCGTCGCTCCTACTCGATGAAGGAACTGAACACGAAGCTGTTCCTCCCTCAGCGTGACGAGGCCGTGCGCGACGAGCTACTTGCTGCTTGGAACTCGACGCTTGATCCACGGGGGATCGTTTTCTGCCAGACCATCGAACACGCCGAGCGTATGGCGGAGCTACTTCGACGGACCCCAGAGTGGCGCAATACCCAAGCTGTGCACACTGGGCCGGGCCTGTCGATGCGAGAGCGGCAACTACGGTTGATCGACTTCAGAGCGGGGCGCATTCCAATCCTCACGGCAGTGGACATCCTGAACGAAGGTGTCGATGTGCCGGACGTCAACATCATCTGCTTCGCACGGGTGACGCACAGCCGCCGCATTTTCGTTCAGCAGCTAGGTCGAGGGCTCCGGTTGCGTGAGGGCAAGAACAAGGTCGTTGCGCTGGACTTCGTCAGTGACCTGAGGCGAGTTGCAGCAGTGTTGAATCTCCGACGGCAAGCCGAGGCCGAGGAGATCGAGGTACTGCCCGACGTGCCGCAGCCAGAGATCACGTTCTCTGATGCTGAGGCCGAGTCCCTTCTTGAGCAGTGGATCCTCGACGCTGCCTCGCTCGAGACCGCAAATGACGACCACCGCTTGCAGTTCATCGATCCCGAGGTGACCGTCTCGTGACTCGCGCAGACTCGCGCCGCGTGCCGGCCGACCAGCGCGCAGCAGTAGTGCGGGCGCTGTATGCAGACGCTACGCGCGTCGAGTGGGAGTACCTGCCGATCAATCAGCGCACGGCCCAGTACGACAAGTGGGTCCTTGCGCCAGAGATCGGCGGGGTATTGACGGAGTACATGAGTGCTGAAACGGCCCGTTCCTGGATCAAAGACGGCCCGATGAAGGAATACACGCGGGCGCAGCAAGGCGTGGGCAGGTACGCAAAGTTCGGATCGAAGGCGGCTATCACACCGGCGCAGCTTGCCGTCCGCGCCCTGGGTCCGAGCGCAGTCGTCGTGGACGACAGCTTCGGTGTGAAGCCTCTCCATTGTGTGGGGACGGTCGATGGCCAAGAGACGTACCTGACGTGGGGCGAGGCGAAGAACTTCCGCTACCTCATCTGGGCTTGCCTCACCTACCTCGCCGACCATCCGTCGGGCGACGCACACGTAGTAGTGATCGAGACGATGACGGATCCAACGACTGCGTCCGAGAAGGCCCAGCAGGCTGCAATTACGGGGCGCTGCAAGATTGGACTTAGCCACCACCGTGTCGCCGCCCCTATGGGCGATGCGAAGGACACCGAGTGACGCGCGATCCTGCTGTCACGTCGAGGATCATGTCGTCGGTCCGCTCGACCGGAACTAGACCTGAGCTGATTCTTCGACGCGAGTTGTTCCGGCGCGGCCTGCGCTATCGCGTTCGGTCCAAGCTCATTGGTCGGCCCGACGTCGTGTTCCCCGGTGCGCGCGTGGCATGCTTCGTCGACGGTGATCGATGGCACGGCAACGGCTGGAGGATTCGCGGGTTCGACTCCTTCGAGGACGAGTTCGCGCACCGCAACTCCGACTTTTGGAAGCAGAAGATCATCCGAAACATGGCTCGCGACGTCGAGGTGACCGACAGCCTGCAGTCGGACGGATGGCTCGTAATTCGGGTCTGGGCGTCGGACGTCGAAGCAGACCCGATCGCCGTCGCTGACAACGTCGAACGGTCAGTCCTGGATCGACGAGCGAGGCCCACCTGATGGCGGCGGGTCTGACATCGGTCGAGCTGTTCGCGGGCGGCGGCGGTATGGCTCTGGGAACTCGAGCCGCCGGCTTCGAACATCTCGCATTGGTCGAATGGAACAAGAACGCCGCTGCCATCCTGCGCCACAACGCGCAGAAGGATCCGGAGCTTTGGCCTGCGCGAGCCGTCCATGAGCAGGATGTGCGCGAGTGGCTAGAAAGCACGCACCTGAAGTCTGGCGATGTAGACCTCGTCGCCGGGGGGCCGCCTTGTCAGCCCTTCTCGCTCGGAGGTGTCCACGCCGGCGACATGGATCAACGCAACATGTTCCCGGCCGCGATCGAGACCGTTCGGAAGCTGCGCCCGAGGTTTGTGTTGTTCGAGAACGTCCCTGGACTGACCAGGCCATCCTTCTCGCCGTACTTCAACTACATCAAGCACCAGCTAGAGAAGCCGTCGATTCGCCCGAAGGAGGACGAACTCTGGACCGACCACCACCGTCGCGTTCAGAAGGCGAACCCGACGAGCGTGCGCTACGTCGTCCACCAACATCTAGTTGAGGCGGCGGACTATGGGCTTCCACAAAGTCGCCGACGCGTGATCCTGGTTGGGATCCGCAGTGATGTCCTTGGAGCGACGAGCTGGACGGTGCCCGCCGCCACCCATTCGCGCGATGCGTTGCTTTACGACCAATGGGTCAGCGGCGACTATTGGGCCGAGCATGGCTTGGTGATGCCGATCGTTCCGGAAGGGATCGAGTCTCGACTCGTGCAGCTCAAGGAAGACGGTCGGCCGAGCCTCGCACGCTGGCAGACGATCCGCGACTGCATCAAGGGACTACCTGAGCCGGTCGACCGGAAGGCATCACCCGGCTTCTCGAATCACGAAGGAATTCCCGGCGCCCGCGCCTATCCGAAGCATTCGGGAAGTCCGTTCGACTGGCCAGCGAAGACCATCAAGGCAGGCGTTCACGGGGTCAGCGGCGGCGAAGCGATGATTCGGTTCGAGGACGGATCGCTCCGCTACTTCACGGTCCGCGAGTCCGCACGAATGCAGGGCTTTCCTGACGACTACGAGTTCCCGGTCGCCCGGTCCCGAGCCATGGGCGCGATCGGCAACGCAGTGGCAACGCCAGTTGCAGAGCGGTTGACAAGGATGTTCGCAGCCCTCCTCGAGGCTGCTCCTGAAACCTGAGGCGCCGTTGGTCGCTGTCGGCGAGGTGGCGTTGACCGAAGGACGTGGGTGCAGGGCGTGCTACACCGCCCGCGCAACAGCTCGACACCTGAAAGGCAGTCGCAACTCGAGACAGGGAAGCCGTGAGCTCTCATCTGCTCGCCGCATCTGCTCTCCTGAGGTAGTGCACTTTAGAACACTGTGCACCGTAGTGCACCACGCCAGATTGAACGTGTGCCCCGCCCGTACCGGGCCCCGAAGCTGCATGCGCTCGGCATCGGGGTGGCTCGGTTGAGGCACCAGAAGGGCTGGAGCATCGACCGTCTTGCGGAGGAGTCTGGCGTGGGACGGCGCACGATCATCAATCTCGAGGGCGCCATCAAGACGCCACGGATCGACACGTTGTACGTGGTCGCCCTGGCCCTCGACGTACGGCTGGCGGAGTTCGTCGACGTGCTGTGAAGGCACGAACCTGGCGCACGGATCTCCGGTGACACACCACCTTGTGTAACGAAGTGTATGGCCGCAGTCCTTCGCCTCGGATCAACCACGGTGACGACGTTTGACGAGCGTTGGCGACTCCCGAAACCGCTCCCCACCAAGGCGCTCTCGCGCCCCCCAACCCAGCGGCACGCATGCTACGAAGGTCCATAGATCGGTCCGCCCACCTGGGGGGGCCGAGCGTCATCTTCAGGGGTCATTGACGACGAGTGACGGGCGGTGACGAGGCCATCATGCACGGCGGAGTGAAGTTCTACCGCGGCTCAGCGGCCGCTGCTCGCGCGTATGTCGAGGCCGACCACTCCCGCGCCGACGACTACTACCTCGCCGACGGCAGCGGCGTGGCCGAGCACTACGCCGTCACCGTCAGCGACGAGGAGCTGGACGTCGAACGCCGACCCGACCTCGACGGTCCGACCTACGAGCGCTGGGTCGCCGGGTACGACGTGGCCACCGGCCAAGCGAAGGGCCGATTGCGCGAGGGCGACCACGCGCTCCGGTTCGTCGAGATCGTCGTCAACGGCCCCAAGACCTGGTCGCTCGCGGCCGCCCTCCACCCCGAGCTCGCCGGTGCCTACGACGCAGCGCAGACGCGTGCGGCCGAAGAGATCATCGGGTGGGTCGCACGGCACGCGACGACGCGCGTCGGGCCCCGCGGACGTCAGGTCCAGGTCCCGGTCGAGAAGATCGAGGCCGCGGTGATCCGGCACTACACCTCGCGCGCCGGCGACCCGCACCGCCACCTGCACCTCCAGATCAATGCGCGCGTGTACGCCGCCGACGCCTGGCGCGGCCTCCACTCGGTCGGCGTCGTCGACTCCCTCGAGGCGCTCAACGGGATCGGCCACGCGGCCGTCCTGTGCGATCCCGAGTTCCGCGCCACGCTGGCCGCGCATGGCTACACGCTCGACGCCGCCGGCGAGGTCGAGCAGCTCGCGCCGTACGTCGCCGCCTTCAGCAACCGAGCCAGCCAGATCACCCGCAACGTCGACCGCTACGAGGCGGAGTGGCGAGCCGACCATCCGGGACAGGAGCCGGGTCCGAAGCTGCGCCGCTCGTGGGACCGGCGGGCGTGGGCGGACGCGCGGCCGGAGAAGGTCGTGCCGAAGGACGGCGGCGATCTCACGGCGCGTTGGAACGAGGAGCTGCATGACCTCGGCTTCCGGGCGCCGCAGGTGGGCGGTGCCGCGCCACATTTAAAGGATCTAAAGACATGGAACGGCGGCGCGCCCGCCATCGGCGCGATCAACCGTGGCGTGGCGGTCGAGCTGATCCTCCTCAGGCTCGGCGCCAAGCGCTCCGCGTGGAACGCGGCCGACATCCGCGGCGAGGCCGAGAAGGTGATCGCGTCCGTCGGCGTAGTTGCCGAACGAGCTGCACGGGTCGAGCTGGCTGAGGACCTCACTGCACGTGCCGTGAGCGCGTGCCGAGCCCTGCGCGATCGGAGCGACGTGCCCGAGCACATCCGGAACCTCACGTCCGACCGCGTGCTCACAGTCGAGGCCGAGCTCGTCGACAGCATCGCAGCGCGCGCGGTACGGCCTGTCGAGCGTGCTGGTTGGGTCAGGGGGGTCGATCACATGGACGCCACGCAACAGACCGTCGTCGCTGCGCTGGCAGGCGAGGCCGGCCTGCTCGTCATCGAAGGTGCTGCCGGCGCGGGCAAGACCACCACCTTGGCCGTCGCGCGCGAGGCACTCGACGCGCAGGACCGCCGGCTTGTGGTCGTCACGCCGACTCTCAAGGCAGCACAGGCCGCGCGAGCGCAGGCCGGGACTGACGCGTACTCCGCCGCGTGGCTCGCGCACCAGCACGGCTACCGATGGGACGAGGATGGCCACTGGTCGCAGGTCGACGCGCAGCCCGAGCGCAGCGCACGCCTGTTGCCCGGCGACGTCCTCCTCGTCGACGAGGCCGGCATGCTCGACCAGGACACGGCTCGCGCCCTGTTCGCCATCGCGGACCGAGCCCACGCGACCGTGGCGCTCCTCGGTGACCGGCACCAGTTGCCCGCCGTCGGCCGCGGAGGCGTGCTCGACCTGGCCGCGCGCTGGGTGAGGCCCGAGGCCCACCTCGAGCTCGAGTCGGTGCACCGATTCAGCGATCCGGAGTACACCGACCTCAGCTTGCTCATGCGGAGCGGCGACCGACCCGGGGAGGTCTTCGACGCCCTGCTCGAGCGCGGTCAGGTCGTCGTACACAACAGCGAGGTGGAGCGCACTGCCGCACTCGCTGACGTCGGGGCGCCCGACGACGAGCTGATCATCGCCGACACCCGCGAGCAGGTCGGCTCCATCAACGCGGTAATCCGTGACCGTCGCCAGGACGGAGGCGCTGCTGACGGCGAGCTGATCACCCGTCGCGGTGAGCGGATCGGCCTCGGCGACCGCGTCGCGACCCGCCGCAACGATCACGACCTCGGCGTCGCCAACCGTGACGTCTGGACCGTCGTCGGGCTCGGCGACGACGGGAGCCTCGTGGTCGCCGGCCGCGCCGGCCAACGGGAGCTGCCTGCCGACTACGTAAGCGAGCACGTCGAGCTCGCCTTCGCCTCGACCGTCCACGGCGCCCAGGGCGAGACCGTCGACTCTGCGCACCTCGTCATCGGCGAGACGACCGGCGCCGCGGCGGCGTACGTCGGCATGACTCGTGGGCGGCACAGCAACGTCGCGCACCTGGTGGCCGAGTCGGTCGACGATGCGCGGCAGCAGTGGGTCGAGGTCTTCGCTCGCGACCGCGCCGACCTCGGCCCGGGTCATGCCGCGACGCGCGTCGACGAGGACATCGAACGGTACGGCGCCAAGGCGCCCGATCGCTCGGCGGCACTGCAGGCTGCCGTACTCGCTGAGCGTCGGCGGCTGGCTGAACGGCAACCTGCCGTTGCTCCGCCGCGAGGTCCTGGCATCGGGCGCTGACATTTCTTGCCGAGATTGATCGCCCGGAGCGGGTCTTCGCACATAGGCGACTGAGAGGAGTCGCCGACGCGCTTCTCCGGAACTGATCGCCAGGCGGGCCGTCCGTGCCCTAGGTGGCCGAGGAGGTCACCGCTCCTGTCCGATCGGTGCCGGGCGCGGTTGCTTCTCGCGACATGGGCGCCACACGGGCGCTCGGCGAACCAAGGAGTCGACGATGAGCATCAAACTGCTGGCCGTCCCTGACGACTGGGACGACAACTACATCATCATGTTCGAGGAGTTCTGCGCCTTCATCCGGACCCCGCAGCGGACCGTCCGCGACTGGCGCCGGCGCAACGTCGGACCGCGCTTCTGGCGGTTCAACGGCAACGGCCGGCTGTACACGACCGTCGGTGAGCTCCGCCGCTTCCTCCGGGGTGGCGAGTGAGATGGCCACCAAGTCCGCGACCGACCGGCCCCGGTGGCTCAGCCTCCCCGACGCCGCCGCGTGGGTGAGCCTCTCGGTCGAGACAATCCGCCGCAGGATCGCGGCCGGCGACCTGCGCGCATACCGGTGTGGCAAGGGCAAGAGCATCAGGGTCAAGACCGACGACCTGGAGGCGATGATGCGCCCCCTGCCGTCGTCGAGGGACTGGTGAGATACGGTTTCGAGGCGGCGGCGGTAGGCGCTCAGTCGTACGTGCAGTGGTGATGCCGTGCTCAACGAAAGTGATCGACTGCCTACAACTCATGCCAAGGTTGCCCAGATCAACCGAGGCGGCGGCGCTTACGACGATCCGCGCCTGAATCGGCAGAACCGAGACCTCTACCTGGCCGGTTTCGCCGCGGTCGAACGTCGGCCGGTCAATCTGTAGATGGCAACAGGCGCGGCGCACTGGTCGTGACTGACGTATCCCGAGTGCGAGGAGATGCCCGCTCCAGGCTGCGGTAGGCGCGGCGCAGCCTGAAGTCCTGGATCTGAATCGCGGCGTGAATGATGAGCGCGATCAAGCCAAGTGCCACCCACTCAACGCCGAGGGTCCAGTACAGAAGGTTTTCCCGGTCAATCAAGAGCGTGATCGTTGCGCACCACAGCGGCACCAGGCTCAGGAGGGCAAGCGCCCGCCATCGAGCGAGGAGACGCGAGCGGACGTCATGCTCTCCGTCGCGGACAATGTAGGCGACGAGGATCGTCGGCAACGTGAGCGCCAGTGTGGCAGCGGCGTCAGATACTCCGCTGAGCTGCCAGAGGAAGCCCCGCGTGTGATCCCAGCGCTCTGACGACCACCACTCGGCCAGCGCGCCGAGGATAAGTACCGCCGCACCATACCCACTCAGATACTTCGCCGGACGCATGAAGCCACCGCGCTGAGGCCACAACTTGGCGTAAACGAAGTGTGCTCCCGGTTCTACGCCGTGAGTGTAGAAGGCCAACCGGTCCAGTGCCGTACGCTCCGAGTACGTCAGCACACCGGGTGTCAACCGGACAAGCCAGGCATCGGTGAAGAAGGTGCCAGGCGGCGCAACCACCCGAAGATGGTCGCTCGCGGCGCGCCCGACATCGTAGGCTGCGAGCGAGAAGTCACTGGGATCAACCTGGTCGCCGGCAAGAACACGAGATGAGTCAGACCCTTGCTCAAGTCTTCTGAGCTTGAGGATCTGTGAAGAACCCTGCAGATCCAACAGGACCAGCGACACGAAGTGGTCGGCAAAGTGGCGGAGGTCCCGGCTGAACTGTGGCTGCTGCCATGCTTGCAGCCACCACGACTGGTCCGAAGCGTCTACGGGGATGCCAAAGTAGTCGCTGAGGTTCTCCAGCACGCGTGTTCCGTCGGCCCCGCCGAGCCCCTTGATGAGGTCCTCGTCAGGGAAGGAATGGGTAACCATAAAGAGGATCTCGCCGATCGAGGTCGGCGGTTCATCGAGGCTGGGGTCGGCATGCACCGCTGACTCAACGACCAGCAGTGCGGCCACTTCGGAGTCGACCGCGCGGTTCGCAAGAGAGACTGGTTCGCCCCCGTTACCTCGAGCGTCGAAGTCGAAGATGAGGCCTTTCGGCAGCAAGGACACCGGAACGCATACCGGCTGCTCGACATCTAGACCGCACTCGCGAGCTCGCCGGGAGACTTCGGTGACATCGATGTCGACTGAGACCCGGCGCTCTCGGAGCGAAGTAGACAGGATTGTCACGGTCTCCACCCGGCGGATCACCCAATCGGGATCCTCCAGAAGGTCGCGAATGAAACGCCTCTGCCGGCGAGCGAACCCGTCCGAGTCGGACCCTCTCTCAGGCGCGGGTCTTGCGTGATCGCCTTCCCTGGGGGGCGCGCTCGACGACGATGATGAGGTCAGTGCTGTCAAGGACGCGCTTAACCAGCTCTTTGCCCTCTGGCGTAAAGGTCTCGAGGACGTCGTCATCGATCTTTCCCTGCGTCGGCGCAACCTTCTCATCTGGCGACGCGGCTGCACCGGCGCCGAGCGCCGATGTTCCCTTGGGCCGTCGTGCACGCTTGGGGCTCACGTAATGACTGATCGACATGTCAACGCCCCCTTCTGTGCGTTCCACGGTGCGTCACGGTCTTCTTTGTACCCGCGTTGACATGACAACGCAGAAGATCAGGCAAACATGCCTGACCGTGACCGGAAGAGACCGCCAACGGTAGACGACTGCCGACAGCAGGGCAAACAACAGACTCTGTCATAAGATGGCCCCGCTCGCCGCGCCGACACGCCGAGAGGGGACTCGGCGGCTGATGGCCGCGGAAGTCGCCGTCATGGGGAGGGCAGGGTTTTTCATCGTCGACGCCCTTAAATATAGAGACGGTCTGTAGAACGAAGGTACCGATTAAATAGGTTAGGTCTGGGGCGACACGCAGGAGGAAGGAATGCCCGATCGGGACGGCGTGCGACTCGACGCTGACGACAGTGCACACCGTGCCGTCACGAAGCAGGCGGCCATGTCTTGGCCGTTTCCGATCGATAGGCGCCTCGACCAGCTTGTGAAGCTTGCCAACGACGTGGGAGCAAACACTAGACGTCATGAACTCGCCGCTGCCTTGGTGGCGTCCGCCCCGACAGATGGGCGGCAGTTGCTGGAGATGTTGCTGACGTGGCGTACCAGTCGTGTTCGCGATGTCGTTCTGGGTGTCGAGGATGCGGCGCAGGTCATCGAGCTTCCGCGGCATCCGCCCGGCCGTCGCCGCGGGGCGACGGACTGATCCGCAGGGAGGCGCGCCTCCCGGGGGACGAGCTCGTTCATGGTCTACCTCCGAGACAGTAGGCTCGCTCAGCCAGAGAATCTGCCTTCTCGGTCCGACACAAAGGTCATTGCGACCCCAGCGAGTCGCGCCAGGCGTCGTACGTCGCGCCGATCCGCTCTGCCAGCGCCTTGTCCCGATCGAGCGTGGCGTGCTGGTAGATCGCCATGGCCGCCTGCGAGGCGTGGCCGGCTCGGGCCTGGAGCTCGGCGGCGGTGGCACCGTGCTGGCCGGCCAGCGTCAACGCCGTGTGGCGGAGGTGGTGGATCGTCAGGTCCGGGCGGCCGGCCTTCTCCCGGGCCCGGCGGTAGCGGTCCATCAGGTAGCGGACGCTCATGTGGTCGGTCCGGTCGCCAGGGAAGAGCAGGCCGTTCGGACCCTCGGCGGTGTGCTCGAGCAGGTGTTGTTGGAGCGTCGTGAGGAACGGCGGCGGGACGTGGACGGTGCGCACGCCGCTCTTCGTCTTCGGGGTGCTGATCGGCCGCCGACACTCGGGGCAGGCGCCGCGGACGGACGGGTTCGCGTCCTTGTCGACCTTGCGGGTGACATCGATCCGGCCGGTGACGCCGTCAACGTCAGAGCGGCGGAGCTCGAGCAGCTCACCCTCACGCAGGCCGACGAAGCCGGCGAGCACGATCAGCAGCTTCAGCCGCTCCGGCATCGCGTCGATGATCACGGCGAGCTCATCGAGTGTGGCCGGCACGGCGACGTTCTTCACCGGCGCATTGCTCGCGCCGCGGATCTTCGGCGGAGCCCGGTCGATCAGCTCCTCCTCCTCGGCCGCCTGGAGGATCGACCGCAGCAGCCGGTAGGCCGCGGCGTTGGTCGACTCCTTCGACGCGTCGAGCGACGCCCGCCACGACTTGATCTCTGAGAGCGTTACGTCGCGCAGTGGCATCTCCTTGAAGTAGGGAAGGATCTGCGAGTCGAGCAGCGACCGGTAGCCGCGGACGGTGTTCGGGCGCAGCCCCCGCTCCGTGAGGTAGCGCTCGGCGAAGCCGGGGAGGGTGTGGGCCGCGGCCTCCCGAAGGCGTCGCTCGGCCGCCTCCTGACGAGCCCTGGGAGGTGTCCACTCGTCCCGGTCGATTAGCGCGCGCTCAGCGGCGAGCCAGGCCTCCGCATCCAGCTTGGTCGCGAGGGTGCGGGAGTGGCGGGAGCCGTCGGCCATGGCGTACCGAGCCCGGTAGCTGACCTGCCCCGCCTTGCTCACGCGCCGCTCGACCTCGCCGAACCCGCGTCGCCGAGCCATCCCAGTCCTCCTCGCCCCATGCTGCGATGGCACCGACACTACCCCGTGGGGGACCAGTGGGGGAAAGACTGACGCAACGAGACCGGCCCTGACCACGTCTGACCAGCAGTTTTACGCTCAGATCGAACAGAGCAGCGGTGGCTCGGACTGCTTTGCAAGCAGGGGGTTAGGGGTTCGAGTCCCCTAGGCTCCACCGAAGTCCTCTCGCCCTCGGCGGCGGGGGCGCAATTGGTAGCGGCTCGGTCATCCTGGGCTGCGCAAGCAGGGGGTTAGGGGTTCGAGTCCCCTAGGCTCCACCGACTCGGTGACACCCGGCCTCACCAGGGCGCCAGCGCCGCGCGGGCCAGCTCGACGGCCACGGGCGAGAGCCGGCGCGACGACCGTCCCGCCCGAGACGGGTCCTCGTCCCGCACCGCCACCTCCGTCAGCGCGCTCGTGACCTCGGAGATCGCCCAGGCGGCGGTGTCCGGGCTGATGGGGTGTGTGCCGCGTTCGCGCCAGCCCAGCCACGTGAGGGCGTCGGCCAGGCGGTGCTCGTGGTGGCCGCGCGGCTGCGAGGCGACGTACAGCAGGGCGAGCAGGCGGGCCTGGACCTCGAAGGTGTCCACGGACCCCGACACCAGGTGCAGCCGCAGGTGCTCCCACAGGGCCGAGGGGTCGGCGACGGCGCGGCGACCGGCAGGGGTGAGCACGAGGCGGCCCTGGTGCTTGCGCAGCAGCCGCATGCGCTGGAGCTCGGCGCGCAGCTCGCGCACGGGCCAGGTGAGGTCCTCCCGGTTGGCCCTGCCCAGCCAGTGGGAGCACGAGGGCAGGACTGCCGCGGCGGCCGCCACGTCGACCGGCCTGAGGTAGCCGGCGGGTGTGAGCGGCAGCCCCCCGTCCTGCGCGCGCTGCAGGAACCACCGGTGGCCGGCCAGGTGTGAGAGCAGGATGGCCTCGTCGGGGACCTCGCCGCGTGACGGTGGTCCGGTGACGCCTGCGACCTCGGCGACGCGGGCGAGCAGCTCCGGTCCGACCGGCGTGGCACGCAGCCGGCCGAGCAGCTCGGCGAGATCCGGCCTCAACGCCAGCAGCGCGGTGCTCGCGGCGACCAGCCGGTCGACCCCGGCAGTGTCGAAGGCGTTCGGGTCCTCGAGCAGGCCGACGAGGTCGGCGACGTCCCGCACCCCGCCGCAGTCCTCGGGCGGGGCGGCGCGCTCGCCGTCGAGGCACGCCGCGGGGGGCGTCGTCGTCCCGACGGGCGTGACCTCCTCGAGCACCAGCACCAGGTCCCACTCGTCGCCGTAGTCGTAGACGTAGTGCAGGACGTCCCCCGGCTCGACCAGCACCTCGTCGAGGGTGACCTCGGAGTCGGGCGTCCCCAGGTCGTCGCCCTCCACGGCGTCGAAGGGGCACAGGAACCACTCGGCCCGAGGGTCGAAGCAGTCGCCTCCGATCGCGAAGCGGTGCAGGTGCCCGCCCGCCCAGTCGTACGCCGCCTGCAGCACGTCGTGGACGGCCGCGAGCGTCAGGTCCGAGCGCAGCGCGAGACGTCGCCAGATCGGCGGGGCCGCGCCGGCCAGGTCGACCCGGACCCGCAGGAGGACCGGGGTCGCGCGCCGCGGTCGGCGCAGGTGCGGGTTGGTGGTGCGCCGGGCGAACGGGTCGGCGTCCGTCGCGCTCCCGAGCCCTCGCAGCTCGGCCAGGTCGGGTGCGGCGACCATCGCGGCGAACTGCCGCAGCACCTCGTCGGAGTCACCGGGCTGGTCAGGACCGTCCGGGTCACCGGGGCCCTGGTCGGGGGTGGGCACGGACCCATCGTAGGGACCGCGCGTCGAGGTGACGCCGGAGCGGGACCGCGTCACTAGGCTCGCGGCTCGTGACGCTGCCCACGATCCCCCGCGACCGCGACGACGACTACGGGGCGCAGGCCATCGCGGCGCGCCGGACCTACGCCGAGGAGCAGACCGGTGCCCGGCTCGAGCACGTGTCGTCGTACTCCCTGGAGCCGAGCACGCTGCCGGGCAACATCGAGAACTTCCTCGGCGTCGCGCAGGTGCCGATCGGGCTGGCCGGTCCGCTGCTGGTCAACGGCGAGCACGCGACCGGCGAGTTCCTCGTGCCGCTCGCCACCACCGAGGGGACCCTCGTGGCGTCGTACAGCCGGGGGATGAAGCTGTGCCGCGCCGCCGGCGGGATCACCACGACGGTGCTCGACGACCGGATGCAGCGCGCCCCCGTCTTCAGCTTCGCCAGCGCCCGCGAGGCACGTGACTTCAAGGTGTGGCTGGACGCGCAGGTGCCGGAGGTCGCCGCCGCGGCCGAGGCCACGACCGGCACCGGCAAGCTGCTCGACATCCAGACCTTCGGCGCCTCGAAGCTGCTCTACACCCGGTTCAACTACTCCACCGGCGACGCCGCGGGGCAGAACCTCACCGGCAAGGCGACGTTCGCGGCGTGCGCCTGGATCAAGCAGCACTACCCCGGTGAGCTGCACTTCCTGCTCGAAGGGCAGTTCGCCACGGACAAGAAGACCTCGGTGGTCAACATGCTCCACACCCGCGGCAAGCGGGTCGTCGCCGAGATCACCCTGCCCGCGGCGCTGGTCGAGGAGCAGATGCACGTCTCGACCGACAAGCTCTACGCCGCGCGGATGCGCGGTCAGCTCGGGTCGATCATGAGCGTGACCAACAACAATGGCAACCACTCCGCCAACGGCATCACCGCGATCTTCATCGCCACCGGGCAGGACGTCGCCAACGTGGCGGAGTCCTCCGCGCTCTACGGCTTCTCCGAGCTGCTGCCCAACGGGGACTTCTACGCCTCCGTGACCCTGCCCTCGCTCATCGTGGCGACGTACGGCGGCGGCACGGGCCTGGCCACCCAGCGGGAGTGCCTGGAGCTGCTGGGCTGCTACGGCAGCGGCGGGGTCCTGAAGCTGGCCGAGATCATCGCCGCGACGGTCCTGGCCGGGGAGCTGTCGCTCGGCTCGGCCGTCGTGGCCGAGGAGTGGGTGCAGGCGCACGACGACCTGGGGCGCAACCGTCCCTAGGGCCCAGCCCCGCCCGCTCGGGACGTCGTGCGGGCGGGAGGTCCCTCGGTGCAGCGCGCATGACGTCCCGCCGGCGGCGACCGGCCGTGACGGCTGTCTCGGTCGGGCCGAAGTCACGATCCGGAGGTCCCCGGGGTGGCACACTCTGCCCGTGCATGCGACTCGTCCGGGGAGGGTCGGCGGCCGGGCGGCCGCCGGCGCCGTCGTGCTCGTCCTGGGCGCCGCCCTCGCCGGGTGCAGCGGGGACGACGCGCCCCCGCAGGGTGTCGAGCCCCCCGGGCCCGTCGCGACCCAGTCGGTGAGTGCCGACTCCGTGACCGCGGCCCAGCGCGCGCTCCCGCACGTGCCGCTGGACGTCACGGCGCTGACCGTCACCGACTTCGACCGCGCGGCCACGCAGCTGGGGCTGCTCGAGCTCTCCAGCGACCTGCCTGCTCGGGAGCGGGCGGCCTTCTGGGACCGCGCCCAGCGCGAGACCGCGATCCTCTCCGACGGGCTGCTGCGTCCCGTGGGCCCGCAGCTGCTGCGCGACCACAGCTTCGCCCAGGAGGACGTCGGCTGGGAGGCCCGCCTCTTCGACGCCGAGGGCCAGGAGGTCGGCTGGATCCTCGGCCTGCACCCGATCATCGACCCGCGCGCGGTCGAGGAGGCGGTCGAGGCCGGGGTCGGCCCGCTGGCCGACGCGGTCGTCGACGTCGAGGACGGCCTCGTGCTCTCCGGCGCTGCGGTCGACGTGGAGGTGGGCGAGTCCTGGGCCTCCGAGGACGCCACGGGGATGCTCGTCACCGGCACGGCCGTCGGCACCTACGTCGAGCGCGGCTGCGTCCCCGCGCCGGACGGGGCCGCCGGGCTCGAGCCGCTGACGGCGTACGCCGTCAACCTGGAGGGGACGCTGGCCACCATCCGCCTCGGTGAGGACCGCGACGACCTCTTCGCCCGGGTCGAGCTGGCCGAGTCCTCCCCCGACGTGGCGCGCGCCTTCGAGGGCGGCGTCGCCGATCCCGGCACCGGGCGCATCGGCTACCGCCTCGTCGACCCCGTCGCCGCCGCCGAGCTCACCCTGCGTCGCGGGCTCCCCTTCGCCGCCTGCGCCGACTGACCCTCCGCACGCTCACCCGTCGCTACTTCGACGGTGACCCGTCGCTACCTCGAGGGTGACCCGTCGCTACCTCGAGGGTGACCCGTCGCTACTTAGACGGTGACGCGGCACATGACCAGGCATCTGCGAAGACCTGACGGCTCAGCCTCGGAAACGCGACGGGTCACCCTCGAAGATGCGGCGGGTCAGCCACCACCCCGGGCTCAGGCGTCCTGGGCGTGCAGCGCCTTGACGGTCGGCGAGGAGCGGACCGTGCCGGGGTCGGGGTAGGTGCCGAGCAGCCGGTCCGCGGTGCCGGCGGTGACGACGGCGAACCAGTAGTGCTCGTTCTTGTAGTGGTGCAGCCGGTGGTTGCGCCAGATCGCGCGGTAGACGCGGGTGCGCGGCTTGTAGTCGCTGTGCACGAGGTAGTGGGTCCACTCGTAGCCGAGCGCGACGGTGTACGTCGTCACCAGGACCGTCCAGCCCCAGGTGGCGGTCGGCGCGAGCCACCACGACAGCAGCGCGAGGGACACGATCATCCCGACGAGCGAGCGGAACGGGATGAAGACCAGCGGCAGGTCACGCGGGTCGGCGTGGTGCGCGCGGTGCTCGCGGGCCAGGTGCGGGTCGATGACCAGTCGACCGATGCTGCGCGGCTTCCAGTGCAGCACCACCACGTGGACCGTCCACTCCAGCAGCGGGAAGAGCGCGAGCAGGACGGCGGGCACGAGCAGCTCCCACCAGGTGCCCGCGCCGGCGAGGACCCGCCCGGTGATGGCCACGACCAGCGCCGCGGTGATGACCGGCGGGCTGGGGTGGCGCCAGAACTGGCGGAATGCGCCGGAGAGGGGCAGCGACTGGCGACGGCGGGCCTGCCCGGTGATGCGGGCCTCGTCGGCGGCGACCTGGGCCGCGGCCTCGGCCTCGATCCGGGGGTCGACTCGGGTCATCGGACGGCTCCTGTCGGGTCGAGTGCGCCGAGTGCGCCCAGGATCGTGTCGGTGGCGGGTCGCAGGACCCGGTCGGCGGCAGCGCGGGCGACCTCCGGGTCGCCGCTGGCGATGGCCGCGACGAGCAGCCGGTAGGCCTCGACCTGGCCGACCTCGAGCGCCATCACGGGGGCGAGCGCCTCCAGCGCGGGTTCGTACGCCGCGCGCAGGCTGTTGAACATGAGTCGGAAGACCATCGAGTCGGCCGCGTCGACGACCTGGTCCCACAGCTCGAGGGCGTGCACCTGGCGCTCGACGTCGTCGTCGGTGGCACCAAGCCGGTCGACGACCTCGTCCAGCGCCGCAGCCAGGGTCGGTCCGCCGCGCTCGGCGGCCAGCGCGGCGACGGCCGGGCCCACGGCCAGCCGCGCCTCGAGGACGCTGCGGGCCACGGCGGTGTCCAGGCCCCCCGCACGGACCAGCAGGCGGGGGAGCAGGTCGAGGCCGGCGTACCTCTTGAAGTCGCGGACGGTCGTGGCCTCGCCCTGGCGCACCTCGACCAGCCGGGTCGCCGCCATCCGCTGCAGGGCCTCGCGCACGGCCGGGCGGGAGACGCCGAGGACCTCGGCCAGCCGTCGCTCGCTGGGCAGCTGCTCGCCGGGGGCGAGGCCGCCGTCGACGACCTCGGCGAGGACCTGGTCGAAGACCTCGTCGGGCACCGAGCGGCGGGTCACGGGGGTGAGGGGCATCAGAGCGACGGTAGCCAGCACGGGCGGCAGAGGTCACGTGGTCAGACCAGTGTCGTGGGTTACACCGGTGGCAACGGGCTTCGGCCGCGCTCGTACCCTAGGGGCGTGCTCTCCGTCCTCGCCCCCCGCTACTGGGGGGCGCACCTGCTCGCGCTGCTCATGGTGGCCGCGGCGAGCGGGCTGGGTTGGTGGCAGTGGGACTCCTACCAGGCGCGACGCGACGCCGAGGCCGTCGACCTGACGCAGGTCGAGCCGATCCCGCTCGCCGAGGCGATGGGTCCCGACGACCCGTTCCCGGGTGAGTACGTCGGCCAGCCGGTGCTCGTGGAGGGCAGCTGGCTCCCTGAGGGCACCGTCTACGTCTCCGGGCGCGAGCACGAGGGGCGCGACGGGTTCTGGGTCGTGACCCCGCTGGCCGTGGGCGCCGCCACCGACCCCGCGCTCCCCGTCGTGCTCGGCTGGTCGCCCACCGTCGAGGACGCCCCGGCCGCGCCGACCGGTCCGGGGGCGGTCACCGCCTGGCTCCAGCCGACCGACGGCACCGGCGAGGCCGACACCGACCGCACCGACGACGTCGTCCCGCAGGTCCGCACCGCCGACCTGATCCAGCACGTCGACCAGGACCTCTACGGCGCCTACGCCGTCCTCGACCAGGAGCGCACCGACCCGCTCGAGGCGGCCGCCACCCTGGCCCCCGCCGACCTCGAGGAGCTGCCCCCGCCGGCGGGCGGCACCGGCCTGCGCAACCTGCTCTACGCCCTGGAGTGGGTGGTCTTCGCAGCCTTCGCGGCCTTCGTGTGGTGGCGCTACGTGCGCGACGTCACCCGGCGCCGCGACGAGGAGGACGCGGCCGAGGAGGCCACCTCCGACACCCCGGTACCGTCGGGCACGTGACGCACGAGCTCCCCGACGACCTCCGCACCCCGCTGCGGGCCTACCGCACCATGGCCGCGATCGTCGGCGTCCTGCTGGTGGTGCTGTGCCTGGTCGGCCTGCCGTTGCACTACGGCTACCTCGTCTCCGACGCGCCCTGGCTGGCCAAGGACACCGGTGCCGGCTGGGAGCTGGGCTCCAACATCTCCGAGTACCTCGGGGTCGCCCACGGCTGGCTCTACATGATCTTCCTGTTCAGCGCCTTCTGGCTCTCGCGCCGGGCCGACTGGGACATCCCCTTCACGGCCGTCACCCTGGTCTCCGGCACCGTCCCGCTGCTGAGCTTCTGGGCCGAGCACCGCGCCACCCGCCGGGTGCGCGCCGAGTGGGCCGACGCCGGGTCGACCGGGCCGACCGCTCCGACGGCCGCCTGAGCGTCCTGCCCCGTCGCCCGTGACCGCGCCCCGCACCGCCTTCGTCCTGGGGGGAGGCGGTGCGCTCGGCGCCGTCGAGGTCGGCATGCTCGGTGCCCTGCTCGACCGCGGCATCACCCCCGACCTGGTCCTCGGCACCAGCGTCGGCGCGCTCAACGGCGCCTTCGTCGCCCAGGACCCCCACCCCGGCGTCGTGGACCGGCTCACCGACCTGTGGCAGGGCGTCGCGGCCTCCTCCAAGGAGGTGTACGGCGACAACCCGCTGCGCGCGGTCCGGCGGGCCGTCGTGACCGGGACCCACGTGTGGTCGGCGCGGCCGCTGGCGACCCGGCTGCGGGAGGAGCTCGGGGAGGTGACCTTCGCCGACCTCGCGGTGCCGCTCCAGGTCTGCGCCGCCAACATCGAGCGAGCCGCGGAGCACTGGTTCGACACCGGGGACGTCGTCGACGCGGTGGTGGCGAGCGCCGCCGTGCCCGGGCTGCTGCCCCCGAAGCGGATCGACGGGGAGCACTACCTCGACGGCGGCATCGTGAACTCCGTCCCCGTCGCGCGGGCGCACCAGCTCGGCGCCACCCGGATCTTCGTGCTGCAGGTGGGCCGGATCGACCGGCCGCTGCGCCCGCCGCGGCGGCCCTGGGACGTCGCCCGGGTCTCCTTCGAGGTCGCGCGCCGGCACCGGCTGCACCGGGAGCTCGACGAGCTTCCCGAGGACGTCGAGGCCCATGTGCTCCCTGCGGGCGGCACCTCCGAGCGCGACGACTCGGTCTTCGCCGGGCGCGACTTCCGCGCCGTCGCCGACAAGATCCGGCTCAGCCGGGAGGCGGGTGCTGCGTACCTCGACGCGCAGGGCTTGTGACGCCGCGCCGTACCGTCCGCCGACCGTGCCCCGCGGAGACCGTGCCTGCGCCGACCGTGGTTCGCCGAGTCGGCGCACGCTTCCGGAAGGATTCGCCGGTTCGACCGGACCTGCACCCCGCGGTGGTCGCGGGTGTGGGTCGCGGGGTGCCGCAGGTGGTGTGATGGGGCGGTGAGGTCCAGGTGAGGGTGCTGCGGCGGGCGGTGAGCGTGCCGCTGGTGCTGGCCCTCACGGTGCTCGTGTGGACCACGCTGCCGCTGTGGGTGCTCGGAACCGCGGCCGCCTCGCCCTTCCTGCCCGGTCGCTGGCGCGCCCCGCGGCTGCTGTGGATGGTGGTGCTCTACCTGACGATGGAGGCGGTGCTGCTGCTCGTCCTCCTGGGCCTGTGGCTGGCCTCGGGCTTCGGGCGGCGGATCCGCACGCCGTACTTCGAGGGGATCCACTACGACCTGGTGCAGGGCGTGATGGCGCTGCTCTTCTCCGAGGCGCGGCGGGTGCTGCACCTGGAGGTGGTGAGCCAGGGCTCGGCGCCCGACGCGCACCCCGGCGTCCCGATCCTGGTCTGCTGCCGGCATGCGGGACCCGGCGACTCCTTCACGCTGATCCACACGCTGATGGCGTGGTACAGCCGCGAGCCCCGCGTCGTGCTCAAGGCGACGCTGGCCTGGGACCCGGTCATCGACACGCTGCTGCACCGGATCCCCGCCCGGTTCATCACCCCGGACCGCGGCACGGACCTCGAGGCGGAGATCGCCGCGCTGGCCACCGGGCTCGACGAGGACGACGCGTTCGTGATCTTCCCCGAGGGCGGCAACTTCACCGACGCGCGCCGCAGCCGGGCGATCGAGCGGCTGGACAGGCTCGGGCTGCACGCGATGGCGCGGCGGGCCGAGGAGATGGCGCACGTGCTCGCGCCCCGGCCCGGCGGTCTCCTCGCAGCGCTGGACGCGGCACCGGACGCCGACGTCGTGCTGGTCGCCCACACCGGGCTCGACCACGTGATGACGGTCGGCGACATGTGGCGCGAGCTGCCGATGGACAAGCGGCTCACCATGAAGTGGTGGCAGGTGCCGCGCGCGGAGATCCCCACCGACCGCGACGCCCGGATCGAGTGGCTCTTCGACTGGTGGGCCCGGATCGACGACTGGGTCGAGCAGCACCGCCCCGAGGACCTCGGGCCGCCCCGCCGCCGCCGTCGTACCTGACCCGACGGCGAGGAGTGGCCCGAACGCGACGAACCGGCAGGCCCCCGGGTGGGGACCTGCCGGCTCGGGCGGGATGGTGGTGCGGGCGCGCTACTTCTTGTGCGCGCCGCCGTCGAGGTCGACGGTGGTCGCCGGGTCGTCCGGGGTGGTGACCTCGTGCGCACCCTCGGCGCTGTCGGCCAGCGCCTCGTCGGGCGAGGAGCCGCCGGTGTCGTCGCTCTCGCTGCCGGCGGCGGTGGCCGAGCCGGCCATCGGGGCCGACGGGGTGGCCGCCGCCGAGGTCGGGGTGGCGGCCGGCGCCTTCGGCGGCGGGGAGGGCACGTAGGAGGACTGCCACGCGGAGGAGTCCTGGCCGCCCTGGAGCTTGCGGGCCACGACGGCCACGACACCGGCGATGCCGCCGAGGAGCAGCAGCTTCTTCAGCTTCGAGCCCTTCTTGGGCTGCTCGCCCTTGAGGTCGGCGACCTTGCCGGAGACCTTCTCCGAGACCGCGGCGCGCGCGTCGTCGAGGGTGACGCTCGCGCGGTCACCGAGCTCGTGGCCCTTCGCGGCGGCGAGGGCGGTGCCGGAGGCGACGTACGGCGCGGCCTTGCGGCGGGCGTCGGCGAGCGCAGGGCCGGCCTTCTCGCGGGCCTCGCTGCCGAGCTCGACGGCCTTGTCACGGGCCTCGAGGAGGTAGGGGGTCGCCTTGGTGCGGGCGTCGGCGATCGCGGGACCGGCCTTCTCCCGGGCCTCGGTCAGGGCAGCCTCCACCTGGGGACGGACGGTGTCGACCACCGACTCCACGTAGTCCCCGGCCTGCTCGATGAAGGACTTCTTCCTGCGCAGACGCATCCGCGTCACTTCCTCTCCTCGGTTCGTGCCGTTCCGGTCCATCTGACCACGCGGTCCCCCACCGGGTCCCCGGAGGGATGGTTGTCGCGCGTGCGAGGATCGTCGCGTACGACGGGTCCCCGTCGTACACCCCGGTGTACCCCGATCGCGTGAAAGGCAGTCATGGCTGACCCGCAGGCCGTCCTCAAGACCAACCGAGGCGACATCACCCTCAACCTCTTCCCGAACCACGCGCCCGAGACGGTCGCCAACTTCACCGGTCTCGCGACCGGCGAGAAGTCCTACGACGCCGGCAACGGCCGCAGCGGCCCGTTCTACGACGGCCTGGGCTTCCACCGCGTCATCGCGGGCTTCATGATCCAGGGCGGCTGCCCGCTGGGCACCGGCACCGGCGGCCCGGGCTACACCTTCAAGGACGAGCCGCACCCCGAGCTCACCTTCGACAAGCCCTACCTGCTCGCGATGGCCAACGCCGGCCCGGGCACCAACGGCTCGCAGTTCTTCATCACCGTGGGTGCGACCACGTGGCTGAACTTCAAGCACACCATCTTCGGCGAGGTCGCCGACCAGGCCTCGCGCGAGGTCGTCGACGCGATCGCGGCCACCAAGACCGGCCCCGGCGACCGCCCGGTCGACCCCGTCGTCATCGAGTCCGTAGAGATCAAGGAGGCGTGACCCAGCCTCCGACTCCCGAGACCGGGGTGCCTGTCTGCTACCGGCACCCCGGTCGGGAGTCCCACATCCGCTGCCAGCGCTGCGAGCGGCCCATCTGCCCCGACTGCATGCGCGACGCCGCCGTGGGATTCCAGTGCCCCGACTGCGTGGCGCAGGGCGCCAAGCAGACCCGTTCCGGCCGCACGACGTACGGCGGCATGCGTCCGACCGACGCCAGCGCGACCTCCATCGGGCTGATTGCGGTCAACGTCGGCGTCTGGCTGGCGATCGCGCTCACCGGCGGCGGGGCCAGCCGGCTCGTCGAGCTGCTGGGGCTGCGCCCCGACGGGCTCTGCGCGATCGGCGGTCTCTACGACCTGCGGCTCTCCGAGGAGCTGTGCCAGCGCGGCGGCACCTGGCTGCCCGGCTTCGTCGACGGGGCCTACTGGCAGGTCCTGACCTCGGGCTTCGCCCACATCGACCTGCTCCACATCGGCTTCAACATGCTGGCGCTCTACCTGCTGGGTCCCCAGCTGGAGCACCTCTTCGGCCGCGCGCGCTTCCTCGCGCTCTACCTGCTCTCGCTGCTGGCCGGGTCGGTCGCGGTGTTGTGGCTCAGCCCCGACTACCAGCTCACGCTCGGTGCCTCGGGTGCGATCTACGGGCTCTTCGCGGCCTTCGCCGTTTGCGTGCGCAAGGTCGGTGGCGACCTGCGCCAGATCGGCGCGCTGCTCGCGGTGAACCTCTTCATCACCTTCGCCTTCCCCAACATCTCCTGGCAGGGCCACCTCGGCGGCTTCGCCGGCGGCCTCGTGGTCGCCGCGCTGCTGGTCTACGCCCCCCGGGGCAAGCGCCGCACGGCGTACCAGGCCGGTGGGCTCGTGCTCGTCGGGCTCGTCCTGGTCGTGGCGATACTGCTGCGGCTCGCCGTCGCCTGAGGTCCACCCGGGCCGTCGGACCGCCGGAAGGTTCAGCGGCGCCCCGCTGAACCTCACGGTCCCCCGGTGCAGGTATAGGTGCAGCGGCGCGGCGTGACCTTCAGCGGCGCCCCGCTGAACCTCACCCACCTCGTCGAGCCCGCGCCTCGGTCGCCCGGCGCGAGTGCACAGGTGTGGAGAGTTCTGTGGACGAACTACACGCGTGTAGTTCGTCCACAGGACTGTCCCCAGATGTGCAGAACCGCCCGCCACCACGAATGGTGACGGGCGGTCCGGAGAGGTCAGCGGGTCCGCGGGCGCGTCCTGCTCACTCCCAGCGCGTGGCGTAGGTGAAGCCGACGGCCATGAAGGCGATGCCGACGAACAGGTTGGACTGCTGCAGGTCGTTCATGATCGGCACGTCGTTGAGCGTGCCGTCGGCCAGGACGTAGAAGGTGCAGATCCACAGCAGGCCGAGGACGAAGCAGCCCAGCATCCCGACGACCACGCCGCGGCCGCGGCCCAGCGGGGTCGAGGGGTGGGCGGCGACGGCCAGGCCGAGGAAGAACAGCCCGAAGCCGATCACGTAGTTCCACCGGACCAGGTCGGCCATGAAGGCGGGGGAGCCGGCGGTGGCGTCGAGCACCGTGGGGTCCGGGCGGACCGCGACGTAGTAGTAGACGATCCACGCGATGCCGAGGGCGATCAGCAGCAGCGCGATGCCGAACCGCACCGACAGCACGGGGCCTCGGACTCGGTCGTCGAAGGGGTCGATGTCCTTCACGGCAGGGTGCTCCTCGAGGTTCCGGGTCAGGCGGGGCCGCACCGCACCGACTGCGGTGCACGTGCGGGGGCCGGGCGGGCTGGCCCAGGCGCCTACCCTAGTGGGCGTGAGCACCGGTTCCCACGCGAGGCCGCCCGCGGGTCCGGGGGAGACCCCCGACACCCCCCGGGCGGGCCTGCCTGCGCGGGTGCTCCAAGCCCTGCGCCGTGACCGGGGCGGCGACACCCCCGAGGGCGAGGGCGGCGGGCGCCGCCCGCGCAGCCCCTGGCGGGTGGGTACGCCGCTGATGGTGCTGCTCAGCGGCTCGCTCTTCGCCGTGAGCGCGGTCAACAGCGAGGGCACCGACCTGCGGGCCGGGCGCTACACCGACCTCGCCTCGCTGGTGCAGGCCGAGGCCGAGGCCTACGAGGAGCTGCGCGCCCGGGTCGAGGACCTCACCGGCCAGGTCAACGACCTGAGCGCCCAGGTCGGCAGCCGCGACGTGCAGCGCGTCCAGGCGCGCGTCGAGGAGCTGCGCGACCCGTCGGGCCTGACCCCCCGCGAGGGCGAGGGCGTGCGGATCGTGCTCTCGGACTCCCCGCTCCAGGCCGAGGACACCACCCAGCCGCTGAAGTTCCTCATCGTCCACCAGCAGGACATCCAGGCCGTCGTCAACGCGATGTGGCGCGGCGGCGCCAGCGCCGTGACCGTCCAGGGCCAGCGGATCGTCTCCACCACCGGCATCAAGTGCGAGGCCAACTCGGTCACGCTCCAGGGTGTCCCCTACCCGCAGCCCTACGTCATCGAGGCGGTCGGGGACCCCGAGGTGCTGGCCGCGTCGGTGGACGGCGACCCCTACCTCTCGTTCTACCGCCAGCAGTCGCTGACCGAGGACATCCAGATCGGCTGGGAGATGAGCGTCGAGGAGGAGGTCGAGGCACCGGCGTACGACGGCCTGCTCGACCTGTCCTACGCCGAGCCGCTCGCCTGAGTCCTCTCGGGCGGGACCGGGCGTCCCGCAGGGGGACCATCCCCCCGGCGCCCGGCGCCCGGCGCCCGGCGCCCGGCGCCCGGCGCGAGGGACCGTCCCCCCGCGGTTCAGCGGACCCAGCGCGTCAGCGGGTACGCCGACGGGCGGCCGGCGAGGCGGAGCTGCTGGGTCCCCGGCCGTTGCCGAGCAGCGCCGAGGGCGACTCGGTGGGCGACGGGTCGTCGGTCGGCAGGTCCGTCGGGTCGTCGGTGGGGTCCTCCGACGGCTCCTCGGTGGGCTCGACGAAGGTCGAGACGAAGAGCTGGATGTCGGTGCCCTGCGGCTGCGTCGAGCCACCGGCCGGGGCCTGGTCGACCACGGTGCCCGCGGGCTCGGTGGAGGTGGGGTCCTCGCGGACGACCGGGTTGAACCCGGCGTCCCGGATCGCGCGCTCGGCCTCCTCCTGCTGCTGGCCGCGCACGTCGGGCACCTCCTCGGGCCCGTCGCTGACGGTGAGAGTGACCGTGCTGCCCTCGGCGACCTCGGCGCCGGCCTCGGGGGCCTGGGAGAGCACCTGGTTGCGCGGGTCGTCGGTGTCGGAGCGCACGACGTCGACCTCGAAGCCCTGCGCCTCCAGGGTGGCCTTCGCCTGGCCCAGGAGCTGGCTGGTCACGTTCGGCACGGCCACCTCCGGCGGCCCGCTGCTGACCGTGATCGTCACGACCGAGCCCGGGGCCACGAAGCTGTCGCCGCTGGGGTCCTGGTCGATCACGCGTCCGGCGGGGCGGTCGGAGGTCTCGAACTCGGTGGGGGCGACCTCGAAGCCGGCCTCGCCCAGCAACCGGCGGGCCTGGCTCTCGGAGCGGCCCACCACGTCGGGGACCGCCCTCTCGTCGGGAGCGGCGGGGAACAGCCGCGGCCACAGCAGGGCGCCGGCGACGACCAGGCCGATCACGAGCAGCCCGAGCAGCACCAGGAAGCCCACGGGCGTGCGGCGCTCGTCCTCGGCCTGCGGGACGGGCGGGCCTGCCACGGGGGCGGCGATCGGACGACCCGCGACCTGGGTCGCGCCGGTCGCGGGGCCGGGGACCACCGGCGACACGGCGGCGGCCTGCACGGGCCGACCCGCGAGGTAGCGCTCGATGTCGCTGCGCATGGCCGCGGCGGACTGGTAGCGGTCCTCGACCCGCTTGGCGAGCGACTTCATGACGATGGCGTCGAGCTCGGGCGGCAGGTCGGTGTCGTGGTCGCTGGGCGGCGCGGCCTGCTCGCGCACGTGCTGGTAGGCCACGGCCACCGGCGAGTCCCCGATGAAGGGCGGGCGGCCGGTGAGCAGCTCGTAGAGCAGGCAGCCGGCGGAGTAGACGTCGGAGCGGGAGTCCACGGTCTCGCCGCGGGCCTGCTCGGGGGAGAGGTACTGCGCGGTGCCGACCACGGCCGCGGTCTGGGTCATCGTGGAGGAGGCGTCCGAGATCGCCCGGGCGATCCCGAAGTCCATCACCTTCACGTCGCCGCTCGGGGTGAGCATGACGTTGCCGGGCTTGATGTCGCGGTGGATGATCCCCGCGCGGTGGGAGTAGTCAAGGGCCGACAGCACGCCGCTGGTGATCTCGAGGGCCCGCTCGGGCAGGATCTTGCGTCCCTCGCGCAGGATGTCGCGCAGCGTCCGCCCGGCGACGTACTCCATCACGATGTAGGGCTGGGCGATGCCGCTGCCGTCGACGCCCGGCTCCTCGCCGGTGTCGTAGACGGCCACGATCGAGGGGTGGTTGAGCGAGGCCGAGGACTGCGCCTCCCGGCGGAAGCGCGCCTGGAAGGTCGCGTCGCTGGCCAGGTCCGTGCGCAGCCGCTTGACCGCGACCACGCGACCCAGCCGCGTGTCGGTGCCCTTGCGGACCTCGGCCATGCCGCCGCGGCCCAGCAGCTCACCGAGCTCGTAGCGTCCGCCGACCGTCTCGCTCACTGCTGCGCCTCCTCGCTGGACTCGGGGAGCAGCGCTGCGTCCGAGCTGCTCTCTGACGGAGCGGGCGAGGGAGTGCCCTCGCTGGGGGTCGGGGTGGGGGTGGGCGTCTCGGGCCGGGGTCCCCAGTACGAGATGGTGATCTGGTCGCCCTCGGTCAGGGTGCCGGTCGGGTTCACGCCGTCGACGATGCCCGGCTCCTGGCTGCCGTCGTTGCTGAGCTCGTTGAGGACCGGGCTCAGCCCCAGGTCGGAGAGCCGCTCCTGCACGTCGCGGTAGTCCCGCCCGGTGTAGTCGGACTCGGTGATCTCCACCGTCGCCGGTTCCTCGGGGGTCGGGGTGTCCTCGGTCGGCTCCTGGCTCTGCGACGTGGGGGGCGCGGAGGTCGGCGCGGACGTGGGCTCCTCGTCCTCGTCGGAGGTCAGGAGCAGCACGACGACCAGCACGACGACGGCCACGAGCGCGACGACCAGGAGCAGCGTCGCCCAGGGGAACGCCCGGCTCTCGGTATCGGACCCGGGGGTGCCGGTGGTCGTGGTGGAGGTCGTGACCGGCGCGGCCGCGGCCGCCCCGAGCCCGGGCAGCACGGCGGTCGCCGGGTCGTCGGTCGCGCCCAGCGGCGGACCCACCGGGGGTACGACGGAGCTCGGCGCGTCCGCCGCGGCAGCGGCGCCGGCCCCG
>CAEZYQ010000004.1_pt1 | contig 159454 bp, 142 predicted proteins | sample 7265561 | NCBI WGS metagenome assembly CAEZYQ01 (sample SAMEA6813939, study PRJEB35770) | uncultured Nocardioides sp. | biome: Freshwater; feature: Freshwater reservoir; material: water | place: Czech Republic | collected 2017-04-14 | depth 30m m | reverse complement strand
TAGCCAGTCGGCCATGTTCGGCGGGAGCAGGAACTCCTGATCCCGCACGACTGGGCGATACGAACGAGCCATGCCCAAGTATTTCGCCCCAGCCGCAAAAACGGGCCGATCTCGCCCGGCGATTTGCAACAGCCACCTGCTTGAACCGGGACGCCACACAGGGCCCATCGCCTCAGCCGACCAGGTCCCGCACGGCCAGCGACGCGAAGACCGTCGCCGTGCCGAGCGGAGCGCCCGGCCCGGGGTAGTAGGGGCCGGTCATCGGGGCCGCGGTGTTGCCGACGGCGTACAGGCCGGGCAGCGCGCTGCCGTCGGGCCGCAGGGCGCGGCCGTGGGCGTCGGTGACGACGCCGCCCTTGGTGCCGAGGTCGGAGAGCACGAAGCGGGCCGCGTAGAAGGGCCCGGTGTCGACCGGCGTGAGGGCCTTGTTGGGGCCCTCGCCGTAGGTGAAGAAGGTGTCGTACTCGTCGGCGCCGCGGCCGAAGTCCTCGTCCACGCCGGTGGCGCAGAAGCCGTTGTACCGCTCGACGGTCGCGGTCAGTGCCTCGGCAGGGACGCCGATGCGTTGGGCCAGCTCGGCGACCGAGTCGGCCTGCACCCAGGTCCCGGCGGCGAGGTGGGCCGCCGGGTCGCCCTCGGGCATCGCGATCGCGGGCAGCCGTCCGCCCTCTCGGGAGTCGAACACCAACCACGACGGCACCCGCGCGGGGTCCTTGGCCATCTCGCGGCCGAACCGGTCGTAGGGGAGTGACTCGTTGGCGTACCGCTGCCCATGGGCGTCGACCATCACGCCGCTGCGCACGCCGAGCGTGAACGAGCCGGCGCCGTCCGGGTGCTCCAGACCGGGGCAGAACCACCCGAGCCCGGTCCAGTCGACCGCCGCCCCGGCGTTGATCGCCGCTCCGATCGGCTCGCCGGTGTTGGTGCCGCGGGGCGCCATCGTCCACTCGGCGCGACCGGGTGTGCCGTGCGACTGCCGCCGCGAGGCGCTGCCCTCGAAGCCGCCGCTGGCCAGCAGCACCCCGCGTCGGGCGCGCACCTCCACCGGGCCCGCGTCGGTCGTGGCCCACACCCCGACGACGTGGTCGCCGAGGGTCGCGTCGGTCTCGGTCATGAGGTCGCGCACGCAGTGCCCGGTCAGCACCGTCCCGCCCGCCTCGACGTACGCCGCCAGCAGCCGCGCGATGAGCGCCTGGCCGCCGCTGAGGGTGCCGCGCCCCGGGCCGCCGACGCGGTCGCGCTCGACCGGCGGCCGCACCAGCGCCGCGACCTCGGGCGCCAGGTCGGCGCGCTTGACCGCCGTGGGCTGGATCGAGCGACCCATCGGGCAGCGGCCGGGGGCGTCGTAGTACTCCGGGAAGGGCAGCCACTCGAAGTCGATGCCTGCCGCCTCCAGCTCGCCCACCACCACGGGGGCGTGGGCCAGGAAGGTCTCCACCTTGCCCTGGTCGGCGGTCCAGCCGTCGACCGGCGCGAGGACCGCCGCGAGGTAGTCGCGCGCGCCCTCGGTCGAGTCGGCGATCCCCGCCTTCTGCTGCACGGTGGACCCGGGCAGCCAGCAGGCGCCGCCAGAGTAGGCCGAGGTGCCGCCGACGAGGTCGGTCTTCTCCAGCACGACCGTCCGCAGCCCGGCTCGCTGGGCCAGCAGGGCGCCGGTCATGGCGCCCCCTCCGGACCCGACCACCACGACGTCGTACGGCTCGATCTGCTCGCTCACGCCCCGGACTCTCGCGGGTGGAACGTGTTCTATCAAGGGGTCGGGGGGAATCGGTTCGTCCGGGTGGTGGTGGCCTTGAGAGGATGGGGCGGTCATGGACCCAGCAGGCACGGCGGAGCAGGCAGCGCTCGAGATCGCCTACCCCGCCGACCTCCCGGTCAGCCAGCGACGTGACGACATCGCCGAGGCCATCCGCGACCACCAGGTCGTCGTGGTCGCGGGGGAGACCGGCTCGGGGAAGACGACCCAGCTACCGAAGATCTGCCTCGAGCTGGGCCGTGGGACGACGACGTACCGCAAGGGCCGCGACGGCAAGCGCCGCCCTCGCGGGGGACTGATCGGGCACACGCAGCCACGCCGGATCGCCGCGCGCTCGGTCGCCGAGCGGATCGCCGAGGAGCTGAAGCAGCCGCTGGGCGAGAAGGGCGTCGTCGGCTACCAGGTGCGCTTCACCGACCGCACCAGCGCCGACACCCGGGTCAAGCTGATGACCGACGGCATCATGCTGGCCGAGCTGCAGCGCGACCGGATGCTGTGGCGCTACGACACGATCATCATCGACGAGGCGCACGAGCGCTCCCTCAACATCGACTTCCTCCTCGGCTACCTCAAGCGGCTGCTGCCGCGCCGGCCCGACCTCAAGCTGGTCATCACCTCCGCGACCATCGACGTGCAGCGCTTCGCCGAGCACTTCGCCGACCGCGACGGCAACCCGGCGCCGGTCATCGAGGTCAGCGGTCGCACCTACCCCGTCGAGGTCCGCTACCGCCCGCTGCTGGAGCTGCCCGAGGACGACGAGGACGGCGAGGTCGTCCAGCGCGACCAGACCGAGGCGGTCGTCGAGGCGGTCCGCGAGCTGGCGGCCGAGGGTCCCGGCGACGTGCTGGTCTTCCTGCCCGGCGAGCGCGAGATCCGCGACACCGCGGACGCGCTCGAGGAGGCGTCGTCGTCCTTCCGGGGCGCCGGCGGCGGCCTCGAGGTCGTGCCGCTCTACTCGCGCCTGAGCGCCGCCGAGCAGCACCGGGTCTTCGCGCCGCACACCGGCCGGCGCGTGGTGCTGGCGACGAATGTCGCCGAGACCTCGTTGACGGTGCCGGGCATCCGGTACGTCGTCGACAGCGGCGTCGCGCGGATCAGCCGCTACTCCCTGCGCACCAAGGTCCAGCGGCTCCCGGTGGAGGCCGTCAGCCAGGCCTCGGCCAACCAGCGCGCGGGCCGCTGCGGCCGCCTCGGTCCGGGCATCGCGATCCGGCTCTACTCCGAGGAGGACTTCCTGGGCCGGCCCGAGTTCACCGACCCCGAGATCCTGCGCACCAACCTCGCGAGCGTCATCCTCCAGATGCGCTCGCTGGGGCTGGGCGACCTCGCTCGCTTCCCCTTCGTCGAGCCGCCCGACCGCCGCAACGTCACCTCCGGCCTCCAGCTCCTCGAGGAGCTCGGGGCGCTGCGTCCCGAGGGCGACGGCAAGGACTCCCTCACCGAAACCGGACGGCGCTTGGCCCGCCTCCCCATCGACCCGCGGCTGGGCCGGATGATCCTGGAGGCCGAGCGGCTCGGGTGCGTCCGCGAGGTGGTCGTCATCGTCGCCGCGCTCTCGCTGCAGGACCCCCGCGAGCGGCCGGCGGAGCAGCGCCCGCAGGCCGACCAGCAGCACGCCCGGTTCAAGGCCGAGGGCTCGGACTTCCTCACCTGGCTCAACCTGTGGCGCTACGTGAGGGCCCAGCAGAAGGAGCTGTCCTCCAGCGCCTTCCGCCGCATGTGCAAGCGGGAGTTCCTCAACTACCTGCGCATCCGCGAGTGGCAGGACTTCGAGTCCCAGCTGCGGCAGGTGTGCAAGGAGATGGGCATCGACCTCGGGGTCCCCGCCGACACCCCGGACGCCGACGGCATCCACCAGGCGCTGCTGTCCGGACTGCTCTCCCACATCGGTGCGCTGGAGGAGAAGGAGAAGCCGGCGCCGGGGGCCAAGGGCAAGCGGCCCGGACCGCGGGAGTACCTCGGCGCCCGCAACGCCCGGTTCGCGATCTTCCCGGGCTCGGGCCTGAAGGGGAAGCAGCCGGCCTTCGTCATGGCCGGGGAGCTGGTGGAGACCTCGCGCCTGTGGGCCCGCCAGGTGGCAGCCATCCAGCCCGAGTGGGCCGAGCGGCTCGCCGGCGACCTCGTGAAGCGGCAGTACTCCGAGCCGCACTGGTCGACCAAGCGCGCCGCCGTGATGGCCCGCGAGCGGGTCACGTTGTACGGCGTGCCGCTGGTCGCCGACCGGCTGGTCAACTACGGCAAGGTCGACCGCGCCCTGGCCCGCGAGCTCTTCATCCGGCACGCCCTGGTGCAGGGGGAGTGGGCCGCCCTGGAGTCGGGGCGGCAGAAGTTCTACGAGCACAACAAGCGGCTCCTCGACGAGGCCGCCGAGCTCGAGCACCGCTCCCGACGCCGCGACATCGTCGTCTCCGAGGACATCCTCTTCGACTTCTACGACGCCCGCGTCGGCGCCGACGTCGTCTCCGGCGCCCACTTCGAGCAGTGGTGGAAGCGCGAGCGGCAGAAGCGGCCCGGCCTGCTCGACTTCGACCTCGCGATGCTCACCCACGACACCGCCGAGGAGGTCACCGAGGCCGACTTCCCCCAGGTCTGGCAGGACGAGGGGCTGACCTTCAACCTCGCCTACCACTTCGAGCCCGGCGCCGAGGACGACGGCCTCACCATCGAGGTGCCGGTCGCCACCCTCAACAGGGTCGCCGCCGACGACTTCTCCTGGAACGTTCCCGGCCTGCGCGAGGAGCTGGTCACCGCGCTGATCCGCTCGCTGCCCAAGAACCTGCGGGTCTCCCTCGTGCCGGCCCCCGACCGGGCTCGGGAGTTCCTGCGCTCGGTGCCGGTCGGCGAGGAGCCGCTGCTCGACGCGCTGGAGCGGTGGTGCCGCTCGACGGCGGGCGTCGTGGTGCCGCGGGAGGCCTGGGACTGGGCCAAGGTCCCCGAGCACCTGCGCCCGACGTACCGCGTCGTCGACGAGCAGGGCCGCGAGCAGGCCCGCGGCAAGGACCTCGAGGCGCTCAAGGCCCCGTTGCGCGGCCAGTTCCAGCAGGCGATGGACGAGGTCGCCACCGACTCAGGGCTCGCCCGCACCGGCGAGACCACGTGGGTCTTCGGCGACCTGCCCGGCTCGATCACCCAGACCCGCGCCGGCCACGAGGTCACCGCCTACCCCGGGCTCGTCGACGAGGGCGCGTCGGTGGGCCTCGAGGTCGTCGGGTCCGCGGAGGAGCGCGACGCCCGGCACCGGCTGGGTGTCGTACGGCTGGTGCTGCTCGGGCTCGACGCGGGCGGCGACAACACCGTGAAGCGGGTCGTGGACGGCCTGACCAACACCGAGAAGCTGGGGCTGGCCGGCTCGCCCTACCCCTCGGTCGCCGAGCTGCTCGAGGACTGCCGCACCGCGGTGGTCGTCGAGGCGGTCGACGCCCGACCCGCGGTGCGGTCGCAGGCGGCGTACGACGCCCTGCTGGCCACCGTGCGTGCCGACCTCGAGCCGCGCGTGCGCGCCGTGCTGGCCGACGTCGTGCGGGTGCTGTCGGCCTGGCGCGGTGTCGAGAAGGACCTCTCGGGTCGCGCGGACATGGCGATGCTGCCGGCACTCACCGACATGCGGGCCCAGCTCGGCCGGCTCGTCGCCCGCGGCTTCATCGGGGAGGCCGGCCCGACCCGGCTGCGGCGGTTCACCGTCTACCTCGCAGCCCTGGCCCACCGGCGCGAGAAGCTGCTCGAGGGCGGCGGCTCGATCGGCCGCGACCGACAGCTGATGGACCGCATCGGCGACCTCCAGGACTCCTGGCTGCACGCGGTCGCTGCCCTCCCCGAGGGCCGCCCGCTGCCGGAGCGGCTGCGCGAGGCCCGCTGGCTGCTGGAGGAGTACCGCATCTCGCTGTGGGCCCAGCAGCTCGGCACCGCCCAGTCCGTCTCCGACCAGCGGATCCGCAAGGTGCTCGCCGGCTGACTCGGCGCCGGTTCGAGCGTGGCTCGGCGCCGGTCCGAGTGCTCGGCGGTGAGGCGAGCGGCCCCTCAGGCCAGCCGGCCGGCGAGCTCGGCGTGCCCGGCGGCCTCGAGCTGTTCGGCGAGGGTGAGCAGCCGGGCCACGTCCTCGTCGGAGGCGTCGTGGGTGGAGGCGTTGCCGGCGGCGACCACCCGCGCGAACGCCGAAGCACGGAACAGCACGTCGGCGAAGTCCGCGGACGCGATGCCACGCAGCACCTCGTCGACCATCGCCTTGAGCTGGTCGGGCCCGGGCGGGTCGGCGACCCCGGCCACGACCCGGGCGACCTGCGCGCGGGCGCGGCCCTCGTCGTACGCCCTGGCGATCCGCGCCGGCTCCGCGTGCACCCACTGGCGCAGCAGGAAGAGCCGCCACAGGCAGCCGGCCAGCGAGTCCGCGGGGGCGCCGGCCCACAGCTCGGCGATCGCCTCGATCCCCTCGGTGTCGGCCAGGTGCAGCACCCGCTCGGCGACCCCCTCGTCGTCGGACGCCCGGGACCCGCGCACGAGCAGCGTGGCCGCGCGGTCCGCGGCCTCGGTGACCAGCGCCGGGTCGGCTCCGCCTTCGACCGCGTCGAAGAACGCCGAGGTCTTCTGGGTCGGTCGGTGGTGGGGGCGGCTCACCCGACCACGGTACGCCGCCCGCTGCCGCCCCCTTGAGGCGCCGGCTCGGCACTCCACGCTCGACCCGGGGCGGAGGTGTGTGGGACGGCTTGTGTGAGCGACAGAGGGACCTAGACTGGTCACTTGTGCGCCGGGCCGCGGCAGCCCCGGGTCCCAACATCAGCCGCTACGAGCGGCCACGCGCCGTGAGGCGCTCCCGGTCCGGCGCACAACACTTACTCCGGGGCTCACCCGTCCCGGGCGGACCTGTCCGGGCTCACCCTGGCGGTCGCCCACGACCTCGGGTCTAGGGTCGGCGGCATGGCCACCGTCCCCCGCCCCCGTCGCGTGCGCACGGCCCTGCGCCGGGCCCGCCTCCGGGTCTCCCGCGGCCTGCGGGTCACCTACAACCCGCGCACCGACGGCAAGCCCGACCCGGGCGAGGTCGTGTGGGCGTGGGTGCCCTACGAGGACGACCCGCGCCAGGGCAAGGACCGTCCCGTGCTGCTGCTCGCCCGCGACCGGCAGCGGCTCTACGGGTTGATGCTCTCCAGCGTCGACCACGACCGCGACCGGGACGACGAGGCCCGGCACGGCCGGCACTGGATGGACGTCGGCGCCGGGGGGTGGGACCGCGAGCGGCGGCCCAGCGAGGTGCGGCTGGACCGCCTGCTGACCCTCGCGCCCGCCGACGTACGCCGCGAGGGGGCCGCCCTGGACCGGCCGACCTTCGAGCGGGTGGTCGCCGGGGCGCGCGCCTTCCACGACCTCGCCTGAGCCTGCTTGCCCGAGCCTGCCCACCCGCCTGCGGGCCGCGGCCATCGACTGCCGGGTGGACCAGAGTTCCCGCCGGCGCCGTGAGGATCGGCACGTCGGCGCCGGCTCAGCGACCCGGTGCGTACTGAGTAGGGTGGCGGCGCGGGTCGTGCGACCCGGGACCGGGGAGGCGTGAGGTGAGGGTGACGGCGGTGGCGACGGGCAGTCCGAGGGGACGGGCCCGCCTGCGGCGCGCAGGCGTGGCCGCGACGTGCGTCGCCCTGCTCGCGACCCTGGCCGCCTGCACCTCCGAGGACGACCAGCCGCCGCTCAGCCCGGACCCCGTCCCTGCTCCGCGCGCGGAGGACCAGCTGACCCTGGCGGTCTGGGGGAGTGCCATCGAGGTCGCCACCTACGAGCGCCTCATGGCGGAGTACTCCGCACGCTCGGACACCTCCGAGGTCGAGGTCGTCGCGTTCGCCGACCGCGAGGAGGCGATGGACGCCATCGAGGCCGGGGAGGTCCGCCCCGACGTCTTCATGGCCTCCCGCCGCGACCTCAGCCGCCTGCGCGAGGACGGCCGCACCATCCCGGTCGACGAGCTGCTCGACGAGCGCTTCGTCGAGTTCGGCGACGGCTACGCCCGCGACGCGCTGCTCGCCTTCTCCGCCGACCAGCGCCTGCAGTGCATGCCCTTCGAGGTCTCCCCGACGGTCGTCTACTACAACAAGGACCTGGTCGACTTCGAGCGGATGCGCGAGCGCGGTCTCGACGCGCCCACGAGTCCCAACCGCTGGAGCTTCGAGCAGTTCCGCGAGGCCGCGGAGTTCGCGACCCGCCCGCGCCGCGGCACGAAGGGCGTCCACGTCGACCCGTCGCTGGCCGGCCTCGCCCCGTTCGTGTACGCCGGGGGCGGCGACCTCTTCGCCGACGGCGAGCCGCCCACGTCGCTGGCCTTCAGCGAGGAGTCCACGCGCGAGGCCCTCGAGCGCACCCTGGCGCTGCTGCGCAGCGGCCCGCTGACCCTCAGCGACAGCCAGCTGGAGCGGGCCTCCGCCCTGGAGTGGTTCCGCCGCGGCAAGCTGGCCATGATCACCGGCGACCGGTCCTGGGTGCCGGGGTTGCGCGTGACCCAGGGCCTGGAGTTCGACGTCATGCCGATCCCCACGATCGAGGAGACCGCCACGACCGGTGAGCTGATCGGCTTCTGCCTGGCCCGCCGGCCGGTCTCGCTGTCGGGTGCCGCCGACCTGCTCGTGCACCTGATCTCCGACGACGTGGTGCGGCCGCTGACCCGCAGCGGCTCCCTCGTGCCCGCCAACCAGCAGGTGGCCCTCTCGGAGGACTTCCTCCAGCCCGGTCGCCTGCCGGAGTCCGCGACGGTCTTCACCGACTCCGTCGACGACATGGTGATCCCGCCGCTGCTGGACTCCTGGGGTCCGCTGCAGCGGGCCGTCGACGAGCTGGTCGCGAGCCTCGTGACCGCGCCGGGCGTGCTCGACCTCGAGACCGTCACCGCCGAGATCGACCTGGCCTCCCAGCTGGTGCTGGCGCCGGATCCGGTCGTCGGCGAGGACGGCGAGCCGGTCGAGGAGCCGCAGGACTAGTCCGCGGGGACGTCCTCCGGCTCGGAGTCCGGCACCGGCTCGTCACCGTGCAGGATCGCGGCCACGAGCAACGGCGTCACGAGCTCGACCTGCCACGGTCGCGCGCCGTATCCGGTGAGCTGCTCGCCCACGGCCTCGGCCAGCGCCTCGGCGTCGCGGGTGCGCGGCGGTGTCCAGAGGGTGCGACGGAGGTAGTCGGGGGTCAGCAGCTGCTCGGCGGGCATGCCGTGCTCCTCGGCGAGCGCGGCCATCGCGTCGCGGGCGTGCTGGAGGCGGCGCGCGGCGACCGGGTCGCGGTCGGCCCAGGCCCGCGGCGGCGGCGGACCGTCGGTGCGCGGCTGCCGGGTGGGCAGGTGCTCCTCGGGCATCTCGGCGACCTGCTGCAGCGCGGCCACCCAGCGGCTGGAGTAGCGCTCGGCGCCCCGGCCGTGGAACCCCTTGAGCCCGAGCAGCGACGCCTTGTCGGTGGGCAGCGCGGTCGCGGCGACGGTGATCGCGGAGTCGGGGAGGATCCGGCCCGGGGTGACGTCGCGCTGCTCGGCGATCTCGTCGCGCAGCTCCCACAGCGCCTTGACCGCGCCGAGGGAGCGGCGTCCGCGGATCTTGTGCAACCCGCTCGTACGCCGCCACGCATCGACGCGGGGAGTGGGCTCGAAGCTGCGCAGCGCGTCGAACTCCTGGCGCGCCCACTCCGCCTTGCCGGTCGCCTCGAGCTCCTCGGCCAGCAGGTGGCGCAGCTCGAGGAGGACCTCGACGTCGAGCGCGGCGTACTCCAGCCAGGGGCGCGGCAGCGGGCGGGTCGACCAGTCGACGGCCGAGTGCTCCTTCTTCATCCGCTGGCCCAGCAGCGTCTCGACCAGGGTGGCCAGGCCGACGCGGGGATAGCCCAGCAGCCGGCCGGCGAGCTCGGTGTCGAAGAGCGCGGCGGGGGACAGGCCCTCGTCGCGCAGGCAGGGGAGGTCCTGGGTGGCGGCGTGCAGGATCCACTCCGCGTCGCCGATGGCCTCCTGCAGCAACGGCAGGCCGTCGAAGGCGGCCGGGTCGACCAGGTGCGTGCCCGCGCCCTCGCGGCGCAGCTGGATGAGGTAGGCGCGGTTGGAGTAGCGGTAGCCCGAGGCGCGCTCGGCGTCGATCGCGACGGGTCCGGTGCCGCCGGCGACCGCCTCGCACGTGGCCTCGAGCTGCGCGCGGGTGTCGACCACGGCGGAGAGACCGTCACGCAGCGTGAGGAGCGGGGCCGGCGGTGCCTCCGGCTCGGCGGGCGCCTCCGGGACGTCCTCGGCAGCCGGCTCGGCAGGCTCCTGGGGGTCGCTCATCTGCTGCGCCCGCGTCGGCTCGGCATGACCGCGACGCCGTCGGGGACCGGCGGGAGCCCTGCAGCGGTGCACAGCAGCTCGCCCCAGGCCTCGACGTGCGGGGTCACGTCGGGCGCCGCGTCGGGGTCGCCGGCCCGCTCGGGGGAGGCCAGCGGGGTCCACGAGGCGCGGACCTCGATCTGGGCGGTCCCGCCCTCCTCGCTCATGCCGCCGAAGCTCTCGGTGGCCACGCGGGTGACCGTCCCCGAGGCGGCGGTGTACGCCGCCCCGTGGGCGTCCAGCGCCTCGGTCAGCCAGTCCCACCCGACCGCGGAGAGCATCGGGTCGGTGACCAGGTCCAGCTCGATCTCGGCCCGGACGTAGGCGACCAGGCGGAAGGTGCCGTCCCACGCGTCGTTGCCCGCGGGGTCGTGCAGCAGGATGATCCGCCCGGTGCCGAGGTCGACGTCGTCGACGGTGACGTCGGCGGAGATCGCGGCGGCGTACGGCGCGATCCGCTGCGGTGCGGGCATCGGCTCGCACAGCACCTCGGGCCGCATCCTGGCCCGCCGCATGCCGGCCACCGCCTCGCGGAACGCGGGGGGCTCGGCGGACGCACCCGCTCCGGGGTGCGTCTCCTGGCGGACGACCATGGCTTCACAGTAGGTCCGGTTCGGGTGAAGGGATGTGCGAACACGCCGGGACCCTGGGAGGCTGGCCCGGTGACGAGCCCCACCTCCAGCCCCACCCCCGGCCCTGCCGCCAGCCCCGCGCAGGACCTCTCCGGCAGCGCGTTCCTCAAGGCCCTGCGCGGCGAGCCGGTGCCGCACACCCCGGTGTGGTTCATGCGCCAGGCGGGCCGCTCGCTGCCGGAGTACCTCAAGGTGCGCGAGGGTGTCGGGATGCTGGAGTCCTGCATGGACCCCGGGCTGGTCGTCGAGATCACCATGCAGCCGGTGCGCCGCTACGGCGTCGACGCCGCCATCTTCTTCTCCGACATCGTGCTGCCGCTCAAGGCGGTCGGGGTCGACCTCGACATCAAGCCCGGCGTCGGGCCGGTCGTGGCCGAACCGGTGCGCACCCTCGAGGACGTCGCGCGGATCCCCGACCTGACGCCCGAGCACGTCCCCTTCATCACCCAGGCCGTGCAGGGCCTGGTCGGCGAGCTCGGGAGCACCCCGCTCATCGGTTTCGCCGGCGCGCCGTTCACGGTGGCGTCGTACCTCGTGGAGGGCGGGCCGTCGAAGGAGCACGCGAGGACCAAGGCGATGATGTTCGGCGCGCCCGACGTGTGGGCGGCGCTGATGGAGAAGATCGCCGGGATCGCCGCGACCTACCTCGAGGTCCAGGTCGCCGCCGGGGCCTCCGCGGTGCAGCTCTTCGACTCCTGGGCCGGGGCGCTGACCCCGCAGGACTACGCCGCCCATGTGCAGCCGCACTCCGCGCGCGTGCTGGAGCGGGCCGGGACCCTGGGCGTGCCGCGCATCCACTTCGGCGTCGGCACCTCCAACCTGCTCGACCTCATGGGCGAGGCCGGTGCCGACGTGGTCGGCGTCGACTGGCGCACCCCGTTGGAGCGGGCCATCCCGATGGTCGGCGACCGCGGCGTCCAGGGGAACCTCGACCCCACGCTGGTGTTCGCCCCGACCGAGGTGATGACCGCGCGCGCCGCCGAGATCATCGAGGCCGGCCGTGCGGCCAAGGGCCACGTCTTCAACCTCGGCCACGGCGTGCTGCCCTCGACCGACCCCGACCAGCTCGCGCGGCTGACGGAGTTCGTCCAGGGCTACGAGCTGGCCTGACCTCCCGTGGTCCGCTTGCGGGCCTGCCCACCGCGCCGCCGCGACGACGGCCGGGCGACCAGGCGCACGCGGATGACGTGGTCGTCGCGCTCCTCGACCTCGACGTAGTCCTGCGCGCGGGCCAGCGTCACGAGCTTGCCGAAGCCGTAGTTGCGCGGGTCGAAGGAGGACTGGCTGCTGCCGAGGTAGCTGCCGACCGAGCCCAGGTGGGCCCACCCGTCGTCGTCGGAGGTCGCGTCGATCGCGGAGGTCAGGAGCTTCTGCAGGTCCGGCAGCGGCGCCTGCTCCTCGGCGGCCGGCTCGGCTCCCGTGGCCTCCTCGTCGTCGCCGTGGTCGCCGAGCACCTCGAGGTAGATGAACTTGTCGCACGCCGCGACCAGTGACGGCGGGGTGCGGCGCCGGCCCAGGCCGTAGACCGTCTTGCCGGACTCGCGCAGCCGCGTGGCCAGGCGGGTGAAGTCGGAGTCGCTGGAGACGATCGCGAAGGCCTCCAGGTTGCCGGAGTAGAGCAGGTCCATCGCGTCGATGATCAGCGCGGAGTCGGTGGAGTTCTTGCCCTGCGTGTAGGCGAACTGCTGGACCGGCTGGATGGCGTGCTGGTTGAGCGCCTTCTTCCAGCCCACCAGCTGCTGGGTGGTCCAGTCGCCGTAGGCGCGCTTGACGGTCGGCACGCCGTAGCGCGCGACCTCCTCGAGGAGGGCTCCCGCGTGGGAGGCGGAGGTGTTGTCGGCGTCTATGAGGACCGCCATCCGGACGGCGGAGGAGTCGGCCATCCCGCCATCCTGCCCGAACCGGGTGCCGGGGTGGGCTCAGCCCTCGGTGGGCCCGGCCGGCGCGGCCGTCGCCGGCGCGGCCGTCACCGGCGTACGACGGCGGCGGGCCGCGGCCCGCAGGAGCAGCCAGCCCGGGACACCGACGAGCAGGGCCGCCGCGGCGAAGGGCAGCACGGCGCCGGTGACGGTGGCGAGGCCGACCGCGACGGCGGTGAAGCCGTCCCAGCCCTTCTCGAGCCCGGCGAGGAAGCCGGAGCCGTCGTCCTCGTCGGGGCCGCCGTCCTCGGCGTGGCGCTGGAGGTGGACGGTGATCGTCGACAGCGAGGTGCGGTCGGCGAGGTAGGCCTGCTGCTGGAGCAGGGAGTTGAGGTCGGCCTCGCGGCGGCTCAGCTCGCGCTCGACCGAGACGACGGCCTGGATGGTGCCGGCCCGGGCGAGCAGCGCCTCGATCCGGGCGATCGACTCGCGCTGGATCCGGATCCGCACCTCGGTGTCGACGACCTGGGTCGTGACGTCCTCCGAGGAGGTCGAGGAGGCCTCCAGGTCGGCGAGGCCCTCGAGCTCGTCCATGGCCTCGGTGAAGTCGTCGCTCGGGACCCGCAGCACCAGGCGGGCGTCGCGCACGGCGCCCTCCTCGTCGGTGCTGGTCTCGGAGTCGGTGACCTGGCCACCGAGCCGGTCGACGACCTTCTGCACCTCGAAGCGCGCCTCGGCCACGTCGTCGGCGCGCAGGCTCACGGTGCCGGTGCTGATGACCGACGGCTCGCGCAGCGTCGTGGATGCCTGGCCCTGCCGGACGCCGGTCCGCCCGGTCGAGCCGGAGGTCGAGCCGCCGGCGTCGGAGTCCTGCGCCTCGACGTCGTAGGCCAGGCCGCGGCCGTCAGCGGCCGCGGGGACCTCGCCCTCGACCAGACCCGAGTCGACGAGCGCCTCCTCGCTGGCTGCGGTGTCGCCTCCCCCCGAGTCGCTCGCGCAGGCGGTGAGGCCGAGGAGGAGGGCGGCGAGCAGGGCTGCCGCCCGGGGCGGGACGGAGGCGCCGAGGGCGCGGGGCGTGCGGGTCATGCCGCTGGGACGCGAAGCGGCCGCAGGGGGTTCCCGCGCCGGCCACCGGGCCCGTGGGACGCTGGCGACGTGACGGGTGAGCATCGCGACGTGGTGGTCGTCGGCGCCGGGATCGGTGGCCTGGCCGCGGCGCACCGGCTGAGCGGGCTGGGCCGCGACGTGCTGGTGCTGGAGGGCTCGCCGGAGGTCGGGGGTGTGCTGCGCCGTCGTACCGTCGCCGGGGTCGGGGTCGACGTCGGCGCCGAGGCGATGCTCAACCGCCGCCCCGAGGGCGTCGCGCTGGCCGCCGAGCTGGGGCTCGAGGTCTGCCACCCCGCGCAGGCGTCCTCGCGGATCTGGACCCGCGGCGCCCTGCGCCCGCTGCCGCGCTCGCTCATGGGCGTGCCGCTCGACTTGAAGGACCTCGAGGCCAGCGGTGTCCTCACCGCCGACGAGCTCGACCGCGTGCGCGCCGAGCGCGGCCACGCACCCACCGACGTCGGCGAGGACGTCACCGTCGGCGCACTCGTCGACGACCGGCTCGGACCGGCCGTCACCGACCGGTTGGTCGAGCCCCTGCTGGGCGGGGTGTACGCCGGGCACGCCCGCGCCATCTCCGCCCGCGCGGCGGTCCCGCAGCTGGTCGCGCTGGCCGAGAAGGGCTCGCTGCTCGACCAGGCGCCGTCGCTGTCCGCGCCCGCGACCTACTCCGCGCCCGTCTTCGCCGGCCTGGCCGGCGGCATGGGTGGCCTGCCCCTGGCCCTCGCCGAGCGGCTCGAGGTGCGCACGCAGGAGACGGTGCGGCGGCTGACCCGCGAGCACGCCCGGTTCCGCCTCCTCGTCGGGCCGACCACCGCAGAACGCACGATCACCGCCGACGCCGTGGTCCTCGCGGTCCCGCCGCCGGCAGCAGCCCGGCTGCTCGTCGACCTCGCCCCGGTCGCCGGCGAGCTGGTCGGGGGCATCGGCACCGCATCGGTCGCGGTGGTCACGCTCGCCTTCCGGGTGGGCGACGTCGGAGACCTCGCCGGGACCGATGCCTCGGGCTTCCTCGTGCCGCCGGTCGAGCAGCGCGCCATCAAGGCCGCGACCTTCTCCTTCGCCAAGTGGGGCTGGGTCCGTGCGGCCGGCGCCGCCGAGGGGCTCCTCCACCTGCGCACGTCCCTGGGCCGGCACGGGGAGGAGGCGTCGCTCCAGGTCCCCGACGAGGCGTTGGTCGCGGCCTCCCTGGCCGACCTCGCCGAGGCCGTCGGGCTGCGCGCCCGGCCCGTCGACACCCACGTGCAGCGGTGGGGCGGGGGGCTCCCGCAGTACGCCCTGGGCCACCTCGGCCGGGTCGCGCGCATCCGCGCCGAGCTGGCGCGGGTGCCCGGGCTCGCCGTCTGCGGAGCGGCGTACGACGGGGTGGGCATCCCCGCCGTCATCGGCTCGGCCGAGCGGGCGGTCGCGCGGCTCGGGTGACCTTGGTCCCTCCGGCTCGGTCGGTCACGGCCGGGTTGGCACAATGGCGAGCATGAGCGAGACGAAGTCCAACGCCGCCCGGGTCAAGGAGATCAACGCCTCGATCCGCTACACCATGTGGTCGGTCTTCCGGCTCCGCGACGTCCTGGGCGACAGCGACCGCACGGCCGAGGGCGCCGAGGTCGAGAAGCTCTTCGCCGAGCTCGCCGAGGCCGACACCGTGGTCCGCGGCGTCTACGACGTCAGCGGCCTGCGCGCCGACGCCGACATCATGCTCTGGACCCACGCGGCCACCAGCGAGGAGCTGCAGTCGGCGTACCACCGCTTCCGGCGCACCGCCTTCGGTGCCCGCTTCGAGCCGGTGTGGTCGCAGATGGCGCTGCACCGCCCGGCGGAGTTCAACAAGTCCCACGTGCCGGCGTTCCTCGACGACGAGGAGCCGAAGAAGCACGTCTGCGTCTACCCCTTCGTCCGCTCCTACGAGTGGTACCTCCTCGAGGACTCCGAGCGCCGCGCGATGCTCGCCGAGCACGGCAAGATGGCGCGCGACTACAAGGACGTCCGCGCCAACACCGTGGCCTCCTTCGCCCTCGGCGACTACGAGTGGCTGCTGGCCTTCGAGGCCGACGAGCTCTACCGCATCGTCGACCTCATGCGGCACCTACGCGGCTCCGAGGCCCGGCGCCACGTGCGCGAGGAGATCCCCTTCTACACCGGCGCGCTGACCCCGGTCGCCGACCTCGTGGACCGGCTGCCCTGAGCACCTCCCGGCGACCGCGGGAACCGGTCGTCCGCTGCGTACGTCGCAGCGGCATGACCCCGACCCTCGCGAGCCTGCGCCTCCTGGTCCTCGCACCGCTGCTGCTGGCCCTCACCGCGTGCGGAGGCGACGACACCGTCGCCCGCGACCCCGGCTCCACCGACCCGGCGGACCCGGCTGGTCCGCCCGCCCTGGTGCTGCCCGCCGACGTCCGCACCGCCAACCTGGCGATGGTGATGGACACCGGGAAGGGGCCCGAGGTCTGCCTCGGCCCGATCGCGGAGTCGTGGCCGCCCCAGTGCAGCGGCCCCGCGCTGCTCGACTGGGACTGGTCGGCACAGGAGATGCACGAGAGGCAGGGGCGGACCCGCTGGGGCTCGTTCGCCATCACCGGGTCCTGGGACGGGAAGGCCCTCGCCGCCACCGACGCGATCCCGGCGGCGCTCTACGACGTGATGGCGCAGGAGCCGAGCACGCCGCCGGACCCGGACCCGCCGGTCCCCGCCGGGGAGCTGCGGCGCATCGCCGAGGAGCTCCAGGAGGTGCTCCCCGGCGTCCAGGGCACCTACGCCGCCGAGACCCACGTGCTGGCCGACGTGTTCTACGACGACGGCTCGCTCCAGGAGTGGGCCGACGCGACGTACGGCGAGGGCGTCGTGCGGCTGCTGGCCGCGATGGTCCCCGCCACGTCCTAGCCGTGGCGCCGGCCGCGGGTCAGCCGGCGACGCGGTTGCCCTGGGCGTCCTCGAGGGTGAGGCTGACGGAGTTGATGCAGTAGCGGTCGCCGGTGGGCGTGCCGTAGCCGTCGGGGAAGACGTGGCCCAGGTGGGAGCCGCAGCTCTTGCACAGCACCTCGACCCGGCGCATCCCGTGGCTGTTGTCCTCGCGCTCCTCGACGGTGTCGGGCAGCGACTGGTAGAACGACGGCCAGCCGCAGCCGGAGTGGAACTTGGTCTCGGAGCGGAAGAGCTCGGCGTCGCAGGCCTTGCAGCGGTAGACGCCCTCGGTCTCGGTGTCGGTGAGCTTGCCGACGAAGGCGCGCTCGGTGCCGGCCTCGCGGAGCACGGCGTACTCCAGGGGGGAGAGCTGCTCGCGCCACTCGGCGTCGGTCTTGGCCACGTCGTAGGACATGCCTCGAACCTAGCCCGCGCGGGCAACGTCGCCCAGCCTGTGACCCAGCCTGCCGCGGGCCCATGCTTCACCCTGCCGGGTCGTTGACGCACCGGTGTGCACAGGCGTTCACTGACCGGGCTGGTAAGGAGATCGGTCGACAGCGCTCGGGGGCCCCGGATGGCAGGTGCAGGAACCAAGGTCAGGTCTGCGGCGCGGGTGGTCCCGTGGGAGCGCGTGCGCCGGGCGGGCTCGAAGCTGACCACTCCGCTGCACCCCGACGACTACCTGCGCCTGGTCAACCCGCTGTGGAGCCAGCGCGAGCTGCGCGGCCGCATCGAGGAGGTCATCCCCGAGACCGACGACGCCGCCACCCTGGTGATCCGTCCCGGGTGGGGCTGGCGCTTCGACCACCGCCCGGGTCAGTACGTCGGGATCGGTATCCCGGTCGACGGGACGTTCCAGTGGCGCTCCTACTCCATCTCCTCCGCCCCCCGGCGCTCCGGCCGCACCATCACGATCACCGTCCGGGCCATGCCCGAGGGCCTGCTCTCGACCCACCTGGTCAAGGGCCTCGAGCCCGGCACGATCGTGCGCCTGGCCGCGCCGGAGGGCGACTTCGTGCTGCCCGAGCCGCCGCCGGCCAAGATGCTCTTCCTCGTGGGCGGCTCCGGCGTTACCCCTGTGATGGCGATGCTGCGCACGATGGAGCGCCGCGGGCAGCTGCGCGGCGCCGACGGCCAGGGGGGCGGCGTCGACGTGGTGATGCACTACTCCAGCCCCACGCCGGAGCGGATGATCTTCGCCGACGAGCTGCAGCGCCTGGCCGAGGAGCACGACGGGCTCGCCCTGCACCGGCTGCACACCGACACCGACGGCATGCTCGACCTCGGCCACGACGAGGGCGGCATCGACTCCTTCTGCCCCGACTGGCGCGAGCGTGAGACCTACGCCTGCGGGCCGGGGCCGATGCTGGACGCCATCACGGAGTTCTTCGCGTCCCACGACCTCGAGGACAGGCTCCACCTCGAGCGCTTCACCCTCCAGCTCGGGGGCGAGGGGGGCGAGGGCGGCACCATCACCTTCCGCAACAGCGGCAAGAGCATCGACGCCGACGGGGCGACCACGGTCCTGGAGGCGGGGGAGTCGGCCGGCGTCGGCATGCCCTACGGCTGCCGCATGGGCATCTGCCACACCTGCACCCTGACCCTCGTCGAGGGCAAGGTGCGCGACCTGCGCAACGGGGACGAGTTCGACCAGCGCAACGAGCAGGTGCAGACCTGTGTCACCGCCGCCGTCGGCGACTGCACCTTCGACATCTGAGCACCACCCGAGCCACACCTGAGCACCACCGAGGAACGGAGACACCCATGGCGATCTCGGACGTCCGGGAGTACATGCACCTCACCGAGGAGCAGGTCGAGGAGCTCGGTCGCGAGCTCGACGCGATCCGCGAGGAGGTCGAGGCCTCGCGGGGCGCCGCCGACGCGGCGTACATCAACCGGTTGATCAAGATCCAGCGCGGCCTGGCCGTCGCGGGACGACTGACGCTGATGCTCGGCACCCAGTCCAGGCGGACGCGCGTCCCCGCGGTCCTCGCGGGCACGAGCATGCTGGCCCTCCACAAGATCCTCGAGAACATGGAGATCGGCCACAACGTCATGCACGGCCAGTGGGACTGGATGAACGATCCCGAGATCCACTCCTCCAACTGGGAGTGGGACACCGCGCAGCCGGCCGAGCAGTGGAAGCACTCGCACAACTACGTGCACCACCAGTTCACCAACGTGCTGGGCTACGACAACGACATCGGCTACGGCATCCTGCGGATGGCCCGCGAGCAGCGGTGGAACGTCTTCAACCTCGGGCAGCCGGTCTACAACGCGTTGCTCGCCGGGCTCTTCCAGTGGGGGGTCGCGCTGCACGACCTCGACCTGGAGAAGATCCGCAAGGGCGAGAAGGACCCGAAGGAGATGAAGCGGCAGCTGCGCCAGATCTGGCGCAAGGGCCGCAACCAGGCGCTCAAGGACTACGTGGTCTACCCGGCGCTGTCCGGGCCGCAGTGGAGGACGACGCTGAAGGCCAACGCCGCGGCGAACTTCACCCGCAACATCTGGGCCTACGTGATCATCTTCTGCGGGCACTTCCCCGACGGGGCGATGCACTTCACCGAGGAGGAGATCGAGGACGAGACCCGCGCGGAGTGGTACCTCCGGCAGATCCTCGGCGCCGCCAACTTCGAGGGCGGCCCGCTGCTGCACATCCTCTCGGGCAACCTCGGCTTCCAGATCGAGCACCACCTGTTCCCCGACCTGCCGAGCAACAGGTACGCCGACATCTCGGTGCGCGTGAAGGAGCTGTGCGCGAAGTACGACATCCCCTACACGATCGGCCCGCTGCACCAGCAGTACGGCCAGGCGCTGCGCACGATCATCAAGCTGTCGGTGCCCAACGGCTGGACCAGCGACGACAAGCCGCCGCAGCCCCCGGCCAAGCCCGACTCGCCCGAAGCCCCGCCGATCGACAAGGGTCGCAAGTCCGACGCCGAGCGACCCCCGCGACGCAGCGAGCTCGGTGCGTGGTCGCGCGGCAAGCAGGCGTCGTGAGGTCGGCCTGATGCTGCGTGGCCTGAGCCGCGACGTCGACCCGGTCTCCGCGCCCTTCGCGTGGGAGACCGGGCCCGACGGTCGCCGCGAGCTGGTCGGCACCCGGGTCACCCAGTGCGCGCTGTCGCGCATCTGCGGTGCCTGCGCGGAGTCGCTCGGGCGACCGATCGCCTTCGTCGGCGACGACCTCGAGGTCGCGCGCAACGCCTTCCACGCCCCACCGCTGCACGAGTCCTGCGCCGAGGGGCTGGCTTCCGTCGAGCCCTCGTGGCGGGTCGTGCGGACCGCCGCCTTCGAGTTCGTCCGGCCCACCTCCGAGGACCTCGACCGGCGGCCGGTGTTCCAGCCGTCCGTGCTGCTGGGCTGAGACCGGGTCAGCGGCGCACGGACACCGTGTCGCGGCCGGGTGCGTGGTCGGCCAGCGTCGCGGTCGCCACGAGACGCCGCGCCCGCGCGGGCCGCACCCGCACCGAGCAGGTCCCGTCGGCGGCCGTCGTGCAGCGCTCGCCGGCCAGCAGCACCTCGGCGCCCGCGACCCGGTCGCCAGCGTCGGTGACCGTGAACCCCACCCGGGTGCGCCGGTCGACCCGGATGCGGTCCGGCGCGGCCGCGAGCGACAGCCCCGGCAGTGCCTCCTGGTGCCACAGGGCCGTGGTGTCGTTGAGCACGACGTCGGCGGTGCCACCGGTGGCGTCGATGTCGACGCCCCAGCTGCTCGGCTCGCCAGAGACCGTGCGGAAACCCAGGTCAACCGCGGCGCCCCAGCTGCCGCCGCCGGCGGAGGAGCGGGCGGCACGGACGTCGTGGTCGGACACCCACGCGACCCAGACCCGTCCCGCCGGACCGGCCGACAGCGCGGCGTACCTCGCGTTCGGGCTGTTCGGCACCCGTGAGGGCGCGGCTTCGCCCACGCGCCAGACCGCGAGGTACTCCCGGGTCGGGTAGCCGACCGGGTACGCCACGAAGACGCCGTCCGCGGTGGCGAGCAGGGGAGCGCTGCCGGAGAGGGTGCTCGTCGACTCGGTGCCCTCGTAGTCAACCACCGAGCGGGGCGCGCGCAGGACGGGGCCGAGGGTGGGGGCGACGCGCTGGACGAAGACCCCCAGGCTCGTCGGGGTGCGCCCGTTGGCCACCCACGACGCCCACACCTCGTCGGTGCCCGGCACACGGGCCAGCTCGGCGTCGTAGACGCAGCACTGGTCCACGCCGGTGCGCTGGTCGTCGGCGGCCGCCTCCGGATCGCCCACCTCGCCGCTGCGCAGGAGGACGTCGGAGCCGCTCGGGGTGAACGCCACCATCGCCGACCCGTCGAGGCGGTCGACGGCGCCGGTGCCGTTGGAGGCGTAGGCGTTGCCGCTCTTGGACAGGAACGTCGGCTGCAGGCTCCAGACGGCGCCGGAGGCATCCGACGTGGCGTGGTACATCCGTCCGCTGTTGAACGGATCCGTCGCCACCACGTCGCGCAGCCCACTGAAGACCACCCGCAGACCGGAACCCGATCGCAGGATCTCGGGGTCGCGGGTCAGTGCGTCCCACTCCTCGACCACGGTGCTGCGGGCCACGACCTCGCCGTCGTCGCCGAGCACGACGTGCTGGAGGGACTGGTGCGAGATCGAGTCCTGGCGCGTGTAGACCACGTGCAGCAGGCCGTCGTCGGTGCGGACCGACGACGGCCGGGCGATGTTGCCGATCTGCTCGGACGTCTCCCCGCTCACCCGGGTCCAGGTGCCGAGCGGGCCGGCGCTCGCAGGCGCCTGGCCGAGGAGCGGGAGAGCGAGAGCGAGTGCGGCCATGGTCGCCAGGGCGACGCGGGTCAGGGGTCGGGGGTCCGTGGGGGCACGAGGCATGGTCCGCAATCTAGGGAGGCTCCGGCGCCGGGGCGAGATGTTCCAGACCATTGCGGCCCGCCGTACGCCGCCCGCCCAGCTCTACCCCCGGGTTGCTCCCTGGGTTCCGCTGGGTGGGTCGTGGCGCGTTCGCGCCGCAGCAGGTCCTGATCTCGGTAAGAGCGTGGTCGCCCTGGGTGCCACCCGAGCTTCTTGGTGACGGTCCGTTCCGCGTCACCCTTCGCTGAGGTGCTCATCGTCCCGCACGTCTCGCACCCTCAGAAGCCCGTGGAGCACCAGGGCGTCGGGCCGGCGTGGTCGGCCATGGCGGCGAAGGTGTCGACGTCCGGGCCGTCCACGCGGCCGGCGGCGGCGTGGACCGTGACCGGCTGGTCGCCGAGGTAGAGCGCGCCGAGCGTCTCGGCGTCGAGGGTGACGCCCGGCTCGTCCTGGGTCGCCACGACGGTGGCCCGGCCCTTCTCAGTGGTGATCCGGAACCGACCGTCGGCGAACCCCATCCGGTCCTGCACCGCGAGCACGACCGTCGCGTCCTCACGCCAGGGCCGCGCCTCGAGCGCGGCGATGACGTCCAGGACCCGCACCCACAGGAAGTCGAACAGCGCGGTGCTGCGCACGACCCGCGGGTCGGTCACCGCCAGGTGGAGCGGGGTGTCGACGGGCACGCGGGACTTCACCACCTGCGCGAGGTCGATGTCGGCGAGGAACGACCAGAGCCGCCGCCACGCGACGTCGGTCAGCGCGTGCAGGCCCCGCAGCTCCACCACGCCCCGCTGCGGACCCTCGCCCTCGTCCTTGTGCTGGAACCGGGCGTAGCCGTCGACCTCGCCGTCCGCGTCCAGGTGCACCACGACCCTGGACCTGGTGTCCTTGTCGCCGGACTCCCAGTCCCGGCCCTCCTCGATCTGGCCGTAGAACGCCGGCCGCGAGACCGCGCCCCGGGTGGTGGCCAGGTGCCGGGCGAAGACCCGCTCGACGTGCGGGCGCGCCTGCGGCAGCTCGAGCAGCTGCAGCGAGCCGTCGTCCGCGGTGTCCCGCAGCCGGAACCGGCCGTGGCCGGTGTCGACCTCGACCATCCGCTGCCGCGTCGCCACCCCGAAGCCGAACCGGCCGTAGATCCCACCCTCCGACACCGTCAGCGCCGCCAGCGGCACACCGCGCGTCCTCGCGTCGGCGAGGTCGTCGGTCATCAGTCGACTGAGGATGCCGCGACGGCGGTGCGTCGGGGCCACGGTGACGTCGGTGATCATGTGCAGCGGCAGCTGCGTGCCGCCCCCGACGTTGATCGACCCGCCCCAGCTGGTGAAGGTCCCGACCGGCGGTGGGTCCGCGACCAGCGACGACGCGGCGTACGCCGCCCGCAGGGTCACGCCGTCGGCGCGGCTGTGCTCGAGCCAGAACTCCCGCTGCTTCTCGCTCAGGGAGCCCTCGTGGAAGCCGCGGTGCCAGGCGTCCCCGTACGCCGCCACCTTCGCCGCCATCGGACCCTCGGTCGCGTGGATGTCGAGGGTCTCGAAGGTCAGGTCGTCGTGGGAGCTCACCGACCCACCGTAGGGGCGCTCGTCGGGGTGGGGCCACGCGATTTGCGGTCGGCCTGTCGTCGCTGCGCCCTAGGGTCGGGGCATGGCGGCGAAGGCAGCGGAGGTGCAGGCGGGCGGCCGGGCGGTGCGCGTGAGCAGCCCCGACCGGGTCGTCTACGAGGCGACCGACCGGACGCCCGAGATCACCAAGCTCATGGTCGCGGAGTACGTCGCGTCCGTGGAGGACGGGTTGATGCGGGCCCTGCGCGACCGGCCGACCGCCCTGGAGCGCTGGCCCTCGGGCGTGCGCGAGGGGATGCGGCTGGCCACCGGCCCGCAGGACTCGAAGGCCGACGCGTTCTACCAGAAGCGGGTGCCCCAGGGAGCCCCCGACTACCTCGAGACCGCCACTATCACCTTCCCCTCGGGCCGCACCGCCGACGAGATCTGCCCGACCGAGATCGCGGTCCCCGTGTGGTGCGCCCACATGGGCACCCTCACCTTCCACCCGTGGCCGGTGCGGCGCACCGACGACCCGGCCAGCCTCGACCACCCCGACGAGCTGCGCATCGACCTCGACCCCCAGCCCGGTACGACGTTCGCCGACGCGGTCCGGGTCGCCGGCGTCGCGCGGGAGCTGCTGGAGGAGCTGGGCCTGCGCGGCTACGCCAAGACCTCGGGCAACCGCGGCGTCCACGTCTACGTGCGCATCCAGCCACGCTGGGAGTTCACCGACGTCCGGCACGCCGCGATCGGCTTCGGCCGCGCCCTGGAGCAGCGTGACGAGCAGGTGACGACCGCGTGGTGGAAGGAGGAGCGGGGCGCGCGGATCTTCGTCGACTACAACCAGAACAACCGCGACCGCACCATCGCCTCGGCGTATTCCCTGCGCCCGAAGCCGGGTGCCCCCGTGAGCACACCGCTGACGTGGGAGGCGCTGGCCGAGGTGCGCGACCCCCGTGACCTCAACCTCGTGACCGTCCCGCAGATGCTGGCCGACCAGGGCGACGCCTGGGCCACGATCGACGACGAGGCGTTCTCCCTCGAGCCGCTGCTCGAGCTGTGGGAGACGCTGCCGGGCGGGGAGCTCAACTTCCCGCCGGACTACCCGAAGATGCCGGGGGAGCCGCCGCGCGTGCAGCCCAGCAAGAAGGTCGCCTCGCACTGGGACGACGAGGGCAACCGGATCGCGGAATGACGAGACCCGCCCGGAGCGTGCTCCGGGCGGGTCGTCGTCGTGTCCTGGGCTCCCCCCGGAGCCCTTGCCTGGTGGATCGGAGCCACGCAGCCCCCCAGCCACGCGGACCTGTGATCACTGCTCCAGGTCACGAGGCCGCCCCCCGGCGACCTCGTGCTGACAACGCTAGGCAGTGCTGCCTCGCGAGGCCACCACGTGCGATCCACAAGATCGCCAGGGTTCGGTAACAGCAGGCGCCGGGGTGGTCGGCACGGCTGCCGGCGGGGGTCGGGGCGGGCGGTCGGCCACTGGTAGTTTTCGCCGCATGATGGTCTCCCACGAGAAGCGCGTGCTCTTCGTGCACGTGCAGAAGACCGGTGGCTCGACCATCGACCGGATGCTCCAGGCGGACATCCCGGACGTGCAGTACCTCCAGGGCCTGCGCGGCGGCCGCCACGCCCGGCTCGGCCCGGCACTCAAGGCCCACCCCGAGCTGTCGGACTACTTCATCTTCGGCTTCGTCCGGAACCCCTGGGCCCGGATGTACTCCTGGTACGCCATGATGCGCCGCGCCGAGACCCAGGCCGCCGAGGGCAACGAGAAGGCCGCCAAGCAGCTGGCCAAGAACCGGCTGTGGAAGCGCGTGCTGCCGGCGTACCCCGACTTCGAGAGCTTCGTGCTGCGCGGCCCCGACGAGCAGCGCGAGCTGCGCCGGGCCCAGATCACCTACCTGCGTGCCCGTGGCCGCCCGGCCGACTTCATCGGGCGCCAGGAGCGCTTCGACGAGGACCTGCGACAGGTCTGGGAGCGGATCGGCCTGGAGTGGCCCGGCGAGACCCTCAAGGTCAACACCGGCCCCTCGACCGACTACCGACAGCACTACACGCCGGAGATGCGGGACAAGGTCGCCCAGGTCTTCGAGAAGGACCTTCGCCGCTTCAAGTACGAGTTCTGAGGCTCAGGCGCCGCTGATCCCCTCGCCGCCCCCGGCGGACTGGCCCTCGATCGTCTCGTGCTCGAGCAGGTGCAGCACCGGCACGCCGAGCTTGCGGCGGGCCTGCGAGGTCCAGTCGAGGTGGAAGAACTCCGCCACCACGTGGGGGCGGGTCAGGATGATCGCCTCGCGCCCGTCGATGGCCCCGACCTCGGCGGCCAGCGCGTCCACCGGGGGCTCGTGGATGACCCGACCGGTCGCGATCGCGCCGGCGTCGGCGAGCCGGGCCAGCGTCAGCCGCAGCTCCTCCTCCGAGCCCTGCTGGCACTCCTCGCGCACCGACTCCAGGTCGACCTCGGACATGGTGATCGCCGGGCTGGTCAGCAGGTCGCCGCCGGCCAGCGAGCCCATGGCCGCCTCGATCCGTGCCGCGGCGTCCTGGATCGGGAGCAGCACGTGGTAGCTCACCGTCTGCCCCTCCGCGACCAGCTCCTCGTGCAGGGAGCGGACCTGGACGGCATCGGCGGGGGAGAGCGCCTGCTCGACGAGGAGGACGACGGGGTAGGTCTCGGCCATGCCTCGACCTTAGCCCCGATCCGCGGTCCCTCGCCGGTGCGCGCGTCAGCCGTCGGTGAGGATGTCGGCGAGGTCGTAGCGGGCGACCTCGTCGAGCTGCTCGTAGCCGCAGGAGGTGGGGTCGCGGTCAGGCCGCCAGCGCTTGAAGTGCGCGGTGTGGCGGAAGCGCCGCCCCTCCATGTTGTCGTACTTCACCTCCAGCACCCGCTCGGGCCGCAGGGGGGTGAAGGAGAGGTCCTTGCCGGCGCTCCAGCGACTCTGGGTGCCGGGAACCCTGTCCGGGTTGGCGATGGCCCAGCCGGCCTCGCCGGCCCAGGCACCCCACGGGTGCTCCTCGATCGGGCAGACCAGCTCCTGCAGCTCGCTCCAGAGCTCGGCCCGTCGGGCCTCGGTGAAGCTGGCGCTGACGCCGACGTGCTGCAGCGTGCCGCCGGAGTAGAGCCCCAGCAGCATCGAGCCCAGCAGCGGGCGCTCCGGCGTGGAGGTCTTGTGCTCGCGGTAGCCGGCGAGGACGACGTCGGCGGTGCGCTCGTGCTTGATCTTCAGCATCGTCCGCGCGTTCTGCTCGTACGCCGCCCCCAGCGGCTTCGCGATCACACCGTCGAGCCCCGCGCCCTCGAACTGCTCGAACCACCGCTCCGCCTCGACGGGGTCGGTCGTGGTGCGCGTGAGGTGGCAGCGGCCGGGCGGCACCTGCTCCCACGCGTGCTCCAGCGCCGCGCGCCGCTCGGCGAACGGGCGGTCGACCAGCGACTCACCGTCCAGGGCGAGCAGGTCGAAGGCGACGTACTCGGCCGGGGTGGTCTCGCTGAGCATCGTGACCCGGGACGCGGCGGGGTGGATGCGCTCCTGCAGCACCTCGAACTCCAGCTCCCGGCCCCCGCTCTCGCGCGGCAGGGCGACGAAGACCTCGCCGTCGAGCACGCAGCGCTCGGGCAGCTGCTCGCGGGCGGCCTCCACGAGCTCGGGGAAGTAGCGGGTCAGGGGCTTGGTGTTGCGGCTGGTCAGCTCGACCTCGTCGCCGTCCTTGAAGAGCAGGCAGCGGAAGCCGTCCCACTTGGGCTCGAAGGAGAGACCGCCGTGCTTGGCAGGGTCGGGGACCCCCTTGACGGACTTCGCGAGCATCGGTCGCACCGGCGGCATGACGGGCAGGTCCACGTCTGCGACCCTAACGACGTACGCCGACATCCGGCTCGACGTGAGGGGGGACCGTGCGCCGCAGGCTGGTGCTGCTGCTCGCCGGCGTCGTCGCGCTCGCCCTCGTGTGGGTCGCGCTGCTGCTGACCCGCGGCGACGACGACACGATCAGCTCCGACCCGGGCCCGCCCGTGGACGTGCCGGTGGCAGGCGAGGACGTCGTGGAGGTGGTCGTGCTCGTCGACCAGGCCAGCGACCCCGACGACGTCGACCGGGCCGTCGGGCTCATCACCGACGCCACCCGCATGTGGGCCGGGGGGCTCGAGGGGCTGCAGGAGGACCCGCGCGACCTCGTGGTCCGCACCGAGCGGCTGGCCTCCGACGCCGAGCACGAGCTCGTGGACCCCGAGGTGGTCTTCGTGGTCGTCGACGACACCGACACCGCAGGGGGAGCGGTGCTGCGGGTGGTCGACCGCGACGGTGGTGAGTGCGCGCGCTACGAGGACGTCTTCGCGCTGGGCGGCTGGCGGGCCCGGGCCGGGTTCGACAGCCACCACAGCCTCCCGGAGGGGACCTTCGACCAGGACTGCGGCGAGCCCGGCCCGGACGCTGCCGACGCCTGCCTGGCGCTCAACGGGACCTTCGTGGCCGGTGGTGTGGACCCGATGGAGGCCTTCGGCCTGGTCGGCGACGAGCTGGGCCACTGCCTGGGCGCCAGCGCCGGTCGGGCGGCCGGGCCCCGGGGGTAGCCTCGCGGCCCCTCGCTCGTTGACGCAGACGTGAACAGCCGTCAGATCCTGCGTCCGGTCGCGCTCCTCGCCGCGACGGCCACCGCCCTGCTGTCCGTCGGGGTCCCCGCCGTCGCCTCGCCCGGCGACGACTACACCCGCTCCTACTTCGGCGACGGCAACCTGCCGGCCGGCTGCGTGGTGGACCGGGACCCCCTCAACCCGGACAACACCTGCTACCACATGAAGGTCGGGCTCAACGCCCTCGACGACCCGCAGATCGACGTGGCCGTGCTGGCCCCCGTCTCCCCGGGTGTCGAGCGGGACCTGCGGGTGGGGGAGCAGGCCGTGCAGATGTGGGGCGAGGGCATCGACTACCTCGCCGACGAGATGGGCATGGAGTGGCTCGCCGACGGTGTGGACTTCAACATCACGACGTACGAGCTGAAGGTCGACCCCGCTGGTCTTTTGGTGGACCCGATCGACCTGGTCGACCCGGAGATCGTGGTCATCATGAGCAACCCCGCCGGCGGCATCGGGATCGGCATCGACCCGGTCTCCTTCGCCGGTGAGCTGGGCATCGTCGACGGCGAGGGCACGCCCTGCTTCGTCGAGGACGACCCGCTGAACTTCGAGTCCTGGCAGGGGAAGAAGGGCTTCGACCAGCACGGGCAGGAGAACGGCGGCACGTACGTCGCCGACTGCGGGGGCGTCGGCGGCAACGTCTGCTTCGCCGTCAACGGCGCGGTCGACCCCGTGCCGGGCGCCTCGGACTTCTTCCCGCTCTACGAGCTGGTCGCCCACGAGGTCGGCCACTGCCTGACCGTCGGCCACGTCGGCGACGGCGCCGACGGCCCGTGGGGCCCGACCACCACCAACGACATCATGGCCTACAGCGCGGACCCTCCGGGCCTGGCCAAGTGCGTCTCCACGCTCGACGTGGAGGGCTTCGCCCTCCGCATGAGCCGCTACATCGACCGCGACGGGGACGGCGAGGTGACCCGCCGCGACCGGCTCGTCGCCAACGACGTGGCTGGCGACGGGACCAGCTCCTTCCAGGTGCAGCACCCGCGTGACCACCGCTACGCCTCGGCGACCGGCTCGCCCGCCGACTGTCCGCAGCCGGACCAGGGCGTCGTCCCGCTGGCCGTCGGCGACTTCACCCCTGACCCCGTCGCCAGCACGCGGCCCCTGCTGCGCGCCTCGCGGATGAGCATCGAAGGCGACCGGGTCGTGGTCGCGGGCCAGGCCGCCAACGTGCCGCTGGGCAAGATCCCCACCCGGCGCTCGGCCTCCGCCGAGGACGCCACCGGCGACGGCGGCACGCCCGTCACCGACCTGTCCTCGATGAGCGTGCGGACCGACGAGAAGTTCATCCGCGCGACGATGTCGGTGGGCCAGGTCGCCCCGACCGCCGTCCCGGGGTCGGTCACCGCCTACAGCCTGCTCGTCGACGGCCGCCGCTTCGACTCCTTCATCGGCACCGGCGACCCGTCGGGCGTCGTGAAGGTGATGGACAACGGCACCGGCTACTACCTTCCCGACGGCACCGCCACGTGGAACGCCGACAACACCGTCACCTTCAAGATCCGCCGCGACTACCTGGCGGACCAGCAGATCGTCGCGCCCTACACGGTCAACGCGGTCACCGGCTACCACCTGCGCAGCAACGACTGGGTCGCCACCGCCGACTCCGTGCCCGACGCCCTGGGCGTCCAGGTCGCGGCGCCGCGGATGCCGCGTCGCGACCTGCGCGACGCCCCGGTCGCCTCGAAGGTCACCCGGTCCACCGCCACCCTCACGCCCGAGGGCGGGGTGACGAAGCTCCCGACCGACAGCACGCTGGGCCTCGGCGGCCTGGTCAGCGCCGTCGACACGATGGACCGCTTCACGATCCCGGTCGAAGAGCAGTCCACCGTCGAGGTGACCCTCGAGTGGACCGGCGCGAACTTCTTCGCCCTGTCGGTCAACGGTGGCTCGTCCCAGGTCGTCGAGGAGGGCGAGAACCGAGTCACGGTCACCGTGCCCTGGGCGCGCCGCGACCTCTCGGTCACCGTCGACCCGCAGCAGATCGTCGAGCCGACCACCTTCACGGTGGTCGCGCGTTCCACGACGGTCATCGACGACGGCGACCGTGACGGCGTCCCCGACGTCGCCGACGCCTGCCCTCGCGACCGCGGGCCCAGCACCGGCGCGGGCTGCCCCGACCGTGACGGCGACGGCCTGTTCGACTCCGCGGACCGGTGCCCGACGAAGGCATCGGTGAGCGTGACCGGTTGCCCGACCCGGGCCGACGAGCGCGTGCAGCTGTGGGTCGACGACCGCTTGGCCGCCGAGCGCACGGTCGTGAGCCGCGGCGTGCCCGCCGCCTTCCGCCTGGCCTCGGCCGCTCCGGTGGGCCCGGGCCCGCACCGCGTGGAGGTCCGCTGGGTGCGGGACGGCAAGGTCGTGGCCCGCTCGGCGCGCACCGTCGGCTGACCTTCCTGACCGACCCGACACCGTGAGCACGGGGCGCGACCACGTACGGTTGCGTCCCGTGCTCCGTCGTACCCGCACCACCCTGGCCCTGACCGCGCTGCTGCTGCCCCTGGCGGCCTGCGGCTCCGACTCCGAGGACGCCTCCGACCCGGCCGGCACCGGCTCCGGCACCGGGGAGTCCATCTCGGGGGTGAGCTTCTCCGGCGAGGTCGGCGAGGCGCTCGAGGTCGAGTGGGACGGCGGGGTCGAGAACACCGACGCCACCGAGGTCACCACCCTCGTCGAGGGCGAGGGTGAGGAGATCGCCGAGGGCGACGTCGTCACCACCTACCTCTACGTCGCCAACGGCTCGACCGAGGAGCAGGTCTACAACGACTACGACAACGGCGCCCCGCAATCGCTGCCCTACGACGAGGCGCAGGTCGGCCCGGTCTTCACCGACCTGATGGAGGGTGCGACCTACGGCTCGCGCGTCGCCGCGGTCACCACCGTCGACGAGCTCTTCGGCGGGGCCGCCGAGTCGAACCCGCTCGGCCTGCCGGTCGAGGACGCCGTGGTCGTCGTCGCCGACCTGGTCTCCCCGCAGGAGGTCTCGCCCGAGCCGTCCTCGCAGGACGCCGAGGAGGCCGACCCCGAGGCCCAGCCCACGGTCGTGGAGGAGGGCGGGGACCCGGTCGGTCTGGACTTCTCCGGCGTGGAGGAGCCCGAGCTCGACACGCCCGTCCAGGTCCTCGTGCTCGAGGAGGGCGACGGCCGCAAGGTCACCCCGCAGGACACCGTCACCGTCGACTACCTCGGCGCGGTGTACGACGCCGACGCCCCCTTCGACGAGTCCTACTCCCGCGGTGAGCCGCTGGTGTCCCCGCTCTCCGGGCTGATCCCCGGCTGGTCGATCGGCCTCGAGGGCGTGCCCGTCGGCAGCCGCGTGCTGCTGCAGATCCCGCCGGCGCTGGGGTACGGCACGCAGGGCAGCCCGCCGAGCATCCCGGGCAACTCCACGCTGTGGTTCCTCATCGACGTGATCGAGGCGGAGTAGGCGCTACTGCGGTCGCGGGACGTCATCCGGGCGGGACGTCCGTCCAGCCGGTTCGTATGACGTCCGCGGGGCCTCTATGGTTACCGCCGTCCACCTGGACGTTCCCCGGTTGGTCTGCCGGCAGGGCCCGCCTGACTTTGAATCAGGACTAGCGACGTAGGTTCGACTCCTACCCGGGGAGCCACCCGCGCCTCAGCGCTTGCGCTTGGCGGCCTTGGCCTCGGCGCGGCGGCGCCGCTCCTCGGCGTACGCCGCGGCGGCCTTCTCGATGGTGGGCGCCGAGCCGCCGTACTGCTGGGGGAGCCACCACGCGCCCGCGGGGCGCTCCTCGGGCGGGCTGGCGAGGATGCAGCGCTCGAGCATCTCCTCCATCCGGCGCTTGAGCTCGGCGGTCTCCGCCGCCGGGTCGTCGCCGGTGGGGTGCATCGGCTCGCCGACCTCGATGTCGATGCGGTGGTGGCGCGAGAGGTCGATCTTGCGGCCCTTGGCGAGGATCCGCTGGGTGCCCCACACGACGATCGGGATGAGCGGCACCTCGGCGTCGGCGGCGATGCGTACCGCACCGGACTTCAGCTCCTTGATCAGGAAGCTCTGCGAGATCGTCGCCTCGGGGAAGATCCCCACGACCTCACCGGCGCGCAGCGCCTCCACGGCCGTGCGCATCGAGGCGGCCCCGGCCTCGCGGTCGACCTCGAGGTGCCCGAAGCTGCGCATAAAGGCGCCGCTGAAGGCGTTGCCGAAGATCTCCTTCTTCGCCATGAACCGCGTGTAGCGGCCTCGCTGCGCGGCCGGGTAGCCGCCCATGAGGTAGTCGACGTAGGACAGGTGGTTGACCGCCAGGAGCGCGCCCCCCTCGGTGGGGATGTGCTCGGTCCCGGTCATGTGGATGTCCATCGCCGAGACCTTGAACCAGGTCTTGGCGGCCGCGACGATGACGGGGTACGTGAGGTCCACGGGCACACCCCACCACGTGCGGATGAGCCGGTCCAGTGCCTGGTCAGCCGCCGCTGACGATGACGGCGTGGGAGCCGGTGGCGCGGGCGACGACCTTGCCGCCCTGGGACACCTCGGCCTCCGTGGTGCAGATGCGCCGGCCCAGGCTCGTGCAGGTGGCGGTCGCCACGAGCGGGCGGCCGGCGACGCCCGCCCTGAGGAACTGCGTGGTGAGCGTGACGTGCGGCGCGACCATGCCCTCGGGCCCGGCGCCGTGCACGGCCCAGCCGGTGGCGCTGTCCAGCAGCGCGCTGAGGTAGCCGCCGTGCAGGATGCCGCCGCCGTTGAGGTGCTCGGGCTGCGGGTCGGCCTCCACGACCGCGCCGTCGGCGTCGGCGCGCACCACGCGGAACCCGAGGTGGGCGGAGAACGGTCCGGGGTCGCCGACGGGTGTCATGGCGCCACCGTAGGACGGCGCGCCGCTAGGTTCTCGCCATGGTCCAGGACTTCACCGACCGGGTCGTGGTCGTCACCGGTGCCTCCAGCGGGTTGGGCGCCGCGACCGTACGCCGGCTCGCCGCCGGCGGGGCCCGGGTCTGGGCCGCGGCGCGGTCGCAGGACCTGCTCGCCGAGCTCGCCGCGGAGTGCTCCGACGGCCCCGGCGAGGTGCGCTTCGGGCACCTCGACCAGACCGACCCCGCGTCCTGCCGCGCGATGGTGGCCGAGGCGGTGGCGGCGTACGGCCGGCTGGACGTGCTGGTCAACAACGCCGGCCGCCACGACTTCCGCCGCACCACCGAGGTGAGCGAGGAGGAGTGGGCGCACGACATCGCGCTCAACCTGAGCGGACCGTTCTTCGTCGCGCAGGCCGCGATCCCGCACCTGCTGGTCGCGCCCGGCGGTGGCGGCACGATCGTCAACGTCGCGTCGGTCGCCGGCGTGATGGGGGAGGCCTACTCCGCGGCGTACACCTCGGCCAAGCACGGCATCGTGGGGCTGACGCGGGCGCTGGCGGTGGAGTACCTCAAGGAGCCGCTGCGGGTGAACTGCGTGTGCCCCGGTGGGATGGACACCCCGCAGGTGCAGACGATCGGCGTGCCCGACGGCGCCGACTGGGACCTGATCATGCGGGTCGCGGCCACCCGGGGCCTGATGGCCGCCGACGACGTCGCGGCGACTATCTGCTTCCTCGCCTCCGAGGACGCGGCCGCGGTCAACGGCAGCATCCAGGTGGTCGACGCCGGCCGCACGGCCGGCTGAGCCGGGCGGGACCCTGCAGGCGCGGGCTCAGCCCTCGGCGAGGATCCCCGCGACGGCGGGGGAGTCCCAGAACGGCGCCAGCCGCGCCCGCACGAGCGGCTCGAGGTCCCCGGACTCCCGGGCGGCCGTGACCAGGGCGGTCAGCGGCGGCAGCAGGTGCTCGGTGAGCACCTCGGCGTCCAGCCCCAGGTCGGTGAGCAGCTCGGAGAGCGGGTGGTCGGCGTACGTCGCCACGAAGCCGTCGACCACGGCGCGGACCATCGCCAGCACCGGCTCGGAGGGCGCGGCGCCGATGACGACGTCCTGGACTATCCCGGCGAGGTGCTGGACCCGCTCCAGGGGGACCGTGCCGGCCCCGGAGAGCGGCTTGTCGGCGTACAGGTCGTAGACCTCGAGGACCGCGGCGCGGGTGCCGGGGTCGCGCAGTGTCTCCACGACGACCGCGTTGAGCCGGCGTACCGCGAAGCCGGCGCCCTGGCCGGCCGCGGCGCCGACGAGGGCGTCAAGCTGGGTGGCGCCCATGACCTTGCCGGCCGCGCCGGCGTAGAGCGAGACCAGAGAGCCGACGCCCGGCAGCTTCTCCGCGACCGCGCGGTTGGCCTGCACCACCTCGGCCACGACCCGGCCCATGAAGCGCGAGGCGAGCGCCGAGACCGCGGGGCTGCGGGTGAGGTCGTCCAGGGCGCCGCGCAGCCGCTCGCCGCTGCCGAGCAGGGTGTCGGCGAAGGCCTCGACGTGCTCGCGGGCCACGACCTGGCCCAGCGTGTGGTCACCGGTCGGACCGTCGTGCAGCACCTCGGCGAGGACGGCGGTGAACGTGCTCGCGGCCGTGCTCGGGGGCACGCGGACGAGGACCTCGGCGATGGTCGCGGTGATCGCCTCGGGGTCCGCGACCGCGCCCACGGTGACCCGTGAGCCGGCGTCCACCAGGTCGGCGACGTCGCGGGCGACCATCTCGGGCAGGTCGTGCTCCAGTCGGTCGACGACCCACTGCACCTGGGCGTCGAGGAGGCGGGCGGCCAGGTCGGTGCGATCGGTCACCCGCGCAGGCTAGCGGCGGACCTTCGCGCTCCGCAGGGTGAGCGTCGTCGGCTGGAGGCCGGGCGCGGACCACGTGATCCGCACTGCCAGCACAGCTCCGGCGTCGCGCGGCGTCACCCGGTAGCGCGGCCCGCTGGCCCGCAGCTTCTTTGTCCCGCGGGACCAGCGGTACGTCGCTCGGGCACCGGTCGGGACGGTGACCGCGGGCCGCACCCGCAGCACCGACCCGACCATCGGCCGGCCGGTGAGCCGGGGACGGCGGTCCAGGACGACGGCGGGCGCCAGCTCGACGGCCTGCTCGAGCACGTCGAGCATCGTGGCCCGCACGTCCTCACCGACGCCCGCGACCGGGTCCTGGAGCTCCTCGAGGGCAGCGGCGACGACCGGGTCGGAGGGTGCGAAGACCCGCACCCCGGTGCTGGAGGTGTCGCGCACGCTCCCGTCGGGCGAGGTCAGGGTCAGCGCCCATGTCGCGACGCCCGGTCGCAGCCGGTCGCTGTCGACCGGCACCGGCACGGTGGTGGTCGCGCCCGCGGGCACCACCACCTCGAGCCGCTCCGGCACTCCCGCGAGGCCCGCCGTCCCGACGACGTACGCCGCTTCCGCCGCGCCGGGATTGTGCACGTCCACGCTGAGCTCCTGGCCGCCGACTCCCGAGACGAGGCTGAGCACGCCGCTGCTGCGGATCACGCCCGCTCCCGGCTCGACCGTGGTGTCCAGGCTCGTCTGCTCGGAGTGGTCGGGGACCCGGTCCAGGTCGATCGCGTCGTCGTCGGGGTCGGAGGCCCCGAAGGCGCCGACCTCGCCACCGGCGTACTGCAGTGCCGCCCAGTCGTCGTGGCCTGCCAGCACGGTGAGTCGGCCGTCCCCGTTGACATCGGCCGCGGTGGTCCCGGGGTCGATTGTCCCGTCGCAGTCCCAGTCGGCCGCGCCGGGCATCGTCGCGGTCCAGCGGGCCGCGGGCGAGGCGCACATCCAGGCGACGATCCCGTTGGCGCCCGGCACCCCGATCGACTCGGTGAGGTCGTTCTCGTCGAGCGTCGGCAGCCGGTCACGCGAGTAGTCCAGGGGGACCCCGGCCTTGTTCTGCCAGGAGTAGCTCATCTGGCTGCGGTAGTTCGGCTTGCGGTTGTCACCGTCGGCGCCGCCGTGCTGGAGCGCCAGCGTGTGGCCCAGCTCGTGCATGAACGTGCTGGCCTCCTGCGCCGCCGTGAAGCCGGTGCCCGCGTTGAAGGCGCCGCCGGTGAGCACGAACAGCGAGCTCGGGATCCCCGCGGCGATGCCGCTGCTGTCGGACCCGGCGTACACGTCGGCGTAGAGCGCCCAGCGGAAGACGTCCGCGCGGGCGGGCTCGAGTGAGTCCTGCTGCAGGGCCGCCAGCTCGAGCCAGCACACGCCGTCGGAGTCGTTGAAGCCGCTCGGGAGGCCGGGGATGCAGGGCCGCACGGGCAGGATGTCGCGGGTGTAGGGCACGTCGGTCGAGCGGGACAAGGCTCCCCAGGTGCGGCCGGACGGGTCCATCACCGAATCCGGGCCGTGGTCGACGTGCAGCGTGATCCCCGTGCTGCCGTCGGGGTTGGCGACGGGGGCGGCGGCGAAGGCAGCCACCACGTCCGCGATCGCACCGGGATCGGGCTCGAAGCGGTCCTCGTCGAGGCAGAAGCTGTTGGCCACGCAGGTCCGCCCGAGCATCCAGTCGACCTCGACGAAGACGTCCTTGCGGCGCGGGTCCGCGCCCATGGCGGGCAGGTCCACGTCGACGACACCGTCGCCGTCCCGGTCGTAGCCGTTCTGCTCCCACGTCCCCGGGAGCCCGTCGCCGTCGGCGTCTCCCAGGGCCTCCCCGGACACACTCATGCGGGACTGCACCCAGGTCTCGTCCTCCGGCGGGACGCCGACCTGCCACGACAGTCCCGCCACGAGGCCGTTCGTGCCGGTGGTGTCGCAGGCGCAGGCGTCGGGGAACGGCGCCCGGGTGTCGCTGACGTACCTCCACACGTCCACGAAGTCCGCGACCAGCCGGGTGGCGCCGGGCCACTCCGAGGTCCACTGGTGTAGGCGGCCCTCCGGGGAGACGCAGCCGACCCGATCGGGGCCCACCAAGCCGGTCCAGGAGTTCGACGGCACTCCCTGGTAGCAGAACCCGGCCCGGTAGACGACCGCGTCGGTCACCGCGGTCGCGGTGTCGTTGTGCAGGTAGACCCGGCTGGTGAGGTCCTCGTCGCCGACGACGTAGGAGTCGACCTGCGTGACCCGTAGGCCGGTGTCCCCGAGGGCCACCTCGGTGTGGATGCGGAACGGCGCGTCGATGGTCCCGCGGCCCGAGGTGCGCTGGCTGATCGGGGTGTACGGCGTGGGCTTGCGCCCCTGCTGCCAGCTCGGCACGAACGCGGGTCCGTAGAGCTCGCCGCGCACCGCCACGACGGTCAGGCAGTCCTGGATCCAGCAGGAGTCGTGCTGCTCGCCGGTCCGGAACATGGTGGTGCCCAGCGTGGGGCTCACCGTGATCTCGGTCAGGGGCCCGTCGGACGTGATCGACGCGCCCTCCGCGCGCTGCCGGGACGGCTCGCGCGCCGCGGCGGCAACCGCGGCCGACGTGCCGGCGAGGAGGAGCAGCAGGGCCAGCATCTGGAGCAACGCACGGGGCATGGCTCCGAGGATGCTCGTGCCAGCCCTTCAAGGGAAGCATGTTTCCGCCGGGTCTGGCGTGTCGCAGCGGGACCTCTAGAGTGTGGCGGTCAGCCGGGGTCGACCCGGACCGACGGCGAGGGAGACCCGTGGCCGAGCCCGTGCTCAAGGACCTGACCGTCGTCGTCCTCGCTGCGGGCGGGGGCACGCGGATGCGGTCGAAGACCCCGAAGGTGCTGCACGAGATCGGCGGGCGCAGCCTGGTCGGCCACGTGCTCGCCGCGGTGGCGGAGACCAGCCCGCGCTCCGTCGTGGCCGTCGTGGGCCACCAGCGCGAGCTCGTCGCCCCGCACGTCTCCGCCCTGCTGCCGGACTGCCTGCTCGCGGTCCAGGAGGAGCAGAAGGGCACCGGCCACGCGGTGCGGGTCGCCGTCGAGGCCGCCGGCACCACCTCGGGCACCGTCCTCGTGGCGTACGGCGACACCCCCCTGCTCACCGGGCAGAGCCTGCGTGACTTCGTGGCCGAGCACGAGGCGGCCCAGCGCGCGGTCAGCCTGCTCTCCGGTGACGTCGCCGAGCCGGCCGGCTACGGCCGCGTGGTGCGCGACGCCGACGGCGAGGTGCTGGCGATCGTCGAGCACAAGGACGCCACCGCCGAGCAGCTGGAGATCACCGAGATCAACTCCGGGATCATGGCCTTCGAGGCCGGGTTCCTGCTCGACGCGCTGCCGCGGCTGGGCAACGACAACGCCAAGGGCGAGTACTACCTGACCGACCTCGTCGGCCTGGCCCGCGAGGCCGGGCTGATGGTCGGCGCCCACGTGCTCGCGGACGTCGTGCAGACCGAGGGCGCCAACGACCGCGCCCAGCTCGCCGCGCTCGGCCGGCTCCTCAACGACCGGGTCGTGGACCACTGGATGCGCGAGGGCGTCACCGTCGTCGACCCTGCGACCACGTGGATCGACGTGCACGTCGACCTGGGCCGCGACGTCACGATCCTGCCCGGCACGCAGCTGCTCGGGGCCACGACGATCGGCGAGGACGCCGTGGTCGGACCCGACACCACGCTCAAGGACTGCGAGGTCGGTGCGGGCGCACGCGTGGTGCGCACCCACGCCGAGCTGGCCGTGGTCGGCGACGACGCGCAGGTCGGCCCCTTCTCCTACCTCCGCCCGGGCACCCGCCTCGGCGCCGGCGGCAAGATCGGCGGCTTCGTGGAGACCAAGAACGCCGTGATCGGCGACGGCGCGAAGGTCCCGCACCTCTCCTACGTCGGGGACGCCGAGATCGGGGAGGGCGCCAACATCGGCGCCGGGACGATCGTGGCCAACTACGACGGGGTCGCCAAGCACCGCACCGTCGTCGGTCGGCACGCGCGCACCGGCTCCAACAACACCTTCGTGGCCCCCGTGGTCATCGGCGACGGCGCCAGCACCGGCGGCGGGACCGTGGTGCGCGGCGAGGTGCCGGCGGGCGCGCTCGCGGTCAGCGCCGGCCCCATGCGCGTGATCGAGGGCTGGGCGCAGGAGCGCCGGGCCGGCACCGCGCAGGCCGAGGCCGCGGAGGCGGCGGGCAGGGAAACAGCAGGTGGTCCAGAGGTGACCGACGACTCGTCCCAAGCCTCGGCCGGTGAGTTGGGCTGAGGCTCCCGAGAGGGGCAGAATCAGCGGCGCCCACCACCCCCGCGGCGCCTCTCCCGGCATCTAGGAGCACCTCGACGTGACCGGATACAAGAAGACCACCGAGAAGAACCTGATGGTCTTCAGCGGACGGGCCCACCCCGAGCTGGCCGAGGAGGTCGCGGACCTGCTCGGCACCGACCTGGTGCCGACCTCGGCGTACGAGTTCGCGAACTCCGAGATCTACGTCCGCTACGAGGAGTCGGTGCGCGGCTGCGACGCCTTCGTGATCCAGAGCCACACCGCTCCGATCAACGAGTGGATCATGGAGCACCTGATCATGGTCGACGCCCTCAAGCGGGCCTCGGCCAAGCGGATCACCGTGGTCATGCCGTTCTACGGCTACGCCCGCCAGGACAAGAAGCACCGCGGCCGCGAGCCGATCTCGGCCCGGCTGATGGCCGACCTCTTCAAGACCGCCGGTGCCGACCGCCTGATCGCCATCGACCTGCACGCCGACCAGATCCAGGGCTACTTCGACGGCCCCGTCGACCACCTGATGGCGCTGCCGATCCTCACCGACTACGTCATGGAGAAGTACGGCCACCAGCCGCTGTGCGTCGTCTCCCCGGACGCCGGACGGATCAAGGTCGCCGAGCGCTGGTCGGCCAAGCTCGGCGGCGCCCCGCTGGCCTTCATCCACAAGACCCGCCGCACCGACCGGCCCAACGAGACCGTCGCCAACCGCGTCGTCGGTGAGGTCACCGGCAAGATCTGCGTGCTGACCGACGACATGATCGACACCGGCGGCACGATCGTGAAGGCCGCCGAGGCCCTGGTCGCCGACGGCGCCGCGGGCGTCATCATCGCCGCGACCCACGCGATCCTCTCCGACCCGGCCGTCGACCGCCTCAAGAACTGTTCGGCCGTCGAGGTCATCGTGACCAACACGCTGCCGATCCCCGAGGACCGGCGTTTCGACAAGCTCACGATCCTCTCGATCTCCCCGCTCGTGGCCCGGGCCATCCGCGAGGTCTTCGAGGACGGCTCGGTCACGAGCATGTTCGACGGCCACGCCTGAGGCTGCCCCCGGCGCCTGCGCGCCCGGACGTCAGGCGCGAGCGTCGTACGCCGCCCGCGACCGCTCCACCTCGTCGATGTGGGCGCGCGCCCACGCGTCGAGCCCGGCGACGGCCTGCACCAGCGTGCCGCCGAGCGACGTGAGGCTGTACTCCACCCGCGGGGGCACCTCCGCGTGCACCTCGCGGGTGACCAGGCCGTCGCGCTCGAGCGCGCGCAGCACCTGGGTCAGCACCTTCGGGCTCACGCCCTCGATCCGGCGCTGCAGCTCGGTGAACCGGCAGGTGCGCTCGGCGAGCAGCAGGAGGACCAGTACCGTCCAGCGGTCGCCGATCCGGTCCAGGACCGTGCGCGTCGGGCAGGCGGCGGCGTAGGGGTCCGCGATCGGTGCCGTGCTCACGTCCTCACTATCCCTCAGGTAACCGCGGCACTTCAAGGTGCCTACTTCCGAAAGGGAAGTAGGGGCTGCTGGGTCCGGTTGGTGGGGGTGTCAGCGTCACCCACGAGAGGAACCACCCATGTCCCGCACCATCACCGTCATCGGAGCCACCGGCCACCTCGGACGCCTCGCGGTCGAGGCGCTCCTCGAGCGCGGCGTCGCCCCCTCCGACATCCGCGCCACCGGGCGCGCCACGGAGCGGCTCGCCGACCTCGCCGATCGTGGCGTGCAGGTCCTCGGAGTCGACCGCGACGACGAGGCAGCCGTCGCCGACGCCGTGCGCGGCGCCGCCGCCGTGCTGCTGGTGTCCGGGACCGAGCCCGGCCGCGTCGAGCAGCACCGCAGGGTCGTCGAGGCCGCACGCGAGGCCGGTGTCGAGCAGCTCGTCTACACCTCGGGCCCGCACGCGCGGGGCTCGTCGGTGCAGCTGCTGGCCGACCACGCCACCACCGAGGAGCTGCTCGAGACCTCAGGCGTGCCGCACACCGTGCTGCGCAACGCGTGGTACGTCGAGAACTACACCGCCCAGGTCGAGACCTACCGGGCTCACGGGATGGTCGGAGCCGCCGGCGAGGGGCGGGTCTCCCTCGCCCCGCGCCGCGAGTACGCCGAGGCGGCGGCCGTGGTGCTCACCACCGACGGCCACCTGGGGAAGGTCTACGAACTCGGCGGCGAGGCCCGCACGCTGGCCGAGGTCGCCGCGGTCATCGGCGAGACCATCGGCCAGGAGATCACCTACACCGACGTGCCGGTCGAGCAGCTCCAGCAGATCCTCGCCGGTGCCGGCGTGCCCGCCCCGATGGATGCCGTGCTCGCCGATGTCGACAGGGGCATCGCTGACGGCGAGCTGCTGGTCCCGACGACCGACCTCGAGACGCTGCTCGGCCGCCCGGCCACCGACCTGCGCCAGGCGGTCGAGGAGGCGCTGGTCTGAACCGAGCCCCGCCGGACCCTCAGCCTGGATCCACCGATTCTCGCCTGCTGCGCGACACCATCTGGGCGCCCTGGCTGCGTTGCCGACGCTCGACGGGCACCCAGCAGGCCTTCGCGTCGGGCGCCTTGCCAGGCCACCCATCTGGTGCCGCTCGCGACGGCGACCATCGGTGGATCCAGGCTCAGCCTCGATCCACCGATTCTCGCCTGCTCCGCGACACCATCCGGGCGCCCTGGCGGCGTTGTCACGCCTCGACGGGCCTGGGGGCCCGCCTTCGGCGCTCCGCCTTGCCAGCGCACCCGTCTGGTGCCGCTCGCGACGGCGACCATCGGTAGATCGAGGCTCAGCCCAGGTCGTCCAGCGCGTCGTTCCACTGACGCGCCAGGACGGTGGGCACGTCAGCGGCCAGCACCTCCGCCAGTCGTGACCGCTGGTCGGCGCTGAGGGCCAGGGCGGGGAAGGCGTTGCGGCCCAGGACGAGGCTGAAGCCCTGGCCACGCCGGCGGGCGATGTCGGGGCCGGCGTCGAGGTAGGCCTCGACGTACGGCGCGCACAGGTCGGGGCGCTCGGCGTCCCAGAGGCCGAGGGCCAGCGACTCGAAGAGCCGGTTGGAGACGTCGGGCTCGGTCATCGCCGCCCACGCCTCGGCTTTGGCCTCGGCGGTGGGGCGGGCCGCGAGGGCCCGCGCCGCCCCGAGGTCGCCGGCGAAGGAGCCGTCGGCGACCCGGGCGGCCTCGATCCGATCGGCGTCGATCGCGCCCAGCGCGGCCAGGCGGGCCAGGGTCGACCAGCGCAGGGACGGGTCGAGGTCGACCCCGCCGACCGGACCGGTGTCCGTGCGGCCGGCGGCGAGCCAGCGCTCCAGCAGCGAGGGGTCGCGGGTCGTGGACACCAGACCGCGGACCAGGGCGATGGCCACCTGCTCGTCCTCGGCGCCGGGGCCACCCGAGAGACCGGCGGCGCAGGCGGCGGCCACGGCGTCGGCGAGGGCCGGCACGGCGTCGGCGGTGGCGACCCTGGTGCGGACCGGTCCGAGGGTGCGGTCGAGCACGGCGGCCACAAGCGCTGCGTGCGGCTCGCGGGGCAGGTGGGCGGCCACCAGGTCGGCGTACGCCGGCACGGGCAGGGCACCGGTGCGGACCTCGTCGAAGCAGTGCGCCCACAGCACGGCGCGCTGCAGCTCGTCGGTGACGTCGGAGAGGCGCTGCCGGACGAAGGTTGCGGAGTGGTCGTCCAGGCGCAGCCGGACGAAGGACTCGCCGCGGCTGTTGGGAACGACGGCGAGACCGGCCCAGTCCGGCAGGGGGAGCGCTGCGTCGGCCAGGTCGACGAGCCGCTCGCCGGCGACGGAGCCGTCCGCGGCGTACGCCGTGACCGAGAAGCGGTGGGGGCGCGAGCCCTCCCGCACCAGCACCGGGGTGCCGTCGGCGTCCCGCTCGACCGCGACGGTGTCGAAGCCCGGCCGCCGCAGCCAGGCCTCGGCCCACGCGCGGACGTCGCGCGGGGAGGCCTCGTCGAGGGCCGTGACGAGGTCGTCGAGCGTGGCGTTGCCGAAGGCGTGCCGGGTCAGGTGCGCGTTGACCCCGGCGAGGAAGTCCTCGTCGCCGAGCCAGGTGACGAGCTGGCGCAGGCAGGAGTTGCCCTTGGAGTAGGAGATGGCGTCGAAGTTGGCGAAGGCGGCGTCGACGTCGGGGACGTCCTCGGGCGCGGGCGCCACCGGGTGGGTGGAGCGGCGCTCGTCGGCGGTGTAGGCGCCGGGCTTGCGCGAGGACTCGTGCGCGACGAGGGCGCCGGCGAAGCCCGCTCCGTCATCGGCGACGCGGTAGCCCATGTAGTCGGCGAAGGACTCGTTGAGCCAGGTGTCCTCCCACCAGCGCATCGTCACGAGGTTGCCGAACCACATGTGCGCCATCTCGTGGGCGATCACGGTCGCCCGCGCTGCGCGCTGGTGGTCGGTGACGCGTCCGCGCGGGAGGTACTCGTCCCGGTAGGTGACGCATCCCGGCGTCTCCATCGCACCCCAGTTGTGGCCGGGGCCGAAGAGCTGGTCGTAGGAGTCGAAGGGGTAGGGCTGGTCGAAGAGCGTCGCGTAGTGGTCGAAGCAGTCGGTCGTCGTGCGGCGCAGCTCCTCGGCGTCGCGGTCGAGCTCGGCGGCGAGCGAGGCGCGCGCGTGCCAGCCGAAGGGCAGCCCGGCGTGCTCCCAGGTCACCGAGTGCCACGGCCCCGCGCAGACCACGAAGAGGCTGGGACAGATGCGGGGCGTGGTCGCGAACCGCCAGCGCCCGGCCGCCTCGTCGTGCTCGCGGACCCGGCCGTTGGCGAGCACGGTCCATCGCGGGTCGGCAGTCACCGCCAGGTCGAAGGTCGCCTTCAGGTCGGGCTGGTCGAAGCAGGGGAAGACGCGCTGCGCCACGTCGAGGGAGAGGTACGCCGAGACGTAGGTCTCGCCGTCCTCGGGGTCGGTCATGAGGTGCATGCCGTCGCCGTCGCTGACGTAGGGCACCTCGGCCCGGACGACCACCTCGACCGGCTCCCCGACCGGCAGGCCGTCCAGGGCGATGCGGCGGCCGTCGTATGTCCAGGTGAGGGGGCTGGCGTCGCAGTCGACCGACACGTCTCGCGCCGCCGTGAGCTCGAGGAAGGTCCGCTCGGTACTGGTCTTGAAGCGCACCCGGGTGCGGCACGCGAAGTGCCCTCGGTCCCAGCCCGTGAGGTCGAGGTCGATCGCGTAGGACTCGACCGTGACGGCGGCCGCGCGGTCCCGGGCCTCGGCCAGCGTGAGAGACATGCCCCGACCCTAGGTGGGCGGGTCGTCGGCTCGACAGGAGTCAGGAGGTGCGCTGACGAAGGGTGCCGGCCATCGCGTCGAACAGAGCGACCATGTCCTCGCGCACCTGGTCGGTGAGGGTGGTGAACCCCGGCATCAGCAGGGAGTCCCCGCCGAGGTCGACGACGTAGTCGACGCCCGTCTGCCACCTCGAGACCTCGCTCCCGGCGACCTCGACGGTCATGGGGGTGCGCCGCACGCGCCGCAGGGCGGGGCGTCCTGCGAGGCTGACGCTGCCGTGCTCGAGCACGCCGCCCCCGGAGTCGAGCACGTGGGCGAAGGCCTCCGCGACGTCCTGGGCCGGGCCGATGGTGACCGGGGTGACCACCAGCGTGGCGCTGACCGGGACTCCGCGAACCGGTCGGACCAGGGTGTGTACATGGGTGGCGCCCTGCTGGCCCGCCCGGGCGACGGCTTGCGTGAGCTCGCGATCGATCTCGATGCGCCGAGTCACCAGCTCGTCGCGTGCGGTCCCGCGGAAGGTGTGGTCGAGCAACCGGACGATGCTGGTCCGGCTCTCCTCGGCCCGAGTCGGGATGGTCCACCAGCCGGGAGGAAGCATGAGCTCCCACGGCTTTCCGGCGATCGGCAGCACCGTGTCGTCGGTCGTCACCTCGCTCACAGCCCGCTCACCCCCTCGGCCAGCTCGCGCAGCGCGTGCGAGAAGGCCGATGCGTGCACGAGGTCCTCGACGTGGCCCATGAGCAGGAGCGCGAAGCCGGGGTCGGGTCGCAGCCAGAGGACCGCCGAGAGATCCTGGACCCGACGTGGCTGGTCCAGGCCCGGGCTGGCTATGCGCAGCTGGAGCGCCGTGGCCCGTCCCATGGGGGTGTCCAGCTCGTCCACCGTGGGAGGCTCGAGGAGCTCCGAGCCCTGGCTGAGCCAGGCGACCACCTGGACGGGATCGTCGACCTCGGTGCGGATGATGCGCAGCCATGCCACGGCCACGGGGGAGAAGTGGCCGATCTCGGCGAGGTAGGCCCAGGCGAGGAGGGGGAGGACGTCGTCCTCGGGATCGCTCTGCTCGGCCACGGAGAGGACCAGGTCGGCGAGCTGCTCTGCCGCGTCCCGGTCGGCCGAGGCGTCGGCGCGGTCCAGCAGGTCGAGCATCCGGCGCGCGCAGCGCTCGCGATCCACGTCGTCCAGGGGGACGGGTAGCCAGCGCGCCAGGCCGTGGACCTGGAGGTCACCGATGGACGCGTGGGGATCGTGATTCACGAGAGGTCCCCCCGTGCCGCTTCGCCCCGCTGCCAGGCGCGGACGCGTCGGCCGGAACCGACCCACACCACGGCCAGGGCGGCACCCGGCACCGCGGAGAGGGCTGCGACCGGGTGCGCGAGAGCGCACAGGAGACCCTCCACCACGAGGGCCGGCACCACGAAGGCCAGCAGGGAGGGCACCCAGAGGTCGGAGTCGGGCGCCGCGCCGCGGACGGGTGGCCGTCCGAAGCCCTCGTGCGCGGGCCACGCCTCCGGGCTGCCCACGGCGTGGACCGGGAACGGCGTCTCGTCCACGGCGACCTCGATGCCGGCGCGGCGGCAGGCGCGCTCGAGCTCGGTCGGGTCCTCCGCCCAGCCGCCGGCAGACGCGGCGAGCGTGATGCCCCGCCGGTCCTGCCACAGCAGCAGGTCCGGGGTCCGCAGCAGTCGCGTCACCCCGCCTGCGGCCGGACCGGGCAACCAGGTCTCGCGTCCGTGGTGGTGCACGACGACGCGACGGGGGGAGACCAGCGTCCGCGCCAGCGTGCGCTGGCGGACCGCGGAGGGGTGGGTCGGTGCCACGGACGAGGCGCCGGGCAGGTCCGGGAGCCCGGTGACGGCCTCGAGGAGAGTCGCCCTCCTGCGCACCAGGCGCAGCGTCGGACCGGCTGCGAGCCCCGCGGCGAGGAGCACGACGGGGACGAGCGCCCAGGGTGCGACCGCGAGCGCGGCGACGGCCGGGAACACGAGCAGGACCAGAGCGATCATCAGCAGGACCACGTCGCCGCGATGGCGTGCCGGACGGTGCGGGTCCAGTGCCGCGACACGGCGCAGCGCCTGACGGTCCGCGGCGGACGCGGGGGCGATGCCCAGCCCGAGCGCCCGCGTGAGCGCGGAGGCCCCCGTGGCATGGAGCAGCAGCTCGTCGGACCCGAGGACGTTCACGGCGTCGGTGTAGCGCCACAGGGGCAGACGCACGCGCGGGCCGTCGTGGTCGAGGAGGCCGAGCTCGGGGTACGACGGGTCCGGGACCAGGACAGCCCGGACGAGACTGCCCGGCGGTGCGAGCACCTCCCGACCCGACCCGTCCCCGACAGCCAGGCTGCCGTCGTCGTCGACGTGCACCTGTCGGTGGCGCACCGCGAGCACCCCCGCACCGGTTCCGGTGGACGGGAACATGCGGGGCTCCCGGGTGGGCGACCCCGCTCCCCGGTCGTCGCGGTCGGCACCGGGACCACGACCGCGGGAACGTCTGAGCACCGGGTCAGCCTCTCAGCCGGCGTGCTGGAGGCGCCAGGACAGCTGGCGAGCCTCGTTGATGGAGTGGTCGATGGCGTCACCGGCGAGGGAGTTGATCGAGATGGGGCTCACCCGGTCGATCGCCCCGTCGACGTCGTTCGCGGCCATCACCACGTTGAGGTTGCGGATCTGCGCCGCCACCTGCTGGGCGTCGTCCAGCATCGGCATGGCCGCCCGCACGTCGAAGGACCGCATCGCGTTGATGCGGGCCACGTTGCCGGCCGGTTGGCCGTCCAGGTGGAGGACGCGACTCAGAGCGCTGGGTCGGGCCAGGTCGATCGTGCGTACCGCCTGGTTGGCGATGACGTCGACACGGGCCTGGGCGACCCTGTCCCCGGCGCGGCCGATCCAACCGAAGCCGGGGAGCCGGACGCCCTGCATCATGCGCACCAGGGTCGGGGTGCTGGCACTGGCGTTGGTGCGGACCGCGGTGATGATGGCGCCCATCGCCCCGTTCATGCTCGTGGTCAGGCGCTGGGTCAGGGCCAGGGTGGCGCGACCACCGACGGCGGACAGGGCGAGCCCCGCGAGGTCCCACGCCACGTCCCCCCAGGTGGCCTCACCCACAGTCAGGAGGGCGGCGTCGAGCAGCAGGATGGCGGCGGCCAGTGCGACCCCCAGCGCGATCAGCGCGAAGGGCGCCGTCGCGATGACGGCGAGGACGAGCACCACCACGAGCGCGATTCGCGACTCGGGCGCCCTCGGGGCTACCATTCCCCGGTTGCCTCGGCGAGGGAGCGCGCGGTCCGGCAGGGTCGCGGGGCTCCGTGATCGACAGGGCGGAGATCGCGCCGCGCTGCCTCGTCACCACCGGGAGCGCGGCGCTGTTGCGTCCCGCCCCTGGCCCGCCCGGCTCCCACACGCCACGTACGGCCCGCACCACACCCCCGACACGTCAGCAGCACCGCAGCACGAGGAGAGCGCATGTCCACCGAGAAGATCACCGCCGAGGTCCGCACCGAGTTCGGCAAGGGCGCCGCCCGCCGCATCCGTCGCGAGCACAAGGTCCCCGCCGTCGTCTACTCGCAGGGCGGCGAGCCGCAGCACCTGACCCTGCCGGGCCACGACACGATGATGGCCCTCAAGCACGGCGGCCCCAACGCGCTGCTCGAGCTCGACATCGACGGCACGACCCAGCTCGCGCTGACCAAGCAGGTCCAGGTCGACCCGATCCGCCGCGTGCTCGAGCACGTGGACTTCGTCGCGGTCAAGCGCGGCGAGAAGGTCACCGTCGACGTCCCCGTCGTGGTGGTCGGCGAGGCCGGCCCGGAGACCCTGGTCGTCACCGAGAACGCCTCCGTCTCCGTCGAGGCCGAGGCGACCCACATCCCCGAGTCCTTCGAGGTCTCCGTCGAGGGCGCCGAGGCCGGCACCCTGATCTACGCCTCCGACCTGTCCCTGCCCTCGGGCACCACCCTGCTGACCGACCCCGAGACCCTTGTGGTCAACGTCGCCCAGCAGGTCTCCGCCGAGGCCCTCGAGGCCGAGCTGGAGGAGGCCGAGGCCGAGGCCGGCATCGAGCGCGAGGACTCCGACGAGGACGCCTCCGGCGACGCTCCGGCCGAGGCTGCGGCCGAGGGCGACGCCGACTCCGAGTGACGTACGCCGTCACCGACCGCTGAGCAGACGGGCCCGGGATCCCCAGATGAGCGACGACTCGACCACTGACGTGTGGCTGGTCGTCGGGCTGGGGAACCCGGGCCCGAGCTATGCCGGGCACCGGCACAACATCGGCTACATGGTCACCGACGAGCTGGCCCGCCGGATGGGCTCGGGCTTCCGGGCCCACAAGTCCGGCCGTGCCGACGTCGTCGAGGGCCGGCTGACCCCGCCCGGCGTCCCCGGGCCGCGGGTGGTCCTGGCCCGTCCGCGCTGCTACATGAACGAGGTCGGCGGGCCGGTGAAGGCCCTCGCGACCTTCTACAAGGTCGCCCCCGCCCAGGTCGTGGCGATCCACGACGAGCTGGACATCCCGTTCGACACGATGCGGGTCAAGCTCGGCGGCGGCGACAACGGTCACAACGGCCTGAAGTCGATGCGCTCCTCCTTCGGCACCGGCGACTTCCACCGGGTGCGGGTCGGCATCGGCCGCCCCCCGGGTCGCCAGGAGGTCGCCGACTTCGTGCTGTCGGACTACTCCTCGGCCGAGCGCAAGGTGCTGCCCTTCGTGGTCGACACCGCCGCCGACGCGGTCGAGTCGCTCGTCTCCGACGGGCTCGAGAAGACCCAGCAGCGCTTCAACAGCTGAGCGCCGATAGCCTGCAGGGCGTGACCTCCACTGGTTTTGAGCCCGGAACGCCCCCCGTCGACGCCGACGACCACGTCCTCGCCACCTGGCTGGCCGAGGTGGCCGGCCGCCGCCTCCTCGAGGTGCGGGCCGAGGGTCTGGAGGGCAAGGAGCTCAAGGACGCCGGCGACGCCGCCGCTCACGAGCTGCTGATGCGCCTGGTCGCCGAGCACCGTCCCGCGGACGCCGTGCTCTCGGAGGAGGGCAAGGACGACAAGGCCCGGCTCTCCGCCGAGCGCGTGTGGATCATCGACCCGCTCGACGGCACCCGCGAGTTCTCCGAGCCCCCGCGCGACGACTGGGCCGTGCACGTGGCGCTGTGGCAGGGCGGCGCGCTGGTCGCCGGCGCGGTCGCGCAGCCCGTGCTGGGCGAGACGTTCAACACCGGTCACCCGCCGGTGGTGCCGCCGAGCACCTCGGAGCGACCGCGCATCGCGGTCTCCCGCAGCCGCCCGCCGGCCTTCGTGCAGGCCCTCGCCGAGGAGATGGGCGCCGAGCTGGTCCCCATGGGCTCGGCAGGGGTCAAGATGATGTCGGTCGTGCGCGACGTGGCCGACGCCTACGTCCACGCCGGTGGGCAGTACGAGTGGGACTCCGCGGCCCCCGTCGCAGTCGCCCGCGCCGCCGGCCTGTTCACCTCGCGGGTCAACGGCGACGAGCTGGTCTACAACCAGGACGACGTCTACCTCCCCGATCTCATCGTCTGCCGTCCGGAACTGTCGGAGCAGATCCTCGCCTTCATCGCCGAGCACGGCACCGACTGAGCCGGCCCCACCCACCGTGCCGGTCCGCCACGTCCTGCTCGACGCCGACGGGGTGCTGCAGCGCAGCGCCCCGGACCCGATCGGCCTGCTGGTCGAGTGGGCCGGCGACCGGGCCGAGGAGCTCGGCCGCGCCCTGTGGACCGCCGAGCGTGGACCGCTGAGGGGCGAGGGCGACTTCCTGCACGTCGTGGAGGCCGTCGTGCCGTCGTACGCCGAGGTCGACCCGCTCGAGGTCTACCGCCGGCTCTGGCACGACATCACCCCCTCTCCGGAGAGCCTGGCCCTGGTCCGGCGGCTCCGCGCGGCCGGTCTCGGCGTCCACCTGGGCACCAACCAGCACCGGCAGCGTGGTGAGCACATGGCGACCGTGCTGGGCTACGACGACCTCTTCGACGTCTCCTGCTACTCCTGGGAGATGGGCACCAAGAAGCCCGAGCCGACCTACTTCGAGATCGCCGTCGAGCGGATCGGTGCCCCGGCGGCTGAAGTGCTCTTCGTCGACGACATGGAGACCAACGTCGAGGCCGCCCGGGCGGTCGGCCTGCGTGCCGAGCACTGGCACCTCGACCAGGGGCACGCGGCGCTCGAGCGGCTGCTCGCCGCGCACGGGGTGCTGACCGGGCCGCCCACCGCCTGATCGCACGGTTGGGACGGCGTTCACCTGCCGTCAACCCCGTCCGGGCTACTCCGGTCCCGAGGACCTGGCCCTTTCGGACTACGGCTCGCAGCCACGCCTAGCCCGTTCGGGAAAGGCCGGCCGAGCGTTCCCCGACAGTTCACCAGGGACACCCCGGACGGCCCGGTTCGCACCCTCAGGATGCTCTCGCTGCGGCGCCCGCCGGAAGCACGACCACATCCGGGGGGAGGCCCTGTGACCACGCTGCCGTCCTACGACGAGGCGACCGGGTTCGACGTCGTGCCGCGTCGTGTCTCCCGCAAGGCCAGGGGCGTCGACGCGGTCTTCGAGCACTCGGCCCGCGCGATCGGTGCCTCGGTCCTGGTCATCACCGGCGGGGTCGGCCTGTTCCTCGGCTGGCAGGCGTACCCCACGCTGAGCCGCTACGGGCTGGACTTCTTCACCGAGAGTCGCTGGCTGCCCGAGGAGGACGTCGTCGGCATCGCGGCGGTCCTCACGGGCACGGTGTCGATCGCGCTCGTGGCGATGGCCTTCGCCTTCCCGTTGGCGCTGCTGACCGCGCTCTACATCAGTGAGTACGCCCCCGAGCGGATCAAGTCCACGCTCGTCGCGATGGTCGACCTGATGGCCGCCGTCCCCTCGATCGTCTACGGCCTGTGGGGCTACCTGCTGATCATGCCGCGGGCCGGCGAGCTCGCGCAGTGGCTGCACGCCAACCTGGGCTGGATCCCGTTCTTCGACATCCGCGGCACCGACCCGGACGCGGCCGTCCCCGACGCCAGTCGCTACCTCTACAGCTCCTTCGCCGCTGGGATCGCCGTGGCGATGATGGTGCTCCCGATGGCGTGCGCCGTCATGAGACAGGTCTTCTCGCAGACCCCGCAGGGGGAGAAGGAGGCCGCGCTCGCGCTGGGAGCCACCCGGTGGGGGATGATCCGCTCGGTCGTGCTGCCCTTCGGCCGCGGCGGCATCATCGGCGGGACCATGCTCGGGCTCGGTCGGGCCCTGGGCGAGACCATCGCGGTCGTCCTCATCATCAGCCCGACCTTCGACGTGAAGTGGAATCTCACGGAGATCGGGAGCAACTCCGTCAGCGCCCACATCGCCCTGCAGTTCGGCGAGGCGAGCCCGGCGCAGCTCTCGGCGCTCCTGGCTGCCGGGTTCGTGCTCTTCCTGATCACGCTGCTGGTCAACACCCTGGCGGCAGTCGTGGTCAACCGCAGCCGCTCCGGCACGGGGACGGACGCCTGATGACGATCCAGCAGACCCGCCCCACGGCCACCGGCCTCGGCCTCCCGGCCGGCACCACGCACCTGCCCCAGGTCGACGAAGACGCAGCCCCGGCGGTACCGCGCACCTCGATCGGTCGGCCGAGCGCCGATGAGCAGCTGGTCCGGTGGGGCCCGTGGCTGTCCGCCGGTGCCCTCGCCTGGCTGCTGACCCAGCAGCTGTTGCCGCTGCCGGGCCTCGCATGGTTCGTGCTCGCCTGGTTCGCCCTGGGGTTGCTCGTGACAGCCGTGCTCGCCGGCATGCAGGGCGGCTCGATCGCGGTGAGGGACAGGTTGGCCGCGTCGGTCATCACCGGCGGGGCCGTCACGGTCGGCGTCGCCCTGGTCTCGACGGTCGGTTTCGTCTTCTGGGAGGGCTGGGGGCCCCTCCTCCACCTGAACTTCTTCACCGACGACATGGCCGGCGTCGGCCCGCGCGACCCCTTCACGCGCGGCGGCATCGCCCACGCGGTGCTGGGGTCGCTGATCCAGCTCGGCATCGGGTTGGCCATCACCCTGCCGCTCGGTATCGGGACGGCCGTCTTCATGACCGAGGTGGGCGGACGATTCGCCAGGCTGGTCCGCACCATCGTGGAGGCGATGACCGCGCTTCCCTCGATCGTGGCGGGCCTGTTCGTCTACACCGTCTTCATCCTGACCCTCGGTCAACCCCGGTCGGGCCTGGCCGCGGGCCTGGCGATCGCGGTGATGATGCTGCCGATCATCGCCCGAGCGGCCGACGTGGTGCTGCGGGTCGTGCCGGGCGGCCTGCGCGAGGCCAGCCTGGCCCTCGGCGCCTCGCGCTGGAAGACGGTCTGGCACGTCGTGCTGCCCACGGCCCGTCCCGGCCTGGCGACCGCAGTGATCCTCGGCTCCGCGCGAGGCGTGGGCGAGACGAGCCCGGTGCTCCTGACGTCGGGTGCGGCGATGTTCTTCGTGGTAGGTCCGACCGACGGCGCCATGAACTCGCTCCCGCTCTTCATCTACTCCAACGTGCGCAGTGGCGAGGACACCGCGATCCTGCGCGCCTTCGGGGCGGCGAGCGTCCTGCTGGTGCTCGTACTCCTGCTCTTCGTCGTCGCTCGTCTGCTCGCCCGTCCGCCCCGGTCCACGAAGCGCCGGCGCTTCTCGCTGACCCCGCGCGGGGGCTGGGCGCAGCGGGGTCTCGACCTCGCCCGGGCCAACCCCGCCTCGGTGGCCGGCGCGGTGAGCCCGGCCCCCACCCCTGTGCCACCGCCGCCCGATCCCGCCTTCCCCACCAGTCCGGACGACCGTCCCACCCCGCCCCAGGAGCCCCGGTGAACCGCCCCTTCTCCGTCCTCGCCCGCTGCGCCGCCGCGCTCGTGCTCGCCGTCGCCGGCGTCGCCGGGATGCCGTCGGCGGCCCAGGCGGCGACGTACGCCCAGATCGAGGGGACCGGTTCGACCTGGTCGGAGATCATCGTCCAGCAGTGGATCGCCGACGTGGACGCCTCGGGCATGAAGGTCGTCTACACCGGTGGCGGCTCCACGAAGGGCCGCAAGGACTTCTCCCAGGACACCAACGACTTCGCCATCTCCGAGATCCCCTACCAGGGCACCGACGAGCAGGGCAACGCCGACACCTCCAACGGCCGCGACTTCGCCTACCTCCCGATCGTCGCGGGTGGCACCGCCTTCACCTACCAGCTGAAGATCGGCAACGAGCTGGTCCGCAACCTGCGGCTGTCGGGGGAGACGATCGCGAAGATCTTCACCAACCAGATCACCAACTGGAACGACCCGGCGATCACGAAGGACAACAACGGCCGCGCGTTCCCCAGCGTGCCGATCACCCCGGTCGTCCGGGCAGACGGGTCGGGGACCACGGCCCAGTTCACCAGCTGGATGGACAAGGAGCACCCCAGCATCTGGCGGCCCTACTTCGGCAAGGCCGGCCTGACCTCGTACTACCCGAAGAAGTCGGGCTCCAGGACCGTCAGCCAGGCCGGCTCCGACCAGGTCATGAACGCGATCGCCTCCAGCACGGGCAACGGCTTCATCGGGTACGTCGAGTACTCCTACCCGGTCGACAAGAACTTCCCGGTGGTGAAGGTGTTGAACCAGGGTGGTTACTACGTCGAGCCCACCCAGTTCAACGTGGCGGTCGCGCTGACCAGGGCCCGGATCAACACCTCGAACCCCAACGACCCGAGCACCTACCTCACCCAGATCCTCGACGACGTCTACCGGAACCCGGACCCGCGGGCGTACCCGATCTCCTCGTACTCCTACATGATCATCCCCACCGCCGCGGACGACCCGCGGATGACCACGGCGAAGCGGCAGACACTGGCCGACTTCATGTACTACTCGTTGTGCGCCGGTCAGACGAAGGCGGGGCCCTACGGGTACTCCCCGCTCCCGCTCAACCTCGTGCAGGCCGGCTTCGAGCAGATCGCCAAGCTCGGGGAGGCCGACAAGGACGTCGACCTGAGCAACCGGGACGTCCGCTCCTGCAACAACCCCACCTTCGACGGCAAGAACCTCAGCAACAACAAGCTGGCGCAGATCGCCCCGCAGCCGGCCTCCTGCGACAAGGTCGGCGCGGGTCCTTGCGGCACGGCCACGGGCACCGGCGAACCCTCCACCGACGACGGCGCTGGTGCCGGGTCCGCGGGTGGTGCGGGAGGTGCCGCCGGTGGTGAGACGGGGGTCGACGTCGGTGGCGCGGGCGGCGGGGGCGGCGCGGGCGCGGCCCCGACGTCGATCGATCCCGTGACCGGAGAGGTCGTGGGGGGCGCGGCCGGAGGGGTCGCCGAGGCGGGGGCGGTGTACGCCGACCCCAGCACGATCCTGGTCTCGGACCGGGCGGGCGACACCCGCGCCTTCGCGTGGCTCTCGGGCCTGCTGCTCGTGGTCCTGGTGGTCCTCCCGGGCCTCTACGTCGCCGTGCTGCGGCGCCGCCCCACGGGAGCACGCTCGTGAGGCGCGCGGTCGCCACCGTGGTGGCCGCGGTCCTCGGCGCCGGCACCCTCGGCATCGGCGGTCTCGCCCTCGGGCCGGCGCCGGCCGGAGGCGTTGAGGAGCCCGCGGCGCGCGCGAAGCCGGCCTACGCGGAGACGAGGACGCTGCAGAGGGTGTTCGTGCGCCCCGACGGCAGCCGTCAGGAGTTCCCGGCGTACGACGTCACCGTCACCGCCGACCAGACCACCGAGCTCCGGGGGCGTCAGCGCATCCGGATCACGTGGAGCGGCGCCCAGCCCAGCGGTGGTCGCGCCAGCAACCCGTACGGCGAGAGCGGGCTCGCGCAGGAGTACCCGGTCGTGATCATGCAGTGCCGCGGGGTCGACGATCCCGGGCCGGGCGAGGAGCAGCTGCGCCCGGAGACGTGCTGGACCGCCTCGGTCGCCCAGCGCTCGCAGATCACCCGCGGCAACGCCGAGTCCACCTGGCGGCACGACCTCGACGCCGACGAGGCGGACAAGGTGCGGGTCTCCGGCCTCGACCCGTTGCCCTCGGCAGAGGTGTGCCCGTCGGCCGACCTCGGCGACTTCAGCACGCGCCTGACCCCGTTCGTCGCAGCCTCGGGACGGACGTTCCCGGCCTGCCAGTCCGACCAGATGCCGCCGGAGGCCGCGGTCGGCGCGGCGTTCCCGCCTGCGGAGCTCGCCGCGTTCACCGACCTCGAGGGCAACGGGGAGGTGCAGTTCGAGGTGCGCTCGGACGTCGAGAACGAGTCGCTCGGCTGCAACCACGAGGTCGCGTGCTCGGTCGTGGTCATCCCGATCGTCGGGCTCTCCTGCGACGCGCCGTCCAGCCCCCCGTCCACCGGTGACCAGGCCTGTCGTCGTACCGGTCGCTTCACCCCCGGGAGCGGCAACTTCGCCGGGAACGGCGTGGACCAGGCGGTCTCGCCCGGCCTGTGGTGGTCGCCCTCGAACTGGAGGCACCGCTTCTCGATCCCGATCAGCTTCGGTCTGCCACCCGACACGTGCGACGTCCTCGACCCACGCCCGCCCACCGGTTTCTACGGCACCGAGCTGCTCGCGCAGGCCGCCCTGCAGTGGGCGCCGGCTTACTGCCTGCGCAAGGACCGGTTCAAGTTCCAGCACAACCAGATGTCCGACGAGGCCGGCTTCGCCCTGATGGAGAGTGGCGGCGGCCCCGCGGCCCTGGTCAGCTCGGGTCACGAGCAGACCGGGCCCGACCCGGTCGGCTACGCGCCGACAGCCGTGACCGGCTTCGCCGTGGCGTACGTCGCCGACAAGCCGGACAACGCGGGCGAGGTGAGCACGCTGCGCCTCACCCCGAGGCTGGTCGCCAAGCTGCTGACCCAGTCCTACCTCGGGTCCGACCTGGGGCGGGGGCACCCCGGCATCGGGGACAACCCGCTCTCGATCATCCAGGACCCCGAGTTCGTCGAGCTGAACCCCGGACTGCCGCAGATCAACCAGGAAGCGGGGGCGACGCTGCTGTCGCTGTCCAACGAGTCCGACGTGATCCACCAGCTGACCGAGTGGGTCGTGGCCGACAAGGACGCCCGCGACTTCATCGCCGGCGAGGCCGACCCGTGGGGCATGGTCGTCAACCCGAACTACCGCGACCTGCAGCTGCCCGCGACCTCCATACCGCTGCTCGACGACTACGTCCCCGAGACCGGCAACACCTGCCGCCAGCAGAACCCGGCGGTCTACTTCAACCAGCTGGCCGCACCGGTCACCGCCCTGCGCAAGGTCAGCGAGGCGATCCTCGACGCGCACCCGAACGTCCAGACGCGTTGCGAGTTCGAGCCGGACACCGGCTTGTTCCGGATCGGGCGTGTCCCTCGGCAGTCCTTCGGTGCCCGCTTCATGCTCGGGGTGGTCAGCCTCGGTGACGCCGCGCGGTTCGGCCTGCGCACGGCGGCACTGCAGGCCGAACCCGGCAGCTTCGTCTCCCCGGACGCGGCGTCCCTGGCCGCCGCCGTCCAGCTGATGGAGCCGCAGGGCCCGACGCAGCCGTTCGTCCTGGACCAGCAGGCCGTGCGTCGCAGCACCCAGGCGTATCCGGGCACGATGGTCGTCTACACGGCCGCGCGGATGCGCAACCTGTCGAAGGCCGACGCCGCGACGGTGGCGCAGTTCATCCGGATCGCCACGTCCGATGGGCAGCGCCAGGGGCCCGGCAACGGTGAGCTCCCCGCGGGGTTCCTGCCCCTGCGCAGCTCCGGCCCGACGGCACCGCTGCTCGCCGCCGCGCGGCAGACCGCGGACGCCGTCGCGGCCCAGACTCCTCCCGCCGGCAGCACGCCCGAAGAGGAAGGCAGCGAGGGACCCGACCCCGCGGGCGGGGGTACGTCGGGGGGCGCGAGCGGCCCGGCGGGCCCGCTCGACGTGCCGGCCGCGGAGCTCCCCGGGGAGGCCGACGAGCCTGCGTCCGCGCCCGTGACCGACCCCGTGGAGGCGGGCACCGAGCCGGTGGCGATGCCGGCGACCACACCGATCTCCTCCCGGGTCGCTGGGATGCTGCTCCCGCTGCTCTTCCTCGGGGGACTGCTCGGCACGCTCGTGGTGGCCACGGGCCGCTTCTTCGTGCGACCTCCCCGGGCAGGACTCGGTCGATGACGATGACGGAGCCGGCGAGCGCGTCGCCCGGGCCGGCCGCGCCCGCCGGCCCGGTGACTGGTGCCGCGCCGGTCGCCGCGCCCGGGCCGACCCGAGCCGCCCGCCGCCTGACGAAGCCGCCCCGCCGGGTGTCCCTGCGCCGGGTGTCGCTGCGCCGGGACCGGACCGGTCCCCGGCCACCGAGGCCGCTCCCCACCGGTGCGCAGGCAGCCACGCAGTCGGCCGCGTTCATGCTGGCCGTCGTCTGCCTCTGGGTCTTCGTCCAGCTGCTGCTCCTCGGAGACCTCAAGCACGAGCGGTCCCAGGACCTGCTCTACGACCAGTTCCGCACCGACGTCGCCTCCGCGACGGCCCCTGTCGGCCCGGTGGTCCCCGTCGGCGAGCCGGTCGCCCTCCTGCGCGTCCCGGCCATCGACCTGGAGCAGGTGGTCGTCGAGGGCACCGCGTCCGGGGACCTGAGGGCGGGACCCGGTCACCAGCGCAACACCGTGCTCCCGGGCCAGGACGGCACCGCGGTCGTGATGGGTCGCGCTGCGACGTACGGCGGACCCTTCTCGCGGATCACCGAGCTGCAGCCCGGTGACGTCATCGAGGTCGTGATCGCCCAGGGGACCCGCGAGTTCCGGGTGCTGGGCGTGCGCCGGACCGGTGACCCGCTGCCCCAGCCGCGCACCGCAGGCGTGGCCCGGCTGGTCCTCGCCAGCGCCGAGGGCGAGGGGCGCCTGGGCGGTCTGACCCCGGGGGAGGCGGTCTACGTCGACGCAGAGGCCCAGGAGGCCTTCCCCGCGCCGCCCGGACGACCGGGCGCCGTGCCGGCCGCCGAGCAGGTGCTCGCCGGGGAGACCGCCGTGCTGCCGCTGCTCGCGACCTGCCTGACGGCGCTCGTGCTCGCCACCTTGACCATCATCTCCGCGCGCCAGCGGTGGTCGACGGTCCAGGTGTGGCTGCTCGCCGCGCCGGTCGTGGCCGCCCTGGCCTGGGCCACGACCGAAGTGCTGGTCCGACTCCTCCCCAACGTGATGTGACGCGGCTGTGAACCGTCGCCGAACCCCGTCCGAAGCCGCTGACGACTCGTCGTCGAGCCGCTGAGGATCACCACGCCCCCGCCGGGTCTCGGGACCGGCGGCCAGTCCCACCCGGCTCCACCCGTGCAGCACCCCCACCAGAGAGAGCGAATCCATGAAGTCGAGCAAGACCCTCAGCGGGCTCGTCACCGCGGCCCTCGCCGCGTCGGCGATCGCCCTCAGCGCCCCGACCGCCTCGGCCGCGCTGCCCTTCGACCCCACCTTCACCCCCGCCTCCGCGGACCTGGTGGGCGTCGGCTCGGACACCACCGAGATCTCGATGCACTACCTCGCCGAGGGCTTCGAGGGCACGCCTGGTTTCAACGAGGGCCGCACCACCGGCCGGATCGCCTCCTTCCAGGCAGGAGGGGGCGGGGAGATCACGATCCCGGGCGGGACCACCATCACCCGGCCCAACGGTTCGGGAGCCGGCAAGGGTCGCCTGTACGGCGCCAACAACCTGCCTGAGATCGACTTCGCTCGGTCCTCCTCCGGCCTCAACGACGCCGAGCGCGCCGCTGGCCTCCAGAACTTCCCCTTCGCGGTCGACGGTCTCAAGCTCGCGGTGTCGAACACCGTGGCGTCCAACGCCCCGGCGAGCATCTCCGCCGCCGACATGGTCAGGATCTACGACGGCTCCGTGACCAACTGGAGCGAGATCGGCGGCCAGCCCGGCGTCATCAAGCCGCTCATCCCGCAGGCGGGCTCGGGCACCCGCTCGTTCTTCGTCTCCCAGCTGCAGGCCGCCAACGGTGGTGTCGCCGTGGCGCTCGCCGCCTCGGTGCAGGAGGTCCAGGAGCACGACCCCGCTCCCGTGCAGTCCGACCCCAACGCCGTCGCGCCCTTCTCCACCGGCCGCGCCGGTGCCGCCGGCCCGGTCATCAAGCTCACCGGGGGGTTCTCCGCGAACCGTGCCCTCTACAACGTCGTGCGCGGGGCCGACGTGGGCCGCGCCGACCTGCTGGCCGCTTTCGGACCCGACGGCTTCCTCTGCTCCGACGCGGCCGCGCCGCTGATCGAGGCTGCCGGCTTCTTCCAGCTGGCGCGCGAGGCGAACGGCGGTGCCTGCGGCGTCCCCACGCAGTCCTCGACCAGCAACTTCGCCGTGAACGAGGTGGCCGAGACCACCACCGCCCTGACCGCCACCAGCCCGTCCGCTGGTCGGGTCGAGCTGGTCGCGACCGTGTCGTCGGCGGCGGGCACCCCCACCGGCACGGTCACGTTCACCGAGGGCGCGACCGTCGTCGCCGCCGACGTGCCGATCGTCCAGGGCCGCGCCACCGCGACCCTGACCGGCGTCGCTGCCGGCAGCCGCACCTACACCGCGACCCTCGAGCCCGGGGACGGCTTCCTGGCCTCCTCCGACGACGTCACCGTCACCGTGTCCGACCGGGTCGACATCGTGGCCAAGGCCAAGCCGGTGGCCCCGGGCAAGACCGCGAAGGTCCAGGTCACGATTGCCGGCGCGAGCGGCACCGTCACCCTGCTCAAGGGCGCCAAGGAGATCGACTCCGCCACCCTGTCCGGCGGTCAGGCCACCCTGCTCGCCAAGAAGGTCAAGAAGAACACCCGGTACACGGTCGCCTTCGGCGACCAGACCGTCACCGTCCTGGTGAAGGTCAAGAAGTAGCCCACCGCAGCGCCGGTGCGGGCGGCCCTCGTGGGAGGGCCGCCCGCACCCGGTCCCAGCCGTATGCACCCCGCACGACCGTGACGAGAGAGACCCTGATGAGCAGCACCGACGCGACCACCGTCCTCCCGGCCGTCCCCGGCGCCCCCGTGCCTGGCAGCCCCGTCCAGGACGGGCCGGCTGGAGGGGAGCGACTCGCGGAGCTCGACGCTCGCGAGATCACCGCGTGGTTCGGTGAGCGCAAGGTCCTGGACCGGGTCTCGCTCACCATGTCCGCCGGCGCGATCACCGCCCTCATCGGTCCCTCGGGCTGTGGCAAGTCCACGTTCCTGCGCATCCTCAACCGCATGCACGAGCTGGTGCCCTCCGCCCAGCTCGCCGGAGAGGTGTGGCTGGACGGTGAGGACATCTACGACCCGGCCAAGAAGCTCATCGACGCCCGCCGGGCCATCGGCATGGTCTTCCAGAAGCCCAACCCGTTCCCGGCCATGTCCATCCGCGAGAACGTCCTGGCCGGGCTGAAGCTCACCGGCACCAAGGCGTCCCGCTCGGAGAAGGACGAGCTCGTGGAGGCCTGCCTGGTCAAGGGCGGCCTCTGGAACGAGGTCAAGGACAGGCTCGACGCCCCCGGCGGTGGGCTCTCCGGTGGTCAGCAGCAGCGGTTGTGCATCGCCCGCTCCCTCGCGGTCAAGCCGCGGGTGCTGCTCATGGACGAGCCCTGCTCGGCACTGGACCCGACCTCGACGCGGGTGATCGAGGAGACGATGCTCGAGCTGGCCCGAGAGGTCACGATCGTCATCGTCACGCACAACATGCAGCAGGCCGCGCGCGTCTCCTCGCAGTGCGCCTTCTTCCTCGCCGCCCACGGCACGCCGGGGGTGATCGTCGAGCACGGTGACACCCGGGCCATGTTCGAGAGCCCGCAGGACGAGCGCACCGCCGACTACGTCCACGGACGCTTCGGCTGATTTCCGCTGTCGCGTGAGCTGTCGCACAATCGCGGACGTGATCTCCGGCCCGCGCTCGATCGCGCTCTTCGCGACGCTGCTGGTCGTCGTGACGGCTGCGGCGTTCGGGCTGTCGAGGCTCTACGCCACGCCGCGGGCGCTGGACCTGACCCCGCCCGCGGCCTACCTCGCCGCCCCCGTCCCGGTCACGGCCGACGCGCCCGCAGCGGCACCGGTGGGCGGGCAGCTGGTCGACCAGCGCTGGTTGGAGCAGACCTCCCGTCGCACCGGCATCCCGCTCCCCGCGCTCCGGGCGTACGCCGACGCGCAGCTCTCCGGGGTCGGTGGCTGCGAGCTGGGCTGGACCACGCTGGCCGGCATCGGCTGGGTCGAGTCGCACCACGGCACCATCGACGACCGGGTCCTGACCCTCGACGGCCGCTCGGAACCGCCGATCATCGGGGTGCCGTTGAACGGGGAGGGCCCCGTGGCGGCCATCCGCTCCACCCCGACGTCGGCCGCCTGGCACGGTGACGAGGTCTGGGAGCGCGCGGTCGGTCCGATGCAGTTCCTCCGCTCCTCCTGGGAGCCGTGGGCCGCCGACGGCGACGACGACGGCGTCATTGACCCCCACGACCTCGACGACGCGGCCGCCACCGCGGCGCGCTACCTCTGCGCCTCCGGTCGCGACCTCACCTCCGGTGAGGCCTGGACCGACGCGGTCCTGAGCTACAACCGCAGCCGGGAGTACGTCGAGGCCGTGCACGCCGCCGCCACGACCTACGCCGAGCGCGCCGGGCAGTAGCCGCCCCGCAGCCGCGCAGTAGCCTCGTCGCCGTGCTGCTCACGCTCGACTCCGCCACCCCGCTCGTCACGGTTGCCCTCCACGACGGGACCGACGTCGTGGCCGAGCTGGTCGCCGACCGCCCGATGAAGCACGGCGAGCAGCTGGCCCCACTCATCGAGGCCGCCATGGCGCAGGTCGGCATCGTCCGCCAGGACCTCACCGCGATCGGGGTGGGCGTCGGCCCCGGTCCCTTCACCGGCCTGCGGGTGGGTCTGGTGACCGCACGCACCCTCGGCTACGTCCTCGAGGTGCCCGTCTACGGCGTCTGCTCGCTCGACGTGCTCGCCGTGGAGGCCGCCGACACCGGCACGCTGCCCGCCGGCACCGAGGAGTTCCTCGTGGCCACGGACGCGCGGCGCAAGGAGGTCTACCTGGCGTCGTACGACGGCAACGGGGTGCGGCTGGACGACCCGGTCGTCGTGAAGCCGGCCGCAGCGGCCTCCGGGCTCCCGGTCGTGGGGGAGGGGGCGCTGCTCTACCCCGAGCACTTCCCGACGTCCGTCGGCCCGACGCGGCCGAGCGCCGGCTGGCTGGCGCAGGTCGTCACCGACGAGCGCGCCGAGCTGCTCGACCCCGAGCCGATGTACCTCCGGCGCCCCGACGCCGTCGCGCCCGGCGAGCGCAAGCAGGTCTCGTGACGGCCCGCCCGGTGCAGGTCCGGGCAGCCGCCGAGGCCGACCTCGACGCGGTCGTCGCGTCCGAGCAGGCCAACCTCGGCGCCGACGCCTGGTCGGCCGGGCTGCTGGCCGAGGGCGTCGCCGGCCGCGTGCCGCACGCGTCGTACCTCGTGGCAGAGGTGGGTGGGGAGATCGCCGGCCACGCGGTCGTCTCCGTGGTCGTCGACGTCGCCGAGCTCCAGCGGATCGCCGTCGACGCCGACCACCGCCGCAGCGGTGTCGCCTCGGTGCTGCTGGACGCGTGCGTCGGTGCCGCCCGCGCGGGAGGGGCGAACCGGCTGCTGCTCGAGGTCCGCGAGGACAACGCCGGCGCGTTGGCCTTCTACGCCGACCGCGGCTTCACCGAGGTCGACCGGCGCCCGCGCTACTACCGCGACGGCGCGACCGCCGTCGTGATGCGCCTGGGCGTCGGTCCGCGCTGCGGCGGCTGAGCCCTCCCGCCCGTGCGTCGCCGGCGCCGGTAGGGTCCGGGGGTGCTCGCGGACCTGCTCGTCGGCTTCGCCGCGGGTCTGCTCATCGCCACCCTCACCGCGCCGGTCGGCGTGTCCGGAGCGGTCTTCGTGCTGCCCGTCCAGCTCAGCGTGCTCGGGGTCCCCAACCCGGCCGTCACCTCCACCAACCTGCTCTACAACGTCATCGCCACGCCGGGCGCCCTCCTGCGCTACCGCCGCGAAGGCCTCCTCCTCACCCCGCTCACCCGACTCCTCGTCGCAGGGACCCTCCCCGGCGTCGTCCTCGGCGCGCTCGTGCGGGTCTACCTGCTGCCCGGTCCCGACACCTTCCGGGTCGTGGCCGGGCTGGTGCTGCTCGCCCTCGGCGGGTGGCTGGTGGGGCGGACGCTGCGTCCGCCCCGTGCCCTGCGCCCGCTCGGACCGCGCGCGATCGTCGTCCTGGCGCTGGGCGTCGGCCTGGTCGGCGGGGTCTACGGCATCGGGGGCGGCTCGCTGCTCAGCCCGGTCCTCGTCGGCTCCGGCATGACGCTGGCCGCCGTCGCGCCGGCCGCGCTGGCCTCCACGTTCTTGACCTCGCTGGTCGGGGCAGCCGCCTTCACCGTCCTCGCGATGGTGGCCCCGGGGCCGGTCGCACCCGACTGGCCGGTCGGCATCGCGTGCGGTCTCGGGGGCCTGGTCGGCGGCTACCTCGGGGCGCGGCTGCAGCCGCACCTGCCGGAGCGTGGGCTGCGCCTGCTCCTCGGGGTGCTGGCCGCTGCGGTCGGCGCGCTGTACCTCGCCCAGGGACTGTCGTGAGCAGCCGCGACGAGCTCCTGGTCCACCTGCGCGACCTCGACCTGGGACGGCCGGTGCGGGTGGGGATCGACGGGTACTGCGGGGCCGGGAAGACCACCCTGGCGCGCTGGTTGGTGGAGGAGCTCGGGCGGGCCGGGCGGCCGGCGCTGCACGTCGACTCCGACGGCTTCCACCACGTCAGGGAACGTCGCTACCGGCAGGGCCGTGACTCGGCCCACGGCTACTACGACGACGCCTACGACCTCGAGGCGCTGGCCGAGCGGGTGCTGCGACCGCTCGGCCCGGGCGGCGACCGTGTCATCGCCACGGCGGTGCACGACCTCGCGACCGATGCCGTGCTGACCGACCGCACGACGAGCGTTCCCGCCGACGCCGTGGTGGTCTTCGCCGCCACCTTCGTCCAGCGCGGGGCGCTGCGCGACCTGTGGGACGAGGTCGTGTGGGTGGACACCGACGAGCCGACCGCGACCGCGCGCGGCATCGCCCGCGATGCCGAGGCACTGGGCGGACCGGAGGCGGCCGCGGCGGCGTACGACGCCCGCTACCAGGCGGCCTGCCGGACCTACGTCGCCGAGGAGCGCCCGCGCGAGCGGGCCTCGATCATCCTCGACCCGAGCGACCCGAGCGGAACGTGACGACCGTGCGGTACCCCAGCCGGTCGTAGACGGCGAGCGCGGGGGCGTTGTCGACGTACACCCCCAGGGTCGCGGTGCCCGAGCGTCCCAGCGCCCGCCGGGTCAGTGCGGCGGAGACCGCCGTGCCGAGGCCGCGGCCGGCGGCGTCGGGACGGGTGGTGACCGAGCGCAGGTGCCCTGCGCCCGACGGGTCGCGGTAGAGGGCACCGACGGCGAGCAGCCCGTCCGGACCCGGGACGCCCAGCCAGCACTCGACCCCGCGCGAGCCGGGCCGCGCGAACGAGCCCGGGTTGGCGAGGTCGAGCAGCGCGTCGATCGCGCCCGCGTCGTCGACCTCGACCACCGACGGCTCCAGCGGGTGCGCCGGCGGCTGGTCGTGGGTGAGCATCCAGTGCCAGTGGCCCTGCGTCGGGAAGCGCCACGCCTCCGGCAGCGCGTCGTACGACGCCGCCTCGGTGCTCACGCGACCAGGCGGGTCCACGCGGTCGACCGCGAGGTGGGCGAGGCGCGCGAGGTCGGCGGGCGGGCCCAGGCACCACAGCGAGGGCCGCCCGTCGGAGGGGCCGGTGCGGTTGCGGTTGCCGTCGATGACGAGCGCCTCGCCGAGGGCCAGCACGAGCATGGTGTCGTCGGGATCCACCTGGTGCCGCACGAACGGGTGCGCCGAGGTGGCGACCAGCTCGTGGGGATCGATCTCGCGCAGGCCCTCCACGCCCCCATCCTCACCGGTGGCACGATGTCCTCCGTGAACGAGCCCCTCGTCCTCGGCATCGAGACCTCCTGCGACGAGACCGGCGTCGGGATCGTCCGCGGCCACACGCTGCTCGCGGACGCGGTGGCCAGCAGCGTCGACGAGCACGCGCGCTTCGGCGGGGTCGTGCCCGAGGTCGCCAGCCGCGCCCACCTCGAGGCGATGGTCCCGACGATCGAGCGGGCCTGCGAGACCGCCGGCATCCGGCTGCACGACGTCGACGCGATCGCGGTGACGAACGGCCCCGGCCTGGCGGGCGCGCTGCTCGTCGGGGTGGCCGCCGCGAAGGCGCTCGCCCTGGGGCTCGGTAAGCCGATCTACGGGGTCAACCACCTCGCCTCCCACGTGGCCGTCGACCAGCTCGAGCACGGCCCGCTGCCCGAGCCCTGCATCGCGATGCTCGTCTCCGGCGGCCACTCCAGCCTGCTGCGCGTCACCGACGTGACCGGCCAGGACGGTGGCGTCGACCCGATGGGCCAGACCATCGACGACGCCGCCGGGGAGGCGTTCGACAAGGTCGCCCGCCTGCTCGGCCTGCCGTTCCCCGGCGGTCCGCACATCGACCGCGCCGCCCGCGAGGGCGACACGGTGGCGATCGACTTCCCGCGCGGCCTCACCAGCCGACGCGACCTCGAGCGGCACCGCTTCGACTTCTCCTTCTCCGGTCTCAAGACCGCGGTCGCCCGCTGGGTCGAGGCCAAGGAGCGGGCCGGCGAGCCGGTCCCGGTCAACGACGTCGCCGCCTCCTTCCAGGAGGCCGTCTGCGACGTGCTGGTGCGCAAGGCGCTCGACGCCGCCGCCAGCGAGGGGATCGAGGACCTCCTCATCGGCGGCGGCGTGGCGGCCAACTCCCGACTGCGCCACCTCGCCGAGGAACGGGCGTCGAAGCTGGGCATCCGGGTCCGGGTGCCACGCCCCGGCCTGTGCACCGACAACGGCGCCATGGTTGCCGCGCTGGGCGCGGAGATGGTCGCGCGGGGACGTACGCCGTCCTCGCTCGACCTCCCCGCCGACTCCAGCCTCCCGGTCACCGAGGTCCTAGCCGTCTAGCGGTCAGCCGCCCAGCCGGATGGATGACGGGTCGCCGAGGGAGCCCTGTCGCCTCTCCACGACCTCGGGCTCCCCGCCGTCCACGTGGAGCCGGAGCAGCAGGTTCTCGCCGCGGTCGTCCTGCGCCGACACGAGGTAGGTCTCCGCCGTCTCCCAGCGCTGGTCGAGGACCGAGTAGCCCTCGAGGCTGTGCAGGACCTTTCCGTCCTCGGTCGAGCGCACCTCGACGAACGACTGGGCGAAGCCGTCGAGGTAGGCATCGATGGCCAGCACCTTGGTGCCATCAGGGGAGAATCTCATCGACGAGGCGTCGCAGGTCTCCCACAGCTGCTGTCCAGTCGCGACGTCGACGACCGCGCTGCAGAACTCGAACGCGTCCTCGTCGACAACGGAGTATCCGGTCGCCAGAGCGCCGTCGGGGGAGACCTCGGTGACGGAGACCAGTCCGGGGATGCGCAACCGTGTCACGTCCCCGTTGGACTCCACGCGCAGCAGGGCCGAGTCCTCCCCGGGTGCCACCCCGTCGACCTCCAGGAGGTTGGTGCAGGACTCGATGCTGCATCCGGACAACACCGCCAGCAACTGGCTGCCCTCAGGCACCAGGGTGGGCAAGGTCGCGGGCTCCTCGGCGCCGGCGAGCAGCAGCCGCCGGCGGCCGTCGTCGCCCAGCCACATGGCCGCGGTCCCTCGCCCGTCGCCGACGAGGCCGGAGTCGGCCGCGTCGTACGTGGCCAGGGTCGTGCCCGTCGCGTCGAGAAGGGACACCTGGAACTCGCCCCTGCCCGGGTACCCGCCGACCAGCCAGCGGTCCGCGCCGATGCGCAGCAGCGAGGAGATGCCTCCTCTGACGTCCGGCGTGAACGCCGTGCCGTCGCTGGAGCGGACCTCGCCGTCGACGACCCACCCCGGCGGGTAGGAGACCTCGACCTCGGGGTTCGCGGTGTCGCTCACGGTCGGGTCGCCCGCCGGTGGCAGCGAGTCGGGCGAGGAGTCCCCGCCGACCAGCAGCGCGACCGGCAGCACGGCCGCGGCGACGAGCGCCGCGGCGCCGCCGGCGACGACCGCAGCGCGGCGCCGGCGGATGCCCCGGGCGCGGCCGCGGACGTCGTCGAGGGTCAGCGTCGGCGTACCGGCTCCGACCGCCTGGATGCGCAGGGCCTCGGTGAAGGCCTGCTCGTCGTGCGTGCTCATCGCTCCTCCTCCCGGGAGCCGGGGGCCAGGTGGCCCGGGGTGCGGTCGCGCAGCAGGGCCATCGCCCGGCTGCCCTGGGACTTCACGGTGCCGACGCTGACCCCGAGGACGTCGGCTGTCTCGGACTCGGTGAGTCCCTCGTAGTAGCGCAGCACGACGACGGCGCGCGCCTTGGGCGGCAACGTGGAGACGACCGCCCACACGGCCGCCCGCTGCCCCTCGTCGTACGTCGGCTCGACACCGCCCTCGGGCAGCACGTCGGTCGCGCGCTCGCGCCGCTTGAAGGGGCGGCGCCACAGCGAGGTGGTCTCGTTGACCAGGATCCGTCGCACGTAGCCGTCGGTCGCCTCGCGCTCGCGCACCTTGTCCCACGACAGGTAGAGCTTGGCCAGCGCGGTCTGCAGCACGTCCTCGGCCTGGTGCCGGTCGCCGGTCAGCAGGTAGGCGGTGCGCAGCAGCGCGCCCGGGCGGGCGTGGAGGTACGCCGTGAACTCGGCGTCCACCCGCTCCTGCTCGGTCCCGCGCGTGCCCACGTGCTCCACCTCCGTCGCAGTCCTCATCGTGGTGCTCGCATGTCCATGACCGTGGGACGCGCGGCCCGGAGGGATGGTTGGAACCTCACCACCGATCCGGTTGCATGTGTCCCATGCAACAGGTGAAGGCCGTCGTGGCCATGAGCAAGGGTGCCCCCGTCGAGGTCGTCACCATCAACGTCCCGGACCCCGGTCCGGGCGAGGCGGTCGTGCAGGTGCAGTCCTGCGGGGTCTGCCACACCGACCTGCACTACCGCGAGGGCGGGATCAACGACGAGTTCCCCTTCCTGCTGGGCCACGAGGCCGCGGGTGTCGTGGAGGCCGTCGGCGAGGGCGTCACCGACGTGGCCCCCGGCGACTTCGTGGTGCTCAACTGGCGCGCGGTCTGCGGCCAGTGCCGCGCGTGCAAGCGGGGCGAGGCCCAGTACTGCTTCGCCACCCACAACGCCACCCAGAAGATGACCCTGGAGGACGGGACCGAGCTGTCGCCGGCGCTGGGCATCGGCGCCTTCGCCGAGAAGACCCTGGTCGCCGCCGGTCAGTGCACCAAGGTCGACCCCGAGGCCCGCCCGGCCGCGGTCGGCTTGCTCGGCTGCGGCGTGATGGCCGGTCTCGGTGCCGCCATCAACACCGGCGGCGCGACCCGCGGCCGCAGCGTGGCCGTCATCGGCTGCGGCGGCGTGGGCGTCGCGGCGGTCGCCGGTGCCGCGCTCGCCGGCTCCAGCCCGATCATCGCGATCGACATCGACGCCAAGAAGCTGGAGAAGGCCAAGGAGCTCGGCGCGACCCACACCGTCGACTCCAGCACCACCGACCCGGTCGAGGCGGTCAAGGAGATTTGCGCGCAGTACTACGACGGTGCCGACGGCGCCGACGTCGTGGTCGAGGCGGTCGGTCGTCCCGAGACCTGGAAGCAGGCGTTCTACGCCCGCGACCTCGCCGGCACCGTCGTCCTGGTCGGCGTCCCGACCCCGGACATGACGATCCCCGAGATCCCGCTCATCGACGTCTTCGGCCGCGGCGGCTCGCTGAAGTCCAGCTGGTACGGCGACTGCCTGCCCTCCCGGGACTTCCCGATGCTCGTCGACCTCTACCGCCAGGGCCGGCTCGACCTCGACGCCTTCGTCACCGAGGAGATCGGCCTGGACGCCGTCGAGGCGGCCTTCGAGACGATGCACCACGGCGACGTGCTGCGCTCGGTCGTGGTCCTCTGATGACGGCACGCATCGACCACGCGGTCGTCTCCGGCACCTTCTCCCTCGACGGGGAGACCCACGAGGTGGACAACAACATCTGGGTCGTCGGTGACGACCACGAGTGCGTGGTCATCGACGCCCCGCACGACGTGGACGCGATCATGGCCGTGGTGGGGGAGCGCAGCGTCCGGGCGATCCTGCTGACCCACGCCCACGACGACCACTGCCGCGTCGCGCCGGCGCTGCGCGAGCGCGCCAACGGTGGGCAGGGCGCGCCGATCATGCTGCACCCGGCGGAGAAGCCGCTGTGGGAGCTGACTCACACCGACCACCTGTGGGACGTCGACCTCGCCGACGGCTTCGAGGTGCAAGTCGGCGGCACCACGCTGCGCGCCATCCACACCCCGGGCCATGCCCCGGGAGCGGTCTGCTTCCACGCACCCGCGCTCGGGGTCGTCTTCACCGGGGACACGCTCTTCCAGGGCGGCCCGGGCGCGACCGGCCGCTCCTTCAGCGACCGACCGACCCTCGAGGCCTCGATCCGCGCCAGCCTGTGGCAGCTGCCCGACGAGACCGTCGTGCACACCGGCCACGGCGACGACACCACCATCGGCGCCGAGAAGTCCGCGCTGGGCTGAGAGGCCCAGATCAGAGCGGGTCGACGAGCAGCGCCGTGCCGGCACCGGCCACCCTGGTCATGACCAGGGTGGCCTCGCCGTCGCCGGACAGCGCCAGCCGCTTGCGCAGCTCCTCGGGCACCACGTCGACGCCGCGCTTCTTGATCGTCAGCCGGCCGATCCCGCGCTCGCGCAGCGCCGCCTTGAGCTGCTTCTCGCGGTACGGCAGCTCCTCGCGCACGCGGTAGCCCCGCGCGAAGGGGGAGCGGTACGCCGCGTCGCTGCTGACGTAGGCCAGGTGCTCGTCCGGGAGCCACCCGCCGACCCCCGCGGCGACCGCCGTGACCAGGCCGGCGCGGATGACCGCCCCGTCGGGCTCGTAGAGGTAGGCGCCGACCGGTCCGGTGCCGACGGCGGTCGCGCCGGGGTCGTCCTCCTCGGTGAGGGTGGCCAGGCCGCCCCGACCGATGACGGTCGCGCGCCGCGCGCAGGTGGCCAACGAGCCGGCCCACAGCGCCGCCTCCTTGACCTCGCCGTGGTCGCTGACCCACTCGGCCTCGACGCCGTCGGGCACCAGGTCGTGCGGGATGCCGGGGGCCACCTTGACGCAGGAGTCCCGGCGCAGCAGCCCCTCCACGAACGACCAGGGCGGGGTCCAGTCGTCGACCGAGAAGGTGCGCCCGCGGGCCGAGCGGCGGGCCGGGTCGGCGAAGGCGACGTCGAACGGCGTGGTGTCGACCTCGGTGGCGTCGGCCACCAGCACCGCACCGGGGAGCCCGAGCGCGGCCAGGTTGGCCTCGGCCACGGCGACCCGCACCGGGTCCAGGTCGACCCCCGCGCACACGATCCCGACCTCGGCGGCCGCGAGCAGGTCGCCGCCGATGCCGCACCCCAGGTCGACCAGGCTGCGGGCCTCGAAGGCCTGCAGCCGGGCCGCGCGGTGCCGGGCGACGGCCGGACGGGTGGCCTGCTCCAGCCCGTCGGGGGTGAAGTACATCCGGGCGGCCAGGTCGCCGAACTTCGGCTCGGCCCGCCGACGCAGGCTGACCTGGGTGAGGGCCGCGGCCGCGTGCTCGGCCGAGGCGGTACGCCGCAGCCGGGTCTGCGCCGCCAGCGGGTCGAGGTCGGCGTACCCCTCCGCCTCGGCGAGCAGCGCCTGCCCGTCGTCGGTCAGCAGCCACCGGAAGGCCTCGAGGTCCACGCGCCGATCCTGCCAGCCGGTTTGGACCGGCCGGGCGGAGGGAGACTCCGCGACGTGCGCGCGCTCCCGACCCTCCTCGCCGCCCTGCCGCTGGTCGTGGCCACGGGCTGCTCCGACGGGGGCCTCACCGGCCCGGACCGACGCCTGGCGGACGGCGAGGTCGTGGTCGCGCTCGGGTCGCCCCCGGGTCGTGCGGTGACGCTGGTGACCCCGGCCGGCCGGATGACCTTCGTCGTGGGACCCGCGACCGAGGCGACTGCCTACGAGCGCGACCCCGCGCAGAGCATCGGCGCGCCCGACGACGGCGAGCTGGTGGGCATCGCCTTCCGGCTCGACATCGGCACGAGCTTCGACGGCATGCGGCAGGTCCCCGGCAGCGAGCCGGTCCTCCCACGGGTGTCTCTCGTCGCCGACGGGGAGACCTACCCGCTGGACGCCTTCGAGGACGAGCTGCCGACGCGGGCCGACCTCTGGGTGGGCGTCCCCTCCGCCGAGGACCTCGCGATCGAGGTGGAGTTCGACGGCGTCGTACAGCGCGCGGAGCTGGACGGCACGAGCGTCGCGAGCCTCGGCGGCGCCGGCCTCGCGGCACCGCTGTACACGCAGGCGGAGCAGCTGGCGCCTGCCACCGTCTCGTGCGGCACCCCGACCGTCGACGGCGAGCCGGTCGTACCCCGCACCGCGGGTTGCCGGGTCGAGGTCGCCCGGGTGCCCTGGCTGGCCACCACCGGGTGGGTCGAGACCCCTGAGCAGTCCTGGCTGGTCCTGCGACCCCGCGTCAACGTCGGCTCCTTCGAGGTCGGCAGCGGGGAAGACCGCACGTCCTGCGGGGTGTACGACACCCGTGCGGTGACCTACGTGCTCGACGGCGAGGAGCCGGTCTCGGTGACCCCGCTGCCCGGGGAGGACGAGCCCGGGTCCGGCGAGGAGGTCGTCTTCGCCGTGGACGGCGCGCAGGGCTCGTACGAGCTGGAGGTCACCGCCACCGGGACGGGCGGGGTCGAGCGACCCGGCTGTCCCGGGTCGCAGGAGCTGACCTGGCGGACCCGGCTGTACTGACCTCCCCTGGCACTCCCTAGGGGTGAGTGCTAGTTTCTGCCTTGGCACTCTCGACCCGAGTGTGCCAGCGCTTGCACCGGTGCGGCCCCCGCGACGGCGCACCCCGCAGGCGGCACCCACGTTCGTGAACCCACCGTGCAGAAAGTGGAGGTCGACAACAGTGTCGGTCAACATCAAGCCCCTCGAGGACCGGATCGTCGTCAAGCCGCTCGACGCCGAGCAGACCACCGCCTCCGGCCTGGTCATCCCGGACACCGCCAAGGAGAAGCCCCAGGAGGGCGAGGTCGTGGCCGTGGGCCCGGGCCGCTTCAACGAGGACGGCGACGAGCGCATCCCCATGGACGTCTCCGTGGGCGACAAGGTCATCTACAGCAAGTACGGCGGCACCGAGGTCAAGTACGGCGGGGACGAGTTCCTCATCCTCTCGGCCCGCGACGTGCTCGCGATCGTCGGCTGATCCAGCCTTCGGCTGAACCCCGGGTCGTGCGCCTGTGTCCTCGCGGGCGCCGGCGCACGACCCGATCTGTTTCCCCGCCTGAGTCTCCGACCAGGCCCCTGGACAAGGAGTAGTAGTGCCCAAGATCCTGGAGTTCGACGAGAACGCCCGCCGCGCCCTCGAGCGCGGTGTCGACGCGCTCGCCAACACCGTCAAGGTGACCCTCGGCCCCAAGGGCCGCTACGTCGTGCTGGACAAGAAGTGGGGCGCGCCGACCATCACCAACGACGGCGTGACCGTCGCGCGTGAGATCGAGCTCGACGACCCCTTCGAGAACCTCGGCGCCCAGCTGTGCAAGGAGGTCGCCACCAAGACCAACGACGTCGCCGGTGACGGCACCACCACCGCGACCGTGCTCGCCCAGGCGATGGTCCACGAGGGCCTGCGCGCCGTGGCCGCCGGCGCGAACCCCATGGGTCTCAAGCGCGGCATGGACAAGGCCGCCGAGGCCGTCGGCGAGGCCCTCAAGGCCGCCGCCCGCGAGGTCGAGTCGGTCGAGGACATGGCCTCGGTCGCCACGATCTCGAGCCGCGACAAGCACATCGGCGACCTGCTCAGCCAGGCCTTCGACAAGGTCGGCAAGGACGGTGTCATCACCGTGGAGGAGTCCTCCACGATGGGCACCGAGCTCGACTTCACCGAGGGCATGCAGTTCGACAAGGGCTACCTGTCGCAGTACTTCGTGACCGACCCAGAGCGCATGGAGGCCGTCCTCGAGGACCCGTACATCCTCCTGCACCAGGGCAAGATCTCCTCGGTCGCCGAGCTGCTCCCGCTGCTGGAGAAGGTCATCGCCGCCGGCAAGCCGCTGTTCATCCTCGCCGAGGACGTCGAGGGCGAGGCGCTCTCGACCCTGGTGGTCAACAAGATCCGCGGCACCTTCAACGCCGTCGCGGTGAAGAGCCCCGCCTTCGGTGACCGCCGCAAGGCGATGATGCAGGACATCGCGATCCTCACCGGCGGCCAGGTCGTCGCCCCCGAGGTCGGCCTCAAGCTCGACCAGGTGGGCCTCGAGGTGCTCGGCCAGGCGCGCCGGGTCGTCGTCACGAAGGACAACACCACGATCGTCGAGGGCGCGGGCGACTCCTCCGCCGTCGAGGGCCGGGTCTCCCAGATCAAGGCCGAGATCGAGGCCACCGACTCCGACTGGGACCGCGAGAAGCTCCAGGAGCGCCTCGCGAAGCTGGCCGGCGGCGTGTGCGTGATCAAGGTCGGCGCCGCCACCGAGGTGGAGCTGAAGGAGAAGAAGCACCGCATCGAGGACGCCGTCTCCGCGACCCGTGCGGCCATCGAGGAGGGCATCGTCCCCGGCGGTGGCTCCGCGCTGGTCCACGCCGTCTCGGTGCTCGAGGACAACCTCGGTCTCGAGGGCGACGAGGCGCTCGGTGTCCGCATCGTGCGCAAGTCCGCCGACGAGCCGCTGCGCTGGATCGCCGAGAACGGTGGCGAGAACGGCTACGTCATCACCACCAAGGTGCGCGAGCTCGGCGTGGGCAACGGCTACAACGCCGCCACGGGCGAGTACGGCGACCTGGTCGCCCAGGGCGTCCTGGACCCGGTCAAGGTCACCCGCTCCGCGCTGGTCAACGCCACCTCGATCGCGGCCATGCTGCTGACGACCGAGACGCTGATCGTCGACAAGCCCGAGGACGAGGAGCCCGCCGCCGCGGGCCACGGCCACGGCCACTGAGCGCTCCTGCTCCACGAGACGACCCCCGTCGGACCTGGTCCGGCGGGGGTCGTCCTCATCCGAGGCCCGCCCACCCTTGGCAGTCGGGTACGACGGCGGGCCGGTCGGTCCCGCGCGCGAGCCACACCGGGTGCCCCTCGCAGGTGGTCCCGGCCCGCTCGTAGTGCTCGGCGACGGCGTCCGCGAGCAGCGTCCCGGCGGCCGGCGTCCAGGTCGTGAAGTCGACCCACTCCACGAGCCACGTCGGGCGCTCGTCCCCGTCCACCAGGCGGCGCAGCTGCGCCAGGTCGGGGTCCAGGGTGCGCATGGGCAGCGACCACAGGTGCGGGTAGGGCGAGCCCAGCCCGCTGCCCAGCTGCAGGTGCGCCCGACCCCCGAAGACCGTCAGGGTGTCGCCGGGTGCGGCCGCCTCCCGCAGGGCACGGGCGGTGTCGCGCTCGGGGTAGGCCTGCGCCCCGCTGACCTGGAGCAGCGCCCACCCGACCAGCCCGACGGCGGTCGAGAGCGCGGTGAACGCCACGGCCCCGCGCATGGCCGTACCGCGGCGGGAGGGCCGGCGCCGGGCCAGGAGGGCGGCCGCGAGGGCCGTGGACGGCACCAGCGCGAAGAGGTAGTCGCGCCAGTAGCTGCCGCTCACCACGAGCGCGGCGAGGTCGGCGGCCAGCATCGCGGCGACCGCGGAGGTGAGCGTCGGGTCGTCGCTCCACTCACCCTGGGCGTGCACGACGAAGCCCCCGACGACCAGCACGAGCCCGGTCGCCACCGCGGCCAGCACCAGCACGCCGGCGCGGCCCAGCGGCGCGCCCGCGGGCTGGGTGGCCAGCACGACGGAGGCGTCCTCGCGGAAGGTGGCCACGGCGTACCACAGCGTCCCCGGCTCGACCCCGGCCGCGACCGCCCACCCCAGGCAGGCGAGCGCCGGCACGGCCGCGCCGGCCCCGGCGGCCAGGAGGGTCGCCACCAGCCGCCGCGGTCCCAGCCGGCCCAGCACGGTCGCTGCGACCAGCAGCACCCCGGTGAAGACGAGACCACCGCCCAGGCTCTGCTTGACGCACACGGCACTGGCCCCGCTGAGCCCCGCCGCGCCCGCCAGGGCCACGGCGCGCCACCGGTGTGCCTGCCGCACCGAGCGCAGGGCCAGCGCCACCGACCCCAGCACCAGCGGAAGGCCGAGCAGCTCGGGCATCGCCGTGCCGACGGCGATGAGCGGGTTCGTGCAGGTCGCCGCGGCCGCGAGGGCCGCCCAGCCGGCAGCCCGCTCGCCGGCGACCAGCCTGCCGGCGTACGACGCCAGGAGGACGGCGAGCCCGCAGGCCAGCGCGGTCAGCACCCGGGTGCCGGCGAGGCCGCCCAGGGCGTCGCCCAGCCGGAAGAGGGCCAGCAGCAGGGGCGGGCGGTCGACGAAGAACGGGCCGTAGAGCTCCTCGGCGGAGGGGGCCCACGACCGGGCGACCAGGAGCAGGCCCGCCTCGTCGGGCCCGGGCGGTCGGCCCAGGGTCGCCAGGCGCAGCAGCACCGCCACGAGGGCCAGCACCAGCGGCGCCCGACGGTCCTCGACCGCCCTGCTTACCCGCCCCCGCCAGGACCCGCTGCTCCGCACGGCGCTCAGCGTGCCACCTCCGCCCCTCGGGTCGGGGCCACCGGGCGGGGGGAGCGGTCGCCCCGGTCACCTCGGTGCAACAACCGCGAAACAGGAGCCTGCTGCCATGGGCAGCATGTTGTGGAGAGTGCGTGCCAGCCTGCCCGACCGGCCCGGGGGCCTCGCCGACCTCGCACGCGAGTGCGCGGAGCGGGGCGTGGACATCCGTGCGGTGCAGGTGTTCCCCGGGGTCGACGCCGTCACCGACGAGCTGGTCGTCGAGACCCCCGAGGGCTGGGGCGCGGCGGAGGTCGCGCTGCTGGTGGAGTCCGCCGGGTGGCGGCACCTCGCGGCCCTCCCGTGCACGCCCGAGGCCCTCACCGACCAGCCGGCGCGCTACGTCGCGGCCGCGCGCAGGATCCTGGCGCGACCGCAGGCGTTCCCTGAGGTGGTCGCCCAGCTCTTCGACGCCGTGTCCGAGCCCGTGCTGCCGGGCGCGGCGGAGGAGCAGGCGCTCGACGCCCTGGAGGTGACCGTCGGCGACGTGCAGGTGCAGGTACGCCGGGCGGTGCCGTTCACCGACGTGGAGCGGGTGCGTGGCGCGGCTCTCGCCGATCTGGTCAGCGACGTGCTGCGCCGCAGCGCGACCCCGGCGCCACCGCCGGTCGCCCCGGCGGGCAACCGGCGGCTCGGCGTCGGGTCGGTGCCGTCGTACGTCGTGGACGGGGACGTGGTCCGCGCCGTGGTGGACGGGGCCGTCGTGGGGCTCGCGACCGTGCACGCCCCGGTGCCGCCCGGTCCCGACGACGAGGGCGCGGTCGTGCGGCCGGTCACGCTGCGGGTGGACGCGGCCTGGCAGCGCCGCGGCATCGGGACCCGGCTGCTCGGCGACGTGTGCCGGTTGGCGCACACGATCGGCGCCACCGACGTCGTGCTGGAGACCCGGGCCGACAACCAGGCGGTGCTGCCGATGGTGCTCTCGGCCGGCATGCGGGGCCGGATCCGGATGGCCGGGGACCGGCTGACCGTGCGGGTGCCGGTCCGTGACCTGAGGCCGCTCGCCCGACCGTAGGATGGGGGAGTGGAGCTCCCGGAGAAGTTCGCCGCCCTCGGTCTCACCTACGACGACGTCCTGCTCCTGCCTGGTCATTCCGACCTGGCGCCGGCCGACATCGACACCTCGTCCCGGCTGACCCGCGAGATCACCCTCAACGTGCCGCTGCTCAGCGCGGCGATGGACACCGTGACCGAGTCGCGGATGGCGATCGCGATGGCCCGCCAAGGCGGCATCGGCGTGCTGCACCGCAACCTGTCGATCCAGGACCAGGCCTACCAGGTCGACCTGGTGAAGCGGACCCAGACCGGGATCATCTCCAACCCCGTCACCATCGGCCCCGACGCGACGCTGGAGGAGCTCGACCGCATCTGCGGTGAGTACCGCGTCTCCGGCCTGCCCGTCGTCGACCCCGACAACCGGCTGCTCGGCATCATCACCAACCGCGACCTGCGCTTCACCCCGGTCGCGGAGTGGGCGACCACCAAGGTCGACGAGATGATGACGCCGATGCCGCTGATCACCGGCCACGCCGGGATCTCCCGCGAGGAGGCGACGCTGCTGCTGCGCAAGCACAAGCGCGAGCGGCTCCCGCTCATCGACGACGACGACCGCCTGGTCGGGCTGATCACCGTCAAGGACTTCGTCAAGGGCGAGCAGTTCCCCAAGGCGACGTACGACGCCGACGGCCGGCTCCTGGTCGGCGCGGCCATCGGGTACTTCGGCGACGCGTGGGAGCGCGCCACGACCCTGGTCGAGGCCGGTGTCGACGTGCTGGTGGCCGACACCGCCCACGGCAACGTGCGGATGCTGCTCGAGATGGTCCAGCGACTCAAGACCGACCCGGCCACCAAGCACGTGCAGGTCATCGGTGGCAACGTCGCGACCCGCGAGGGCGCCCAGGCCTTCGTCGACGCCGGCGCCGACGCCGTGAAGGTGGGCGTGGGCCCCGGCTCGATCTGCACCACCCGCGTCGTGACCGGTGTGGGCGTGCCGCAGGTGACCGCGGTCTACGAGGCCTCGCTGGCCACCAAGCCCGCCGGCGTCCCGCTCATCGCCGACGGCGGCATGAAGCACTCCGGCGAGATCGGCAAGGCGATCGTGGCCGGTGCCGACTGCGTGATGCTCGGCTCGCTGCTGGCCGGGTGCGAGGAGTCGCCGGGCGACCTGGTCTTCGTCAACGGCAAGCAGTTCAAGGCCTACCGCGGCATGGGCTCGCTCGGCGCGATGTCGTCGCGGGGCAAGAAGTCCTACTCCAAGGACCGCTACTTCCAGGCCGAGGTCACCTCCGACGACCAGATCGTCCCCGAGGGCATCGAGGGCCAGGTGGCCTACCGCGGCCCGCTGGCCGCCGTCGCCCACCAGCTCATCGGCGGGCTCAACCAGACGATGTTCTACGTCGGCGCCCGCACCGTGGCCGAGCTGCAGGAGAAGGGTCGGTTCGTCCGCATCACCCAGGCCTCGCTCACCGAGTCGCACCCGCACGGCGTGCAGATGACCGTCGAGGCGCCCAACTACACCGGTCGCTGACCAGGGCTCGCGGCTCAGCGCCCGAGCAGCACCACCCGGGACTCCTCGATCGCGAAGTCCTCACCCTGCAGCACGACCACGGCCTCGTGGTCGTCAAGAGTGGCGCGGTCGCCGACCTCGTCGCCGTCGGTCACGACCGAGCCGTACGTCGTCGCGTCGGTGTCGACGACCTGGAGCTCGACCCCGGCATCGGCTCGCCAGGTGGCCATGCGCTCCAACCAGGCGTCGGCCCCGGCCGGCTCGCGCTGGACCAGGACGGTCTCAGCACCCTGGGCCAGGGTCACGCCGACCCCGTCCAGGGTGAAGAGCTGCTCGCCCGTGGCCCGGTCGACCCCCGTGAGCATCCCGTCGACGTACACCGCGGTGAGTCGGTCGTCGACCTGGTGCGGCTGGTAGGCGCTCTCGTAGCCGCCCGGCTCGTCCACCGCCGGCAGCGCGCTGATGGTGGCCCGCTCGAGGTCGATGCCCCAGCTCGCCTCGCCGTCCGTGGCGGTCACGACACCACCGGCCTGCGACGCGCCGGCGAGCAGGGCGCGCTCCCACGGGACGGCGAGCTCGACGGTCTCGTCGGGTGAGACCACCCACAGACGATCGCCGGCGTCGACCAGCGCGCGGTCGCCCCACACGTTGAAGGACTCGACGTCGTCGACCACCGGCAGCTCGGCCACGGGGTCGCCGTCGTCGACCGAGAGCAGGGAGGCGGAGCGGTCCCCGGGCAGGAACGCACCGACCACACCGATCTCATCGAGCATCTGTCCTGAGCTGTACGTCGGCAGGATCCGCTGCACCCGGGTGGTCCAGGCGGTGGAGCCGTCCTCCAGCCTCAGGCCCCTGAGCTCTCCGGCACCGCCGTCCTGGACGACCATCAGCTGCTCGGAGGTGGCCAACAGCCGTAGGGGGTCCTCGCGCGCTCCTGTCGCCTGCCAGACGGGCTCCATGTCCGAGCTCAGCACGTCCTCGCCTGCCGGGTCCTCGTCCTCCCACGCCTGCAGCGTGCCGTCGTCCCGGCTCAGCGTGATGAAGCCACCCTCGGGGCGTAACCACGCCTGGTCGGCGACGTCGATCCTCAGCTGTCTCATCACGCTGCCGTCGCCACGATCGAGCAGGGCCACACGACTGGGGGAGGCGAGGAGCACCCGGGAGTCGTCCCAGTCCAGCACGCGGTAGGCGCCGCCCGGGAGCGTGCTGGACCACGCGATGTCGTCGCGTGCCGACCACCAGGCCGCTGCAACCAGCGCGCCGACCAGGAGGGTGACTCCCGCGACGACGGTGCCGGCCATGACCGGGAGGGATCGTGGGCGGGGGGAGGCCATGGGCCGCTTCTACCCTCCTGCCCGAGATCCATGCGGGCGCCCGCCACCGCCGGCGAGCTGCCGATAACCTGCTCCGGTGACCGAGATCCAGATCGGCCAGGCCAAGCGCGCCCGGCGTGCCTACTCCTTCGACGACATCGCGATCGTGCCCTCCCGGCGCACCCGCGACCCCGAGGAGGTCAGCACGCACTGGCAGATCGACGCCTACCGCTTCGACCTGCCGGTGATCGCCGCGCCGATGGACTCGGTGATGTCGCCGACCACCGCCATCGCGATGGGTCGCTTCGGCGGCCTCGGCGTGCTCAACCTCGAGGGCCTCTGGACCCGCTACGAGGACCCCGAGCCGCTGCTGGAGGAGGTCGCCGCGCTCACCGGCACCGACGCCGTACGCCGCATGCAGGAGATCTACACCGAGGTGATCAAGCCCGACCTGATCACCGAGCGGCTGCGCGAGATGCGCGCCGCGGGCGTCACGGTCGCCGGCTCGCTGTCCCCGCAGCGCACCAAGGAGTTCGCCAAGGCCGTCGTGGACGCGGGCGTGGACATGTTCGTCATCCGTGGCACCACCGTCTCGGCCGAGCACGTCTCGAGCCAGGCCGAGCCGCTGAACCTCAAGGAGTTCATCTACGAGCTCGACGTCCCGGTGATCGTGGGCGGCTGCGCCACCCACACCGCGGCGCTGCACCTCATGCGCACCGGTGCCGCGGGCGTGCTCGTCGGGTTCGGCGGGGGAGCGGCCCACACCACGCGAACCGTGCTCGGCGTCGCCGTACCCATGGCCTCCGCGGTGGCCGACGTCGCCGCCGCCCGCCGCGACTACCTCGACGAGTCCGGCGGCCGCTACGTCCACGTCATCGCCGACGGCTCCATCGGCACCTCCGGCGACATCGCCAAGGCGATCGCCTGCGGCGCCGACGCGGTCATGGTCGGCTCGCCCTTCGCCCGCGCCACCGACGCACCCGGCCGCGGCTTCCACTGGGGCACCGAGGCCCACCACCCCGAGCTGCCGCGCGGCCAGCGGGTGCAGTTCGACACCGTCGGCACGATCGAGGAGATCCTCTTCGGCCCCTCCCGCGTCGCCGACGGAACGATGAACCTCATCGGTGCGCTCAAGCGGTCGATGGCCACCACCGGCTACACCGACTGCAAGGAGTTCCAGCGCGTCGAGGTCGTCGTCGAGTAGCGATGGCCGAGCAGTCAGTTCTTCGCCCCCGAGCAGTCACTTCCTTGCCACGTCCCGCAGCGGCTGACCGGTCGAGGCCGAGGACGTGACTGGTCGGCGGTGCTGAGGGTCGCCGCCGGGCAGGGCGTCCCGGTCAACGGCGACCTCGCGGCCAACGTGGCGCTCGCCGCGAGCCTCACCCGTGACGCCGGGGAGCAGGGCGTGTGGCTGCTGGTGCTGCCCGAGGCGTTCCTCACCGGCTACGACTGGGACGCCTTCGACCAGGTGCGCGCGACCGGCCGACCCCGGGTCGAGGCCCTCGACGAGCTACTGGCCCCGCTCGGCCGGGCCGCCGCCGAGGCGTCGTGCACCGTGCTGGTGTCGACGCCGCTGCTGCGCGGTGACCGGATGCGGCTGAGCACGCTGGTGGTGCGCCCCGACGGATCGGTCGAGGCGGCGTACGACAAGCAGCACGTCGACCGGCTCGAGACCGGCTGGTTCACCCCCGGCCCGCACCGGCCGTGCGTGCTCGACGTCGAGGGCGTCCGGGTCGGCCTGGCCATCTGCTACGACAGCCGCTTCCCCGAGCACGCGGCCGCGGCGGCCGCCGCCGGCGCCGGCGCCGAGGTGTACGCCGTGTCGACGGCCTACCTCGAGGGCTCGACCCGGGGCCGCGAGGTCTCGCTGCCCGCTCGGGCGCTCGACAACGGGATGTACGTCGTGGCGGGCGCGGCCTTGGGGCGCTGCGGAGACCGACCGATCACCGGGGGCTCCTGCGTGCTCGACCCGGAGGGTCGCGAGCTCGCCGCGCTCGGCACCGAGCCCGGTCTGGCGGTCGCCGAGGTGGACCTCGACCTGCTCGCGGAGGTTCGGGCGCGCCAGACGATGCACGCCGACCGGCGCGGGTGAGGATGTCCGAGTGAGCGAGCCCGAGACCGTCACCATCCACACCGACGGTGCGTGCGTGCCCAACCCCGGCCCCGGCGGCTGGGGCGCGCTGCTGCGGATCGGCTCCCACGAGCTCGAGCTGTGCGGCGGGGAGGCCGGGCAGACCACCAACAACCGGATGGAGCTCACCGCCCCCATCAAGGCGTTGGAGGTCCTGACCCGGCGGGTCCGGGTCGAGCTCTACACCGACTCCACCTACGTCCGCTCGGGCATCACCTCGTGGGTGGCGGGGTGGAAGCGCAACGGCTGGCTGACCTCGGCCAAGCAGCCGGTCAAGAACGTCGACCTCTGGAAGGAGCTCGACGCCGCCTGCCAGCTGCACGACGTGACCTGGCATTGGGTGAAGGGCCACAACGGCGACGAGGGCAACGAGCGCGCCGACCGGCTGGCCGCCAGGGGGCTCAACGAGGCTGTCCAGGCGGCCGCGGCCTCCTGAAGCACTCCCTCGTTGCCGCACGGAGCAGAGCGACGTACAGTTTTCTGTACGGAGGTGGACCATGCGGACCATGAGCTACACCGAGTCCCGGGCGAGGTATGCCGAGGTGCTCGACTCGGTCGTCGACGACCGCGAGGAGGTCGTCATCACGCGAGCGGGTCGTGAGCCCGCGGTGATCGTGTCGTTGGACGACTACGAGTCCTTGAAGGAGACGGCCTACCTGTTGCGCAGTCCTGCCAACGCGCGACGACTCCTCGCCTCGATCGAGGAGCTGGAGTCCGGACGAGGGGTGGAGCGGGAGCTCATCGAGTGATCGTCGTCTTCAGCGCTCGGGGCTGGGACGACTACCTCTGGTGGCAGCAGCAGGACCGCAAGCTGGTGAAGCGGATCAACCTGCTCATCCGGGACATCGGGCGCAACGGCAACGAGGGCATCGGCAAGCCGGAGCCGTTGAAGCACGGGTTCCAGGGCTACTGGTCGCGACGCATCACCGACGAGCACCGGCTCGTCTACAAGGTGGTCGACGCGGAGGTGCGGATCGCCGCTTGTCGCTATCACTACGAGGGCTGACGCCGAGCGATCGCTCGGTCCCTGGGCTACGGTTCCGGCGTGAACCGCGTGCAGCAGCTCCTCGGCGTCGACATCCCCATCGTCCAGGCCCCGATGACCTTCATCGCCCGGGCCCGGTTGGCGGCGGCCGTCTCCGAGGCCGGCGGCATGGGCATCATCGAGACCCTCACACCTGAGGGTCGCGCGGACCTGCTGCGGGTCAAGGAGCTGACTGACAAGCCGGTCGGCGCCAACCTCCTCGTGGGCGGCTGGAAGCACGACCACTCCATCGTCGACACCCTCGTCGAGTCCGGCGTCTCGTACGTCGCCACCTCGGCCGGCGACCCCGGGCTGTTCACCGCCCGGCTCAAGGACGCCGGCATCACCGTCTTCCACGTCGTCGGCACGCTGCGCGCCGCGCTCAAGGCCGAGGCCGCGGGCGTCGACGGCCTGGTGGTCGAGGGCGTCGAGGGCGGCGGGTTCAAGGGCGCCACCGGCGCCTCCACGATGGTGCTGCTGCCCCTGGTGGCCTCGCGCACCTCGCTGCCGCTCATTGCCGCCGGCGGCATCTGCGACGCCACCTCGATGGCCGCCGCGATGGTGCTGGGCGCCGAGGGCGTGCAGATGGGCACCCGGATGCTGGCCACCCACGAGTCCGGCGTGCACCCCGCCTTCACCGACGCCATCGTCGCGGCCGCCGAGACCGGCACGATGCTGGTCAGCGTCCCCGGCAACCCGACCATGCGCGTCATCGCCACCGAGCGCGCCCACGCGTGGGCGGCCGACCCGCCCGCGGACAAGCTGATGGACCGCGTGCAGGAGCTCTACTTCGACGGCGACCTGGACGCCAGCCTGGCCAACACCGGCCAGGTCGCGGGCCGGATCGACTCCGTGCGCCCGGTCGCCGACGTCGTACGGGAGATGTGGGAGGGGTGCCGGGCGGCGCTCGACGCGGGCCGCGCGCGGCTCGGCTGAACCGGACTCGGCACGGCCGATCCTGACGGCCCACCCACGACGGCAGGTGGCGACGGACGGGTGTCCACGGCGGGGGCAGACTGGTCCCCGGGCACCGGGCCCGCCAGGAGGTGCGTGATGTCGGTCGGCTGGATCATCTTCGTCGGACTGGTCGTGGTCGGGGTGGTGGGCTACCTCGTCGTGGACCTGTGGGACTCCCGGCGCCAGCGTGCCCGGCTCCGGGGCGGGAAGGGGCGCGACGACCTGGACCACTTCCGGGTGCGCGGCGAGAAGACCATCAACAGCGACTTCGGCTCGATGACCGCCCGCTCGGTCGGCGACGGCAGGAACCGTCACGGGCGCTCCTGAGGGGCACGTGCGGCGCGAGTTCCCTCGGGTGCGGGAGACTCGGGTCATGAGTCCCGTCGTGGAGGTCCCGAGCTCGGTGCTCCTGCTGGTCGGGCGCGAGGACTTCACGCCGCCTCGGTCGTTCGCCGGGGGGACCTGCGTCGCGACCCACGACTGCCTGGCCGTCGGCGTGACCACCCCGCAGGACGATCCGACCGACGTCGGGTTCGCCGCCGGACCCGGTGGCTTGTCAGGCCTGGTCGAGCTCGGACGGTTCAGCCTGGAGTCCGAGGGCCTGCTGTCAATGAGCGACGTCTACAACCGTGAGCTCGAGTCGGCCGGTGTCGGGGCTGGCCTGGTGGAGATCACCGTCCTCGGCGACGATCGCGACGAACCGAGCACGGTCCGGTTCGTCGTCGCGGCGGGCTAGACGCGGTCACGCCCGAGCGCTCGGGCACGTAACCGCCATCACACGTGGCTCGTTGAGGCGGCGTGCTCCGCAGACTGCTCGTCGTCCTGCTGCCCCTCGTCCTGCTCGCAGGTGCGGCCGCGGCGCCGACCGTCGCCGGACCGGGGGCGGGCGGGGCAGCGGAGCGTGTCGGGCGTGCGGCGGGGGTCCCGCTCCCCACCCTGAGCCTGCCTCCCGCGGGCATCCAGGGCCGGCCGATGTGGGACTCCTGGCACCAGCTCGAGCCGTTCGGCTACACCGAGCAGGAGCTCTTCGTCTCCGGCACGGCCCGCGCCGCCGACGGCAGCACCGCGCCCTACACCACCCGCGTGGTCATCACCCGGCCCCAGCGCCAGCGCGACTTCAACGGCGCGGTGATGCTGGAGTGGGTCAACGTCACCGCCCAGTTCGAGAATGCCGTCGACAGCCTCGAGGGTCGCGAGGAGCTGCTGCGCAGCGGCTGGGCGTTCGTCCACGTCAGCGCCCAGGCCGCCGGCCTGTGCTGCACCCCGCTGACCCCGCAGGTGTGGGACCCGGTGCGGTACGCCGCGATCGACCACCCCGGGGACGCGTACGCCGACGACATGTTCCTCCAGGTCGCCCGAGCCCTCCGCGCCCGCCGGGTCGGCGACGTGCGGCCGATGGGCGGGCTGAGGGTCGAGCGGGTCGTGGCCGCCGGACAGTCGCAGTCCGCAGGTCGGCTGGCCGGGATCGTGCGAGCCTTCCCCGACGGGGCGGGCGTGATCGACGGGTTCCTGGTCCACGGCGGCCTGGCCGGGCTGGAGTACGAGCCGCGGCTGCGCGTGCCGGTGCTCCAACTCAACAGCGACTGGGCCGAGTCGACCGGCACCGCCGACGACGACCCGCTCTACCGGCTCTGGGAGGTCGCCGGCTCCGCGCACGCCGGCCTCTTCATCGGCTACCAGCAGGTCTTCGGCTCCGGCCAGCGCGTGGTCGGGCTGCCCCAGGTCGACGAGCAGGGCTACCGCGACGCCATCGAGGCCGCCGGCGACTACGGCCAGTCCGCGCTCAACCCGCTCTACGCCGGCTGCATCGTGGCCGGCGCCTCCTTCCCCATGAGGTACGCCGTCAACACGGCGCTGCGTGAGCTCGAGGAGTGGATCCGCACCGGCGAGCGGCCGCGGCCCGCACCCCGGTTCGAGTACGCCGCCGACGGCGTGACCCCGGCCCGCGACGCCGACGGCAACGTGCTCGGCGGGATGCGGCTGCCGCCCGTGGAGGTCCCGGTGGCGACGTACCGCTCCACGGACTGCGAGCTCGGCGGCATCACCGTCCCGTTCGACCCGCTGACCCTGCAGCAGCGCTACCCGACGTACGCCGACTACGAGCAGCGGCTGGCCCGGGCCACCGACCGGGCCGTGCGGCGGGGCTGGCTGCTGCCCGCCGACGCCCGGGACCAGATGCGGCGGGCCTGCGCGGTGCGAGACCGCTACCCGACGGCGACCGAGGAGTGCACCGACTACCGGCCGCCGCGGTTCGGCGGCTGAGGTCGTCGAGGGACCTGGCACAGTGGAGCCATGACTCCCACGCCCGGAGCCCTCGGACCCGCCGCTCGAGACGCCGCCCTGGCCGCGATGACCGGACGGGCGGGTGAGCCCGAGCTGGACGTGCTGGTCGTCGGTGGCGGCATCACCGGCACCGGCGTCGCCCTCGATGCGGTGACCCGCGGGCTGAGCACCGGTCTGCTCGAGCAGCGCGACCTCGGCAGCGGCACCTCCAGCCGCAGCAGCAAGCTCATCCACGGCGGGCTGCGCTACCTGGAGATGATGGACTTCGGCCTGGTCCGCGAGGCCCTGCAGGAGCGCGGTCTGCTGCTCACCCGCCTCGCGCCGCACCTCGTGCGCCCGGTGCCGTTCCTCTACCCGCTGACCAAGCCCGTGTGGGAGCGCGCCTACGTCGGCGCCGGCCTGGCGCTCTACGACGGCATGGCCAAGGCCGGGAAGTACGACATGGGCGTGCCGCTGCACCGCCACCTCACCCGTCGCCAGGTGGCCCGGATGGCTCCGGACTTCCGCACCGACACCATCACCGGCGCGATCCGCTACTACGACTGCCAGGTCGACGACGCGCGGCTGGTCGTCGCGGTCGCCCGCACCGCCGCCCGGCACGGCGCCCACGTCGCGACTCGGGTCAAGGTCACCGGCTTCCTGCGCGAGGGGGAGCGCGTGGTCGGTGTGACCGCGCGCGACCTCGAGCACGGCCGGGACCTCGAGGTCCGGGCCCGGGTCGTCGTCAATGCGGCCGGCGTCTGGACCGACGAGATCCAGCAGATGGTCGGCGGCCGCGGCTCCCTCAACGTCCAGGCCTCGAAGGGCGTGCACATCGTCGTCCCGCGCGACCGGATCCGCTCCGAGACCGGGTTCATCGTGCGCACCGAGACCTCGGTGCTCTTCGTCATCCCGTGGGGCCGGCACTGGATCATCGGCACCACCGACACCCCGTGGGACCTCGACAAGGCCCACCCCGCGGCCAGCCGCAAGGACATCGACTACATCCTCGAGCACGTCAACCGGATCCTCCGCGAGCCGCTGGACCACGAGGACGTCGAGGGCGTGTACGCCGGGCTCCGGCCGCTGCTGTCGGGGGAGTCCGAGCCGACCTCGCGGATCTCGCGCGAGCACACGGTGGTGACTCCGGTCCCGGGGCTGGTGATGATCGCGGGCGGGAAGTACACGACGTACCGCGTCATGGCGCGCGACGCCATCGACGCCGCCGCCCACAGCCTGCGCTCGACCGGCACCGGCACGGTGCGCGAGTCGATCACCGACCGGGTCCCGCTCGACGGCGCCGAGTCCTACGAGACCCGCAGCAACCAGCGCGTGCTGCTCGCCCGCCGCTCGGGGCTGCACGTCGCGCGGATCGACCACCTGCTCGGCCGGTACGGCGGGCAGGTCGACGACCTGCTGGCCCTCATCGCCTCCCGGCGCCAGCTCGCGCTGCCGCTCGAGGGTGCCGAGGACCACCTCGCGGCCGAGGTCGTCTACGCGGTGACCCACGAGGGGGCGCTGCACCTCGACGACGTGCTGACCCGCCGGACCCGGATCTCGATCGAGACCTTCGACCGCGGCGTCGGGGCCGCCCCGCACGCCGCCCGGCTGATGGCCGAGGTCCTCGGCTGGGACGAGGCCCGGGTCGCCCAGGAGGTCGACCACTACCTGCGCCGGGTCGAGGCGGAGCGGCAGTCGCAGCTCAAGCTCACCGACCAGGAGGCCGACGAGGCGAGGGTGCAGGTCACCGACCTGGTCTGAGGTCCGCCGTTGGTCTCTCCCGATCGATCTGCTCGACCCGAGGCGCAGGACTGACACGTGTCAATGGATTCGTTGACACGTAGAACACGTTCTAGCAGTCTGTCCCGTGTGACCCAGGCAACACCTCCCGAGGCGCCCCCCGCCGACCTGAAGATGCAGCGCAGCAGCCGGGACGCCGCGCTGGTGCCCGCGGCGCTGGAGCAGTGGCTGTCCACGCTGCTCCCCGCCGGCGCCGAGCCGGAGGTCGTGCTGCACAGCGGCATCGACAGCAACGGGATGTCCTCCGAGACGCTGGTGCTCGACGCCACCTGGAGCGAGGCGGGCGCGCGCACGACGCACCCGATGGTGGCGCGCGTGGCACCCGCGGCCCAGGACTTCCCGGTCTTCCCGCGCTACGACCTCGGTCACCAGTTCGAGGTGATCCGCCAGGTCGGCGAGCTGACCGACGTGCCGGTCCCGGGCGTGCGCTGGCTCGACGAGGCCGGCGAGGTCCTCGGCACCCCCTCCTTCCTCATGGACCGGGTCGAGGGCGTCGTCCCGCCCGACGTGCTGCCCTACCCCTTCGGCGACAACTGGCTCTACGACGCCGACCGTGCCGACCAGCGGCGCCTCCAGGACGCCACCGTCGACGTCCTCGCCCGGCTGCACGCGATCCCGGACCCGCTGGACCGGTTCGGCTGCCTCGCCCCCGAGCAGGTCGGCGAGACCCTGCTGCACCGCAACCTGGCCAAGGTCCGGGCCTGGTACGACTTCGCCGTCCGCGACCTCGCGCCCTCGCCGACCGCCGAGCGGGCGCTGGCCTGGCTCGCGGCGCACATCCCGTCCGAGGCCGAGCAGGGCGAGCCGGTGCTGTGCTGGGGCGACGCCCGCATCGGCAACGTCATCTACCGCGACTTCGAGCCCGTCGCCGTCCTCGACTGGGAGATGGTCACCCTCGGTCCGCGTGCCCTCGACGTCAGCTGGTTGCTCTTCGCCCACCAGGTCTTCGAGTCCATCGTCGGCATGCTCGAGCTGCCCGGCATGCCGCACTTCCTCCGCGAGGAGGACGTCGTGACGACGTACGCCGAGAAGACCGGCGTCCAGCTCGGTGACCTCGACTGGTACCACGTCTACAACGGGCTCATGTGGTGCATCGTCTTCATGCGCACCGGCGCGCGGCAGGTGCACTTCGGCGAGATCGAGATGCCGGAGGACATCGAGTCGCTCTTCCACTGCAAGCCGCTGCTGCTCTCGATCCTCGAGCGGGTGGGCGCCTGATGGCCGCGTCCGCGCGCGGGGCGCTGGGGCCCCTCGACGAGTACCCGATCCACCAGGTCCCGCAGCCGATCGGCTGGCCCGGACCGAGCGACCGGCACTTCTACGACCGCTGCTACTTCAACGCCCACGACCGCACCGGCGACATCTTCGTGATCAGCGGGATGGGCTACTACCCCAACCTGCGCACCAAGGACGCCTACTTCCTCGTCACGCGCGGCACCGAGCAGACCGCCGTCCACCTGGGCGGCGCGATCGACGACGACCGCTTGGACCAGCGGGTCGGCGGGTACCGCCTCGAGGTCATCGAGCCGCTGCACAAGATCCGGATGGTGCTCGAGGAGACCGAGGGCCTCGCCTGCGACCTGACCTGGGAGGGCTCCTTCGAGGTCGTGCAGGAGCAGCGGCACATCATGCGCCAGGGCACCCGCGTCGTGCTCGACGCCCAACGCTTCGCCCAGGTCGGCACCTGGTCGGGCTCGCTGTCGGTCGACGGCACCGAGATCGCCGTCAGCCCCGACACCTGGGTCGGCTCGCGCGACCGCTCCTGGGGCATCCGCCCGGTGGGGGAGGCCGAGCCCGCCGGGCGCCCGGCCGACTTCGACGGCATGTGGTGGCTCTACGTCCCCCTGCGGTTCGACGACTACATGATCTGCCTGATCATCCAGGAGGACGGCGAGGGCACCCGCACCCTCAACGACTGCACCCGCGTCTGGGAGGACGGCCGGGTCGAGCAGCTCGGCTGGCCCCAGGTCACCATCCACTACACCCCCGGCGGCCGCATGCCCACCGGCGCGAGCATCGAGTGCCAGACCCGCCAGGGCCCGCTGCACCTCGAGGTCGAGTCCCGGCTGGCCGCCCCGCTGCACTTCGGCGGCGGGTACGGCGGTGACCAGGACTGGCTGCACGGGCAGTGGCACGGCGAGGAGTTCGTCGAGCGCCGTACCTACGATCTCACCAGCGACGCCGTGCGGAGCATGCTGATGTTCGGCTGCGTCGACCACGTCGGCCGCGCCGTCGTCACCGAGCCCTCGCGGGGTAGCGGGACCACCGAGGGCTTCGGCCTCTTCGAGCACTTCTGCGTCGGCAAGCACGAGCCGTCCGGCTTCACCGACTTCTTCTCGACCGCCCCCTGACCCCACCCTGGCTGGAGCCGACATGACCCTCGACCGCGACGCCTTCTACATCGACGGCGGCTGGCGCGCCCCCGAGACCACCGCGACCATCGAGGTCGTCTCCCCGCACTCCGAGCAGGTCATCGCCACCGTCCCCGAGGCGTCGTACGCCGACGTCGACGCGGCCGTGGCCGCCGCCCGGCATGCCTTCGACCACGGCCCGTGGCCTCGGATGTCGCCGCAGGAGCGGATCGCGGTGATCGAGGCGTTCTCGATGCTGTACGCCGGCAAGCTCACCGAGATGGCCGAGCTGATCACCCTCGAGATGGGCTCGCCGACCTCCTTCTCCCAGCTGGCCCAGGCTCCCGCACCGTGGATGCAGATCGAGGCGTTCCTGGCGATCGCCCGGGAGTTCCCGTGGGAGGCCTCGCGCCCCGGCGCCCTGGGCTCCGACGTGGTCGTGCGGCACGAGCCGGTCGGCGTGGTCGCGGCCATCCCGCCGTGGAACGTCCCGCAGTTCACCGTGCTGTCCAAGGTCGTCCCGGCCCTGCTGAGCGGCTGCACCGTGGTGGTCAAGCCCGCGCCCGAGTCGCCGCTGGACTGCTACCTCATGGCCGAGCTGCTCCAGGAGGCCGGCGTCCCGGCCGGCGTGGTCAACATCGTCGCCGGCGGTCGCGAGGTCGGCCAGCACCTGGTGGCGCACCCCGGCGTGGACAAGGTCGCCTTCACCGGCTCCACCGCCGCCGGCCGCGCGATCGGCGCCGTGTGCGGCGAGCAGCTCAAGCGCGTCTCCCTCGAGCTGGGCGGCAAGTCGGCCGCGATCGTGCTCGAGGACGCCGACCTCACCACCACCGTCGAGGGGCTGAAGTTCCTGTCGGTGATGAACTCCGGGCAGGCCTGCGTCGCGCAGACCCGCGTCCTGGTGCCGCGCTCGCGCCAGGCCGAGCTGGTCGACGCCATCGCCGAGGGGATCGGCGGGATGCGCGTGGGCGACCCGATGGACCCTGCCACCGAGATCGGCCCGATGGTGGCCCAGCGCCAGCAGGAGCGGGTGCAGAAGTACATCGCGCTCGGGCAGGAGGAGGGCGCCCGCCTCGTCGCGGGCGGCGTCGGGATGCCCGACGGACTCGACCGCGGCTGGTACGTCCGGCCCACCGTCTTCGCCGACGTCGACAACCGGATGCGGATCGCCCAGGAGGAGATCTTCGGCCCCGTCGTGTCGGTCATCGCCTACGACGGCGTCGAGGACGCCGTGCGGATCGCCAACGACTCCGACTACGGCCTCGCCGGCACCGTGTGGACCGCCGACGTGGAGGCCGGGCTCGAGGTGGCGCGGGGGGTCCGCACCGGCACCTACGGCATCAACACCTACACGATGGACTTCGCTGCGCCGTTCGGCGGCTTCAAGGCCTCCGGGCTCGGGCGGGAGTTCGGCCCGGAGGGGCTCGGCCAGTACACCGAGCTGAAGTCGATCTACACCCCGCCGCCTGCCGGCTGAGTGCCCCGGGCCCCTGCACAGAGCGCTTGACAGAGCAGAGGAATGTGTCAAGCACCTCACTTGTCTACCGAAGGGTAGTGACGGAGACCCCGGTCACATACTCTCGGTACATGAGCGCCTCGAGCCCCGACCCCGCAGGCAGCCCGCTCGTCGACGGGCCGCACGACCCCGAGCACGACCCGACCGCGGCGTACGCCCTGGAGCCTGAGTACGTCGAGGCGCTGACGCGCCGGATCCTGGCGACCTCGGGGGAGACCAAGGAGGTGCGCACGCCGCTGAACGGCGCGCCGCTGGCGCACATCCCGCAGTCGAGCGAGGAGGACGTGGTCGAGGCCTTCGCCCGCGCCCGGCGCGCGCAGGAGTCCTGGGCCCGGACAAGCCTGGAGCACCGCTCGGCGATCCTCATGCGCCTGCACGACCTCGTGCTCGAGCGCCAGGAGGAGATCCTCGACCTGATCGTGTGGGAGTCGGGCAAGGCCCGCAAGCACGCGTTCGACGAGCCGCTGCACATCGCGCTGACCGCGCGCTACTACGCGCGCACCGCCCAGCAGCACCTCGGCACCCAGCGCAAGCTCGGGGTGGTGCCCGGGCTGACCCGGGTCGAGGTCAACCGCGTGCCCAAGGGCGTCGTCGGCATCATCTCCCCCTGGAACTACCCCTTCACCATGGCGCTGTGCGACGGCCTCCCGGCCCTGCTCGCCGGCAACGCCGTGGTCACCAAGCCCGACGCCCAGACCATGCTGACCGCGCTCTACGGCGCGCAGCTGCTCGAGGAGGCCGGCTTCCCGAAGGACCTGTGGCAGGTCCTGGCGGGTCCCGGCTCCCGCGTGGGCACCTCGGTCATCGCGAAGGCCGACTACATCTGCTTCACCGGCTCGACCGCGACCGGCAAGCGGGTCGCTGCGGGCTGTGCCGAGCGGCTGATCGGCTGCTCGCTGGAGCTCGGTGGCAAGAACCCGATGCTCGTGCTGCGCGACGCCGACGTCGAGCGCGCCGCCGAGGGGGCCGTGCGTGCCTCGTTCTCCAACGCCGGCCAGCTCTGCGTGTCCACCGAGCGGCTCTTCGTCGCCGACCAGGTCTACGACCGGTTCGTGGAGCGGTTCGTGGCCCGCATCCAGGCGATGACCCTGGGTGCCACGCTGGAGTGGGGCACCGACATGGGCTCGCTCATCTCCCAGGACCAGCTGGACACCGTGACCCGCCACGTCGAGGACGCCGTCGCCAAGGGTGCGCGGGTGCTGGCCGGTGGCAGGGCGCGGCCCGACCTCGGGCCGTTCTTCTTCGAGCCCACGATCCTCGAGGGCGTCACCCCCGACATGACCTGCTTCGGCGAGGAGACCTTCGGCCCGGTCATCTCGATCTACCGCTTCCACGACGAGGCCGAGGCCGTGGCCCGTGCCAACGACGGTGAGTACGGCCTCAACGCCTCCATCTACAGCCGTGACGGGGCCCGTGCCCGGGCCATGGCCCGACAGGTCACGTGCGGCACGGTCAACATCAACGAGGCCTTCGGCGCCACCTTCGCGAGCATCGACTCCCCGATGGGCGGCATGCGCGAGTCCGGCATGGGCCGCCGCCAGGGCAGCGAGGGCATCCACCGCTACACCGAGTCCCAGTCGGTGGGCACGCAGCGCCTGGTGCGCTTCGCCCCGATGCTGGGCATGTCCGACGAGCAGTACGCCGCCGTCATGACGGCGAACCTGCGCCTGATGAAGAAGCTGGGAAGGGCCTGACACACATGAGCGACACCACGCGCCGGTTCGACTACGACGTCCTCGTCATCGGCTCCGGCTTCGGCGGCTCGGTCTCCGCGCTGCGGCTGACTGAGAAGGGCTACAAGGTCGGCGTCATCGAGGCGGGCCCCCGCTTCGAGGACAAGGACTTCTCCAAGGGCACCCTCGACATCACCAAGTACCTCTGGGCCCCGGCCCTGGGCTGCTACGGCATCCAGCGCATCGACGCGGTGCGTGACACCCTGATCGTCGCCGGTGCCGGCGTGGGCGGCGGCTCGCTGGTCTACGCCAACACCCTCTACGAGCCCCTCCCGGCGTTCTACAAGGACGCCCAGTGGAGCCACATCACCGACTGGCGCGAGGAGCTCGCGCCCTACTACGACCAGGCCAAGCGGATGCTCGGCGTCGTGGAGAACCCCGTCCGCACCCCGGCCGACGACGTCATGGAGAAGGTCGCCTCGGACATGGGTGTCGGCGACACCTTCCACCCGACCCCCGTGGGCGTCTTCTTCGGCGGTCCCGGCGCCGACCCCGACCAGGTCGTGGCCGACCCCTACTTCGGTGGCGCGGGCCCCGACCGCAACCCCTGCCGCAACTGCGGCGAGTGCATGTCGGGCTGCCGCCACAACGCCAAGAACACCCTGGTCAAGAACTACCTCTACCTCGCGGAGCAGAACGCCGCGAAGGTGATGCCGCTGACCACGGTCACCCAGGTCAGCCCCCGCGACGGCGGCGGGTACGACGTCGCGGTGAAGTTCACCAAGGCCAAGCGCGCCACGCCGCGGACCACGCGCACGCTCACCGCCGAGCACGTCATCTTCGCCGCGGCCTCGCTCGGCACCCAGAAGCTGCTGCACCGGCTCAAGGACGAGGGCGTCCTGCCGAAGCTCTCCGACCGGCTCGGCTACCTCTCGCGCACCAACTCCGAGTCGATCCTCGGGGCCATCGCGCCGTCCAGCGACACCACGGACTACTCCTACGGCGTCGCGATCACCTCGAGCTTCCACCCCGACGAGGACACGCACATCGAGCCGTGCCGCTACGGCAAGGGCTTCAACACCATGGCGATGATGCAGACCGTCCTCACCGACGGTGACGGCGACGGCCCGCGTTGGCGCGCCTGGCTGAAGGAGCTGTGGACGCAGCGCTCGAACATCAAGGAGCTCTACGACCTCAAGCACTGGTCCGAGCGCACGGTGATCGCGCTGGTCATGCAGTCGCTGGACAACTCGATCACGACGTACGGCAAGAAGGGCCTGCTGGGCTGGCGGATGACCTCCCGCCAGGGCCACGGCGCCCCGAACCCGACCTGGATCCCGGTCGCCAACGACGCCGTGCGCCGCATCGCCGGCGTCCTGGGCGGCACCCCGGGCGGCAACATCGGCGAGCCGTTCAACATGCCGCTGACCGCGCACTTCATCGGCGGCTGTGCGATCGGCGACTCGCCGGAGACCGGAGTGATCGACGCCTACCAGCGCGTCTACGGCTACCCGGGCCTGCACATCGCCGACGGCTCTGCGATCAGCGCCAACCTGGGCGTGAACCCCTCGCTGACCATCACCGCCCAGGCGGAGCGGATGATGGCGATGTGGCCCAACAAGGGCGAGGCCGACGCGCGGCCGCCGCTCGGCGCCGACTACCAGCGCATCGCCCCCGTGCCGCCGGCCTCCCCGGCGGTGCCCGAGGCTGCCCCGGGCGCGCTGCGGCTGCCGATCGTCGGGGTCTCCTGACTCCCCGCGGCACCGCTGGACATCTCCGTCGACCCCTCCCGGCCCCGGCCGGGAGGGGTCGACGTCTAGACCGGGAAAGTTTTCCCACGAGGGGCGTGACCCGGACGTAACCCCGGCCCCGGGCCGTCGTTGAGGTGGTCAGACCCGGCAGTCATGCTCCCTCCCACAAGGCCGGGTCGCGGTCCAGGCGCTGTCCAGCAGAGCGTGGACGATCAGGGCCCGGCCACCCTCCCTCCCCGGCCGGGCCCTGGTGCCATTTTCCGAGCCTCGTCCAGGTCGGGCGCCGACGGACGCGGCCGCCAGACCGCCCGCCCACGCCGATACGATGCGGCCCATGAGCGACGCCCCTGAGCACGACCTGGTCCTCGTCGTCGACTTCGGGGCGCAGTACGCGCAGCTGATCGCCCGGCGCGTCCGCGAGGCGCGGGTCTACTCCGAGATCGTGCCGCACCACATGCCGGTCGCGGAGATGCTGGCCCGTGGCCCGAAGGCGATCATCCTCTCCGGCGGGCCCTCCTCGGTGTACGCCGAGGACGCGCCCGGCATCGACGAGGCGGTCTTCACCTCGGGGACCCCGGTCTTCGGCATGTGCTACGGCTTCCAGCTGATGGCCCGCGGCCTGGGCGGCACCGTGGCCGCGACCGGCGCGCGGGAGTACGGCCGCACCCCGGTCCGGGTCAGCGAGCCGGGCACGCTGCTCGCCGACGTACCCGCCGAGCACAAGGTGTGGATGTCCCACGGCGACTCGGTCTCGGCCGCGCCGGCCGGCTTCACGGTCCTGGCGAGCACCGACGTCACCCCGGTGGCTGCCTTCGAGGACGTCGACCGCGGCCTGGCCGGCGTGCAGTGGCACCCCGAGGTGCTGCACTCCGAGCACGGCCAGAAGGTGCTCGAGCACTTCCTGTGGGACATCGCCGGCTGCCGCCCGACCTGGACGATGGTCAACATCGTCGAGGAGCAGATCGAGAAGATCCGCACCCAGATCGGCGACCGCGGCCAGGCCATCTGCGGTCTGTCCGGCGGTGTGGACTCCGCGGTGGCGGCGGCGATCGTGCAGCGCGCGATCGGCGACCGGCTGACGTGCGTCTACGTCGACCACGGCCTGATGCGCAAGGGCGAGACCGAGCAGGTCGAGCGGGACTTCGTGGCCGCGACCGGCGTCGACCTGCGGGTCGTGGACGCCGAGAAGCAGTTCCTCGACGCGCTCGCCGGGGTCAGCGACCCCGAGGAGAAGCGCAAGATCATCGGCCGCGAGTTCATCCGCACCTTCGAGGCCGCCGAGCGCGAGATCCTCGCCGACGCCGTCAGCGGCGACGACGGCGACAAGGTCGCCTTCCTGGTGCAGGGCACGCTCTACCCCGACGTCGTGGAGTCCGGTGGGGGAGCCGGCGCCTCGACGATCAAGAGCCACCACAACGTCGGCGGCCTTCCCGAGGACCTGGAGTTCGAGCTGGTCGAGCCCCTGCGCACCCTGTTCAAGGACGAGGTGCGCGCGGTCGGCGAGCAGCTCGGCCTGCCCGCCGAGATCGTCCACCGCCAGCCCTTCCCCGGCCCCGGCCTCGGCATCCGGATCATCGGCGAGGTCACCCGCGAGCGGCTCGACATCCTGCGCGAGGCCGACACCATCGCCCGCGAGGAGATGACCCGAGCCGGCCTGGACCGCGACATCTGGCAGATGCCCGTCGTCCTGCTCGCCGACGTCCGCTCCGTCGGCGTCCAGGGCGACGGCCGCACCTACGGCCACCCGGTCGTCCTGCGCCCGGTCACCTCCGAGGACGCCATGACCGCGGACTGGGCCCGCCTGCCCTTCGACGTCCTCGAGCGGATCTCGACCCGGATCACCAACGAGGTCCCCGAGGTCAACCGGGTCACGCTCGACGTCACGAGCAAGCCACCGGGCACCATCGAGTGGGAGTGACCTGGGGACGCGTGCTGTCGGACTTGTCCGGGTTCGATCGGAGATGCTCCTGACCCCTGGTTCAGGTAAAGCCTCGTTTCAGTCGCCTGTCACCTTTAGGCTTCCTCTCGTGATCGGGGCATGACAGCGTTCGACCGGATAGCGGAGGACCTGCAGGTCCGACGCGCCGAGGCCGGAAGTCCGTCGTACGCCGAGATCGCCCTCCGGATCGGCCGGTTGCGCGAGGAGCGCGGGGGCGCCGACGCCACCGCGCGCCCCGCCCGCACCACGGTGTACGACGCGTTCCGCACCGGCCGCAGGCGGATGGACACCGCGCTGGTCCTCGACATCGTGCGCGCGCTGGGCGCCGACGAGGAGGAGGTCGCGGACTGGGCCGAGCGGTGCCGCGCGGCACGGCTGGCCGACGTCACCCCGTCGCGTGCCGTCGACGACGCCGACCCCGGGTCCCCACCGCCCCCGACACCCTCGGCGCCGCCGGTGCCCGCCGAGCCGCCGCCGCCCGTGACGGCCGGGGCCGGCCTGCTGGTGGCCCTGGGCTGCGTCGCGGTCAACCTGGTCGGGCGGATCCTGGTGGTGGTGATCCCGGAGATCCCGCTCTACCTCGACATGGTCGGCACGGCCGTGGCCGCGGTGATCCTGGGGCCCTGGTGGGGTGCCGGTGTCGGCCTGAGCACGAACCTGCTCGGCGTGGCCGTGTCCGGCGGCGACTCGATCCCGTTCGCGATCGTCAACGTCGCCGGCGCCCTGATCTGGGGCTACGGCGTACGACGGTGGCGGATGGGTCTCACGCTGCCGCGCTTCTTCGCCCTCAACTGCCTGACCGCCATCGTCTGCACGAGCCTGGCGGTCCCGATCATCCTCGCCCTCGGTGGGGAGACCGGCAACGGTGCCGACGACGTGATCGCAGCGATCCAGGAGACGGTGCAGTCCCTGTGGGTGGCCGTGGCGTCGGCCAACATCCTGACCTCGCTGGCCGACAAGACCATCTCCGGCTTCGTGGCCCTGCTCGCCGTCGACGTGCTGCCCCGCGCCGTGACGGCCCCGGTGCGGCCGCTCATGCCGCTGGCGGCGGCGCCCCAGCACGCGTCGGTACGCTCCGGGCCATGACCCACTCGACCCTGGTGCTCACCGTCATCGGCCGCGACCGGCCGGGTCTGGTCTCGGCCGTCTCCGCGCCGGTGGAGGCGCGCGGCGGCAGCTGGCAGCACAGCCAGATGGCCCGCCTGGCGGGCGAGTTCGCCGGCATCGTGCTGGTGAGCGTCCCGACCGGCGAGGTCGAGGGTCTCGAGCGTGACCTGGCGGCCCTCGAGGCGGACGGCCTGCGGGTCGAGGTGCGCCGCACCGACGAACCGGCCGATCAGCAGGTGGCTGCCGTGGGGCTGCACCTGCTCGGCACCGACCGCCCCGGCATCGTCGCGGAGATCTCCCGCACGATCGCCGCGCACGGGGTGGGCATCGAGTCGCTGACCACCGGGCTGCGCGAGGCGCCGATGGCCGGGGGCCTGCTCTTCGAGGTCACCGCCGAGCTGGTCGCGCCGGTCGACGGCGACCTCGAGTCGCTGCGCAGCGCGCTGGAGCAGCTCGCCGACGAGCTGATGGTCGACCTGACGCTGGGCTGAGGCCCAGGCCCAGGCCCAAGCCCGGACCGCGCCGGGTCAGCGGCGCTTGAGGTCCCGGCGGGTCCGGCGGCGCAGCTGGAGGATCCGCAGCGTGCCGGCACTGGCGGTGATCAGGATGCCCGCCGCGGTGGCGATGAGGAGGGCGACTGCGACCGGTGCCTCACCCTCGAGCGCCAGGAAGCGCACGGTGGTCGTGTCGGTGTTCTGCGCGATGAAGACGACGAGCAGCACGAGCAGCAGCCCGAGGCCGACGGTGGCCACCCAGACGCCGCTGGTGCGCGAGCCGCGCAGCGGGTCGTCGCCCCGCGCCGGGCTGGTGGCGGACGGCTCGGGGGTCGCGCCGGTCGACTCCGGGGAGTGGCCGGCCTGCGGGTCGGTGACGGGCTCGTGCGGGGTGCTCACCGGGTGAATGTAGCGCCGCGGTGGCCTGGACCAGTTCGCCCGGATGGTGGGCGATCGCGACGTTTCTGCTGACAGGTGCCCGGCAGGCGCCTACTGTTGACCTCGAACCGCTGGGGACCCGAGACCCCAGCGGTTCTCTACATTTCCGGGGTCGTCGTGCCGGGCGCGATGCCCAGCGGGCGCAGCACGTCGGCGGCGAAGCGCTCCATCCCGTCGAGCTTCTGCTCCAGGCCCACGTCGAGGCCGTGGTAGTAGGCCCACGGCATGGTCATCACGTCGGTCACCCCGCGCTCCTCCGCGGCCGCGAACTGCTCGGGCAGGAAGGCGTCGGTGAGCGCGGTGATGAAGGAGAAGTCGCGCTCGTTGCCGGCCTCCTCGCGCATCCGGGCCAGGGTCGCGGCGTGCCCGGCGGCCTCCTCGACCGTGTAGAGGTCCCCGACCCAGCCGTCGTGCCGCGCGGCGCGGCGCATCGCGACCTCGCTCAGCCCGCCGACGTACACCGGGATGCGTGCGGTGGGGGTCGGCTCCATGACCAGCCGCGGCGCCGCGTAGTGGGTGCCCTCGAACTCCGTCCAACCGGGCTGCCACAGCTGCTCCATCAGCGCCAGGGCCTCGTCGGTCCGCTTGCCGCGGGTGGAGAAGTCCTGCCCCAGGAGCTCGAACTCCTCGCGGCACCAGCCGATGCCGATGCCCAGGGCCACCCGGTTGCCCGAGAGCACCGCCGCGGTCCCGACGGACTTCGCCACCTGGAAGGGGTTGCGCAGCGCCGGCACGTAGACCGAGGTGAAGAAGCGCAGCCGGGTCGTCACGGCTGCGAGCGCCCCGACCAGCACCCAGGGATCCGGCCAGGCGGCGTCGTGGTCCCAGCGCCGGGCGCCGTCACGGGTGTAGGGGTACGGCGTCTGGAGTGTCTCGAGGTCCACCACGTGGTCGGGGACGGCCATGGCGTCGTACCCCAGCCGGTCGGCAGCCGCCGCGAGGGCGGGGAGCTCGGTCAGGGGCAGGTAGGCGGTGCTGATCGAGAAGCGCACGGGCGCAGACTACGCGCGCCCCTAGAACGCGTTCTAGGGGCGCGCGGGAGGTCGTGCGGCGGGGGAGGGGATCAGTCGAGAGGGCTCGGGTCCGGGTCGTCGGAGACCACGTGCACGGCCGCCTCCTCGGCGGACGCGGCGGCGCCGTCGATGCCGACGTCGGTGCCCACGAGGTCCTTCTCCAGGTCCTCGCCCGAGCCCATGTCGGGATCGACCAGGCAACCGGCACGCTCGGCGCCGACCTCGCCGTCGTCGAGGGCCTCGGCCGCCTCGCGCTGGGCCGCCTCGACGTAGGGGTCCGGCTCGGGCTCCTCCTGGGCGATCCGCTGGTCCAGGGACTCCCCGACGGCCTCCTCGTACGGCGTGTTGCCGAAGCCCTGGGCGGGGGAGTACTTCTCCGGCGGGGAGTACCCGCGGTCCAGCTCGTCCTCCACGTCGCCCTCGACGTCGGTGAGATTGTCGAGGCCGACGGGCTGGTCCTCGTCGTCGACGCTGTAGTCGTGGTAGGACTCCGCGGCGGTCGTGGGGTCGAGGTCGCTGGGCTCGCTCTGGCTCATGGCGCCACCGTAGGCAGAGGGCGGGACGGCTCGACCCACCCTGTCAGGGGGGCTGCCGGGTGAGACGTCTCTCGGTGTGGGTCAGTGCTGGGCGAGCAGGTCGGTGGACTCGGCGGCCAGCAGCAGCGCCCCGAGGAGGCTCGCGCGACCGCCGTGCGCGCTGCGGCGCACCGGGGCCTACGCGCTGCTCGCGCTGGTCGTGGCGGCGTACGTCGCGGTCAACCTGCTCACGACCCGCCGCCGGCGGGCCGCGGGGCTGACCCCGCCGTCGCTCACCGTGGTCCTGGTCAAGGCCGGGCTGCTGCTGGTCGGGCTGGGCTGGTTGACCTACTACCTCGGCATCGACCGGGGCTGGGGCTACCTCTTCGTCCTCTTCGCCGCGCTCGTCGTCGTGATGGACCTGGCGCTGCGCCGCACGCGCTGGGGACGGCACGTCTTCGCCGTCGGCGGCAACGAGGAGGCGGCGCGCCGCTCGGGCATCAACGTGCGCGGCATCTACGTCTCGGTCTTCGCGCTCTGCTCGACCTTCGCAGCCCTGGGCGGCATCCTCATCGCCGGCCAGCTGACCTCGGTCTCGCAGAGCTCGGGCACCACCGACACCAACCTCACCGCCATCGCGGCAGCCGTCATCGGCGGCACCAGCCTCTTCGGCGGCCGGGGCTCGGCGTGGGCGGCCCTGCTGGGCATCGTGGTCCTGCAGTCGATCCAGTCCGGGCTGAACCTGATGAACGTGGACTCCTCGGTCCGCTTCATCGTCACCGGCCTCGTGCTGCTGCTCGCGGTGGCCATCGACTCGGTGTCGCGCAAGGCGAGGTCGTCCTCCGGGCGGGGCTAGCGACCGCCGACCGGTCAGCTCCTTGCAGCCGACCGGTCACGTTTCTCGGGCTCGAGGCGTCAGTCCGCTCGTCGGACTGGCGCCTCGAGCGCGTCCGCAACCGGCGCCCCGAGGACCTGACTGGTCGGCCCCGAGGACCTGACTGGTCGGCCCCGAGGACCTGACTGGTCGGCGGGGTCAGCGAGCGCCGTACAACGTGGTGCGCTCGCGGACCGGGCGGCCGATGCCGGCACCGATCTCGACCAGCTCCTCGACGGTCTTGGCCGAGCCGTGCTCGGAGCCGGCCATCCGGGAGATGGTCTCCTCCATCAGCGTGCCCCCGAGGTCGTTGGCCCCGGCGCGCAGCATCGCGCGGGTGCCCTCGACGCCGAGCTTGACCCACGAGGTCTGGATGTTGTCGATCCGCCCGTGCAGCAGGATCCGTGCCATCGCGTGCACCGCCAGGTTGTCGCGCAGCGTCGGGCCGGGGCGGGCGACACCGGCGAGGTAGATCGGCGCCGAGGTGTGCACGAAGGGCAGCGGCACGAACTCGGTGAACCGGGCGGCCCCGTGCTCGAGGGCCTGGTCCTGCATCCGGGAGAGGACCCGCAGGTGCCCGACCCAGTGCCGCGGGTTGTCGACGTGGCCGAACATCATCGTCGAGGTGGTCGGCAGCCCGACCCGGTGCGCGGTGGAGACGATGTCGATCCAGGTGCGCGCCGGCAGCTTGCCCTTGGTCAGCACCCAGCGCACCTCGTCGTCGAGGATCTCGGCGGCGGTGCCGGGCAGCGACCCGAGCCCGGACTCACGGGCCTTGATGAGGAAGTCCTCGACCGAGAGCCCGGTGCGGGCGGTGCCGTTCACGACCTCCATCGGGGAGAAGGCGTGCACGTGCATGTCGGGCACCCGCCGCTTCACCGCCGCGGCCAGGTCGAAGTACGCCGACGCCGGGAGGTCCGGGTCGATGCCGCCCTGCATGCAGACCTCGGTCGCACCCAGGTCCCAGGCCTCCGCGGCCCGGTCGGCGACCTCGTCGACCGACAGGGAGTAGGCGTCGGCGTCGGTCTTGCGCTGCGCGAAGGCGCAGAAGCGGCAGCCGACGTAGCAGACGTTGGTGAAGTTGATGTTCCGGTTGACGACGTAGGTGACGTCGTCGCCGACGACCTCGCGGCGCAGGTCGTCGGCCAGCCGGCAGACCTGCTCCAGCAGCGGACCCTCGGCGGTCATGAGGGTCAGCGCGTGCTCGTCCGAGAGCCCCCCGGGGTCGGCCTCGGCCGCAGCGAGCGCGTCTCGTCCCTCGCTGTGCAGCACCGCGGGAGCACCCGTGCGCGCAGCGGCCGCGCCGACGGTCTCCCAGTCGCCGTACACCTCGGCGAAGTCCGAGCGTCGGTCGGCCGAGCGCCCCTCGGTGTCGACCGCGGCGAACAGGTCGGTGCGACCTGCCGACTCCTGGCCGCCGTCGGGCTCCTGCCACGGCAGCCCCACGGGCCGTACGCCGGGGCGCGCGAGCCCCTCGGGCGTGGCCAGCGCCGCGACGTGGCCGCGCACGCGCGGGTCGATCCAGGCGGCGTCGCCGGCCAGCGAGGCCCGGACGTGCTCGGGGTGGACCGTGAGCCGCGCGGCCAGCTCGAAGCCGCACTCGGCGGTCACTGCGCGCAGCCGCTCCAGCGAGGGCCACGGTCGCTCGGGGTTGACGTGGTCGGGGGTCAGCGGCGACACCCCGCCCCAGTCGTCGACGCCGGCCTCGAGCAGGGTGCGGCACTCCTCGAGGTCGACCAGGTTGGGCGGCGCCTGCACGCGGGCCCGGGGACCCAGGACGAGCCGCGTGACGGCGATCGCGGCGCGGTACTCCTCGAGCTCGAGGTCGTCGGTGTGGCGCATCGCGGTGTCGGGCTTGGCGCGGAAGTTCTGGACGATGACCTCCTGGACGGCGCCGTAGGCGGTCAGGGTCGCGCGCAGCGCGAAGATCGTCTCGGCGCGCTCGGCCAGGGTCTCCCCGATGCCGACGAGCAGACCGGTGGTGAAGGGGATGGAGAGTCGACCGGCGTCCTCGAGCACCCGCAGCCGGACCTCCGGGTCCTTGTCGGGGGAGCCGAAGTGAGGCTGCCCCTTCTCCTCGAAGAGCCGGCGTGAGGTCGTCTCGAGCATCATCCCCATGGAGGGGGAGACGGGCTTGAGCCGGTTCATCTCCTCCCACGACATGACGCCGGGGTTGAGGTGCGGCAGCAGCCCGGTCTCCTCCAGCACCCGCACGGCCATCGCCCGGACGTAGGCCAGGGTCGAGTCGTAGCCCTGCTCGTCGAGCCAGGCCTGGGCCTCGGGCCAGCGGTCCTCGGGCCGGTCGCCGAGGGTGAAGAGCGCCTCGAGGCAGCCCATGGCCGCGCCCTGGGAGGCGATGGCCAGGATCTCGTCGGGGGAGAGGTAGGGGGCGCGGCCCTCCCGGGCGGCCTGCGCGGGGGTCTCGACGAAGGTGCAGTAGTGGCACCGGTCCCGGCACAGCCGGGTCACGGGGATGAAGACCTTGGGGGAGTAGGTCACCGTCGCGGGGCGACCGGCCGCGACCAGGCCGGCGTCGCGGACGCGGGCCGCGGCCGCGCAGAGGCGGTCGAGGTCGGGGCCGGTGGCGGCGAGCAGCGCCGTGGCCTCGGCCTCGTCGAGCCGGGCGCCCCGCTCGGCCCGGGCCAGGGCCCGGCGTACCTGGTGCGGGGTGGGCTGCGCGTCCATCGGCACAGGCTAACGACGCAACCACAGCACCAGGCGCACCGCCCGGCGACCAAGACACCTGCTCAACCCCGCGCGGGGCCGCGTCGGCGGTGGACCACTCCGGGGAGCCGCTGTCCACTCTGGTCTGGAGGTCCGTACCGGACAGCGGGACCGTGTCTTTACCTTCGCGCGTTCGTTTGGCACCGTGAGCACCTCTCCCGGCAGCGGGACACGAACACATGGGGCCAGAAGATGACCGACACCGCACAGCGTCAGGGGCGCGGGGCGCGCCTGCGCCGAGCCGTCCTGATCCTGCTCGCCGCTCTCGTGGTGCTCGGACCCATCCCTGTCGGCCTGGTCTGGGCCTGGAGCGTGCACCCGCTGCTGGTGGTCCCGGCCTACCTGCTCGGGATCGCGGCGTGGCTGGTGCTGCTCAGCGGTCTCTGGTCGCTGGTGCAGCGGGCACGCGCGGCGCTGCCCGGGCGTCGTACGCCGGAGCAGGAACCGGTCGAGCAGCCGGCCGAGCCGCAGCCCGAGCTGCAGGCCGAGCAGGCGGTCGCGCCGGCGGTCCACTCCCAGATGCGGATGCCGTCGCCCCGCGCGGAGGCGACGGCCCCGCAGCGGGTCAGCTGACCCACTCCTTGACCTGGGCGATCGTGGCGGCCGGGTCGTCGCTGGCCGGGGTCACGGACAGGTTGGTCACGCCCGACTCGCGGAAGGCCGCGATCCGCTCCTTGACGTAGGAGGCGGGGCCCACCAGGTTGCCGGCCTCGAGCCACTCCATCGGCACCAGCGCCTCGGCCTCCTTCTTCTTGCCCGAGAGGTAGAGGTCCTGGATCTCCTTGGCCTCCTTCTCGAAGCCGTACTCGCAGGCGAGCTGGTTGTAGAAGTTCTTGTCGCGCGCGCCCATGCCACCGACGTACAGCGCATACATCGGGCGGATGAAGTCCAGCAGGGCCTTGGTCTCCGGGCCCTCGCCGATGGCGACCATGCCGCCGGCGCAGATCTCCAGGGGCGCGAGGTCGGCGGAGCGCTTGGCGGCACCGCGAGCCAGCGGCTCGCCCCAGATCTCCTGGGCCTTCTCCGGGTAGTAGAGGAACGGCAGCCAGCCGTCGGCCACCTCGGCGGTCATCGCGACGTTCTTGTCGCCGAGGGCCGCGACCCAGATCGGGACATCGGCGCGCTCGGGCTTGTTCAGCAGCTTCAGCGGCTTGCCCAGGCCCAGTCCCTGGCCCTCGGGGAGCGGCACGGAGAAGGTCTTGCCCTGGAAGTCCAGCTTCTCGCCGCGCAGCCCCATCCGCAGCACCTCGATGACCTCGCGGGTGCGGGTGAGCGGGCGGTCGTAGGCCATGCCGTGGAAGCCCTCGATCACCTGCGGGCCGGAGGCGCCGAGGCCGAGCACCGCGCGGCCGCCGGAGACGTTGTCCAGGCCCGCCGCGGTCTGCAGCAGGGCGCCCGGGGTGCGGGAGTAGACGTTGAGGATGCCGGCCGCGATCTGCACGGTCTCGGTCTTGGCCGCGAGGTAGCCCATGAGGGTCGGTGCGTCGAAGCCGTAGGGCTCGGCGACCCAGATCATGTCCAGGCCGGCCTTCTCCAGGCCCGCGACCTGGTCGGCGGTCTCGCGCGGGTTGCCGGCGTAGACCAGGGGCATCGACAGCTTCATCGGGTGGACCTCCGTGCAGGTGGTGGACGGTGCGGGATCGACCGTGACAGTAGCAGTGTCACAGTTCGCTGGGGAGGGGTGCGACGCGGCTCAGGAGCCCTCGTCCAGCCCGATGGCCCGACCCAGGGCGCCGGCCAGGGCGGCGGCGTACTCGGTGGTGAGGTGGTCGGTGTCGCGGTAGGACAGCGTCCCGCCGATGACGACGGGGCAGAGGTCCTGCCAACAGAGCCAGGGAGTCGGGTCGACGACGTCGGCGGAGTGCAGCAGGGCCGACTTCACCGCCACGTCGCCCAGCAGGGTCGAGCGCTCGACCGGGGTGAACATGCAGTCCAGCAGGCTGGGTCGCGAGCTGGTCAGGCAGTCGCCCGGGTCGTGTCCGGCCTTGGGGACGTCGCGAATGAGGACGGTGCGGTCGGCGGAGTCCTGCAGGTCGTCGAAGAGCGCGTCGTAGCCCTCCTCCAGCACGTCGGCGACGTCGTCGAGGGACTCGCGGTGCTCGCCGTCAACCCACACTCCGTTGACCGGCGGGGAGGAGGCGACGATCGCCAGGTCCGGCCGGAGGCCCGCGACCGTCGCGGTGCTCCACGCACGGAACTCCTCGCACGCGGTGAACACGACGTCCTCGCGCACCGGGGCGACGACCACGTGCGCGGCCGGGCACTGGGGCTTGACGAGGTAGTAGGCGCGCCAGCCGTTGTCGGTGGCGATCCGGTCCAGCGCGGGGATCCAGGCCCGGGCGTGCGAGTCGCCCAGCAGCACCAGGGTGCGGTCGCCGTCGACGTCGCCCCGCGGGCAGAGCGCCCGCACGTCGTCGTCCTCGTAGTCGCAGGCACCGACGTCGGCGATCGAGCTGCGCAGGTCGAGCAGGTTCGGGGTGAGGTCGCTGGGGACGTCGACCTGGTTGCGGGCGGCCTCCACGGAGGCCCGCACCAGGGCCACGGTGCGCTCGTGGTCGTCGAGGACGGCGACGTCGGCGGCCGCCGCGATCGCGGGGTTGTCGCCGCGCTCGCCGCCCTGCACGCCGGTCCACCACCAGCTGCCCGCGCACGCCAGGGCCACCACGGCCAGGCTGGCGGGGTAGAGCGCCAGGGACAGGCGGCGGCGCGAGCGCAGGCGGCGGGCCGGGGCACCGGTGCGGAAGGGCTGCTCGACGAACCGGTAGGTCAGGGCCGCCAGGTTGACGACGACCAGCACGACGACGGCGGTCTCAACGGCGGTGAGCGGTCGACCGGCGTTGCGCTCGGTCAGCACGAGGGCCGGCCAGTGCCAGAGGTAGAGGGAGTAGGACCAGTCGCCCACGCGGCGCATGACCGGGTTCTCCAGGAGCCACCGCACGGGTGCGGCGAGCAGGCCCGTGCCGGAGCCGGCGAGCAGGACGGCCGCGGTGCCCAGGACCGGCAGCGCTGCGGCGTACCCGGGGAAGGGCGTGGCCTCGTCGATCACCACGACCGCCGCCGCGACGGCGACGAGGCCGCCGACCGAGAGGACCCAGCCCACCGCCCGGGGCAGTCGCGGCGCGACGAGCGGCGCCACCAGTGCCGTGATCGCGCCGACGGCCAGCTCCCACACCCGCGCCGGTGTGGAGAAGTACGCCGCGGCCGGCGAGGTCGCGGTGGTGTGGACCGACCACGCGAAGGACGCGCCCGCGACGACGACCAGCGCGACCAGCACGGTGCGGCGGGGGAGCCGCTGCTGCTTGCCCCGCCGGGTGACGACCCGGGTGGCCGCGACGAGCGCGAGCAGGAGCAACGGCCAGACGAGGTAGAACTGCTCCTCCACCGCCAGCGACCAGTAGTGCTGGAGCGGGGAGGGCCCGGTCTCGGCGGCGAAGTAGTAGACGCCCTGCTGGGCTGCGTGGACGTTGGCAAGGAACAGCGCCGACCACACCGCCTCGTCCAGCAGGTCGCGGGCGTCGATGAGCGTCGTCCAGAACAGCGACATCACCACCGTCACGACCAGCACCAGCGTGGCGGCCGGCAGGATGCGCCGGGCCCGTCGGCTCCAGAAGTCGACCAGCGACACCGTGCCGCCCTCGCGGAGCTCGGCGTAGAGCAGCCCGGAGATCAGGAAGCCGGAGATGACGAAGAAGACGTCGACCCCGACGAAGCCGCCGGGGAGGAGGGGGACACCGGCGTGCGCGGCGATGACGACCAGGACCGCGACGGCGCGCAGCCCCTGGACGTCCCCACGGAAACCGCTCGCCACGGCCCGACGGTACCAACAGGCGAGGGTCCCGGACCGCTGTTGACCGCGGGTGGGAGGATCCGTCTCGACCTCGGCACCCGCCCCCTCGAGAGGACCACCCCGTGAGCGAGGCCCCGACCTCCTACCGCGTCGCCGTCATCGGGGGCACCGGCCCCCAGGGCAAGGGCCTGGGCTACCGCTTCGCCAAGGCCGGGCACACGGTGGTCCTGGGCTCGCGTGCGGCCGAGAAGGCCGTCCCGGTGGCCGAGGAGGTCACCGCCCGTCTCGCCGACGTCAGCGGTGCCGGTGCGGTCACGGGCGCGAGCAACGCCGAGGCCTGCGAGCAGGCCGACGTCGTGCTGCTGGCCGTGCCCTACGACGGTCACGACGAGCTCGTCGCCTCGCTGCCGCTCGCGGGCAAGACCGTCATCTCCTGCGTCAACCCGCTGGCCTTCGACAAGCGCGGCGCCCACGGCCGCGTCGTCGACGGCGGCGAGGGCTCGGCCGCCGAGGAGGCCCAGCGCCTGCAGCCCGAGGCGACCGTGGTCGGCGCGTTCCACAACGTCTCGGCGGTGCTGCTCTGGGGCGAGGACGAGTTCCTCGACGAGGACGTGCTCGTCGTCGGCGACGTGCTGGAGGCCAAGGAGGTCGCGATGGACCTCGCCGCCTCGGTGACCGGTCGCCGCGGCATCGACGGCGGCAAGCTCCGCCTGGCCCGTCAGCTGGAGCCGTTCACCGCGGTCCTCATCTCCATCAACCGCAAGTACAAGACGCACGCGGGCGTACGGATCACCGGTCTCGACGCGCACTGACGCGCGGCCGCACGTGCCGCAACGCCCACTCGGGCAGCAGCACGAGCAGGACCACGACGATCGCGAGGAGTGTGCCGCCTGCCAGCAGGCCGGTGGCGCGGCCCACCACGACGTCGACGACCAGCACGGTGATGCCCACGATGAGCAGCCCGATCCCGGCCAGCACGCCGCGCACGGCGACGTCGGCCAGCGCCACCAGGCGGTGCTTGGCGTGGTGGCCCGACAGTCGCCGGTGCACCGCGATGGGTGAGATGACCAGGGCCGTGGTGACCAGCGCGACCAGCACCACCGCCAGGTAGAGCCCGCGCTGGTAGCCGTCGAGCTCCTCGAAGCGGCCCTGGAAGGGCAGCGTCAGCAGGAACCCGGCGATGAGCTGGGTCCCGGTCTGCATGACCCGCATCTCCTGGAGCAGGTCGCCCCACTTCCGGTCCGACCTCTGGTCCTCGGTCTCCCGCCGCCCGTCCTCGTCCACGGAGGCATCCTCCGCCGGACTGGTCCACCCGGTCCTCACGGGACGTTCACCCGCGTGTCGCTCCGCCGTGCACCGCTGGGACACCCGTGCGGAGGAACGTGGTGGTCGTGACGCTCGTGCCGCACGCCCGACCGACCACCACCTCCTCCGTCCTCGCCGCCTCCGTGGCGGCGCACCGCGGTGCCAGCGGCCACCGGCCGGAGCACACGCTCGAGGCCTACCGCCACGCCCTCGCGCTCGGAGCCGACGCGATCGAGGTCGACGTCGTCAGCACCGCCGACGGCGTCCTCGTCGCCCGGCACGAGAGCGAGCTGTCGGCCACCACCGACGTCGCGCGGCGCGCCGAGCTGGCGCACCTCCGCAGCGAGCGCGTGGTCGCCGGGCGGCGGGTCCAGGGCTGGTTCGTCGAGGACCTGACGCTCGAGCAGGTCCGGCTGCTCCGGGCGCGGGAGCGGTGGCCGCTCCAGCGCCCCGCCTCGGGTGCGTACGACGGTCTGCTGGCGGTCCCGACCCTGGACGAGGTCCTCGGGCTGGTCGCGGAGAGCGCGCGCTCGCACGGGCGTGAGGTGGGGGTGCTCGTCGAGCTCAAGGACGTGGCGCTGTCGGCCGCGCGGGGCCTGGATCCCACGGAGCCGCTCCTGGACGACCTGCGTCGTCACGACCTGGACCGCCCCGGCTCCCCGGCGACCGTGATGGGCTTCGAGCCGACCGGCCTGGTCTCGCTCGCGGGCCGGACGCGGGTGCCGCTGGTGCAGCTGGTCGACGACCTGCGCGCCCGCCCCGCCGACCTGGCCGCCGCCGGCGACCCCCGCACCTTCGCCGACCTGGTCTCCCCGAGCGGACTGGCGGCCGTCGCCTCCTACGCGACCGGTCTGGGCCCGCGGCACTCCCTGCTCGCCCGCGACCTCGGCGACCGGGTCGTGCCCACGGGACTCCTGGACCGGGCCCACCGCCACGGGCTGCAGGTGCGGACCTGGACGCTCCGCGCGGAGGACCGCTTCCTCCCGCGCCCGTACCGCGGCCACGACCGCACCGGCCACGGCGACCTGCGCGGCTACGCCGCGCTGCTCCTCGACCTGGGCGTCGACGGGCTCATCACCGACCACCCCGAGGTCTGCCGGGCCGCCCGGGACGACCGGCCCGCCGACCTCCCCGCCCCCGCCTGAGCCTCGATCCACCGATTCTCGCCTGCTACGCGTCACCATCCGGGCGCCCTGGCGGCGTTGTCACGCCTCGACGGGCCTGGGGGCCCGCCTTGGGCGCTCCGCCTTGCCAGCGCACCCGTCTGGTGCCGCTCGCGACGGCGACCATCGGTGGATCGAGGCTGAGCGGTCGAGCCGCCCCACCTTTCCGGAAGGACGGGGCGGCTCGGCGGGTCAGTCGCGCCAGCGGTCGCGCCGGGCTGCGCTGGACACGGTGGCGGCCACGAGCCCGCCGGCCCCGGCCAGCAGCCACGGCAGCGGGCTGAGCCACCGCAGGTCCTCGGCGTCCGCGACCCCGCTGGCCACCAGGGCCCAGACGCCGACCATCCCGAGGAAGGCCAGCCCCATCACGAGGTGCCCGGTGTTGACCGGGTGGCGGCCCGCGGCCCACAGGCCGGGCCGTCCGTCGCGCTGCTGCTCCGTCACCGTCTGCTCCGTCACCGTCTGCTCCTCGCCGCGGGTCGTACCGTCGTACGTCGGGTGGTCGGTCGGTCCGCTCACTGCGTCCTCACCACGATCTCGCCCAGGTTGGTCTCGGCGTCGAGCACCAGCACCGGGCTGCCGGGGCCCCCGTCGTGGTCCTCGCGCACGAGGGTCTCGATCCCGCCGCGCTCCTCGCCGAAGACCGTGATCTCGCCGGGCCCGCCGATCCGGGCCGAGGCCTCGACGGTGAGCCCCTCCTCCGGGACCACCACCTCGATCCGCCCCACCTGCACGGCGATGTCGAGGACCCGGCCGTCCAGCTCCTCGAGGTCCGCGACCTCGGTGACGTCCAGGACCAGCTCGCCCACCCCCATGCGGTACTCCGGGTCCACCGACGCCGCGGTGTCGGGTGTCTCGCGCAGCGGGTCGCCGCCGATCCGGTCCTCGAGGGTGCTGATGAGCAGCACCGGCACCACGAGCAGCCCCACCAGCACGAGGCCGCCGCCGCGCCCGAAGAAGGCGCCGAGCACCAGGGCGGCGCCGATGATGCCGAGCGCCAGGGCCGGGTAGGCGCCGTCAGCGATGGCCACCCCCGAGAGGTCGACGGACATCAGGATGCCCTCCGCGATCGCGACCAGCGCCAGCGTCGTCCACAGCAGCAGCGGGCCGCGGCGGCGCGGGTCGCGCACCACCGGCACGGGCGCCGGCGGCGGTGCCCAGGCCGGGCCGGCCGCGCTCGCAGGGCCGCCCATCGGGGCGCCCGCCGGAGCAGCCGGTCCGCCGACCGGCGGCGTCGGTGCGGGGTAGCCCCCGTCCCGGCGGCTCAGCAGCACCGCTGCGACCACGGCCACGACCACGAGCTGCCACGGGAACCACGGGCCCCACGCGTTGCCGGCGAGCTCGGCGACGATCGAGACGCCGGCGATGACGCCGACCACGGCCAGCACCACCCCGCGGGTGCGGTCCTCGAGCCGGACCGCCGCCTCGCTGCCGTCGTCCTCGGGCACGAGCAGCCAGCCCGCGGCGTACACGATGAGGCCGGCACCGCCGAAGAACGTCAGCACCACGAAGGCGACGCGCAGCAGCAGTGGGTCGACATCGAGGTGGCGACCCAACCCGCCGGCGACGCCGGCGACCTTGCGGTCGGTGGTGGAGCGGCGGATGCGGCCCAGGTCGCGGGCCTCCTCGGCCGTGGTGCGCGGGCCGTCGGATCGGGGACCCTCGGCGCCGGGCGCCGGGGGCAGGGGTGTCTCGGTCATGGCACCAGCCTGGACCTCCGCCGGGCCGCGCACCATCGGGGTCGACCCTGGTCCTGGCTCGGGGTACGCCGGGGTCCGACCGGGGTCGAGCCAGGGGTCGCACGGCCCCGCAGCGCGCCCGCGCTGTGTGACGATGAGCCGGACGACGAGGGAGCCATGACCCAGACCAGCCCGATGCCCAGCCGAGTGCCCCGCAAGGCCTACCGCGACACCCGTGAGCCCGTGCTCGGCGGGGTCTGCGCCGGACTCGCGACCCACCTGGCCGTGCCGGTCCTGTGGGTGCGCGTGGCGTTCCTCGTCGCGGCGCTGCTCGGCGGCATGGGCGTGGCGATGTACGCCGGGCTCTGGCTGGTCCTGCCGGCCGACCCGCGCCCGCACGAGGAGGCGCCCGGCCTGGCCAGCGCCACCCGCGGCGGGCGCCGCCCCGGCCGCACCCGCCGCCTCCAGGACCTCGGCCCGGTCGTCGCCCTCGCGGCGCTGGGCCTGGGGGCGGTGCTGCTGCTCGAGGCGACCCTCGGTCGCGGCGCGGTCTTCTGGCCCATGGCCATCGGCCTGGCGGGGGTGGCCCTGCTGTGGCGGCAGGCGGACGAGGCCCAGCGCGAGCGCTGGCTGGACTCCACCGGCCGGGTCGACCCGCTGCGGGTGCTGATGGGTCCGGGCGGCTGGGCGGCGTACCTCCGGGTCGCCGCGGGGGCCGCGCTGCTCGTCTCCGCGGTCTTCATCGTCGGCTTCGACTCCGGCGGGGACGGCCAGGCACAGGGCGTCCTGGTGGCGGCGCTGCTGGGCATCGCCGCCCTGGCCGTCGTGGTGGGTCCGTGGGTCTACCGCCTGGCCGGCGAGCTGAGCGCGGAGCGCGAGGCCCGCATCCGCTCCCAGGAACGGGCCGACGTCGCCGCCCACCTGCACGACTCCGTGCTGCAGACCCTCGCCCTGATCCAGAAGGCCGCCGACGACGCGCCCACGGTGGCGCGGCTCGCCCGCGCCCAGGAGCGCGACCTGCGCTCGTGGCTCTTCGAGGGCGAGGCAGCCGGCGCCACCAGCCTCGCCGGTGCGCTGCGGGCGGCCGCCGCCGAGGTCGAGGACGCCCACGGGGTCGGCATCGACGTCGTCGCGGTGGGGGACTGCCCCCTCGAGGAGCCGCTGCGACCTCTCGTCGCGGCCACCCGCGAGGCCCTCACCAACGCCGCCAAGCACGCGGGCACCGGCCGCGTGGACGTGTACGCCGAGGTCGGGCCCGCCGCGGTCGAGGTCTTCGTCCGCGACCGCGGCACCGGGTTCGACCTGGGCGCGGTGCCCGCGGACCGGCTCGGGGTCCGTGGCAGCATCATCGACCGGATGCTCCGCCACGGCGGCCGCGCCGAGATCCGCACCGCCCCGGGCGAGGGCACCGAGGTGCGCCTGCACCTGCCCCGCACGCCCGAGCAGACCTCACCCGAGGAGAGCCCGTGACCGAGCACCCCAGGCCCGTCCGCGTCGTGGTCGTCGACGACCACGCCATGTTCCGTGCGGGGGTGCGTGCCGAGCTGGTCGCCGCGGGGGCTGCGGAGGTCGAGGTGCTGGCCGAGGCCGCCGACGTCGACAGCGCGGTCGCCGCGATCGCCCAGCACGCCCCCGACGTCGTCCTCCTCGACGTGCACCTGCCCGGCGGCGGTGGCGTCGAGGTGATGCGGAGGACGTCCGCCTCGGCCGGTGCCGCTGCGCCTGGGTCACCGCGCTACCTCGCGCTCAGCGTCAGCGACGCCGCCGAGGACGTCATCGGCGCCATCCGCGGCGGGGCCCGGGGCTACGTCACCAAGACCATCACCGGCCCCGAGCTGGTCTCGGCGATCCGGCGGGTGGCCGACGGGGACGCGGTCTTCAGCCCGCGGCTGGCCGGCTTCGTCCTGGACGCCTTCGCCGGCTCCATCGAGGTGGCTGCGGTCGACGAGGACCTGGACCGCCTCACCGAGCGCGAGCGGGAGGTGATGCGCCTGATCGCCCGCGGCTACGCCTACAAGGAGGTCGCCAAGGAGCTGTTCATCTCGATCAAGACCGTCGAGACCCACATGTCGTCGGTGCTGCGCAAGCTGCAGCTCTCCTCGCGCCACGAGCTCACCCGCTGGGCCTCGGACCGCCGGCTGCTCTGAGCCCCGGCACCGACGCACCGCCACCCGGGCACGTGACGGGGCCCACCCCCGGGGGTGGTTGAGCACCGACGTACGCCGGGTACGCGGCCCCTCATGAGCACCGACGCCATGGCCGAGGGTCCGGTCACCACGCAGGCCGACGCAACGGACCACGAGCTGACCCGGTCGATCACCGGCAAGCAGCTGTTCTTCTACACCCTGGGCGACGTGCTGGGCTCGGGCATCTACGTGCTCATCGGCCTGGTGGCCGCGGCCGTCGGCGGGGCGTTCTGGATCGCCTTCGCGGTGGGCGTGACGATCGCGGCGATCACCGGGTCGGCGTACGCCGAGCTCGTCACGAAGTACCCCCGGGCCGCCGGTGCCGCGCTCTACGTCAACAAGGCCTTCGGCAGCCGTGCGCTGACCTTCCTCGTCACCGTCTCCTTCCTCTCCGCCAGCTTCGCCGCCGCGGGCTCCCTGGCGACCGGCTTCGCGCAGTACTTCGCCGAGATCTGGTCCGCGCCGCCGGCGCTGCTGGTGACCATCGGCTTCGTGCTGGTGCTGACGGTCATCAACTTCATCGGGATCACCGAGTCGGTCGTGGTCAACATGCTGATGACCTTCGTCGAGGTGACCGGCCTGTTGATCATCATGCTGATCGGCGTCTGGCACGTCGCCTCGGGCGACGCCGACTTCGGGCGCCTGGTGGACTTCAGCGCCGAGGGCAGCCCGGCGCTGGCGATCCTGGCCGGCGTGGCGCTGTCGTTCTTCGCGATGACCGGCTTCGAGAACACCGCCAACGTGGCCGAGGAGACCCTCGACCCGCACCGGTCGTTCCCCCGCTCGCTCATCGGCGGCATGGCGGTGGCCGGGGTCGTCTACGTCCTGGTCTCCATCGCCGCGGCGCTCACCGTGTCCACCGGCGACCTCGCGAACTCCGACGCGGCCCTGCTCGAGGTCGTGAAGTCCGGCATCCTGCCCGTCGACACGGGTCTGCTCGGCACGGTCTTCTCGGTCATCGCGATGGTGGCCATCTTCAACACGACCCTGGTCGCGGTGGTCACCCAGCCGCGCATCCTCTACGGCATGGCCCGCGAGGACATCGTCCCCGACGCCTTCGGCCGCCTGCACTCCTCGCGCCGCAGCCCCTGGGTCGGACTGGTCTTCAGCGCCGTCGTCGTCGTCGCCCTGCTGGTCATCGGCACGCTCGTGACCGAGTCGGGCGCCGGGCTCGACCTGGTCGGCCGGCTGGCGACCGTGACGGTGCTCTTCTTGCTCTTCATCTACGCCCTGGTCATCGTCTCCGCGCTGAGGCTGCGCGGCCAGGACGAGGACCACCGCACCTTCCGCGCCAACACGGCGCTGCTGGTGGCCGGCCTCGTCGGCAATGCCGCGATCCTCGTGTGGACGATCTACGACGACCCGACCTCGCTGCTGTGGTGCGCAGGCCTGGTCGCCGTGGGTCTGGTGCTCTTCGTCATCGAGCAGCTGACCGGCACCCGCGACCGCCCGCTCACCGACGCCTGATCAGCGCGGGGTGATCCCCGCGCCCGGGAGCGTCGGGTCGATGAGGATCTTGGCGTGCTCCTCGGGGGAGCCCAGCGCCTCGAAGGCTGCCTCGACGCCCTCGAGCCCGACGGTGCCGGTGAGCAGCGGCGAGGGATCCACGCGCCCTGAGGCCAGCAGGTGCAGGGTGTCGCGGAACTCCAGCGGCGTGTAGCCCAGGACGAAGCGCAGGTCGAGCTCCTTGTTGATCGCGAGGGAGGGCCGCACCCGGTCCTCGCTCATGCAGACCCCGACGACCACGACGCGACTGGCCAGCGGCGCCTGCGCCATGACCTGGTCCAGCATCCCGGGTACGCCGACGCACTCGAAGACCACGGGAGCGGGCTGGTCGGCGGCCCCGACGAGCTCGGCCGCGCGGTTGACGTGATGCCAGCCGGGGACGCGGCGCAGCTGCTCCATGGTCGAGACCGCGAAGTCCAGCAGCTCCGGTGCGGTGCTGCGCCACCCGCGGCCCGGGGCGGCGGTCCAGGGCGACTGCTCGCGGGGGTCCACCACGACGTCGGCGCCGCACGCCCGCGCGAGGTCGCGCCGGGCGGGGGAGAGGTCGCTGGCCACGACGGTGCGCACCCCGCGCGCCTTGAGCAGCAGCACGACCGCGAGCCCGACCGGGCCGCAGCCGAGCACGATCGCGGTGTCACGACGACGCGCCCCGGAGCGACGGACCGCGTGGTGGGCCACCGCCATCGGCTCGGTGAGGGCGGCCAGGTCGTCGTCGAGACCGTCCGGCACCCGGTGCAGCATCGAGGCCTCGACGAGCACCTGCTCGGCGTACCCTCCCGGCGCCTCGGGGGAGAGGCCCAGGGGGTGCACGCCCGAGGAGGTGCGCAGCAGCGGGAAGACCGCGACACGGGTGTCCTCGGGGAAGGCGCGGGCGGTGCCGCGGCCGGGGGCCAGCACCTCGCCGCACAGCTCGTGGCCCAGCACCGTGGCTGTCGCCGAGCTGATGCTGTGGTGGTAGTCCAGCTCCGACATCACCGCGGCCAGCTCGTCGGCGTGGTGCCGCGCGTGCAGGTCGGAGCCGCAGATGCCGGTGCGGCGCACCCGCAGCACCACCTGGCCCGGACCGGGCTCGGGATCCGGGAGGTCGACGACGGACAAGTCCCCTGCCTGGCAGGTCACGGCGCGCACGCGGCCATGCTGCCGCACCCGGCGCGGTCGCGCTGGCTACGATCAGCGCGTGGAGACCTTGCGCCTGATCCTGCTCTTCCTGCACGTGCTCGGCTTCGCCGCGCTCATCGGTGGCCTGCTGGCCCAGGCCGGCACCGGGGAGAAGCGGGTCAACTCCGCCATGCGCGACGGTGCCGGCACGGCCTTCCTCACCGGTCTCGCGCTGGTCGGCATCCTGTCGGCCGGGGACCAGGAGCCGAACAACACCAAGATCGCGGTCAAGCTGGTCGTGGCGCTCGTGGTCCTTGTCCTGGTCATGGCGAACCTGCGCAAGCCCAGCATCCCGCAGGGTCTGTGGGCCGGGATCCTCGCGCTGTCGGTGCTCAACGTGGCGCTCGCGGTGTTCTGGTCCCCGGCGCACGCCTGGGTCTGACGCCCGGGTGGTCCGGCCCGCGGCAGGCGCTGTCGACGGGCGGACGTAGGCTGGCGACAGCATGGATGACGCCCCCGCGACCCTGGACCTCCCCGACCTCGACCTGCCCGTTCGAGCGGCCCGCGGAGGACCCTCCCGGGAGGTGCTGCTCGAGGGGCTGAACGACCCCCAGCGGGCGGCGGTGGTGCACGAGGGTGCCCCGCTGCTGGTGGTCGCCGGAGCCGGCTCCGGCAAGACCCGCGTCCTGACCCGGCGCATCGCGTGGACCATCTCCGAGCGCGGCGCGCACCCGGGCTCGATCCTGGCGATCACCTTCACCAACAAGGCCGCGGCCGAGATGAAGGAGCGGGTCGAGGATCTCGTGGGCCGGCGCGCCCGGATCATGTGGGTCTCCACGTTCCACTCCGCCTGCGTGCGCATCCTGCGCAAGGAGATCACCGCGCTGGAGCGCGAGGGCGGCACCTGGAAGTCCAACTTCTCCATCTACGACGCCCAGGACCAGAAGCGGCTGATGACGCTGGTGGCCCAGGACCTCGACCTGGACACGAAGAAGTTCCAGCCGGGCGCGCTGCTGCACTGGGTGAGCAACCAGAAGAACGAGCTGCGCGACCACGAGCAGGCCACCGCGGACGCCAGGAACAAGCTCGAGGAGACCTACGCGGCGGCGTACTCGCTCTACCAGCGGCGGCTGCGCGAGGCCAACGCCCTGGACTTCGACGACCTGATCATGACCACGGTCCACCTCTTCGAGGCCTTCCCGGAGATCAAGGAGACCTACCGCCGGCGCTTCCGCCACGTGCTCGTCGACGAGTACCAGGACACCAACCACGCGCAGTACGCCCTGATCCACGCCCTGTGCGCCGACCCGCTCGAGGACACCTCGTCCCTGGACGGTCCGCCGGCCGAGCGGGTGCCGCCCGCGGAGCTGATGGTCGTCGGTGACGCCGACCAGTCGATCTACGCCTTCCGCGGCGCCAACATCCGCAACATCCTCGACTTCGAGCAGGACTTCCCCGACGCGCAGACGATCCTGCTGGAGCAGAACTACCGCTCGACCCAGACCATCCTCACCGCGGCCAACGCGGTCATCGGGCACAACAAGGGCCGCAAGCCCAAGCGCCTGTGGTCCGACGCGGGTGACGGTGCCCGGATCGTGGGGTACGTCGCGGACGACGAGCGCGACGAGGCGCGCTTCGTCTCGGGGGAGATCGACACCCTGGTCGACGGCGGGGCCCGGCCCGGTGACGTCGCGGTGTTCTACCGCACCAACGCCCAGTCGCGGGTCTTCGAGGAGGTCTTCATCCGCACCGGCCAGCCCTACAAGGTGGTCGGCGGCGTGCGGTTCTACGAGCGGCGCGAGGTGCGCGACGCGCTCGCCTACCTGCGGATGCTGGCCAACCCCGAGGACCAGGTGTCGCTGCGACGCATCCTCAACACCCCCAAGCGCGGCATCGGCGACCGCGCGGTGGCCTGCGTGACGGCGTACGCCGAGCGCGAGCGGATCTCCTTCTGGGCCGCCCTGCAGCGGGCCGAGCACGCCCCCGGCCTGGCCACCCGCTCGCTCACCTGCATCCAGGGCTTCGTCGGCCTGGTCCAGGAGCTGCAGTCCATGGTGGAGGCGGGCGAGCGCGCCGACGTCGTGCTCGAGACGACCCTGGAGCGCTCGGGCTACCTCGCGGCGCTGGAGGAGTCCGACGACCCGCAGGACGCCACCCGGCTGGAGAACCTCGCCGAGCTCGTGGCGGTGGCAAGGGAGTTCGCCGAGGACCCCCAGGCCGGGCCGTCGGCCGACCCCGCCGACGTCGACGCCGGTCTCGTGCAGCCGGGACTGACCGACTTCCTCGAGCGGGTCGCCCTGGTGGCCGACACCGACCAGATCCCCGACGACCCGGAGGGCGAGGACGTCGGGGTCGTCACGCTGATGACCCTGCACACCGCCAAGGGGCTGGAGTTCCCCACGGTCTTCCTGACCGGTCTCGAGGACGGCGTCTTCCCGCACTCCCGTGCCCTCGGCGACCAGACCGAGCTGGAGGAGGAGCGGCGCCTGGCGTACGTCGGTGTCACCCGGGCCCGCGAGCGGCTCTACCTCTCCCGCGCCGTCGTGCGCTCGGCCTGGGGAGCGCCGTCGCACAACCCGGCCTCCCGCTTCCTCGACGAGATGCCGGTCGACCTCGTCGACTGGCGCCGCACCGAGGCCGCGCAGACCAGCTGGTCGCGCCCGGACCTGTCCGGCTCCTCCGGGCCGTCCGGGTCCTGGGGCTCGGGGGCGCCCACGGCGTCGGGTCGCCGCAACTTCTCGGCCGCCGCGGCGCGGGCCGACGCGGCCGCGAAGTCCAAGCGGGCCGACCGGGCCGTGCCGTCGCTGGCCCCGGGTGACCGGGTCACCCACGACTCCTTCGGGCTCGGCACCGTCGTCTCGGTCGAGGGGGAGGCCGAGCGGGCCGTCGCCTCCATCGACTTCGGCAGCGACGGGGTCAAGCGGCTGCTGTTGCGCTACGCCCCCGTCGAGAAGCTCTGACGAGGACGCGTCAGCGGACTCGTCGACGGTGGTCGAGCGAGCGGCGCGACTGAGGAACGAAGTCGCGACTCGCGTGTCGAGACCCGGTGACGCGGTCACCGAGGGCGACCACCGTCAGGGAGTGACCCCGTTGGCGATGAGCGCAGCCCGCGGGTCGACCGGGTCGCCGCCACCGGGGCGCACCTCGAGGTGCAGGTGCGGGCCGGTGACGTTGCCGGTCGAGCCGACGGTGCCGACCACGTCCCCCGGTGCCACGACGTCGCCGACGGACACGGCAATCGAGGTCTGGTGGGCGTACCACAACTCGGTTCCGTCCTCGAGGGTGAAGACGGTCTTGTTGCCGTAGGCGCCGTCGTAGCCGGCGGAGGTCACGACCGCACGCGCCATCGCGACGAGCGGCGTTCCCGCCGGGGCCGCCATGTCCAGGCCCGTGTGGTAGCTCGACCACAGGCCGTACTCGCCGAAGGTCGCGGTCAGGCGGTAGCCGGAGAGCGGCAGCCCCCAGCGGTTGTCGGCCAGGACGCCGGCACGCTGCTCGGCCTTCTTGGCCAGCTGGTCCAGGGCGGCGTTGCGCTGCTCGGCCTGCGCCTCGACCTGGGCCTCGAGCTCCATGCCGGCCGCGTCGGACAGGGCGTCACGGTCGCTGTCACGGCTCAGGACGCCAGGGCGCACCGCACCGATGCCGTCGGAGCCGCTCAGCGCGCCGACCGAGCCGATCCGGGCCTGACCGGCGGAGGCGAGGTCCGGGGAGGTGGTGGTGAGGACGCCGCCGACGGAGACGGCCATCGCAGCGACACCGACCAGCACGGGCACCGAGGGCACCCGGCGCAGGAGGGCGGTGCGGGTGGCCCGGCGCTCGGCCCGGCGGCGGCCGGCGACGGCCTCGCGGGTGAGCGACAGCGGGAGCACGACGGTGTCCTCGCCGGCGAAAGAGGTCGAGGCGTCGGCCGGCTCGAGGTCGGCCAGCACGCGGGCGATCGTCGCGGTGTCGGGCCCGTCGGCGGACGGAGCGGCAGCGGGGGTCGTGGAGGAGGAGTCCGGCGCCGCGGCGCGGCGGCGACCGACGTACGCCGCCACCTGTCGCTCGACCTCGGCGACCTCCTGGGCGACCTGCTGCGCGGCGGGAGCCGGGCGCTCGAGCGTGGTGGCCGCGGCGCGGCGGCGACCGACGTACGGCGTGGTCTCGGCGGTGCGCGGCTCGGGTGCGCTGACCGCGGCGCGGCGGCGACCGACGTACGGGGTCTGAGGGGTCACTTCGTCCGAGGTGCTGGGGCCGGGGGCCTGGCTGTCGTCTCGGGTGGGACCCATGAAGTGCGCTCTCCGAACGGTTTGCTGGCGTTCACCCCAGGGGGTGGGACGGGCGAGAAAGGGACTGTAACGGACCGGGCAGCCGAGGTCTAAACCGCCCCTCGGGGTGGACCAACGGGTCTCGTTGCCGAACCGTTATGCCGCCTGGAGTGGTCGCCGCCGCTGGTCTGGACCGCTTCGAGGGTAGGTGGCGGGCGGCTCCGGCGGGTTGGAAGTGACCAGCCGGTCACATGACGTCGGTCACGTCGCCCACCCGGGGCCTCGTCGTGGACGCCCGTGCAGGACTAGTGTGCCCGGGGCGTCGCGCGCGCCTCGATGACGCGCGCCCAGGACGCCGGCGCTCAACCCGAGATCCGACACAGAGGAACTGGTGGACCAGTGGACCTGATGGAGTACCAGGCGAAGGAGCTCTTCGCCAAGCACGGTGTGGCCACGACGCTCGGCGTCGTCGTCGAGACCCCCGAGGCCGCCAAGGCCGCCGCCGAGGAGCTCGGCGGCGTCACGGTCGTCAAGGCGCAGGTCAAGGCGGGCGGTCGCGGCAAGGCCGGCGGCGTCAAGCTGGCCAAGACCGCTGACGAGGCCTTCGAGCACGCGAGCAACATCCTCGGGATGGAGATCAAGGGGCTCACCGTCAACCGGGTGCTCGTCACCCCGGCGACCCCGCCGGTCGAGGAGTACTACTTCTCGTTCCTGCTCGACCGCGCCAACCGCGGCCACCTCTGCATCGCCTCGGTCGAGGGTGGCGTGGAGATCGAGGAGGTCGCCAAGACCAACCCCGAGGCCGTGCGCCAGATCCGCATCGACGCCCTCGAGGGCGTGACCCCGGAGAAGGCCGCCGCGATCGTCGACGAGGCGAAGTTCCCCGCCGAGCTGCGCGACCAGGCCATCGAGATGGTCCAGAAGCTCTGGAAGGTCTACACCGAGGAGGACGCGACCCTCGTCGAGGTCAACCCGCTGGCCCGCCTCGAGGGCGACAAGCTCGAGGCGCTCGACGGCAAGGTCTCCCTCGACGAGAACGCCTCCGAGGTGCGCCACCCCGACCACGAGCAGTTCGAGATCCGCGAGGAGGCCGACCCGCTCGAGGCGAAGGCCAAGGACCTCGGCCTCAACTACGTCAAGCTCGACGGCGAGGTCGGCATCATCGGCAACGGCGCGGGCCTCGTGATGAGCACCCTCGACGTCGTCGCGTACGCCGGTGAGAAGCACGGCGGCGTGAAGCCGGCGAACTTCCTGGACATCGGCGGCGGCGCCAACGCCACCGTCATGGCCAACGGCCTCGACGTGATCCTCAACGACGAGCAGGTCAAGAGCGTGTTCGTCAACGTCTTCGGCGGCATCACCGCCTGTGACGAGGTCGCCAACGGCATCAAGGGCGCCCTGGAGATCCTCGGCGACAACGCGACCAAGCCCCTGGTGGTCCGCCTCGACGGCAACAACGTCGAGCAGGGCCGCGCGATCCTGGCCGAGCTGGCGCACCCGCTCGTGACCGTGGTCGACACCATGGACGGCGCGGCCGACAAGGCCGCCGAGCTGGCGAACGCCTGAGACGAGGAGAACCAGACATGACGATCTACCTGAACAAGGACTCCAAGATCATCGTCCAGGGCATCACCGGTGGGATGGGCTCCAAGCACACCACCCTCATGCTCCAGGCCGACGCCGACATCGTGGGCGGTGTCAACGCCCGCAAGGCCGGCACCACCGTCGAGCTCAACGGCAAGGAGCTCCCGGTCTTCGGCACCGTCGAGGAGGCGATGAAGGAGACTGGTGCCAACGTCTCGGTCGCCTTCGTGCCGCCGGCGTTCACGAAGGACGCCTGCATCGAGGCCATCGACGCCGAGATCCCGCTCCTGGTGGTCATCACCGAGGGCGTCCCGGTGCAGGACACCGCCGAGGTGTTCGCCTACCTGCAGGGCAAGAAGACCCGGATGATCGGTCCCAACTGCCCGGGCATCATCAGCCCGGAGGAGTCGCTGGCCGGCATCACCCCGCACACCATCGCGGGCAAGGGCCCCATCGGCCTGGTCTCGAAGTCCGGCACGCTGACCTACCAGATGATGTACGAGCTGCGGGACTTCGGCTTCACCACCGCCATCGGCATCGGCGGTGACCCGATCATCGGCACCACGCACATCGACGCCCTCGAGGCGTTCGAGGCCGACCCCGAGACCAAGGCGATCGTGATGATCGGCGAGATCGGCGGCGACGCCGAGGAGCGGGCCGCGGCCTACATCAAGGAGCACGTGACCAAGCCCGTCGTCGGGTACGTCGCCGGCTTCACCGCCCCGGAGGGCAAGACCATGGGCCACGCCGGCGCCATCGTCTCCGGCTCCTCGGGCACCGCGCAGGCGAAGAAGGAGGCCCTCGAGGCCGCCGGGGTCAAGGTCGGCAAGACGCCGTCCGAGACCGCCGAGCTCATGCGGGAGATCATGAAGAACCTCTGATCCTCGGATCAGCACGACGCCCCCGGCCAGCGGCCGGGGGCGTCGTGCTTCTTCGGCGGCTCAGCAGGGGTCGGCGGCGAAGACGCACATCGCGTCGAGCACCCTCGCCCGGTCCTCCGCCGCGTTCTCGAGGGTCGAGGTGACGGCGGTGTCGTCGCGGGCCCCGTTGAAGTACGTCGTCTCGTAGAGCACTGCGTTGCCCACCCGGCTCGCCTGGTGCAGCACTCCCTCGCCGGTGTCGTAGCCGTTGACGAAGCGCACCACGTCGGCTCCGTCCTCGACCACTCGCTGATAGCCCAGGACCTCGACGCGGTCGGTGGTGCACGAGGCCGCCTCGGCGGCGAGGGCGTCCACGCGGGCCCGGGCGGCAGCCTCGTCCTCGAAGACCGAGAGGACGCGGTCCTGGCCGCCCTGTGTCTCGCCGGTGTAGACGGCCGAGAGCGAGTCGATCGCGTCGGAGACGTCCCACGCGGGGCCGCTGCACGGCCCGACGGCCTGCGGCTCGTAGCCCTCGCGCGCCACCACGGGGGAGCCGTCGTGGCCGTTGGTCTCGGGCATCCCGGCCGTCAGCGGGAAGTCCGCCGGGATCTCGGTGCGCCAGGTGACGGCCTCGGTGCCGTCGGTCGCGAGCAGCCCGGAGTCGCCGTCGGTGGTGCCGCCGGTCTGGGTCAGCGCGACCGGGACGCCGACGGCGACCAGCGCCGCGACCGTGCCGCCGGCGACCGCCAAGGCGGTGTTGCGGCGGCGCAGCCGGTCACCGCGACGGCGTACCTCGTGGGCGGGGAGGGGGTGCAGGTCGGTGGACATGGTGGCCTTGAAGGTCTCGAAGGGATCGTGGTCAGACACTGGTCGCTCCTCCCGGGAGGGTGTCGGTCGTGGGGTCGGTGAGCAGGGCGGCGAGGGCGGCGCGGCCGCGGGAGAGCCGCGCCTTGACGGTGCCCTCGGGCACGCCGGTCTCCCTGGCCACCTCGTGGACCGGTAGGTCGGCGAGGTGGTGGAGCACCAGCGCGCGCCGCTGGGCCTCGGGCAGCTCCTTGAGCGCGGCCACCAGTGCCACGTGGGCCTCGCTGGGTGGCGCGCTGGTGGTGGCGGCAGCGAGGGCGCGGTCGCCCGGTCGCCGGCCCTTGACGACGCGCCGCCAGCGGCTGACCGCCAACCGGTACGCCGTGGTGCGCACCCATGCCTCGGGGTGGCCCGCACGGTCCAAAGACCGCCGGTGGGCCCACGCCCGCACGAACGCCTCCTGCACGCACTCCTCGGCCTCGTCGCGACTGCCGATCATGGCGTGCACCTGACCGACGACGCGGGCGTAGGAGCTCGTGTAGAAGTCGTCGAACTCGACCTCGTCCATCGTCCTGCTCTCGTCTCCGGGACGGCTGTCGTCGCCGTCCTCGCAGTGTGTACGCCGGAGCAGGCGGGTCGGTTGCGCCCCGCCGCGGACTTTCTTCGGCGAGGGGGTGCGTCCGCCCGGACGGCCGGCTCAGGCGCCGGAGCGGAGCCGCTGCAGGCCGCGCTCGGCCAGGGCGAGGAAGGCCCCACGGTCCATCTCCACGCCGGGCGCGGGGATGAAGCCCAGCTGGAGCACCTGGCCGCCGGAGCGCGCCACGGCCATGTAGTACTTCACCGAGCGGGTCTCGGAGACCTCGACGGTGACGTGCCAGACCGCGAGCTCCTCGGCCGCGCCGGTGCGCGAGGCGGCGGTGAGGACCTCGGTGCCGAGGTCGCGGTCGGAGCAGGTGCTCATCTTGCGGCGGATGTCGGAGACGAAGGTGCGGGCCTGCGGGGCGGGCAGCAGCCCGACGGTCTCGGTCAGACCGAACTCCACCGGGAGCCGTGCCTCGGGGATGAGGAAGGTGCGGGTGGTCGCGCGGCGGAAGGGCTGGCCGCCCACGCGCCCGGCGAAGGAGGTGCGGTCGCAGCGTGTGGCGGCGACGTTGTCGCCGCCGACCGGCTCGGGGTCGGTGCCGACCCAGGGCGCGTCCACGCCGGAGACCGGGGGCAGGTCGGTCTCCACGATCATCGTCGCCGGGTCGCCGGCCGGCAGCGGGTCACGGGGGCGCAGCTCGGGTGCCCGGGAGTCGTCGGGGCAGCGGCCGCCGCCGTCGAGGTCGCACACGCCGGCCACGGCCGTCGCCAGGAGCTGGGCCTGCAGCCGGGGGAGCTCGACGCGGGCGCTGCGCACCGAGGATGCCGTCGTGACGACGAACCGCCCGGAGCGGGCCATGCCGACGACGGTGGTGGTCACCGGGTCGTCCCAGTCGCGCAGGACGAGCTGCACGGCGTCGGCCCCGAGCCCCTGGACGGTGCTGGTGTCGAGGAGCTGCGTGCGTCCGCCGTCGGCGCACCGGGCGAACCAGTCGCCGAGCCGGGCCATCGCGGCGCGGGCGGCCGCGGTGCTGCGGGAGGCCTCGGTGGTCGCGACGACGCTGCGCCGGGGCTCCGCGCCGCGGGGCGTGCGGATCTCGCGGACGAGCGCGTCGACGAGCCGCGGGTCGGCGTACCTCGCCTGCTGGCACGGCATGACCAGGCCGTCCCCGTGGGTGTTGTCGTGGGTGCGGGTCTCCTCCCAGCCACGGCCGGGCAGCAGCTCGGCGACCCGGTCCACCGCGACCATCGCGCTGGTGGGGAGCACCTGGGCGTCCTCGGGTGCGGGCGTGCTCGACGGGCGGGGCGCCGAGACGCTGCCGACCGCGGCCCGGTCGAGCGTGGGCCGCGCGCCGCCCGGCTCGGAGACCAGGGCGCCCGTGAGCGCCACGGCTGCGACCGCGGCCACCGCCCCGATCGTGGTGTGGGTACGCCGCCGGGTGGCGCCGGAGCGGCGGATGATCGAGACGCGGGGCCAGCGGACCTCGGGCGGGGTCTCGAGCAGGCTGCGCAGCAGCAGCGGGACCGCGGTGGTGGGGCTGCCGCGGTGCACGGCCAGCTGCGACGTGGCGGTCTGCAGCTCGCGGGTGGTGTCCTCGACGGTCAGCCCGACCTCGTGGGCCATGTCCTCCAGCCGCACGCTCGCCAGGTGGGTCAGCAGCAGCACGCGACGCTGGGTGTGGGTGATCTTGGCGAGCGCCTCGAGGGTGGCCGCGACCTCGGGGTCCAGGCCCTTCTCGCGGTGCCAGGGGCGGGCGACGTGGCGACGGTGCGCGTGCTGCCAGGCGTGCGGCCGCACCCAGTCCTCGGGGTCGGCGTGCCGCGACACCTTGCGCCAGTGGTGCCAGGCCTCGACGAAGGCGTCGCGGACGGCGCTGCGGGCCACGCGCACGTCGCCGGTCAGCGCGAAGGTCTGCACGAGCAGGCGGTCACGCGCGTCCCGGTAGAACGCGTCGAACTCCTCTTCGCTGCTCATGGCGAGTCCAACCTACGTGAGCGGCCACGGGCGGTGATGATGGGCGGGTCATGACCTCCCTCCTGACCCGCCCCACCGGACCGTCCCGCCCCCGGCCCTCCCGCGGGCGGCTGCCGCTGGCGCCCGTCGCGTTCACCGGGGGCGTCCTGGCGGCGCTCGGCCCGCTGCTGGTGTGCCTGGCCCTCGGCGTGGTCGGCTGGTTCCTGGCCGACGCCGGCTCCCACGGCTCGCCCAGCGACGGGATGCGCGTGGGTGCCACGGCCTGGCTGGTCGCGCACGGGTCCGGGGTGGCCGTCGAGGGGGTCCGGCTCACCGTCGTACCCCTCGGGCTGACGCTGCTCGCCGCCTGGAGCACCTGGCGGGCGGGCCTGCGGGTCGGCGACCTGGTCTCCGGGCACGGCCCGGACGCCGACGGCATCGAGGACGGCGAGCGCGACTGGACCGTGCCGCTCGCCGTCGCCCTGCTCGCCGCGGGGTACGCCGTCGTCGGGGTCGTCACGCACTCCCTGGCCGCCACGCGCGCGAGCGCGCCGGACTCCGCACCGGTGCTCGGCTGGTCGCTGGTGCTCTGCGCCCTGGTCGGCGGCGCTGCCGTGGCCACCGGCTCGGGCCGCGCCGCGATCTGGGCCGCCGGCGTGCCGCCGATGCTGCTGGACACCCTGCGCACGGCGCGGCTGGTGCTGCGGCTGTGGCTGGTGGTCTCCCTGCTCCTGCTCCTCGGTGCCTTCCTCGTCGACCTCGGCACCGCGCTCAACGTGATGTCCCAGCTGCACTCAGGCGCCGGCGACGCCGTCCTGGTCCTGCTGGTCGCGCTGGTGCTGCTGCCCAACACCGTCGCGTTCTCCGGTGCCTACCTCGCCGGTCCGGGGTTCACGGTCGGCGCCGGCACCCTGGTCAGCCCCTCGGCGGTCCTGCTCGGCCCGCTCCCTGTCTTCCCGGTGCTCGCGGCCCTGCCGGACGCCGGCGACCCTCCGGGCTGGACCGCGGCGCTCGTGGCCGTGCCGCCGCTGGTCGCGGCGGTCGCCGTCGCGCTGGCCCAGCGCGCTGCGCCGACCCCTCGCTGGGACGAGGCCGCCCTGCGCGGCTGCGTCGGCGGCGCGCTGGCCGCGGTCGCCTTCGCCCTCCTCACCGCGCTGGCCGGGGGAGCGGTCGGTCCGGGTCGGATGCGCGACGTCTCCCCGCTGGTCGGCGACGTCCTGGTGCAGTCGCTGACCACCTTCGCCCTCGGAGGGCTGGTCGGCGCGCTCGCCATGACCGCGTGGCAGCGCCGCGCCGCCCGCTGAGCACCGCCGAGCCGTCAGTTCTGCACCGCCGACCGGTCACTTTCGAACCCTCGAGCAGTCACATCCTCGCGCGGGCCCTAGTCTGCGGCGCGTGACCGCACGGCTCGTCGTCCTCGTCTCCGGCTCCGGGACCAACCTCCAGGCCCTCCTGGACGCGTGCGCCGACCCGGCGTACGGCGCCTCCGTGGTCGCCGTCGGCGCCGACCGCGACGACATCGAGGGCCTGGCGCGCGCCGAGCGCGCGGGGGTGCCGACCTTCGTCGCCCGGGTCGGGGACTTCTCCTCCCGCGACCACTGGGACCGGGCGCTGGCCGACAAGGTCGGGGCCTTCGAGCCGGACCTGGTCGTGCTCGCGGGCTTCATGAAGCTGGTCGGCCCGGGGTTCCTGGGTGCCTTCGGCGGACGCGCCGTCAACACGCACCCCGCGCTGTCGCCGTCCTTCCCCGGGATGCACGGCCCCCGAGACGCCCTGGAGTACGGCGTGAAGGTCACCGGCTGCACGCTCTTCGTCGTCGACGAGGGCGTGGACACCGGCGTGATCCTGGCCCAGTCCGTCGTGCCGGTGCAGGACGACGACGACGTCGAGAGCCTCCACGAGCGGATCAAGGTGGCCGAGCGCGCGATGCTCGTCGACACCGTCGGCCGGATGGCCCGCGAGGGCTTCCGGGTCGAGGGACGCCGTGGCCTCCTCGGCGCCCCGGGCCGGTAGTCTGCGCACCACACGACTGGCGCGGGTGGGTGACCACCGGGGAGTGACAAGTCGGGGCATCGTCCGCCTGGGTGCCCCTCGTCCGACGCAGAGCCCTGCAGGAGTGTCATGAGCGAGAACCGCGTCCCGATCAGGCGAGCCCTGGTCTCCGTCTACGACAAGTCCGGCCTCGAGGACCTCGTCCGCGGCCTCCACGACGCGGGCGTCACCCTGGTGTCCACCGGTGGCTCCGCGAAGCTGATCGAGGGCCTCGGCCTGCCGGTCACCAAGGTCGAGGACCTCACCGGCTTCCCCGAGTGCCTCGACGGCCGGGTCAAGACCCTGCACCCCCGCGTGCACGCCGGCATCCTCGCCGACCGCCGCCTGGACTCCCACGTCCAGCAGCTGGCCGACCTCGAGGTCGAGCCCTTCGACCTGGTCGTCTCCAACCTCTACCCGTTCACCCGGACGGTCGCCTCCGGCGCCTCGCCCGACGAGTGCGTCGAGCAGATCGACATCGGCGGGCCGTCGATGGTCCGCGCGGCCGCCAAGAACCACCCCTCGGTCGCCATCGTGACCTCTCCCGAGCGCTACGCCGACGTGCTGGCCGCCGTCGCCGAGGGCGGCTTCACCCTCGAGCAGCGCACGCGGCTCGCGGCGGAGGCGTTCGTGCACACCGCGTCGTACGACATGGCGGTGGCCTCGTGGATGGGCAACGTCCTCACCGACACCAGCGACGGCGCCGGCTACCCCGCGTGGGCCGGTGCCACCTGGGAGCGCTCCGCGGTCCTGCGCTACGGCGAGAACCCGCACCAGTCCGCGGCGCTCTACCGCTCCGGCCACGGGCCCGCGGGCCTGGCCGGTGCGCAGCAGCTGCACGGCAAGGAGATGTCCTACAACAACTACGTCGACACCGACGCGGCCCGGCGCGCGGCGTACGACTTCGACCAGCCGGCCGTGGCGATCATCAAGCACGCGAACCCGTGCGGCGTGGCCGTCGGTGCCGACGTCGCCGAGGCGCACCGCCGCGCCCACGCCTGCGACCCGGTCTCCGCGTTCGGCGGTGTGATCGCAGCGAACCGGCCGGTCACCAAGGAGATGGCCGAGCAGGTCGCCGAGGTGTTCACCGAGGTCATCGTGGCCCCGGGCTACGAGGACGGCGCCGTCGAGGTCCTCCAGGGCAAGAAGAACATCCGCATCCTGGTCTGCGAGGACCTCGAGCGCGGCGGCGTCGAGACCCGGCCGATCTCCGGCGGGCTGCTCATGCAGGAGCGCGACTCCTTCCAGGGCGAGGGCGACGACCCGTCGGGCTGGACGCTCGCCACCGGCGAGGCCGCCTCCGACGAGGTGCTCGCCGACCTCGCCTTCGCCTGGCGCGCCTGCCGCTCGGCCAAGTCCAACGCGATCCTGCTCGCCAAGGACGGCGCCTCGGTCGGCATCGGCATGGGCCAGGTCAACCGGGTCGACTCCTGCAAGCTCGCCGTCGAGCGCGCCAACACCCTCGCCGAGGGGGAGGAGCGCTCTCGTGGAGCGGTCGCGGCCTCGGACGCGTTCTTCCCGTTCGAGGACGGCCCGCAGGTGCTGATCGACGCCGGCGTGACCGCGATCGTCCAGCCCGGCGGCTCGGTGCGCGACGAGCTCACCATCGAGGCCTGCAAGGCCGCGGGCGTGACGATGTACTTCACCGGCACCCGGCACTTCTTCCACTGAGCACCGTCGAGGAGACACGCAGATGACCGCACAGAAGCTCGACGGCACCGCCACGCTCAAGGCCATCAAGGAGGAGCTGAAGGTCCGGGTGGCCGCGCTCAAGGAGCAGGGCATCGTCCCGGGCCTGGGCACCGTCCTGGTCGGCGACGACCCGGGCAGCCACTGGTACGTCGGTGCCAAGCACAAGGACTGCGCCGAGATCGGCATCGAGTCGATCCGCGTCGACCTGCCCGCGACCGCCACCCAGGCCGAGGTCGAGGCCGAGATCGACCGGCTCAACGCCGACCCCGGCTGCACCGGCTTCCTCATCCAGCAGCCGACCGGCCTGGACGAGTACGCCCTGCTGTCGCGGGTCGACCCCGACAAGGACGTCGACGGACTGCACCCGGTCTCCCTGGGCCGGCTGGCCCTCGGGGTGCCCGGGTCCCTGCCGTGCACGCCCGTCGGCTGCATCGAGCTGCTGCGCCGTCACGGCATCGAGCTGGCCGGGGCCGAGGTGGTCGTGGTCGGTCGCGGCCTCACGGTCGGTCGTCCGATGGGGCTGCTGCTGACCCGGCGTACCGAGAACGCGACCGCGACCCTGTGCCACACCGGCACCCGCGACCTCGCCAAGCACGTGCGCGAGGCCGACGTCGTCGTGGCGGCTGCCGGCGTGCCCGGCATCATCACCGCCGACATGGTCAAGCCCGGCGCGGCCGTGCTCGACGTGGGGGTCTCGCGGGTCGACGGCAAGATCGCCGGCGACGTCGCGCCGGACGTGTGGGACGTGGCCGGCTGGGTCTCTCCCAACCCCGGCGGCGTGGGCCCGATGACGCGCGCGATGCTGCTGAGCAACATCGTCGACATGGCCGAGCGCGCTGCCCGGTAGCGTGGCCCGGGTGAGCCAGGAGGAGCCGGCGCAGCCGCCCGAGGAGCTCGAGGACCCGGTCCCGACGGTCTCCGAGATCGCCGAGGAGATCGCCGAGGAGGAGGGGCGTCGCTACCCCTCGACGATCGGCGGCTTCTTCTACCTCTGGGTGCTGGCCGCGGCCGCCCTGGGGGTGGCCTGGGCCTGGCTCGGGGACGACTGGCGCCTCGGGGTCACCTGGATCGCCGGGGCCCTGCTCGCGGCTGCCGGGCTGCGCCTGGTCCTGCCGCGCCGCGACGCCGGGATGCTCGCGGTGCGCCACCGCATCGTCGACGTGCTCCTGCTCGGAGCCCTGGGCGGGACGCTCCTCTTCCTGGCCCGCACGATCCCCAACCAGCCCGGCCTCTGACACCCACCGCCGAACCGTCAGTCCTGAACCGCCGAGCCGTCAGGAGCAGCCACCTCGTCGACGCAGGTGCACTCCGGCGTTGACCCCGCGGGCGTACGTCATAGCAGGCGAGCGCCGGCGGTCCCGGATGGCGCACCGCAGCCAGGGTGCTCGCTGCGGCGTCCGTCTGGAACGGCGTCGCCCCCGGCCTGTGGAGAACAGGGGAGGGGGCGACGCAGTGGGGGCCGAACGGGTCAGGAGCGACCGCTCGAGGGTTCGGAACTGACGGTTCGGCGGTCCCTCAGATCAGGCCGAGCTCGGTGACCGCTGCGCGCTCGTCGGCGAGCTCGGCGGTCGAGGCGTCGATCTTGGCGCGGGAGAAGTCGTCGATCTCCAGACCCTCGACGATGCTCCAGTCGCCGTCCTTCGTGGTGACGGGGAAGGAGGAGATGAGGCCCTCGGGCACGCCGTACTCGCCCTTCGAGACCACGGCCATCGAGACCCAGTCGCCCTCGGCCGAGCCGTAGAGCCAGTCGCGCGCGGCGTCGATGGTGGCCGAGGCGGCCGAGGCGGCCGAGGAGGAGCCCCGGGCGTCGATGATCGCCGCGCCGCGCTTGGCGACGGTCGGGATGAAGGTGTTCTCCAGCCAGTCCTGGTCGCCCACGACCTCGGCGGCGTTGCGGCCGCCGACCTCGGCGTGGAACAGGTCGGGGTACTGCGTGGCGGAGTGGTTGCCCCAGATCGTCATCTTGGTGATGTCGGTGACCGGGGAGCCGGTCTTGGCGGCCAGCTGCGAGATCGCACGGTTGTGGTCGAGGCGGGTCAGCGCGGAGAAGCGCTCGGCCGGGATGTCCGGGGCGTTCTTCATCGCGATGAGCGCGTTGGTGTTGGCCGGGTTGCCGGTGACGCCGATGCGCACGTCGTCGGCCGCGACCTTGTTGAGGGCCTTGCCCTGGGCGGTGAAGATCGCGCCGTTGGCCGAGAGCAGGTCGCCGCGCTCCATGCCCGGGCCGCGGGGGCGGGCGCCGACGAGCAGCGCGAGGTTGACGCCGTCGAAGATCTTCTCGGCGTCGTCGCCGATCTCCACGCCCGCGAGGCCGGGGAAGGCGCAGTCGTCGAGCTCCATGACCACGCCCTCGAGCGCCTTCAGCGCGGGGGTGATCTCGAGCAGGCGCAGCTCGATGGGCCGGTCGGCGGTGAGCGCGCCGCTGGCGAGGCGGAAGAGCAGGCTGTAGCCGATCTGACCGGCGGCGCCGGTCACGGCCACCTTCAGCGGGGTGGTGGTCACGCGGGTCTCCTTGAGAGAGGGTCGAGGCGGGCCCGGGACAGGAGCGGACCCCCGGCGACGCTAGCAGCGGGTGCGTGGGTCCTGTCAGGCTGGGCCGGTCCCGCGTCAGGTATCTTGACGTCAAGAAAACCCAGGAACTCAGACGACGATCGCCAGGAGCCGCCGGAAACCATGGCCACCATCATCTACACCCACACCGACGAGGCGCCGCTGCTCGCGACGTACTCCTTCCTGCCGATCATCCAGGCGTACGCCGCCAAGGCCGGTGTCGAGGTCGAGACCCGCGACATCTCGCTGTCGGGCCGCATCCTCGCCGCCTTCGACCTCGCCGACGACGCCCTCGCCGAGCTCGGCGACCTGGCCACCCGGCCCGAGGCCAACATCATCAAGCTGCCCAACATCTCCGCCTCCGTGCCGCAGCTCAAGGCCGCGATCAAGGAGCTGCAGGAGAAGGGCCACGCGCTCCCGGACTACCCCGAGAACCCCACCACCGACGAGGAGCGCGACGTCCGCGCCCGCTACGACAAGGTGAAGGGCTCCGCGGTCAACCCGGTCCTGCGCGAGGGCAACTCCGACCGCCGCGCGCCCGCCGCGGTCAAGGGCTACGCCAAGAAGTACCCCCACCGCATGGGCGCGTGGAGCAGCGACTCCAAGACCTCGGTCGCCACCATGGGCAAGGACGACTTCCGCGCCAACGAGCAGTCGGTCGTCATCCCGGAGGCCGACACCCTCACCATCGTCCTGAAGGCCGCCGACGGCACCGAGACCGTCCTCAAGGACGGCCTGGCCGTCGAGGCCGGTGAGGTCGTCGACGCCACCTTCATGGACGTCGCCGCGCTGCGCCGCTTCCTCACCGAGCAGATCGCCCGCGCCAAGGCCGACGACGTGTTGTTCTCCCTGCACATGAAGGCCACGATGATGAAGGTCTCCGACCCGATCATCTTCGGCCACGCCGTCCAGGCGTTCTTCCCCGCGCTCTTCGAGCAGTACGGCGAGCAGCTGGCCGCCGCGGGCGTCTCGCCCAACGACGGCCTCGGTGGCCTGCTCTCTGCGGTCAAGGACCTCCCCGAGGGCGAGGCCATCGAGGCCGCGGTCAAGCAGGGCCTGGCCGAGGGCCCGCGCATGGCGATGGTCGACGACCGCAAGGGCATCACCAACCTGCACGTCCCGTCCGACGTCATCATCGACGCCTCGATGCCGGCGATGATCCGCATCGGCGGCCACATGTGGGGTCCCGACGGCAAGGAGGCCGACTGCCTCGCCGTCATCCCCGACTCCTCCTACGCCGGCGTCTACTCCGCGGTCATCGAGGACTGCAAGAAGAACGGCGCCTACGACCCGGCGACCATGGGCTCGGTGCCCAACGTCGGCCTCATGGCCCGCAAGGCCGAGGAGTACGGCTCGCACGACAAGACGTTCGAGATCCCGACCGCCGGGACCGTCGAGATCCGCAACGCGGCGGGCGAGGTGCTCACCTCCCACCAGGTCTCGGAGGGCGACATCTGGCGCGCCTGCCAGACCAAGGACGAGCCGATCCGCGACTGGGTCAAGCTGGCCGTGACCCGCGCCCGCGCCTCCTCGACCCCGGCCGTCTTCTGGCTCGACGAGACCCGCGCCCACGACGCCAACCTGATCGAGAAGGTCAAGGCCTACCTCCCGGAGCACGACACCGAGGGCCTGACCATCGAGATCATGGCCCCGGCCGAGGCGTGCGCGTTCTCCGTGGAGCGCATCCGCAAGGGCGAGGACACCATCTCGGTCACCGGCAACGTGCTGCGCGACTACAACACCGACCTCTTCCCGATCCTCGAGGTCGGCACGTCGGCGAAGATGCTCTCCATCGTCCCGCTCATGAACGGTGGCGGCCTCTTCGAGACCGGCGCCGGCGGCTCGGCCCCCAAGCACGTCCAGCAGCTGCTGGAGGAGAACTACCTGCGCTGGGACTCCCTGGGTGAGTTCTTCGCCCTGGCGGCCTCCTTCGAGCACCTCGCGGGGTACGCCGACAACCGCGGCGCCCAGGTGCTGGCCGACACCCTCGACGCCGCGACCGCGACGTTCCTGGAGGAGGACAAGTCCCCGACGCGCAAGATCGGCGGGATCGACAACCGCGGCTCGCACTTCTACCTGGCGATGTACTGGGCCCAGGAGCTGGCCAAGCAGACCGCCGACCCGGCGCTGGCCGAGGTCTTCGCGCCGCTGGCCGAGAAGCTGGCCGCGGCCGAGGACACGATCGTGGCCGAGCTCAACGGCGTCCAGGGCCACCCCGCCGACGTGGGTGGCTACTACCGCCCGGTCGACGAGAAGGCGGACGCCGTGATGCGCCCGTCGGCGACGCTCAACGAGGCGCTCGCCGCCTTCTGACGCAGCGGCCGCACCGCCGGCCGGACCAGCACCGACACGACCCGGGGAACATCTCCCCGGGTTGTGTCGTTCTGGCCCCGGACCAGCATGATGTACCGGTAAACCACGACAAGCGCCCAGGAGTTCGATGACCAGCCTCGCCGAGCCCGTCCCCGAGGCGGCCATCCTCGCCCAGCACCCGGTGTCCCGGCTGCGCTTCGCGGCCGCGGTCACCGCGCTGGCGACCGGCGGCTTCGCCATCGGGACGACGGAGTTCGTGACGATGGGGCTGCTGCCGCAGATCGCCGAGGGCGTGGACGTCAGCATCCCGCAGGCCGGGCACCTCATCTCGGCGTACGCGCTCGGCGTCGTGGTGGGCGCCCCGCTGCTGGCCGCGCTCGGCGCCCGGCTGCCCCGACGCGCACTGCTGGTCACCCTCATCACCGCGTTCGGGCTGCTCAACCTGCTCTCCGCCGCGGTCTCGCACTACGGCCTGCTGGCCTTCGTCCGGTTCCTCGACGGGCTGCCCCACGGCGCCTACTTCGGCCTCGCCGCCCTCACCGCCGCGAGCATGGTCCCCGCGCACCGCCGAGGGCGGGCCCTGGCGCTGGTGATGATGGGCATCCCCGTCGCCAACCTGCTCGGCGTGCCGGCCGCAACGATCCTGGGCCAGCAGCTGGGCTGGCGCGCCGCCTTCGTGGCCGTCGGCCTGGTCAGCGCCCTGACCGTCGTGCTGATCCTGGCCTTCGTCCCCAGCACGCCCGGCGACCCCACCGCCTCGAGCCGGCGCGAGCTCAGCGCCCTGCGCCACCCCCAGCTCTGGTACGCCGTGGGCGCCTCGGGCATCGGCTTCGGCGGCCTCTTCGCGCTCGTCTCCTACATCGCGCCGCTCACCACCGAGGTGGGCGGGCTGGGGGAGTCGGCCGTCGCGGTCTTCCTGCTCGTCATCGGCCTGGGCATGGTCGTCGGCAACCTCGTGGCCGGCCGCCTGGTCGACTGGTCGATCGAGCGCAGCCTGCGGATCGGCTCGGTCGGGCTCGCGGCGGCCCTCGCGCTCTACTGGGTGCTGGCGCCGTACGGCTGGGCAGCCCTCGTGGCCGGGTTCCTCACCACGGTCCTCGGCTCCGTGCTCGCCCTGGGCTTCCAGGTGCGGCTGATCGACGCCGCGGAGCACGCCCAGACCCTCGGCGCTGCACTGAGCCACGCCAGCCTCAACATCGGCAACAGCTTCGGTGCCTTCCTCGGCGGCGCCGTCATCGCCGCCGGCTGGGGCTTCCGCGCCCCGCTGGTCGTGGGTGTCGGGCTCAGCCTCGCGGGGCTGCTGGTGCTGGTGCTGGCCCGGCGAGCGGCCCGGAGCGCGCGTCAGGGAGAATGACGCGCATGTCAGCGACGACCGAGCCCGAGGTGGCGGTGCCCAGCGCTCCCACCGGTGGCGCCCGTCCGCGTGTCCTCTCGGGCATCCAGCCGACGGCCGACTCGTTCCACTTCGGCAACTACCTCGGCGCCCTGCGCCAGTGGGTGGACCTCCAGCGCGACCACCAACCGTTCTTCTTCATCGCCGACCAGCACGCGATCACGGTCGAGCAGGACCCGAAGGTGCTGCGCGAGCGCACCCTGCGCGCGGCCGCGCAGCTGCTCGCGATGGGCGTCGACCCCACGCGCAGCGCGATCTTCGTCCAGTCCCAGGTGCCCGAGCACGCCCAGCTGGCGTGGGTGCTGCAGTGCCTGACCGGCTTCGGCGAGGCGCGACGGATGACGCAGTTCAAGGACAAGTCGGCCAAGCAGGGGGAGGGTGCCGCGAGCGTCGGCCTCTTCACCTACCCGATCCTGCAGGCCGCCGACATCTTGCTCTACCGCCCGCACTACGTCCCGGTCGGCGAGGACCAGCGCCAGCACCTCGAGCTCACCCGCGACCTCGCCCAGCGCTTCAACCACCGCTACAAGAAGACCTTCCGGCTGCCCGAGCCCTACATCCTCAAGGCGACCGCGAAGATCGGGGACCTGCAGGACCCGACCTCGAAGATGTCAAAGTCGGCGTCCTCACCGGCCGGCATCATCGAGATGCTCGACGAGCCGTCGCGCAGCGCCAAGAAGATCCGCTCCGCGGTGACCGACTCCGACTCCGAGGTCCGCTTCGACCCCGAGGCCAAGCCCGGCGTCTCCAACCTGCTGACGATCTTCTCGGCACTCACGGCCCGGTCGGTCGGCGACCTCGCCGAGGAGTACTCCGGCAAGGGGTACGGCGACCTCAAGGGCGACCTCGCCGAGGTGGTGGTCGGCTTCGTGACGCCCTTCCGCGAGCGCACCCTGGAGCTGCTCGACGACCAGCGCTACCTCAGCGAGGTGCTCAAGCAGGGCGCCGAGCAGGCCCGCTCGGTCGCCGAGGGGACCCTGAGGGACGTCTACCAGCGGGTGGGCTTCGTGGCCCGCACCGAGGGCTAGGGTCGCGGGGTGCCCACGATCGGAGTCGCCGTCGCGATCCCGGAGCCCTGGGGCAAGCAGCTCCAGGACTACCGGGAGTCCGTCGGCGACGCCTCGGCCTCGCTCATCCCGACGCACATCACGCTCGTCCCGCCCACCGAGCTGGCCGAGGGCGAGCTGGAGGTCGTCGAGCAGCACCTGGCGAGCGTGGCCGGCCGGCGCCTGCCCTTCCGGGTCCACCTGCGGGGCACCGGCACCTTCCGCCCCGTCTCGCCGGTCGTCTTCGTCTCGCTGGCCGAGGGCATCGCCGACTGCGAGCAGCTGGCCGACGCCCTCCGTCAGGGCCCGCTCGACGTGGACCTCGACTACCCCTACCACCCGCACGTGACCGTCGCGCACGACGTCGAGGCCCGCTGCCTGGACCGGGCCTTCACCGAGCTGGCGGGCTTCGAGTGCACCTTCGAGGTCGAGCAGTTCCACCTCTACGTCCACGAGGCGGCCACCGGCTGGCGTCCCTACCGCGACTACGCCCTCGAGGGAGCCGGCTGACATGGCCTCGGTGGGGGACCGGCTCGGGGCCCTGCGCGAGCGACACGGCTGGGTCGACCACGTCGTGCGGATGCAGCAGCACTACGGCGCATCCCACGCCGGGCAGCAGGCCGGGGCGATCACGTACTTCGCGTTCCTCTCCTTCTTCCCCGTCCTGGCCCTCGCGTTCTTCACGGTCGGGCTCCTGTCCTCCGTCCTCGACGGCGCGGACGATGCCCTGCGCACGGCGATCACCTCGCTCTTCCCCGAGATGATCGGTCCGGAGCAGGGCCAGCTCCAGCTGCGGGACTTCCGGAACTTCAGCGGTCTCGCCGGTCTGGTGGGACTCGCCGGCGTGCTGTACTCCGGCCTGGGCTGGATCTCGGCGCTGCGCCAGGCCCTGACGACCGTCTTCGAGGTGCCCGAGGACGAGCAACCCGGGTTCGTCGCGGGCAAGCTCCGTGACCTCGTCGCGCTCACCAGCATCGGGCTGACCCTGCTGGTCGCCGTGGGCGTGAGCGGCCTGGTCTCCGGCTTCTCCGCCGACCTGCTCGGCTGGGCGGGGCTGGACCAGGAGCTCTCGTGGCTGGTCCAGCTGCTCACCGTCGCGCTGGGCCTGGCCGCCAACGCCGTGCTGTTCTTCACGATGTTCCGCCTGCTCGGCGGCGAGCACGTGCCGCGCGGCTCGCTGGTCTCCGGCGCTGTCCTCGGGGCCGTGGTCTTCGAGGTGCTCAAGCGGGCGGCCGGCCTGATCATCGCCCAGACCCAGGGCCAGCCCGCCTTCCAGGCCTTCGGCATCGCCCTGGTCATGCTGGTGTGGATCAGCTACTTCTCCCGCCTCGTCCTGTACGCCGCGTGCTGGTCGTGGACCTCGCCCGAGGCCCGGGAGGCGCGCGCCCGTGAGGCGGCCCTCGAGCCGGTCGCCCCGGTGCAGGGCCCGGCGCTGCCCAGCGGCGAGGACGCGGTGGCCTTCACGGCCGTCGGCGACGCAGCCGCCGAGGACGACGCCGGGGACAGGACCTCGAAGGTCAAGCCCTTCGCCGCCGGGGCCGCAGCGGCGCTGGGCGTGGTCGCGGCGAGCCGCCGCAGGAAGGACGAGACGTGAGGCTGGAGCGACGTGACGGCTGGTTCTTCGCCGCCGTGACCGTGTGGGGCGTCTTCTCCTGGACGATGTTCGCCCGCAACCTCGGGGCCGCGTACGCCGCCGGCGAGGACCGCCCCACGGGCTACTGGGTCGCCCACACCGTGCTGATCGTCGTCAACCTGGTCCTCACCGCCTTCTTCGCCCGCTACGCCTGGCGCACCCTGCGCGGCACGTCGCGCGGCTGACGCCCCCCGACGCAGCGAGCCGGGCCCACCCCGGAGGGCGGACCCGGCTCGGCCGGTCGATCAGGTGCGGGTCAGCGACCCTGGCTCAACGTCCCTGGCGCAGCGCGTCGCGCAGGTCGCGGTTGAGTTGGGAGATCACGTCGAGCGGGATCCCCTTGGGGCAGGCGGCGGCGCACTCACCGATGTTGGTGCAGCCGCCGAAGCCCTCGGCGTCGTGCTGGGCGACCATGTCGACGACACGCGAGTAGCGCTCGGGCTGACCCTGGGGGAGCTCGCCGAGGTGGGTGATCTTGGCGCCCATGAACAGCGAGGCCGAACCGTTGGGGCAGGAGGCCACGCAGGCGCCGCAGCCGATGCAGGTCGCGACGTCGAAGGCGCGCATGGCCTTGTCACGCGGCGCGGGCACCGAGTTCGCCTCGGGGGCCGAGCCCGTGTTGGCGGAGATGAAGCCACCAGCCTGGATGATCCGGTCGAAGGCCGACCGGTCCACGACCAGGTCCTTGACCACCGGGAAGCCTGCGGCGCGCCACGGCTCGACGGTGATGGTGTCGCCGTCCTTGAACGAGCGCATGTGCAGCTGGCAGGTCGTGGTGACCTCGGGGCCGTGCGCCTGGCCGTTGATCATCAGCGAGCACGAGCCGCAGATGCCCTCGCGGCAGTCGTGGTCGAAGGCCACCGGCTCCTCGCCCTGGGACTGCAGCTGCTCGTTGAGGACGTCGAGCATCTCCAGGAAGCTCATGTCCGTCGAGACGCCGTCGAGGTCGTAGGTCTTCATCGCACCCGGCGCGGAAGCGTTCTGCTGGCGCCAGATCTTCAGGGTCAGTCTCACTTGTAGCTCCGCTGCTTCATCTCGATGGCGGTGTAGACGAGGTCTTCCTTGTGCAGCACGGGCTGGCCGCCCTCGCCGCCGAACTCCCAGGCCGCGACGTAGGCGAACTCCTCGTCGTGGCGCAGCGCCTCGCCGTCCTCGGTCTGGGACTCGGCGCGGAAGTGGCCGCCGCAGGACTCGCGGCGGTTGAGGGCGTCGATGCACATGAGCTCACCGAGCTCGAGGAAGTCGGCCACGCGGCCCGCCTTCTCCAGGCTCTGGTTGAGCGAGTCGGCGGTGCCGAGCACCTTGACGTTGCTCCAGAAGTCGGCCTTGAGCTCACGGATCATGTCGATCGCCTTGCGCAGGCCGTCCTCGGAGCGCTCCATGCCGCAGTACTCCCACATGATGTTGCCCAGCTCCTTGTGGTAGCTGTCCACCGTGCGGTTGCCGTTGATGGAGAGGAACTTCTGGATCCGGTCCTCGACGGACGTGCGGGCCGCGACGACGTCGGGGTGCGACTCGTCGATCGGGGCGAACGGACCGTCGGCGAGGTACTCGCGGATGGTGTTCGGCAGCACGAAGTAGCCGTCGGCCAGGCCCTGCATCAGCGCCGAGGCACCGAGGCGGTTGGCGCCGTGGTCGGAGAAGTTGGCCTCGCCGGTCACGAAGAGGCCCTCGATGTTGGACTGCAGGTCGTAGTCGACCCACAGGCCACCCATGACGTAGTGCACGGCGGGGTAGATCCGCATCGGGACCTGGTAGGGGTTCTCACCCGTGATCCGCTCGTACATGTCGAAGAGGTTGCCGTACTTCTCGCGCACCGCGTCCTCACCGAGGCGGTTGATCGCGTCGGCGAAGTCGAGGTAGACGCCGCGGCGGAAGTCGCCGACCATCGGGCCCACGCCGCGACCCTCGTCGCAGACGTTCTTGGCCTGGCGGGAGGCGATGTCGCGGGGGACCAGGTTGCCGAAGGAGGGGTAGATCCGCTCCAGGTAGTAGTCGCGGTCCTCCTCGGGGATGTCGCGCGGGTCCTTGTCGCAGTCCTCGCGGTTCTTCGGCACCCAGATGCGGCCGTCGTTGCGCAGCGACTCCGACATCAGGGTCAGCTTCGACTGGTGGTCGCCGGAGACCGGGATGCAGGTCGGGTGGATCTGCGTGTAGCAGGGGTTGGCCATGTAGGCGCCCTTGCGGTGCGCACGCCACGCGGCGGTGACGTTGGAGCCCATCGCGTTGGTGGAGAGGTAGAAGACGTTGCCGTAGCCGCCGGAGGCCAGCACGACGACGTCCGCGAGGTGGGTCTCGATCTCGCCGGTGACCAGGTCGCGCGCCACGATGCCACGGGCCTTGCCGTCGGCGACGATCAGCTCGAGCATCTCGTGGCGGGTGTACTGGGTGACCGTGCCGGCCGCGACCTGGCGCTCCATGGCCTGGTAGGCGCCGATCAGCAGCTGCTGACCGGTCTGGCCCCGGGCGTAGAAGGTGCGCGAGACCTGGACGCCGCCGAAGGAGCGGTTGTCGAGCAGGCCGCCGTACTCACGCGCGAAGGGGACGCCCTGCGCGACGCACTGGTCGATGATGTTCGTCGAGACCTCGGCGAGGCGGTAGACGTTCGACTCGCGCGAGCGGTAGTCGCCGCCCTTCACGGTGTCGTAGAAGAGGCGGTAGACCGAGTCGCCGTCCTCCTTGTAGTTCTTGGCCGCGTTGATGCCGCCCTGCGCGGCGATCGAGTGCGCCCGGCGCGGGGAGTCCTGGTAGCAGAAGGACTTGACGTTGTAGCCGGCCTCGCCGAGCGTGGCGGCCGCCGCGCCACCGGCCAGGCCGGTGCCGACGATGATGATGTCGAGCTTGCGGCGGTTGGCCGGGTTCACCAGCCGGTTGTTCATCTTGTGCGTGGTCCAGCGGTCCTTGATCGGGCCGGAGGGCGCCTTCGTGTCGCGGATCGGCTCACCGGGGGTGTAGTAGCCGTGCGCGTCGTCGGACTGCTGGACCGGGGGTGAGGTCAGCACGGTGTTGCCGCTGACGTCGACGTTCGATGCCATGTGGTCTCCAGGTGTCGGGTCGGTCGGGCCGTCAGCTGATGACGCCGAGGAGGGTGAAGATCGGGACCAGCGAGAAGCCGCCGGCGACCACGACGGCGAGCACCCAACCGGCGGCGCGGGCCCGGGAGCGGGCCGCGGCGGTGTTGGTGAGGCCGAGGGTCTGCAGGGCGCTGAAGGTGCCGTGGTGCAGGTGCAGCGCCAGCGCGGCCATGGCCGCGAGGTAGATCAGCGTCATCCACCACAGGTCGAAGGTGTCGACCATGAGGCGGTAGGGGTTGTTGGTCTCCCCGCCGGCCGGGTTGATCTTGACGATCGTGAAGTTCAGCAGGTGCCAGGTGAGGAAGACCAGGATCGTCAGGCCGCCCCAGCGCATGGTGCGCGAGGAGAAGGAGGAGTTCTTGTACTTCCGGTTCGCGTACTTGACCGGGCGGGCCGCGTGCGCGCGGCGGGCCAGGACCACGGCGGAGCCGACGTGCACGACCAGCGAGACGATCAGCCCGACCCGGATGATCCACAGCAGCCCGCTGTAGGGCAGCAGCGGCTCGCCGAGCGTGCGCAGGTGCTCGGCGTACTCGTTGAACGCCAGCTCACCGCTGAACGCCTTGAGGTTGCCGTACATGTGCGACAGCACGAAGCCGATGAAGACGAGGCCGCTGACGGCCATGACGAGCTTGAGCGTGATCGTCGAGCGCGAAGCGCGCGCTCCTCTGACGAGAGTCGGGGTTGCCACGAGGAGTCACGGTAGCGCGCTCAGCGAAGTCTCAGGATCCCCGGGTGTGTGACAAATCCCCCTAGGACCGCAGCCGTGGCGCAGGTGAGGGTACCCTTACCCGTTGGTCCGGGTCGGGGACGTGGCGGCGGGATCGAACACGTCACACTCTGTAGCCGCCGTCACGCCGCGTCCCTATGGTTCGCACCATGACTGGACCCGAGGGTGCGCTGGAGCTCGCGCACGCCGACGACGCCTGGACCCGGGCCGACTGGGAGAAGGCCACCGCGGCCGTGCTGCGCAAGTCGCGCCGGCTGCGCGAGGACGACCCCGACTCCCTGGTGTGGGAGAAGCTGACCCGCCGCACGCTCGACGGCATCGAGATCACCCCGCTCGGCACCCCGGCCTCGCTGGAGGGCCTGGAGACCGCTGGCCGCCCCGCGCGCGCGGGCGACTGGGACGTGCGCGCGCTGGTGGAGGCCGGCCCGGAGAAGCAGCTCAACGAGGCGGCCCTGGTCGACCTCGAGGGCGGCGTCACCTCGCTGTGGGTGCAGGCCGGCGGTGGCACCGACCTCGCCGTCCTGCTCGAGGGCGTGCTGCTCGACCTGGCCCCGGTCGTCCTCGACGCCGGCACCGCCGCCCGCGAGGTGGCAGAGGCGTTCCTGGCGCACGCCGGCGATACCGACCTCGCCGCGGGCACCAACCTCGGTGCGCCCGCCACGGCCGACGCCGAGACCCTCGCCACCGTCGCCCGCCTCGCCCGCGAGCGCTCGGTCCTCGGGGTCGTCGTCGACGGCACCCGGGTCCACGACCGCGGCGCCTCCGACGCCACCGAGCTCGGCTGGGTCCTGGCCGCCGGCGTCCGGGTGCTCCGGGTGCTGGAGGAGGCGGGCATCCCCGCGGCCGACGCCGCCGGCCTCGTGGAGCTGCGGCTCGCGGTCACCGACGACCAGTTCTCCTCCATCGCCAAGCTCCGTGCCGTGCGGCGCCTCTGGGCCCGGGTGCTGGAGCTCTCGGACGTGCGAGGTGTCGAGGCGCGGGTCCACGCCGTGACCAGCCGCCCGATGATGAGTGCCTACGACCCCTACAACAACATGCTCCGCACGACCGTCGCCGCCTTCGCGGCCGGCGTCGGCGGCGCCGACAGCGTCACCGTGGTCCCGTTCGACGCGCCGCTGGGTCGCCCCGAGGCGCTCGGCCGCCGCATCGCCCGCAACACCCACCACCTGCTCATCGACGAGTCGCACGTCGCGCACGTGGCCGACCCGGCCGGTGGCGCGTACGCCGTCGAGGAGCTCACCGACCGCCTGGCCCGCGCCGGGTGGGAGGTCCTCGGCCGCCTCGACACCCCCGACGGGCCCGACGCCGCGGCGCTCGACGGGCTCGTCGCCGCCACCGTCGAGCAGCGCGACCGTGAGGTCGCCACCCGAAAGCGCCCGATCACAGGGCTGACCGAGTTCCCGAACCTCGCCGAGGAGCTCCCCGCCCGCGAGCCGTACGACGGGTGGCAGGGCGTGCGCGCCTACGGGCAGGCGTTCGAGGCGATGCGCTCCGCACCGCCCGCGGCCCGGGTCTTCCTGGCCACCCTCGGGCCGGTCGCCCAGCACACCGCCCGGGCGACCTTCGCCTCCAACCTGCTGGCGGCCGGCGGCATCGCCGTGGACGTCGCCGGGCCGACCGCCGGCCCCGAGGAGCTGGTGGCGGCGTACTCCGGCCAGTCGGTGGTCTGCCTGGCCGGCTCCGACCCGACGTACGAGGAGTGGGGTGCGGCCGCCGCGGCCGCCCTCCGCGAGGCCGGGGCGACCCGGGTCATCATCGCGGGCAAGCCCACCGCCCTCGGAGACGAGCAGAGCGCCGACGACGACTGCGCGATGGGTGTCGACGCCCTCGCGTTCCTGACCCGCACGAGGGAGGCCCTGGCATGAGCGTGCCCAGCAGCTTCAGCGGACTGCCGCTGGTCGGTGAGGGCGCGGCCCCGTCGACCGGCACGCCGGCCCACGACCTGTGGACGGCGCCGGAGGGCATCGCGATCAAGACGTCCTACGGGCCCGAGGACCTCGCCGGCCTCGACGCCCTGGACACCTACCCGGGCCTGAGCCCGTTCCTGCGCGGTCCCTACCCGACGATGTACACCACCCAGCCCTGGACGGTGCGCCAGTACGCCGGCTTCTCCACCGCCGAGGAGTCCAACGCCTTCTACCGCCGCAACCTCGCGGCCGGCCAGAAGGGCCTCTCGGTCGCCTTCGACCTCGCGACCCACCGCGGCTACGACTCCGACCACCCGCGCGTGCGCGGCGACGTCGGCATGGCGGGCGTGGCGATCGACTCGATCTACGACGCCCGCACCCTCTTCGAGGGCATCCCGCTCGACCAGATGTCGGTCTCGATGACCATGAACGGCGCCGTGCTGCCGGTCATGGCTCTCTACATCGCCGCGGCCGAGGAGCAGGGCGTCAAGCCCGAGCAGCTCGCCGGGACCATCCAGAACGACATCCTCAAGGAGTTCATGGTCCGCAACACCTACATCTACCCGCCGGCGCCGTCGATGCGGATCATCTCCGACATCTTCGCCTTCACCGCCGAGCGGATGCCGCGGTTCAACTCGATCTCGATCTCCGGCTACCACATGCAGGAGGCCGGGGCGACCAACGACCTCGAGCTGGCCTACACCCTCGCCGACGGCGTCGAGTACATCCGCGCCGGCCTCGAGGCGGGCCTGGACATCGACGCGTTCGCGCCGCGGTTGAGCTTCTTCTGGGCCATCGGGATGAACTTCTTCATGGAGGTCGCGAAGATGCGCGCCGCCCGCGCGCTCTGGTCGCGCCTGGTGCGTGAGTTCGATCCGAAGAACCCCAAGTCGCTGTCCCTGCGCACCCACTCGCAGACCTCCGGCTGGTCGCTGACCGCCCAGGACGTCTTCAACAACGTCGGCCGCACCTGCATCGAGGCGATGGCGGCGACCCAGGGCCACACCCAGTCGCTGCACACCAACGCCCTCGACGAGGCGATCGCGCTGCCGACCGACTTCTCGGCCCGCATCGCCCGCAACACCCAGCTGCTGCTGCAGCAGGAGTCCGGCACCACCGGCACCATCGACCCCTGGGCCGGCTCCTACTACGTCGAGCGCCTCACCCACGACCTCGCGGAGCGCGCCTGGGCGCACATCCAGGAGGCCGAGGCCGCCGGCGGCATGGCCAAGGCGATCGAGCAGGGCATCCCCAAGATGCGCATCGAGGAGGCGGCCGCCCGCACCCAGGCGCGCATCGACTCGGGCGCGCAGAAGGTCATCGGCGTCAACACCTACCGGCTCGCCGCCGAGGACAAGCTCGACGTCCTGCGGGTCGACAACGACGACGTCTACCGCCGCCAGCTCGCCAAGCTCGAGCGGCTGCGCGCGGAGCGCGACGACGACGCCGTACGCCGCTCGCTGGACGCGCTCACGCACTCGGCCGAGTCCGGTGCCTCTGGCATGGACGGCAACCTGCTCGCGCTGGCCGTCGACGCGGCCCGCAACAAGGCGACCGTCGGTGAGATCTCCGAGGCGCTGGAGAAGGTCTACGGTCGCCACCAGGCCGTCATCCGTACGATCAGCGGCGTGTTCCGCGACGAGTCCGGCGACGGCGAGGGTGCCCAGCACGTCAAGCAGGTGCTCGCCGAGACCGCGGAGTTCGAGGAGGCCGAGGGCCGCCGTCCGCGCATCCTCGTCGCCAAGATGGGCCAGGACGGCCACGACCGCGGCCAGAAGGTCATCGTCTCGGCCTTCGCCGACATGGGCTTCGACGTCGACGTGGGGCCGCTGTTCTCCACGCCGGAGGAGGTCGCGCAGCAGGCGGTGGACAACGACGTGCACATCGTCGGTGTCAGCTCGCTCGCCGCGGGCCACCTCACCCTGCTCCCGGCGCTGCGCGCAGCGCTGGCCGAGCAGGGCCGGGACGACATCATGGTCGTCATCGGTGGCGTGATCCCGCCCGACGACGTGCCCACGCTGCTGGAGATGGGTGCTGCCGAGGTGTTCCTGCCCGGCACGGTCATCGCCCAGTCGGCGCTGTCGCTGCTGGCCAAGCTGCGCGACCAGCTCAGCCACTGATGTCGGAGGTCTCGGGAACCGAGGAGCAGCCGGACGACAAGGTGTCCCGCCTGGTCGAGGGCGTCCGCGCGCAGCGGCGCGCCGCGGTCTCGCAGGCGATCACCCTGGTGGAGTCCTCGCGGCCGCAGCACCGCGCCCAGGCGCGGGAGCTGCTCACGGCGCTCGCCGAGGACTCCGGGGGCCGCGACGTCGTGCGCGTGGGCATCTCGGGTGTGCCGGGCGTCGGGAAGTCGACCTTCATCGAGTCCCTCGGCACCCGGCTGGTCGCCGAGGGCCACAAGGTGGGGGTGCTGGCGGTAGACCCGTCCAGCGTGCGCACCGGCGGCTCGGTGCTGGGCGACAAGACCCGGATGGGCCGGCTGTCGGTCGCTCCCGAGGCGTTCATCCGCCCCTCCCCGTCGGCCGGCACCCTCGGCGGGGTCGCCCGCGCGACGGTGCAGGCCATGGCGGTGCTCGAGGCGGCGGCGTACGACGTCATCCTGGTCGAGACGGTCGGGGTCGGTCAGTCCGAGGTCACCGTCGCCGGCATGGTCGACACCTTCCTCTTCCTCACCCTCGCCCGCACCGGCGACCAGCTGCAAGGCATCAAGAAGGGCATCCTCGAGATCGCCGACGTCATCGCCGTCAACAAGGCCGACGGCGACCGGGCGCAGGAGGCCCGCGCGGCCGCCCGCGACCTCGCCGGCGCGCTGCGGCTGGTGCGGGGCAAGGGGGAGTGGGCCCCGCCGGTCGTCACCTGCTCCGGCCTGCACGACCTCGACGTCGACGACGTCTGGGCGCGGGTGCTGGCCCACCGCGAGCACCTCGGTGCCGACGGGCTGGCCCGCAAGCGCGCCGAGCAGCAGCTGGAGTTCACCTGGGCGATGGTCCGCGACGAGCTCGACCAGCGGCTGCGCACGTCGCCGGGCGTGCGCGCGGTGCGCGAGGAGATCAGCACCCAGGTGCTGGCCGGCGAGCTGCCCGCCACGGTCGCCGCCGACCGGATCCTCGCGGCGTACGACGGCGACTGACCGCCCGGCCCACCCACCCGGTCGCGCCCGTCCTGCCCACTACCCTGGGCGGGACATGACCTCCGCCCCCCTGACACCCTCCGACCTGGTCGCCCAGGCCGTGGCGTCGCACGAGCACGAGCTGGTCGCGCTGCGGCGCGACCTGCACGCCCACCCCGAGCTGTCGTGGGAGGAGTCGCGCACCACCGAGGAGGTGGCTCGCCGGCTGCAGGTCGCGGGCTGGCGGATCGAGCGGCTCCCGCGCAGCGGGCTGGTCGCCGAGATCGGCACCCACGGGCGCACCGTCGGCCTGCGGGCGGACCTGGACGCCCTGCCCGTGGAGGAGCTGTCGGAGGACCCGTGGCGCTCCACGGTCCCCGGGGTCGCGCACGCCTGCGGCCACGACGTGCACACCACCGCCCTGGTCGGGGCCGCCCACGCGCTGGCCCGCCTGCACGCGTGCGGCGAGCTGGGCGGTCGGGTCCGGCTGTTCTTCCAGCCGGCCGAGGAGGTCATGCCTGGCGGGGCCGTGCACCTCATGGGCCTGGGCCTGCTCGACGACGTCGAGCGGGTCTTCGCGCTGCACTGCGACCCCGGCGTGGACGTCGGCCAGGTCGGCCTGCGGCTGGGACCCCTCACCAGCGCCGCCGACCGGCTGGAGGTCCGGCTGGAGGGCTCGGGCGGCCACACCTCGCGTCCGCACCTGACCGGCGACCTCACCTTCGCCCTGGCCAAGGTCACCACCGAGCTGCCCGCGATCCTCTCGCGCCGACTCGACCCGCGCTCGGGCGTCTCGGTGGTGTGGGGGCACATCCAGGCAGGCTCGGCGCCCAACGTCATCCCCGACCGGGGCTTCCTCTCGGGCACGGTCAGGATCCTCGACGCGGTCGCCTGGGCCGACTGCGAGAAGCTCGTGCGGGAGCTGGTCCCCGAGATCGTCCGGCCCTACGGCATCACCGCGCACCTGGACTACCAGCGCGGCGTCCCCCCCGTGGTCAACGAGTCGCTCTCCAACCGGATCCTCGCCGAGGCGGTCACCGAGGTGCTGGGTCCCGACGGCCAGGTCGTGGCCCCGCAGAGCCTGGGCGGGGAGGACTTCGGGTGGTACCTCGACCAGGTGCCCGGCGCGATGATGCGCCTCGGCACCCGCACGCCCGGTGGGCCGACGTACGACCTGCACCAGGGCAACCTGCACGTCGACGAGCGGGCGATCGCCGTCGGCGCCCGACTGATGGCCGAGGCCGCCTGGCGGGCGCTGCGCGCCTGACCCCGCACCGGGCTCCCACCCCGGTCCAGGTCACCGACGCATAACAACCGTGACTATTTCGGCCCGCGCCCCTACCGCCCCGCCCGCGCGGCCCTAGGGTGACGCCGTGTGCCCCGCGCCCCGGGGTGCAGACGATCTCACCAGGAGGGTTGCCGTGAGGAAGACGGCTCGATTTGCAGCGGTGGCCATGGCCGCCGCCCTCACCCTGTCCGCGTGCGGTTCCGACGACGGCGCCGACGAGGGCACCGACAACGGGGACGCTCCCGCCGCCACCAGCGACGTCAAGGTCGGCATGGCCTACGACGTGGGTGGCCGCGGCGACCAGTCCTTCAACGACTCCGCCGCCGCCGGTCTCGACCAGGCGGTCGAGGAGTTCGGCATGGAGGCCCAGGAGTCCGAGGCCGAGGACGGTGAGGCCGAGTCCGCCCGCGAGGAGCGCCTGCGCACCTTCGCCGACGCCGGCTACGACCCGATCATCGCGGTGGGCTTCGCCTACGCCGCCTCGATCGCGAAGGTCTCCGAGGAGTACCCGGACGTCAACTTCGCCATCATCGACGACTCCAGCGTCGAGGCCGACAACGTCGCCAGCCTGGTCTTCGCCGAGGAGCAGGGCTCGTTCCTGGTCGGCGCGGCCGCCGCGCTCAAGACCGAGACCGACCAGATCGGCTTCGTCGGCGGCGTCGAGACCCCGCTCATCCAGAAGTTCGAGGCCGGCTACGTCGCCGGCGCCGAGGCCGTCAACCCCGACATCGAGGTCGACGTCACCTACCTGACCCAGGTCCCGGACTTCTCCGGCTTCGCCGACCCGGCCAAGGGCAAGACCGCCGCCCAGGGCATGTTCGACAACGGCGCCGACATCGTCTACCACGCTGCCGGTGGCTCCGGTGGCGGTGTCTTCGAGGCCGCCTCGGAGTCCGACAACCTCGCCATCGGTGTCGACTCCGACCAGTACAACACCGCCGACCCGTCGGTGCAGGACGTCATCCTGACCTCGATGCTCAAGAACGTGAACGTCGCGGTCTACGAGTACCTCTCCGACGTCGAGGCCGGCGACGTCCCCTCGGGCGTCACCACCTACGACCTCGCGGTCGACGGTGTCGGCTACTCCACGAGCGGCGGCTTCGTCGACGACATCGTGGACCAGCTCGACGAGTTCAAGCAGCAGATCATCGACGGCGAGATCACGGTGCCCACCGCTCCGTGACCCCCCGTCGGTGACGCAGCGTCACCTCGCACGGCCCGCAGGCCACGTCCGCACGCAGCGGACGTGGCCTGCGGCTTCCCACCCCGACAGGGGTGTCGGATAGCGTGCTCGTCGGTGCGGAGAGGGTCCGCGCCACTCACTCGTCCTCGGGGACCGGAAGGGGCTCTCGTGCCAGACGTCGCACCTGCGGTGCGCCTGCGGGGGATCGGCAAACGGTTCCCGGGCGTCATCGCGAACGACGACATCAACATCGACGTCGCTCGCGGGACGATCCACGCGATCGTCGGTGAGAACGGCGCCGGCAAGTCGACGCTGATGAAGATCTTGTACGGCGTCCAGGCGCCCGACTCGGGCACCATCGAGATCGCCGGGGAGCAGGTCTCCCTGTCCTCGCCCGCGGACGCGATCCGCCACGGCGTCGGCATGGTCTTCCAGCACTTCCAGCTGGCCGACAACTTCACCGTCCTCGAGAACGTCGTCCTGGGCGCGGAGAAGCTGCACGGCATCGGTGCAGCAGCCCGTGCCGAGATCACGCGCATCTCCGACGCCTACGGCCTGGGCATCGAGCCCGACCGCCTCGTCGAGGACCTCGGCGTCGGTGCCCGGCAGCGCGTGGAGATCCTCAAGGTCCTCTACCGCGGGGCGAAGGTCGTCATCCTCGACGAGCCCACCGCGGTCCTGGTGCCCCAGGAGGTCGACGAGCTCTTCGGCAACCTGCGCGAGCTCAAGGCCGAGGGCCTCTCGGTCATCTTCATCTCCCACAAGCTCGACGAGGTGCTCTCGGTCGCCGACGAGATCACCGTCATCCGCCGCGGTACGACGGTCGCGACCGTCGACCCGGCCGGGGTCACCTCGCGGCAGCTGGCCGAGCTCATGGTCGGCTCGGAGCTGCCCAGCCCCTCCACGGAGTCCTCGACCGTCACCGACCGGGTGACCCTGCACGTCGCCGACCTCTCGCTGCCCGGCGCCGAGGGTCCCGGGCAGGGCCGGCCCCTGCTCGACGCGATCTCCTTCGACATCCACGCGGGCGAGGTCCTGGGCATCGCCGGCGTCGAGGGCAACGGCCAGGCCGAGCTCGTCGAGGCGATCATGGGCATGCGCCCGGGCGCCACCGGCAGCATCCGGCTGGCCGGCGTCGACCTGGACCAGCTCTCCACCCGCCGCCGGCGCGAGGCCGGCATCGGCTACATCCCCGAGGACCGGCACCGCCACGGGCTGCTGCTCGACGCGCCCCTGTGGGAGAACCGCGTCCTGGGCCACCAGACCCGCAAGCCCTGGGCCCGCCTCGGGCTGATCGACCGCAAGGCCGCTCGGGCCGACACCGAGCGGATCGTCGCCGACTACGACGTGCGCACCCCCGGTGTCGACACGCTCGCCCGTGCCCTGTCCGGCGGCAACCAGCAGAAGCTGATCGTGGGTCGCGAGATGAGCGGCGAGCCGATCCTGCTGATCGCCGCCCACCCCACGCGCGGTGTCGACGTCGGCGCCCAGGCCGCCATCTGGGGCCACATCAAGGACGCGCGTCGCGCGGGTCTGGCCGTGCTCCTGATCTCGGCCGACCTCGACGAGCTGATCGGCCTGTCCGACCGGATCGAGGTCATCCTGCGCGGGCGGATGGTCGGCTCGTTCGACCCCTCGCACGTGACGCCCGAGCAGCTCGGCTCGGCCATGACCGGTGCAGGAGGTGCCGTGTGAAGGACCCACGTCTGGTGAAGCTGGGCCTGGGGCTGGCCGCCCCGGTGCTCGCGCTGCTGCTCGCCTTCCTCATCACCAGCCTGGTGCTGGTCGTGGCCGGGGACCCGGTCGGGGAGGTCTGGTCGACGATCCTCGGGGTCCCCGAGGAGCGCAACATCGCCAACATCCTCAACAACGCCACCGTGCTCTACCTCTCCGGCCTGGCCGTGGCGGTGGGCTTCCGGATGAACCTGTTCAACATCGGTGTCGACGGGCAGTACCGCGTCGCGGCCTTCGTGGCCGCCGTCGTCGCCGGCGAGGCGTGGCTGCCCGGTGCCGCCAACACCGTCCTGGCGATCCTCGCCGCGATGCTCGCTGGCGCGGCCTGGGCCGGCATCGCCGGCGTGCTGCGCGCCCGCCGCGGCGTCAGCGAGGTCATCTCCACGATCATGCTGAACTTCATCGCCACCGGTCTCGTGGCCTACTTCCTGCGCCGGGTCGCGGTGCGCGAGGAGGGCAGCAACGACATCGGCACCAAGGAGATCCCCGAGGGCTCGCGGATCCCGGGCTTCAGCATCGGTGACGGCCCGACCGAGGTCTACGGCTTCATCTTCCTGGCCGCCCTGGCGGGCTTCGTCTACTGGTTCGTGCTCAACCGCACCCGCTTCGGCTTCGACCTGCGGGCCACCGGACGCTCGACCACCGCCGCGGTGGCCAGCGGCATCTCGGTGACGAAGATGACCGTCGTCGCAATGCTGATCTCCGGCGCGGTCGCCGGCCTCGTGGGCCTGCCGCTGCTCTTCGGCGACTCCTACAGCTACGGCTCGACCTTCCAGTCCGGCCTGGGCTTCGCGGGCATCGCGATCGCCCTGCTGGGCCGCAACCACCCGATCGGCATCGCCATCGGCGCGCTGCTCTTCGCCTACCTCGACGAGCAGTCCAACCCGCTGCAGATCCTGGTGGGCGTCTCGCCGGACATCGTGGCCATCACCCAGGGCGTCATCGTCCTCACGGTGGTCATCTCCTACGAGGTGGTGCGCCGCTACGGCGTGCGCCTCGAGCAGCACGCCGTGGCCCGAGCCCTCGAGGCAGACCGACAGGAGGCCCGCGCATGAGCGTCGCGACCCACCCCACGCCCCCCGCGCCCGGGACCGCCCGCAAGCGTCGGCTGCCCCGCCTGTGGTGGCTGGCTGCCGCGGTGCTGGTCATGCTCGCCATCTCGACCCTGCGGGTCGTGACCGGCGCCGACGACATCGCCTCGTCTGGCACCGTCCGCGCCACGCTGATCGCGCTCGTCCCGATCATGCTCGCCGGTCTCGGCGGCCTGTGGTCCGAGCGAGCAGGCGTGGTCAACATCGGCCTCGAGGGCATGATGGTCCTCGGCACCTTCGGTGCGGGCTACTTCGCCTACCACTACGGCGCCTGGGCCGGTGTCGCCGGCGCCCTGCTGCTCGGCATGATCGGCGGCCTCATCCACGCCACCGCCACCGTCGTCTTCGGCGTCGACCACATCATCTCCGGCGTCGCGATCAACATCATCGCCGTCGGCGCGGTGCAGTACCTCGCCTCGCTGACCTTCGTGGGCCTGCCCGGCGGCGGTGCGACCCAGTCCCCGAAGCTGCCCAACGTCGGCTCGATCACGATCGGCCCGCTCAGCGACGCCCTCGGTGAGGTCGAGGAGCAGGACATCTTCTTCGTCTCCGAGGTTGCCGCGGTGGCCCGGGCCCTGGTCACCAACCTGTCCTGGCTCGTGGTGATCGCCTTCCTGCTGCTCTTCGTCACCTACTGGGGGCTGTGGCGCACCTCTTTCGGCCTGCGCCTGCGCTCGACCGGCGAGAGCCCCTCGGCCGCCGAGTCCCTTGGTGTGGCGGTGCTGCGCTACAAGTTCATCGCGGTGCTCATCTCCGGCGCCCTGGCCGGCCTCGCCGGCGGCTTCCTGGCGATGGTGGCCTCGTCGAATTACCGCGACGGCCAGACCGGCGGCCGCGGCTACATCGGCCTCGCCGCGATGATCTTCGGCAACTGGCGCCCGGGCGGCCTGCTGGCCGGCTCCGGCCTCTTCGGCTACACCCAGACCCTGGGCCTGCGCCAGGGAGGCACCTCGGTGCACGCCCTGCTGCTGGCGGTCGCGGTGCTCGCGATCGGCCTGGCCGGCTATCAGCTCTACCGCAAGCAGGTCCCGCTGGCCGTCGGCATCCTCGTGGCCGCTGCCGCGCTCATCGCGGTCTACGCCGCGATCGATGTCGTGCCCGGCGACTTCGTCAACATCACGCCGTACGTCGTGACGCTGCTGGTCCTGGCCTTCGCCTCGCAACGACTACGCATGCCCGCGGCCGACGGACAGGTCTACCGCAAGGGGAGTGCCGGGTGAGCCCGGTGGCCCCCGACGAGACCTTCGACTGGGACGCCCTCACCGCCCACGCCGTCGAGGCGTCGCGGCGCGCCTACGCGCCGTACTCCTCCTTCGCCGTCGGTGCGGCCGCGATCGTCGACGACGGGCGTCTGGTCACCGGCTGCAACGTCGAGAACGCGGCGTACGGCGTGGCGCTGTGCGCCGAGTGCGGGCTGGTCAGCCGGCTGCACATCGAGGGCGGCGGACGGCTCACGCACTTCGTGTGCGTGGGCGGCAAGGTCGGCACCGACCCGGTCGTCGTGATGCCCTGCGGACGCTGCCGCCAGCTGCTCTGGGAGAACGGCGGCGCGGACATGGAGATCATGACCGTGTCCGGCCTGCGGCGGATGAGCGAGGTGCTGCCGGATGCCTTCGGCCCCGACGACCTCGCTTGACCTGACCGACCCGGCAGTCGTCGCCGACCCCTACCCGTTCTTCGCGCGTGAGCGCGCCGAGCACGCGGTGGCCTGGCACGAGCAGTCCGGGTCCTTCCTGACCTTCAGCCACGCCGCGGTCTCGGCCGTGCAGCGCGACCGGCGCCTGGGTCGGCTGTGGACCGACCGGGAGCCGGCGCAGCGCCTGGAGCCGTTCAACCTGTTGCACCGCAACCAGATGATGGAGAACGAGCCGCCGGAGCACACCCGGCTGCGGCGTCCCGTGGCCTCGGCCTTCAGTCGCGGGCACGTGGAGCGGTTGCGGCCGCGGGTGCGCGAGCTCGCCTCCGGGCTCCTCGCGGAGGTCTCGGGCGCGGAGGGCTTCGACGTCGTGGCGGCCTACGCCGAGCCGCTGCCCGTTCTGGTCATCGCCGAGCTGCTGGGCGTGCCGGCCAGCCACGCCGGGGACCTGCGCGACTGGTCGCAGGCGATCGTGCGGATGTACGAGCCGCGCCCCTCCGAGGCCGTCGTCGACGCCGCGGTGCGCGCGTCGGAGGACTTCGCGGCGCTGGTGCGCGACCTGGTCGCCGTACGACGCCGCACCCCCGCAGACGACCTGGTCACCGACCTGGCGGCCACCGAGCTGTCCGACGACGAGGTCGTGGCTGCGGTGGTGCTGCTGCTCAACGCCGGTCACGAGGCCTCGGTCAACGTCTTCGGCAACGGCCTGGTCGCGATGCTGCGGCGGGGCCTGCGCCCTGGTGTGGACGTGCCCGCGTGCGTGGAGGAGATGCTGCGTTTCGACTCAGCCCTCCAGCTCTTCGAGCGCACCGCCACCGAGCCGGTCGAGCTGCCCGGCGGGGTGCTGGTCGAGCCGGGCCAGAAGGTCAGCGCGCTGCTGGGCGCCGCCAACCGCGACCCCGCGGTCTTCGAGCGGCCCGACGAGCTCGTGGTGGACCGCTCGCCCAACCCGCACCTGGCGTTCGGGGTCGGCGTGCACTTCTGCCTGGGTGCGCCGCTGGCCCGGATGGAGCTGGCGGAGTCGGTCGCGCTGCTGTGGGAGCGCTTCCCGGGGCTGGCGCTGGCGGGGGAGCCGGAGAGCCGCGGCACGTTCGTGCTGCGAGGGCACCACCGGGTGCCGGTGAGGGACGAGCCACACGGGGAGAGGGAGTCATGAGCACGCACGACGCGGTCGAGGTCATCACCACCAAGCGGGACGGCGGGAGCCTGAGCGACAGCCAGATCGACTGGGTGGTCGACGCCTACACCCGCGGCGACGTCGCCGACGAACAGATGTCCTCGCTCGCGATGGCGATCCTGCTCAACGGCATGGAGCAGCGCGAGATCGCCCGCTGGACCGCCGCGATGATCGCCTCGGGGGAGCGGATGGACTTCTCCGCGCTGTCGCGCCCGACCGCAGACAAGCACTCCACCGGGGGCGTGGGCGACAAGATCACCCTGCCGCTCGCGCCGCTCGTCGCTGCCTGCGGCGTCGCGGTGCCGCAGCTCTCGGGCCGCGGCCTGGGCCACACCGGCGGCACGCTCGACAAGCTCGAGGCCATCCCCGGCTGGCGGGCGGCGCTCTCCAACGAGGAGATGATGCGCCAGCTCGAGGAGGTCGGCGCGGTCATCTGCGCCGCAGGGGACGGCCTGGCCCCGGCGGACAAGAAGCTCTACGCGCTGCGCGACGTCACCGGCACCGTCGAGGCGATCCCGCTCATCGCCTCCTCCATCATGAGCAAGAAGATCGCCGAGGGCACCGGCGCCCTGGTGCTGGACGTAAAGGTCGGCACGGGCGCCTTCATGAAGGACCTCGACCGGGCCCGCGAGCTCGCGCGCACGATGGTCGCGCTGGGCACCGACGCCGGCGTGCGCACCACCGCCCTGCTCACCGACATGTCCACCCCGCTCGGCCTCACCGCCGGCAACGCCATCGAGGTGGCGGAGTCGGTCGAGGTGCTGGCCGGCGGCGGTCCTGCCGACGTCGTCGAGCTCACCGTCGCCCTGGCCCGCGAGATGCTCGCCGGTGCGGGGGTCGACGGCGTGGACCCCGCCGACAAGCTCGCCGACGGCTCGGCGATGGACGCGTGGAAGGCGATGATCCGCGCGCAGGGTGGCGACCCCGACGCGGCGCTGCCGGAGGCGAAGGAGTCCCACGTCGTCTCCGCGCCGGCCACCGGGGTGCTGACCCGGCTCGACGCGATGGCTGTCGGCATGGCCGCCTGGCGGCTCGGCGCTGGCCGCGCCCGCAAGGAGGACCCCGTGCAGGCCGGCGCCGGCGTCGTGTGGCACGCCCGCCCCGGGGACGAGGTCACCGAGGGGCAGCCGCTGTTCACCCTGCTCACCGACGAGCCCGCGCGCTTCGAGCGGGCGCTGGCCAGCCTCGAGGGCGGGTACGACGTGGAGCCGGCCGGCACGGCGTACGAGCCGTCCTCGATCGTGCTCGAGCGGATCGACTGACCCGTCAGGCGTCGAGGAGCAGCACGACCGTCTCGGCGACGCAGGCCGGCTTGGCCTCGTCCTCGATCTCGATCGTGTAGCGCAGCGTCATCTGCTTGCCCGCGGGGATGTCGACCACCTCGCCGATGCCGACGTGGGCGCGGATGCGCTTGCCGACCCGGACGGGGTTCGGGAAGCGCACCTTGTTGATGCCGTAGTTCAGCTTCGCCCCCGGGGTGGCCAGGTCGAAGACCTTGCTGCCCAGCCACGGGACGAGCGAGAGCGTGAGGTAGCCGTGCGCGATCGTGCCGCCGAAGGGACCTGCGGCCGCCTTCTCGGCGTCCACGTGGATCCACTGGTGGTCGTCGGTGGCGTCGGCGAAGGTGTCGACCCGCTCCTGGGTGATCTCGACCCACTCCGAGACGCCGATGTCCTCGCCGGCTGCGGCAGCGACCTCGTCGAGGCTGGTGAACACGCGCATCTGGGGCTCTCCTGTCGTGGGGGTGGGGTGTGCCGGGTGGTTGGATGGCGCCATGAGCGCCACGCCGGAGCAACCTACCGCCCTCTCCCGAGACGAGGTCCGGGCGGCGCCCAAGGTGTTGCTCCACGACCACCTGGACGGCGGCCTGCGGCCCGCGACGATCCTGGAGCTGGCCGCTGACTGTGGGCACGAGCTCCCGGCCGGCGACGCGGACTCGCTGGCGACGTGGTTCGCCGAGTCGGCCGACTCCGGCTCGCTGGAGCGCTACCTGGAGACCTTCTCCCACACCGTCGCGGTGATGCAGACCCGCGAGGCGCTGGTGCGGGTGGCGCGCGAGTGCGTCGAGGACCTCGCCGCCGACGGGGTCGTGTACGCCGAGGTGCGCTACGCCCCGGAGCAGCACGTGGAGCAGGGGCTCTCCCTCGACGAGGTCGTCGCCGCCGTGGCCGAGGGCTTCGCGCAGGGCGAGGAGGCAGCGGGAGGGCGGATCGTCGTGCGCCAGCTCCTGACCGCCATGCGGCACCAGGCCCGCTCGATGGAGATCGCCGAGCTGGTCGTGGCCTGGCGAGACCGCGGTGTGGTCGGCTTCGACATCGCCGGTGCGGAGGCGGGCTACCCCCCGACCCGGCACCTGGACGCCTTCGAGTACCTCCAGCGCGAGAACTCGCACTTCACCATCCACGCTGGCGAGGGCTTCGGGCTGCCGTCGATCTGGCAGGCGATCCAGTGGTGCGGGGCCGACCGGCTGGGCCACGGCGTGCGGATCGTGGACGACATCACCGTCCACGACGACGGCAGCGTCGAGCTGGGCCGGCTGGCGGCGTACGTGCGGGACAAGCGGATCCCGCTGGAGATGTGCCCCGCCTCCAACGTGCAGACCGGCGCGGCCACCTCGATCGCCGAGCACCCGATCGGGCTGCTGAAGTCGCTGCGCTTCCGGATCACCGTCAACACCGACAACCGGTTGATGAGCCGCACCTCGATGACCGACGAGATGTGGTCGCTGGTGCAGGCCTTCGGCTACGGCGCGCACGACCTGCGGTGGTTCACCGTCAACGCCATGAAGTCGGCGTTCCTGCCCTTCGACGAGCGGCTCGCGCTGATCGACGAGGTCATCAAGCCCGGGTACGCGGCGCTGGGAGGCTGACGTGGTCCTGAGCATCCTCATGCTCGGCGCCGCCGGGCTCGCGCTGGTGGTCTCGGTGCTGCTGGCTCTGCGCGGCGCCCGCGAGCGGCGGATCGCCGCGCAGTTCGTCGAGCACGCGGTCGCCGGCACCGCCGAGGTCCTCGAGGCCCGGCCCAAGGACGTCGCCGTCGCGGGAGAGCCCGCCACGATCTACTTCCACCTCGTGCGGCTCGAGCTGCCGGACGGCACCACCGCGACCGCGGAGACCATGGCCGGAACCCAGCCGCCCGTGCCGCGGGTGGGGGAGCGGGTCGCGGTGCGCTACGACCCCGGCCACCCCGACCGGGTCGTGCTCGCCGACGTCGACCACACGAGCGGCGCCGGGGCCACGGAGCTGGGCCTGGCCCGCGTCATGCTCGGGCTCGCGGTCTCGCTGCCGGTCGCGTGGGCGCTCATCGTGGCGATCACCGAGTACGCCGTGTGAGTCGGCGGCTCAGCCCAGATCCACCGATCCTCGCCTGCTACGCGACACCATGCGGGCGCCCTGGCTGCGTTGCCGACGCTCGACGGGCACCCAGCAGGCCTTCGCGCCGGCGCCTTGCCAGCGCACCCGCCTGGTGCCGCTCGCGACGGCGATCATCGGT